>Ga0256406_1004445_pt1 | contig 16053 bp, 11 predicted proteins | sample RumenRJG_03DNA_FD_185986 | JGI IMG/M metagenome (GOLD analysis project Ga0256406, IMG submission 185986) | Bovine rumen microbial communities from Lethbridge, Alberta, Canada - RJG_03 | ecosystem: Host-associated > Mammals > Digestive system > Stomach > Rumen | place: Canada: Alberta | collected... | reverse complement strand
AGCAGCAACAGGCCATCGAGACCCTGGACCGGAACGTGTCGGTTTCGGCCGGGGCCGGTTCCGGCAAGACCCGGGTGCTGGTGGAACGGTTCCTGAAGATCCTGGAGGACCGGAAAAAGGAGGTGCTCCAGGCCAAAAAGAACAACGAGACCGTCCAGGCCCCGGTGCTGGAGATCCTGGCCATCACGTTTACCCGGAAGGCGGCCCGGGAAATGCGGGAACGGGCTCAGAAGGGCATCCGGGCGCGGCTGGGGGCGGAAACGGACCCGGAAAGCATCGGCTACTGGCAGCAGCAGCTCCAGCTGGCCGACCGGGCCCCCATCACCACCATCGACAGCTTCTGTTCCCAGGTATTGAGGGAAAACCCGGTGGAAGCGGGGCTGGACCCCAATTTCCAGGTGAAGGAAGAATACGAGATCCTGGACTTCTGGCAGAAGGCCACGGATACCTTTGTGGCGGCCGAGACGGAAAAGGCTTCGGAGGAGATCCGGGGCCTGCTGCAGCTGTACCGGGCCGATGCCCTCAGCCAGAAGCTGTACACGCTGCAGCTGCAGAATGCCCTGCCGGATATCCTGAAGGAAGGGGACCTGGGGGCGCCCTATGAAGCGAATCTGCAGCAGGAAACGGACCGGCAGATCGCCGTGGAAAGCGCCCTGGATGCCCTGCTGGAGGCTCGGGACCAGGTGGGCGCCGGGACCGCCACAGGAAAGCTGCTGGAGACCTTGTACGCCAAACGGGATGCTCTCCATCACCTGATCGACGCGCAAAAATACGGAGAGTTCCAAAATCAGCTGAAGGGCCTGGCGAAACGGGGCAAGGTCAAGGCGCTGGTGGAGGAATTGCAGGAAGCCGTGAAGGCCCTGCTGATCCTGCCCTATGACAAAGCGGGGGCGGAGCAGGCCCGGTGGTGGCAGAAGCTACTGGCCCGGTACCAGGCGTTCCTGAAACAGCAGGCGGAACAGCAGGAAATGTACAGCTTCGGCTACCTTTCGGCCAAAGCCGTGGACCTGCTGGAAAAGGATGCCACCGTGCGCCAGCGGTACCAGAGCCAGTTCCGGTACGTGATGGTGGACGAATTCCAGGACACCAACGACGAGCAGAAACGGTTGGTGTACCTGCTGTGCGGCGGCGACAGCCAGGAACTGAAGGGGAAGAACCTGTTCGTGGTGGGGGACGCCAAGCAGAGCATCTACCGGTTCCGGGGCGCCGACGTGAGCGTGTTCCACCAGGTGCGGCAGGACATTGCCAAAACCGGTGGCGAGAACATCGTCATGGACGACAACTTCCGGTCGGCGCCGGAGATCATCACGGCCTGCAACACCCTGTTCGACGACCTGCTGGGCCACGATGAGAAATCGGACGTGACGGCCCAGCCCCTTCACGCCCACCAGGCACCCAGTGCCAAACCGGAATTCCTTGTGCTGGAGAAGGGGGATTGCAGCCTGCCCCAGTGCCAGCAGGCGGAAGGCCGGGTGGTGGCGGAGAAGATCCGGCAGCTGGTGGCGGACCAGCAGGACCTGCACTACGGGGACGTGGCCATCCTGCTGCCCGCCATCCATCTGGCCCAGCAGTACGAGGAGGCGCTGACGGCCCTGGGCATCAAGAGCCAGGTCAGCGACGGCAAGGGGTTCTACGACCGGCCCGAGGTGGTGGACCTGATCAATCTGCTGACGGCGGTGCTGAACCCCCGCAAGGAATGGGCCCTGGCCGGATTCCTGCGCAGCCCCTTTGTGGGCCTGCCCGATACCCAGATTACGGACCTGGTACGGAAACACTGGCCGGAACTGGGCCTGTGGAGAAGTGTGCAGGAAAGCTTTGACGAGCCGCTGTCCACGGTGCAGGGGAAACTGGCCCGGCTGCAGCGGCTGGCGGACAATCTGAGCCTGCCGGAACTGCTGGACGCCATCCAGGAGGAATTCGCCCTGGAGCCCACGCTGCTGCGCCAGAAGGGGGGCCGGGAAAAGCTGGCCAACTACCGGAAGCTGCGGGCCATGGCCGTGAACGATGCCATGGAAAAGGGCAGCACGGCCCGGGACTTCCTGGCCCGGCTGAACCTGATGCGCAGCCTGGCAGCCCGGGAAAGCGCCGCCAATCAGGAGGACGACCCGGAGGCCGTGAAGATCATGACCATCCACAAGTCCAAGGGCCTGGAGTTCCCGGCGGTGTTCCTGCCCGACCTGGCCAAAAAAGACCCTGCCGACACCCTGGGGCTGCAGTTCCTGCCCAAAGTGGGGTTCGGGGTGAAGGTGCCCGATGGTCAGGGGGGCATGGTGGAGACGTCCGTCTATACGGCGGCCAAGACGGAACGACAGAAGCTGGAATTCGCGGAAAAGCACCGGCAGCTGTACGTGGCCATGACCCGGGCGGAAAAGTACCTGTACCTGGTGAATGTGGATGCCTCGAAGAAGGATGGGAAGGACAGGGCGGCCCACGAGAACTGGGGCCAGGCCATCCAGCGGGTGTTTGCACCCGACGGGCCCAACGGGGGCCAGATGGACTGGGAGGAACTGGAGGTGGACAAAGTGCTGGCGCAGGCGCCCGACGGGGCTGCCGGTACCGGGACTACGGCGTTCACCCTGGACCCGGCGGTGTATGACCGGATCAAACCCGTGACCGTGCCCCGGCAGCTGCAGCTTTCGGCCAGCGCCCTGCTGGAATACGACAGCTGTCCCCGGAGCTATTACTACCATTATGTGCAGCAGATGCCGGGCATCGATCCGGAAGTGGCCGGAAGCGGTACGGGACGGATCAGCGCCATCGAGCTGGGGACGTACGTGCACAAGGTGCTGGAACTGCAGGAAAAGGGCAGGAACCGGGACGAGGCCCTGGACCAGGCCCTGGACGTGGTGAAGAGGGACAGCAGCCGGCAGCCGGGTGAGGACCCGGACCAGGAGGAGACCCTGACGAAGGCAAAAAAAGCCACGTTCCGGCGGGAAGGGGCGAAGCTGGTGGACGCGTACTGCGCCAGCCCCCTGTACCGGACCATTTCCGGCTATACGGCCCAGGCGGAGCAGGAATTCCTGCTGCCGCTCTACACGTTCCCGGAGGGCACCGTGGTGTTCAACGGCAGCATCGACCGGCTGGTGGACCTGGGCGGGGACCGGCTGGGCATCGTGGACTACAAGACGGGGCATCCGCCCACAGGGGGTGAGGAGAAGCAGGGCTACACCCGGCAGCTCACCATCTACGCCAAAGCGGCGGAAACCCTGTACCCGGGCAGGAAAGTGGCCTGGGCCCGGCTGCACTTCCTGCAGGACTGCAGCGCCTGGGAACTGAAAGACCGGGACCAGGAAGAGAAAAAACTGGAACAGCTGCTGCAAAACCTGTTACAATATAAAGATGAGGACCAGTTCCCCATGGTGCAAACCAGTTGCACCTATTGCCCGTACAGTTATTTTTGCAAGGGCTATGAGCCATAAACGGATTTGTCCTTCCCTGAAAGGGAAGGGGGACCGTCCGAATGGACGGTGGATGGGTTTTTACCTCGTACATTTCGTGTAAAACCCCCTTCCCGCTATCGCGGGTCCTTTCCCCCTTTCAGGGGGACACAAATGACTTCTCAAGGAGGGTTATCCATGCTGCAATTCCACTATATCCATCATTCCGCGTTCACCCTTTCTGACGGCAAGACCACGCTGCTGTTCGATCCCTATCTGGACGGCAACCCGGAGGGGCTGAAACCTTCTGACATCAAGGCCGACGTGATCTTTGTGTCCCACTACCACGGCGACCATCTGGGCAGTGCCTACGAAATCGCCAAGAAGAGCGATGCCCTGATCATTTCCTCGGCGGAAATCGCCAACGATGCGGCCTCGCGCGGCCTGCGCTCCCACGCCATGCACCTGGGCGGCACCCATGTGTTCCCGTTCGGGCGGGTGCGCCTTACGCCGGCGTTCCACGGCAGCGGCATTGCCGGCGGCCACGCCTGCGGGTTCATCGTGGAATTCGGCGGCAAGACCGTCTACTTCGCCGGTGACACCAGCGTGTTCGGCGACATGGCCCTGCTCTCCCGTCTGGAAAAGATCGACTACGCCCTGCTGCCCATCGGCGACAACTTCACCATGGGGCCGAAGGACGCCCGGCTGGCGGCTGAACTGCTGCAGGTTCCCGTGGTGATCCCCATCCACTACAACACCTGGCCGCTGATCGCCCAGGACCCGGAAGCCTTCAAGGCCGACGTGGAAGCCACCACCAGGAGTAAAGTATGGGTGGTCAAACCGGGCAGTACCGTGGAATTATAAGAAAAGTGTAAGGAAACCGCCCGATTTGTTACACTTTCGTTAACTTTCCTTTACAACAGCCCCCAAGTACAGTAAAATGGAACCTGTTGAATTCCCGTAGAACCTTTACTACTATTTTTTGGGGTGATTTTGTTGAATTGGTATCTGGCGGTTATTATCGGGTATGCGTTTCTTCTGATCCTGTTGGGTCATCTGGTGGGCAAGCACGTGAAGGGGGCGTCCGACTTCTTTGTGGGCGGGCGGTCCTTTAACGCGGGGCTGCTGTTCACCACACTGATCGCGGCCAACATCGGGGCCGGGTCCACGGTGGGGGTCACCGGGCTGGCCTATAAGTTCGGCGTGTCCAGCTGGTGGTGGATCGGCTGCAGCGGCCTGGGGTCCCTGATCCTGGCCTACATCGTGGGGCCTGCCGTGTGGCGGGTGGCCAAGAAACACAGCCTGTACACCATGGGGGATTACCTGGACCTGCGGTACGGCCGTCCGTTCCGGGGCGTAACGTCCACCATGATGGCCATCGGCACCCTGGCCCTGTTTTCCGGCCAGCTGCTGGGCATTGCGTGGATCTTGAACGTGGTGGCCGGCGTGGAGAAACTGTACGGCATCATCATCGCCGCGGTGGTGGTGACGCTGTACTTCTCTGCCGGGGGCATCAAGAGTGCGGCCATCGTGAACATCATCGAGCTGATCGTCATCATCCTGGGGTTCTGTGTGGCCACCCCGTTCGCCCTGCAGTACGTGGGCGGCTGGGAAGGCCTGCACGCGGCGGTGGCTGCCCATAAGGACGCACTTGCCACGGCGAAGTACTTTTCCTGGGACGGCATGGGGACCACGGCCATCCTGGGCTATTTCCTCATGCTGACCCCAGCGTTCTGCATCAGCCCGGGCCTGATCGGCAAGGTGTATGCGGCGAAAGATGAAAACGCCGTGCGGAAGGGGACGCTTTGGAACGGCATCGTACAACTGCTGTTCGCCTTTTTGCCCACCATCATCGGCATGTGCGCCTTTGCGGCGTTCCCCGAACTGGGCAACCAGGAATTCGCCCTGCCCAAGGCCATGAAGGAAATGATGCCGTTCGGCATTTCGGCCCTGGCCCTGGCGGCCATCTTCGCCGCCGAGGTGAGTACCTGTGACACGGTGCTGTACATGCTGGCCACCAGCCTGTCCAAGGACCTGTACCAGACGTTCTTCCGGCCGGACCTGGACGATGAGGGCCTGTTGAAGGTCAGCCAGAAGCTGACCGTGGTGTGCGGCATTTTGGGCATCTTCATCGCCTACTACATGGCGAACATCATCACGGCCCTGGCCATTTTCTACAGCCTGATGACCGTATCCCTGGCCGCACCGTTCCTGTTCGGTCTGTTCGACAAGAAGGCGTCCACGAAAGGGGCGTTTGCCTCCGCCATCCTGGGCGTGGCCGTGGTGCTGGGCCTGAAGCTGTTCAACGGCGGCAAGGGCATCGGCATCCTGAACGCCACCAGCCTGGGCATCCTGGTAGCGGCCGTGGTCATGCTGCTGAGCCTGTGGGTGGCGCCGAAACGGGAAAAGTGAAGAGTGCAGAGTGAAGAGTGCAGAGGGGATAGTCCTGTTATCGGGGCCGGGATGTATTTGTCGTAGGGGCGGGCGCACCGGGCGATATTTTGCCTGCGGCAAAAATCTTGGTGCGCCCCTACGGAGTTTGATCGACCGTGTGATTGAAATACAATTGTTCGAAGGAACACCGTAGGGGTTTACCAAGACCGGCCGTCAGGCCGTGTCGCCCGGTAAACCCGCCAAGCAACGGAACCTGCGACCGTAACGCCCGGACCGTACGACCGCAAGAAGTCCTCCACCCGTGGGGGAGGGGGACCGCCGAATGGCGGTGGAGGGGTTTGAGGCCGTCAGGCCGAATGATTTTCACACCAATGGTGCGGAATCCATTTTCCTCAACTTGAGGTATCGGCTTCCTTGTAGAACCCACCACCATTGCGCTGGCGCGCAACGGTCCCCCGCCCTTGGAAAGGGCGGATATACTTGTTATCGGATGTTTGACGTTGCTTGTCGATGGATTGAACAAACCAATCGATTCAATTCTTACAATCATCCGAAACGCAGCAGTCCGTCTTACGATTATCCGCCCTTTTTAAGGGCGGGGGACCAGCCGGATGGCTGGTGGTGGGTTCTACCCTGCAATCAAATTTGCCATCGGCAAATTTGATTCTCTGCTCACTATTCACTAACCACTAGCCACTACCCACTTAATTTTTATTTTAGGAGTACATAACCATTGAACAAAAACCATAAACGTCTCTTGCTGGGGCTTGTTACGGCGGCTGTTTTGCTGCCGGGCACCGCTTCGGCGGCGCCGCTCACGGCCATGAGCAATCACCAGGCCGCTGCGGCACCCGCCGTGGAACCGGTATCCCTGGACGAGGCCGAACCGGCTGCCGGCACGAAACCGGCCAAAGTGAAACCGGCCAAACCCAAAAAGGAACACCGGAACCGGCAGGCGACTCTGGAAAAAACGGAACAATCGGTGACCAAAGGCACCAAAAGCTTCCTGGAACGGCTGCGGGACAGCCTCCGGGGCCATTCCGACAAGGTTTCCCGGCCGGAAACCACGCCGGACGTGAAACCGGAGTCCAAACCGGAAAAGACGCAGGCCCCGGCCAAGACCGAGACCCCGGCCAAACCGGAAACAACGGCCAAAGAACCGGTACTGAAACCGGCCAAACCGGAAAAGCCTGACAAACCGGCCAAAGAGAAGCCGGCGAAGCCCGCCAAACCGGAAAAGCAGGCCCCGCCTGTGGACTACACCAAACTGGGTCCCGCGGACCCGGACAGCCTGGTGATCCGCAAAGGGTTCATCTCCGTCACCGGCGAGAACCTGCAGCTGCCCAGCTACTACAACCCGGATAAGCTGCTGAAACTGGAAAACCAGGACCGGGCCGTGAACGACCCCAGCCTGAAGATCATCATCAACGCCCTGACTACCACGGCGAACTTGTGGAACCTGCCGGCCAACTACCAGCAGGAACCCATCGCCGGCCCCGGGGAAGTGACCCGGGACCAGGCCGTGACGCTGCTGCGGCGCTACAACCAGAATCTGCCCATCAAGGCCACCCCGGAACAGATCGTGGACCTGTACTACCAGGAAGCCAGCCGGGAAGGGCTGCGCTGGGATGTGGTGTTCTGCCAGGCGCTGCTGGAGACCGGGTTCTTCCATTTCGGCGGCACCGTGGTGCCCGAACAGAACAACTTCTGCGGCCTGGGCACCACCAGCGCCACGGAGCGGGGAGCCTATTTCGCCACGCCCCGGGACGGGGTGCGGGCCCATGTGCAGCACCTGATGGCCTATACCACGGACCGGCTGCCCCAGACCCCGGTGATCGATCCCCGGTATTATCTGGTGTACAAGACGAAACTGCAGAACCACAGCTTTTTCACCCGCTGGTCCCAGCTGAACGGCAAATGGGCCACGGGTAGCTACTACGCAGAAAAGATCCTGAACCTGCATGAACAGATGAAACAGATCGTTGCCATCAGCGGCACCGATTGGGATGGAGGCGTGCTGAAATGATGCATGTTGTGCTGGTGGAGCCGGAAATCCCCGGCAACACCGGAAATATCGCCCGCCTGTGCGCGGCTACGGGGGCTTCCCTGCACCTGGTGCGGCCCCTGTGCTTCTCGGTGGACGACAAATACCTGAAACGGGCCGGGCTGGACTACTGGCACCTGGTGGATGTCCATTACTACGATTCGGTGGAGGAAGTTTTGGCCGAATATCCGGACAGCCCCCGGTACCTCTTGACCACTCACGCCCACAAGTCTTACAGCCGGGTCCACTACGGCCCGGATTCTTTGCTGATCTTCGGCAAGGAAAGCGCCGGACTGCCGGAAGCATTCCGGATGGCCCATGAGGACGAGTGCGTGCGCATCCCCATGGTCAGCGAAGCCCGGTCCCTGAATCTGGCCAACTCGGTGGCCATTGTGCTGTACGAAGCCTTACGACAGAACGATTTTGATCTCCAGGAGGGAACCATATGATCTGCATCAAGGAATTCGAGTTCGACGCGGCCCACTATCTGCCCAACTACCACGGCAAATGCGAGCATCTCCACGGCCACACCTACAAACTGGTGGTGAAAGTGGAGGGCCGGCCCGATGAAGAAGGCATGGTACTGGATTTCGTCCAGTTCAAACATACGGTGAACGAACTGGTGGTGGACAAACTGGATCACCACTGCCTGAACGACATCCTGCCCAACCCGTCGGCGGAAAATATCGCCGTGTGGGTGTGGAAGCAGCTGCACGACGTGCTCCACGGGCCGAACTATGCCCTGCACGAGGTCCAGGTGTGGGAGACGAAGACCAGCGGCATCGTGTACAGAGGTGAAGTATGCTGAAAGACGTACAGGCCCAGAAAGACGAACGGAACATCCCCCTGAAACACGTGGGCATCAAGAACCTGCGCTGGCCCATCGTGCTGGCCGACCGGGAAAAGGGCACCCAGCCCACGGTGGCCACGGTGAGCCTGGCGGTGGATCTGCCCCGGGAACAGCGGGGCACCCACATGAGCCGGTTCGTGGAATGTCTGAAGCAGGTGGGGCCCATCCGGCCCTTCGAGCTGGAACAGGTGCTGGACGGGCTGAAAGAGAAGCTGGAGGCCCAGAAGGCCACCCTGTGGTTCGACTGCCCGTACTTCATCACGAAAAAGGCCCCGGTGAGCGGCATCGAAAGCTACCTGGACGTGGACTGCCATTTCAAGGCGGAAAAAGGGGAGACATTCTCCCTGGAAGTGGGCGTGGACGTGCCCATCCATACCCTGTGCCCCTGCTCCAAGGAAATCAGCAAATACGGGGCCCACAACCAGCGGGCCTGGGCGAAGATGCGCATCCGCAGCACCCAGCCCGTGTGGATCGAGGAACTGGTGACCATGGCGGAGAAGGGGGCTTCCACGCCGCTGTATTCCCTGCTGAAACGGCTGGACGAGAAGTGCGTCACGGAGATGGCCTACGAGAATCCCCGGTTCGTGGAAGATGCGGTGCGGGAAATCGCCCTGCAGCTGGAGAAGGACACCCGCATCGACTGGTATGAAGTCACTGTGGAAAGCGAAGAGAGCATCCACAACCACAATGCGTTTGCAACCGTAGAAAAAGAGGTGTAATGCTATGTACCTGTCCATTCCGCCCGAGCGGATCCGTTTTGAAATGGAAAAGCTGGATGTCCATCCGGTGGGCATCGAACTCATGGCCCCCAAGGCCCACGTGCGGCCGCTGAAACTGTTCGGCGTGCGCACGCCGGCGGCCAATATCATCAAACAGGAGATGCTGGCCCTGGACGGGGACTGCGTCACGCCCCGGGGTGTCATCAACGGCGGCCTGGCCGAAGCGGACATCATCCTGCTGGGCAACGACCGCCAGTACCGGCTGCTCATCAAGAAACTGGGCACCATGGCCAACTGGTTCGGCATCCAGAAGATTATGGATGACCTGTGGGAATTTTTGCAGGACGAACCCCTGGTGACCGTGCTGGCCGACGGCCGGAAACTGACGTACGAAAAGCTGCGGGTCATGGGCATTTTGAACGTGACCCCCGATTCGTTCTACGCCGGCAGCCGGGTGAACGGTGAGGAAGCCCTGGTGGAACGGGCCGGGGACATGCTGCAGGACGGGGCGGACATCCTGGACATCGGCGGGGAATCCACCCGTCCGGGGGCCGATCCGGTGGCGCCGGAAGAAGAGATCCGCCGGGTGACCGGGGCCCTGAAGCTGCTGCGGAAGGAATACCCCAAGGCCATCCTCAGCGTGGACACGTACCATGCGGATACGGCGGAGGCGGCCCTGGAGGCCGGGGCGGACATCATCAACGACGTGACCGCGGGTACCGGGGACGAGAACATGCTGGCGGTGGCCGGCCGGGCCAAGGCGCCCCTGGTGCTCATGCACATGCGGGGCACGCCCAAGACTATGGTCACGGCGGAAAATAAGATGTATCATAATGTAGTGGGCGATGTGGCCCGCTACCTGCTGGAGCGGGTGGACGCCTGCGCCGCCGTGGGGCTGGGAAAGGACAAGCTGATCCTGGACCCGGGGCTGGGCTTTGCCAAGGACGTCGCGGGCAACCTGGCCCTGTGCAACGGGCTGGCGGAACTGACGGGCCACGGCATGCCGGTGCTGCTGGCCGGCAGCCGCAAGGGCTTCATCGGCGAAGTGCTGGGCGGTCTGCCTGCCGGGGACCGTCTGGAGGGCACCATGGCCCTTTCCGCCTGTGCCGTGTACGCCGGGGCCCAGCTGGTGCGGGTGCACGACGTGAAGCAGAACGTGCGCATCATCCGCATGCTGGAGGCGATCCGGGCATGCCAGTAGCCTACATTGCCCTGGGCAGCAACCTGGGGGAAAAACAGAAGAACCTGGAGCAGGCCCTGGACCGGCTCCAAAAGGACGGGGTGCGGGTGCTGGCCGTATCCCCCTGGCTCACCACGGCCCCCTACGGGGTGACGGACCAGCCGGACTTTCTGAACGGTGCGGCCAAGGTGGAATGGGACGGGGACGCCGAAAGCCTGCTCCATACGCTGCTGGGCGTGGAACAGGAAATGGGGCGCCAGCGCAAACGCCACTGGGGCGAGCGGAACATCGACCTGGATCTGCTGCTCTTCGGGGATCAGGTCCTCCACACGGACGACCTGGTGCTGCCCCATCCCGACATGGCGAACCGGGGCTTCGTGCTGGAGCCGTTGTGCGCCATCGGGCCGGACGTGGTCCATCCGGTGCTGAAAAAGACCATCCGGGAGCTGTGGCAGGCGCTCCAGGAAAAAGAACGACAAACCAAACAGGAAAGCAGGGAATAGAACATGCGAGATCGATTGAAGACAGGGATCGTCCTGATTCTTCTCTATACCATTGTATTTGCCATTTCTGAAACCGTACAGATCATACCGGGCCTGAGCGGCCTGCGGCTGGCCGGGATGCTGTCCGTACCCTACGGGCTCATCTTCGGACGGCTGGGGGCCATCTCCGCCGCCCTGGGGGCCGCCCTGGGCATGGTGGTGACGGGCGGCAACCCGAATTTCATCCCCATCGAACTATTGGGAGCACTGCTGGCGGCCTACATCCCCTTCCGGGTGTGGCAGGGCATGCGCAGCCCCCAGGAACCGTATCTGTGCGTGGAAGATGAACGGACATTCATGATGTACTTCGTGCTGAGCCTGCTCGGCACCGTACCCATGGCCGTATTCCCGGCCGTGGGCGGCGACCTGTACAAGATCATCCCGTTCCCGGCTTCCTATCCGAAGATGTTCCTGGCCAGCCTGGTGTGCACCGTCATCGGCGGCTTTATCGTGTATTACTTCGCTGCTCCCCGCATGTTCCGGGGCGCCGGGGAAGCCCTGTGGAACCGGATCAGGGATCCGAAAGGGACCACCCGGAACCTGGCTGTGGCCATGATCCGGATCACCCTGACCGGGGGCTTCCTGGGTCTGGGCCTGGCTTTCATCTTCCCCAACGAATTCGAACTGCTCATCGTGGAATACGTCATGGGCATCTTTGCTGCCATCCTGTTCATCCTGACCGCGGTGTAACCGCAAGAGGAAACTATGTACGGACTGACTTTACTCATCCAGGTGGTGCTGCTGTTCACGTTCCTGTGGACCTGCGCCACCGTGCTCATGGGGCTGCTGACCCGGAAGAAGCCGCGGCCGGTGGTGGCGGGGCCCAGTACGTTCGCCGTGCTGGTCTGCGCCCATAACGAAGAAGGAGTGGTGGGCAAGCTGCTGCGCGCCCTGGAGGAGCAGGACTATCCCCGGGAGCGGGTGCATGTGTTCCTGATCGCCGACCACTGTGATGACCATACGGCGGAGGTGGGCCGGCAGTTCGGGCAGGTGACGGTGCTGGAGCGCAACGAGGGGCCCCGCACCGGCAAGGGCGCCGTGTTGAACTGGGGCATCCCCCGGATCCTGGACGCGTACAGGGGAAAGTTCTCCCACATCGTGATCTTCGATGCGGACAATGTGCCCGATAAAGGCTTCCTGCGTGCCCTGGACGACAGCTTCCGCCACGGGGCAAGGCTGGTGCAGGGCAACCGGCTGCCGCTGAACCCCTACGACAACCTGATTACCCAGTGGTACAGCATGTACTGGCTCAGTGTGGATGTGTTCAGCAAACCCAAGTACAATGTGGACCTGCCGGCCATCGTGTCTGGTACGGGCTTCGGTTTCGACGTGTCGCTGCTGGACGGTGCAGGCTGGCAGACCAGCACCATCGTGGAGGATATGGAGTTCTCCATGCAGCAGAACTTCAAGGGCGTTTTCTCGGAATACCAGGATAACGCCCGGTTCTACGACGAGCAGCCGGTGACCCTCCGGGCCATGGTGAGCCAGCTCCGTCGGTGGATGACCGGAAATTACGAGATCGCCCGGACTTACTGGCACCGGTGGCTGCAGCATTTCCTGGCCAGACCGGACGTGCGGCTCATCGACAATTTCGTGCCCATGCTCATGTGCGTGGTGTTCGGGTTCTACTTTCTGGGCAACGTGGCCTGGTGGGTGGAACGGCTGCTGAACGGCCTGCCCATGATGCATCTGAAGGATATTTTGTGGTGGAGCATGCTGTACGTGCTGAGCCTCATCATGGGGACGAACGCCGTGCGGGGCGGGGATTTAAAGGTAAAGAAGATGCTGCCCGGCATTTTGACCGGGGGGTTCTTCTGCATCTTCCTGAGTTTGATCGCCGTGTATTCCCTGTTCAGACCCCAGCGGAAATGGATCCCCATCGCCCATGTGCATGAGGGCGGTCCGGAAGTGTGAAACTGTGAAGGAGGGAACGATCATGAAAAAACTGCGAACGGGCCTTCTGACCCTTCTCCTGTGCCTGGGGACACTGCTGGTGGGGACCACGGTGCTGGCCTCCGGAGCCGTGAGCCCCGACGGCACGTTCAACGGCATCAGGCTGTGCGGCAAGGTGCGGGTGGTGGAATACAACCCCGACATCCGGGTGCAGGTGGTGACCAGCTTCCCGGACCTGAAGGTGAAGGTGGTGGACCACTTCCCGGACGAGATCGGGGAATGGCAGTTCGTGGAGTATGGCGAAGATTTCACCGTGCAGTTCGTGACCAGTTTCCCGGATATAAGGATCAAGTACGTGACCAGTTTCCCGGGAGTGGACTGAAAAAAAAGGTGTGAAAAAATGCTTTTTCACACCCCGTCACTAGTCACTAGTCACTAGCTGATGGAAGCCAGCTTACGCTGGCGAATTTAAGGCGCTGTGAAGTATTATTTCACAGCGCTTTTTTGCTGCCGGGCGGCTGGCACCGCCCTTGGTGCACGAACACTGTAGGGGCGGGTCGATGACCCGCCCGCCCAGGAAGCCCGATGCCAGGCGGCATCGGGCGGCTTGGTGTCGGGGTGGAACGGTGCGAGGCAACGCAGGACGGGGCAGCGCTGTATCGGTTCGCAATGTGGTCGTACGACCCCAAATCGTCCATCCCATCTCAGTATCCGTAGGGGTTCACCAAGACCGGCCACAGGCCGTGTCGCCCGGTGAACCCGCCCCGCACACCGACCTTGCGACCGCAACGCCGTGAGCCCCCGACAGCAAGCAGTCCGCCCCCCGCGGGGGAGGGGGACCGTGCGGTAGCACGGTGGAGGGGTCTGAGGCCGTCAGGCCGAACGAATTTCACAGCGGGTGTACGATTCTGTTTCCCAACTTGAGGTATCGGCTATCGCCGATAACCCCCTACCCGCATAAAATGCGGGTCCTTTCCCCCCACAGGGGGGACACTGCCTGGTGACGTACTTTCGCGTTACTGAGATATATGGACGACAAGCAATGAGATTGTCTGACTACAAGCAGTCCTCCCCCGCGGGGGAGGGGGACCGTGCGGCAGCACGGTGGAGGGGTCTGAGGCCGTCAGGCCGAACGAATTTGGTCAGGTCTGTGCTGCTTGAATCAAACCCAACCAACTTTTGGTATCGGCTATCGCCGATAACCCCCTACCCGCATAAAATGCGGGTCCTTTCCCCCCGCAGGGGGGACACTGGCTGCATCCGAACTCTCACGGCGTTACGGTCGCCGGTTCCCGTTTCGGGGGTGGGCTCACCAACGGGTGAGCCCCTACGGAAACTGCGCTGGATCGGAAATTATGTTATCTTGCGGGCGGGTCACCGACCCGCCCCTACGACAACAGGCTACTCCTCCGCATACAACCAAAACTGCAGGGGTCGATCGGTGATCGACCCGCCCCTGCTATCACTCCCTTGATTTACCTTCCTCAAAATAGTAAAATAAAGTATTGACGATAAACGAACATATTTTCAAATGGAGAGGAACTTATAACCCTATGACCAAGCATTACACCATTTTGAACTATGGCTGCCAGATGAACGAAAGCGACTCGGAGCATTATGCCGGCCAGCTTTCTGACCTGGGCTATCATTATACGGAAGACTACCACGATGCCGACGTGATCCTGATCAACACCTGCTGCGTCCGGGAAAGTGCGGAAAAGAAGATCCTGGGCAAGATCGGGGAAATGAAACAGGTGAAGCGGGAGGACCCCAATAAGGTGCTGTGCGTCACGGGCTGCATGGCCCAGAAGGACGGCCCTGCGTTCCTGAAGAAGTATCCCCAGGTGGACCTCCTGATCGGCACGGCCCACGTGAACAACTTCAGTGCCATCCTCCAGGACTTCCTGGCCCAGACGAACCGGAAATCGGGTCTGTACAACGACCTGACCGTCATGCCCCGGGAGTTCGAGGGCCACTTCGTGCGCAAGAGCAGCTACGCGGCCTGGGTGCCCATCATGTACGGGTGCAACAACTTCTGCACGTACTGCATCGTGCCCTACGTACGGGGCCGGGAACGCAGCCGCAGCGCGGAAGCCATCTGTAACGAGATCCGCAGCGCCGTGGCCCAGGGCTACCGGGAATTCACCCTGCTGGGCCAGAACGTGAACTCCTACGGCAAGGACCGGGGCGACACCCACGCCTTTGCCGACCTGCTGCGCCAGGTGGATGCCATCCCCGGGGTGGAACGGGTGCGCTACATGACCAGCCATCCCAAGGACATGAGCGAGGAACTGATCCGCGCGGTGGCGGAAAGCAAACATGTGTGCCATCATTTCCACATCCCGGTGCAGAGCGGCAGCACCCGCATCATGCAGGCCATGAACCGGGGTTATACGCGGGAATCCTACCTGAAGCTGGTGGACACCATCCGCAGTTACGTGCCGGATGCCACGCTGACCACGGACATCATCGTGGGCTTCCCGGGGGAGACGGAAGAAGATTTCGAGCAGACCCTGAGCCTGTTCGACGAAGTGAGCTACGATGCGGCGTATACCTTTATCTACTCCAAACGTTCCGGCACGCCGGCAGCGAAAATGGAAGACCAGGTGCCCCTGGCGGTGAAGAAAGACCGCCTGAACCGGCTCATGGAACTCCAGAACCGCCACAGCCTGAAACACAACCAGAAACTGGTGGGGCAGACCCTTCCCGTCATGGTGGAGGGCCTGAGCCACAACAACAAAAATATGTGGAGCGGCCGGACCGACGGCAACAAGCTGGTCCTGTGGCCTGTGGGCGAACGGTTCTTCGATGCGGGCGAAGTGGTGCCCGTAAAGATCGAAACGGCCCAGACCTGGCTGCTTAAAGGAAGTGCTGCCTTATGACAACCCTGACTCCCATGCTCCAGCAATACCTGGACATCAAGGAACAGCACAAGGATGAATTGCTGTTCTTCCGGCTGGGAGACTTCTATGAACTGTTCAACGACGACGCCCTGACCGCCAGCCGGGAGCTGAACCTGACCCTGACCCACCGGGCCGGGGGCAAGGCCGGGGC
>Ga0256406_1004444_pt1 | contig 16053 bp, 10 predicted proteins | sample RumenRJG_03DNA_FD_185986 | JGI IMG/M metagenome (GOLD analysis project Ga0256406, IMG submission 185986) | Bovine rumen microbial communities from Lethbridge, Alberta, Canada - RJG_03 | ecosystem: Host-associated > Mammals > Digestive system > Stomach > Rumen | place: Canada: Alberta | collected... | reverse complement strand
TCAGCAGACGCGCATCAGACGTGACGATGACGAACTGCGTGCCGTCATCTACCGAGCGAGCAGCAAGCAGCGAATCGCCCGTGCCAAGGGTGATGACCGGGCACTCCGCCGACTTCGTGAGAGTCGAGGCATCCAGCACCTTCACCTTGCCGGCACTCGTGACCATACCTACAAGCACGCCGTCCTTCTTGGCGTCATCGCCTACACCAAGCGGGACGATGCCGACGCACCTTCTGCTCACGATTGTCGGCTTCGCGGGAAGCTCGTACGCCGGCATGCGGATGCTGGAACCGTCATCGAACGCAAGCAGCACCGTCGTCCTCACGTCAAGGTCACGCAGAGCGAACACAGAGCCGTCTACATGCTTGGCGTTCGCGAACACCTCGCCGCCAGCGGTAAGCCCGACATTCGTGCTGCCAGACACGCCTGGAGCGGCTTGCGCGCTACCCACAGCATTCTCTGACGCGGCAGACGGGGATGCCACGCCGCCACCAAGGAGCACGGAAGCGCTATGCCTCGCTTGCTTTTCCCTTGATGCGTCGTCACCAGCCGCCTTTGCTACGATGCCTCTCTTGGTGATGATGTCAGTGCGGCGCGGGAGCGTCTGGGCGTCAAGCACCTCCACGAGCTCCCTGCGTACCTCGCCAAGCACGTTCACGTCTGACGAGAGGATGTCGTCGATCTCGGAGATTCGCGCCGCCATGTCCTTGCTGTTACCCTCGAGCTTGATCTTGTCGGAGCGCGTGAGCCTCGCAAGGGGTATCGCGAGGACGTAGTCAGCCTGCTCGTCATCGAGCTTGAACCTCTTCTTGAGGTTGGTCCTTGCCGTGTCCTTGTTCGTGCTGTGTCTGATCGTGTCGATCACCGCGTCGATGTCGATGAGCGCCTTCAGCAGACCGTCGACCAGGTGCTTCTTTCCAGCCGTCTGCTCCCTCTCGTACTCGCACGAGTTGATGACGCACGACTTCCTGAACGCGATGAACGCGTCGAGGTATCCCAGCATGCCAAGGTCGCATGGCTTCTGGTGACACAGGCGGAGCATGTTCTTCCTCTTCGTGGCGTCTGGGACGTCCGTCCTCTCGAAGTCGCCGATGACTGCCGACTGGCGGTACGCGACGCCCTGCGTGAGCATGCAGCTCGTCGTGGACACGAGCATGTCGGCGACCGCCTGCGCGTCTATGCCGGACTTCACGGTCACTTCAATGAGGCAGTCATTGTCGCCGCCTGACAGGTTCTTCACGCTCGTAATGCCGCAGGATGGGTTGTCCTGGGCGAACGTCGTGATGCCAGATACGATTGACTTGTCACCGCTGCGGTTCACTCCGTACGGTGTCTCGTAGAAATCGATTGCATGACGCCCGCGCGACAGCGGGATTATCTCGTATCTGCTCGTGAGCGTGAGCGTCCCCATGCCGTTCTCGTACGCATCGCGAATGCTGTGCCCATCGTCTACGATGATGCCGCCGCTCGGGAAGTCGGGACCGGGCATTATCCTGATGATGTCGTCGACCGTGCAGTCCGGGTGGTCGATACGTTCGATGACGCTGCGGATTGCCTCTGACGGGTTGTGCGGTAGCCATGAGACGTTGTAACCGTAGGCAAGACCATCTGAGCCGTTGATGAGCAGGAGCGGCATCTCCACGGGAGCCAGTTCCGGGAGCGTGTGCTTGGCATCGAACGTAGGCATCATGAACACCGCTCCGCTCTCGGCATCACGGACACACGTCTCGCCGTTTGCAGAGAGCTTCTGCTCTGTGTAACGCTGTGATGCTGGCGCGTCCTCGAAGCTCGCGCCGAAGTTACCGTGCCCGTTGATTAGAGACAGGTTGAGCTTGCACGCGCCGCATCGCGTGTCGTCTGCCTTGTCGCGGGTCATGCCGGCAGCGGCAAGGTACGCGGCCTCGCCTGAGTGGGCCCAATAGCGGCCAATGACCTCACCCGATACACTGGCACTCTTATGAGTGATTCCGTTCGACTTGTACCCGCTCTGCCACATGCTCCACAGGATTGCCTTATGGACTGGTTTCAGCCCGTCTATGTACGGTAATGCCCTGTTCGTGAGCGTGTAGTCGATGTATTCCTGCATCGAGTTCTTCAGCTCGTTCGACAGGTCAATCGTTTCCTTGCCACCATCAGCAAAATCAACTGACCAATCACGGGCGTCTGTCACCATCTGCTTTTTCTTTGTCTTTGCCATACTAATATAAGCTCCTTATCTTTTGACGAACACGAGATTACCAGAGTTGAACACGCGAACAAAACCAAGCGAGCGCATAAAATCGTCATTATTTGTAGTATCCTTGCCGACATTCGTTCCGAATACGTTACCAACTTCCTTATGCAGAATCAGGTTTCATGAGTAATGTTCTTGAGGATGCCGTTCGCATACATCGTCTTCTGTATCGTTACACTCGAACAACCGAACGTGTCGGCTATGTCCTGCTTTCTTGCACCATCGGGCATAAGACGCCGTCATGAACGTTTAGTGTGGATACCACCTACAGGATTGCCTGTGGGTATGAGTGAGCGCTCAGTCCGTCATCGACGCGGCTCTTCATCCCGTCCATCGTGATTGTGATGCCTCGTGTCTTGCGTGTATCCATACTTCCAGAGGTACCACTGCGCGTGACCAAGCGATATGTCTAGTATATCCGCTATATTCCGGTCAGTCATCCCCGCGGCGACGAGTTCGGCAATTTCCTCCCTGTTAACTTCTTGCAGCCTAATGCGGTGTTCCCTGCAGCGGTCGCACACCGTCATCACGCTGCAGCCGAAATGCTCGGCGAGTTGGCGGTCTGACCACCCATCTTCCGCCAAGCGACGCAGCTCGTCTATCTCGTTCTTGTCCTCAAGAATTCCCATAACGCTTATTCCTCCAGACTCTCGAACGTGTCATAAATCTATTCACTACGCTCATCTTTCGCATCCTGTTTGTGGGAGAACATAAGACGGAACGTATCAGCTATGTCCTGCATCCTTGCACTATCGGACACGAGACACCGTCATATCTGATACGCTGCGTAAACCCCTTGGGCTTGCCAGTGGTCACGTCAGTTATCAATATCTATGTGAGCTCTCTTCGACATTGTTCACCATTCTGCCATCCACAGGCTGTCTCTTCCATAGGTACACCTTGCTTCCAGAATTGTATACCCTTACGAACCCGAGTCCGCGCATGATTTCTATATTGTTCCCCTTCCCGATATGAGTCCCTAGGACGTTGTCAACGCCACGGCTCTTGATGACGTTCCACGAATAGTGCCGCTCCGGGTTCTGCGGGTCAGCCCACATATAGGACGGTTTGGTAATACGCACCTGATTGAAGCCGAGCCTCTCGTACAGCCGTCCGTTCGAGATATCGAGGCTCGCATACGACAGGACACTGTCTATCCCGTTGTCCCTCACGATATGCGTGAAAAGCTTTGATGCACCGCCGATGACCGTGACGCCATGCAATGACGCATACCTCAGCAGCTCGCATTGTGCGTCCTCTGGGGCGCCAAACCGTTTACTACCGAACGTCATGATTGCCACGAGCTTTCCCTCGTATGCCAGTCCCAGCCTTATGTCGCTCTTCACGTATCCCTGTAGGTGGTTTCGTGTCAGGAACGCGCGTTCCTCCGACGGTGTCGGCGTGACAATGTCGCACTCGCGTGCGCCGATACACCGCGTCATGCCAATGTTCGCCTCGATCACGTCGAGGATCTTGTTCTCATCAGTCCAGTCGTATACACCGATCAGGTTGATGCCCTCCCGTTCGGCGAGAAGCGCCTTCTGCTGGTGATACGTGGTCGCCTTCGGCGGAAAGCAGACGTAATCGATCTCATCGCTTGCGTGCGTGATGCTTGGGTTGATTTCGATGCCGATTTCATGGGCGGGGAACAGGAAATCAATCTCCATGCCATGCAACCGGTGACGGTCATTATGGATGAAATCGATTCCCTCACGCAGTCCGAGGGCAAGAAGCTTCCCTTTCCAATGACGTTCCGATACCGAGTACCCGTCATCCTGAGTGATACCATACTCTAATGCGCGCACGTAGGCAGTACGTGCCGAGCACCCGTACTTCGCACCTATCTCGTCATATCCCATGCCTGCATCAAGACAGGCACGCAGGTCGTCGGCGGGTATGTCTATGCGCTTCGAGTGTATGACACCGAGCCGCCTTCTCGCCTCGCTCACGGCACGCACGCTCGTGCCGATCGCATCGGCTATCGTCGCGTCGTCCTCTCCGTCTTGGAGCATTGCCTTGAGTTCGCGATCCGTAGTCTTTGTGGACAGGTTCTGTTCCTTCCGTAGTATGCCGTAACGCTGACGGTATGTCGCCACCGTGCTTTTCGTGAAGCCGTACCGCTTGGCAATCTCGTCGTCACTCAGCCCATCATCGACGAGGCTTTCCATCTCGTCCCTCGTGATGTGATGTTTCACGTCTCGCGTGCAGCCGTACTTCAAAACGTAGTACTTCTCTGCACTAATCGATACGCCCAGCCTATATGCTATCTCTGCGTCAGTCATACCGCTGTCCACGAGCCGCCTCAGCTCTTCGCTATCGACGTCTTGTGGGACGCGTTTCGCCCGGTCGATGCCGTGTTCTCTGCGACGATTATAAATCGTCATCACGCAGCAACCGAAGCGATCGGCGAGCTGACGATCTGACCAACCGTCTGCTACCAAGCGACGCAGTTCGTCTATCTCGGCGGCACTAGTGAGGATACCCATAGTGTCACTCGTCGACGCTCTCGAACGTGTCATCGATCCATTCCCTGCGTTCATCCTTCGCATCCTGCTTGCGGGAGAACATGAGACGGAACGTGCCATCGGCCATCTCTCTTGCGTCTGCGACGTCATTCAGCGTGATGATACGTACCTTGCGCGTTGCGGGATCGAGGCATGGCTTGAACTCATCGAGAGGACTCATCTCACCTAAGCCCTTGCTTCGTGCAATCTCGAGTGACTTCAGGTCGCCGCCATTGCGCGTGAATTCGTCAAGTATCCTGTTGCGTTCGCCTTCGTCAGCAGCGAACAGCGTCTTGCCCTTGTCTGGTCCCTTGACGACCTTGATGGAGTAGAGCGGCGGGCAGCCGGCGAAGACATAACCGCCCTCAATCATGCCGGGGAAGCAGTAGTAGATGAACACGAGCAGAAGGCTTCTGATATATGCACCATCGGGGTCGGCGTCTGTATAGATGGCGATTTTTTCATACCGCCGTTTTTCTAGGTCAAACTTGCTCCCTATACCGCCACCGCCCATCGCAACGGTGAGATCTGCGAACTCCTGGTTATTGAGTATCTTCGCCTCTGATTGCCCGTATGCATTGAGGCTGACGCCTCTTACTGGCATGAGTGCCTGCATGTTAGCGTCGCGGGCAATCTTGATTGAGCCTGCTGCGCTGTCACCCTCGCAGATGATCAGCTCGGTGCCCTTGCCCTCGTTTCGGCAGTCGACAAGCTTTGCTGGCTTGCTGGAGAAACCACCGAGCTTGTCCTTTGCCTTCTTGACCGCTTCGCGTTCCTTCTTCTGCTTGTTGCGGAGACGTGCGTTGTCTAGGACGCTCTTGCCGATTGCCTTCGCTGCTTTTGCGTTCTTTCGTGCGGAGAGCCAGTTGGTCACCTGTTCCTTGACGACGTCTGATACGCAGGAGAGCACTTCTGGGTTGCTGAGCGCGTCCTTGGTCTGTCCTTGGAAGTCGCACTGGTCTTCCAGAAGTACCTCGATGACGGCTATCATTCCGTCTGTCATGTCGTCGACGTTTGGCGTGATGCCGTCCTTCTCGTCTTTCTTCGTCATGAGGTCGGACTTCTTGATCCACTCGTTGACGCCGCGCGTGATGCCCCTGCGGAAGCCGTCGACGTGCTTGCCGACGCAGTGCACGCCGTTTGCGTACCCTTCGATGTCCGCGCCGCTCTTCGTTGTCCAGCGCAGCGCGACCTTGACGTCGCAGTCGTAGGACACGTCGGACTTGCTCATGCTGCCGTCTTCGTTTTCCGTGGTGACGGTCTTCATGTATGATGTGGGAACGTCGAACGAGACGATTGGCGAGACGTTCTTCGTCTTTGCGGTCTTCTCGTCGATCATGTCGTTGATGCCGCCGGGATGATGGTATTCGGTTGTGACTGGCGTCTTGCCGTCAGAGCCGCCGAGCTTTGTGTAGTCGTTGATGACGTACGTGCATTCCGGTGCCATGTAGGACTGTGCCTTAACGTACTGGATTACGTCATACCATGGGATGACTGGACCGTTTGGTCCGCCACTAAAGATGATGGGGTCGGGATGCCAGTGGACGCATGTTCCGTGCGGGAACACCGCCTTGATAGATGCTGGGCGGTTATCGTCTGATTCACTCACGTCTGCGTCTGGTGTCTGCGCGAATTTCGAGCTTATCTTGTCTCCTGCGAACACGCCCTGCACGCCACGCTTTGCTGAAAGCGAGTATGCCTTCCCATTTCGCCATACGGTAACGTCGAAGCGGTCGCTGAGGGCACAGACGCATGCGGCACCGACACCATGCAGTCCTTGTGCGCCCTTCGCGTAGGCTCTGTGCTTGTTGTTCTTGTCGCCTGCGCCAAATTTCCCACCGGCATTCATATGAAGCACGGCTAGTGACACGCCAGACGGTCCAAGCGTGCCATCAGGAAGCGTCGGGCGATCGGGCGGTATGCCGCGTCCGTTGTCTGTGATGCGTATGCTTTCGTCTGGGAGCAGGTCTATGTTGATGCGCGTGGCGTACCCGTTCGTTGCCTCGTCTGACGAGTTGCCGAGGATTTCTACGAACAGGTGGAAGCCGTTCGCTTCGAGCAGCTCGCCGTCCTGCTCGTTGCCAGCGCCGTGTACCGCTGAGATTGGCGCGATGCTGCCGATGTACTGTGACGGGTTCATCCTGATTGGGTCGAGCCCTGTCAGCTCTCGCATGTTCTGTGTGGAATATTCCGTTGTCTTGCTGTCTGTTGTCATGCGCTGATGTTCCTCCTTGCTACGTCATGATGCGATGCTGCTCGCTCTGCCGTGACGAAATACCCAAACGCACTGGAAAAGTATATCTGTGAATTTCCAAAAAGTCCAGAGCAAGTCTGTGACTTCTGCGCCATCCAAGTCCGTCTGGCATGCCATTTGTGATTTTCTCGTGCTTTCTGCAATGTCGAATTGTTGAAAACTTGGTGGAATGTCCATGTTTCCATGGTCATTTTGACGTTGGTTGATTGTTGATAACTTGTCGAAAGGTTGTTGAAAAGTCGGCATTTTATGTCGAAAACCGTTTGAGAGTTTTCTACAAGTTTTCTACATTGTTGAAAGTGTCGAAAGATTGTAGAAAGATTGTTGAAAACTTTTTATGCTAAAAACGCCCGTTTTACTGCTGATATTCTGGTACGATGTCGAGTTTTCGACTTTTCAACACGCCCTACTATTAGTACTATCTCTATATATACATGTACTTTAACAACAATAGAACACCCACCTTGCCAGCGGCTTCGGAAAGCGGCACGGCACTGTGGACACTTCCTATGCTTGACACGGTGACGTAGCTGGCGGTAGCATCGCCAATCTGCGGCACGATGTTGCCAGCATCCACAGGCGGCAAAGCAAGCGATGCCCCTTGCCCTTCATACGTCGCCGTCTGACGCTGATAATACGGTCATGACGCAAGCCACCACATTCCCAATCCTGAGACTGAGGACAAGGACGAGACAGGCGGGTATCTCTGGGCTTTCCTTGGCATGTCTTGCGTCCATCTGCCACGATTGGCTTCGCTTGTGCCGTGTCGCTTCCTAGCGTGTTCTGGCATTGCGTCCCAGTGCCGTGGCGTTTGGCTCGCATCCCAGGTACGTGGCGTCTTTTGCCGTGCTTCCGATGCCTCTTGCGTTTCACAGTCATGACGCCCGTCCCGTTCCTATTGGGAGAAGAGAGAACCTTCGAAGGACGGTTACTGGGACATATGGACATTCTCACGATAGTCATAATCATCATCCTTGCCATCGTTATTCTCCTGATGGTTGGAATGTTGACGACGTACAGTCATGATTCGATGATGACGACGGCGAATGACGTAAGACGACGCATCCGTGATGAGAGAAAGTCGCGTTATTCGATTGGCATGGTCATCCTGTCGAACGGCACGGGGAGCGACGCGCGATGGCTGCGTGACAAGCTTTCCGCCTACCCACAAATCCGCCGTGAGCAGGATGAGGCTGACTGGGAGGGTAGGTGGCTTCCCCGCATGAGGGCGTACCTCGATCGGATACCACAGGGTACCCCGTCACGAGGGGAAGCTGACGCGTTCGTCAAGAACGAGTCCGCGCTTGCTGATGACAGGGAACTGCTTGCCTCCACGGAGGCGTCCATAGCCAAGATGGAATCGAGCCGTTTCCAGATGTCCATACTCACGGCATTCACGCAGATGGCAGAGAGGACGCCAGCGATACGCAAATCGGTGAGTGACGCGAGGGGACGCATGGCAGGAGTCACGTCGTCAATCGGTGAGAGAACGAGACGTGTGGTAGACGATGCGAACGCAATGACGAGCGGTACGGCTTTCCACAGGTATGGAGACGTGCGGTACTTCGAGAACGATGATGCCATACCGACAGTAGACGGTGACGCGGTGGGTGGCAAGCGAAAAGTTGCGCGAAGGGACACAGACAGTAACGTCCAGCATGGCACCCCGACGTCGGCTGGCGATAGCGCAAGCAGGGATGATCGGAATGTCGGTGTTGCCTCTAAACATGAAGCGTCGCATTCCGTCGGGCGTGGTGTTACTGCTCCCGTCTCTGCTTCTGGTGACGATGGCGTCGCTTCGCATTCCACTGTCCCTGTGACTGCATCTGGGAGCGTGTCCCGCTCGCCAAGACGTGGCAGCTCTCGCAGGAACGCTGGTGGCTGGAAGTGACGTGGCTACCTTCATGCCGTCCGTGCCGTCTGCCTTCCTGCATTCCGGCATGGTGTCGGCATGCTCTGCTCGCCGTGTGCTCGTGGTGGTGCGTGCGGCGTCTTCCATTTGGCTTGCGGCATGTGTGGCGTGTCGCTGAGAGTTTGGGGATGTGCGAATGAGCTATATCGGTGACAGGCTTCCGCGTGGCGAGGAGATCAGGTATTCGGGGCACGTGTCGTGGATTCCGTTCGTATTGAGGTCGATGACGCTGTTCGTCGTCCTGTCGTTCGTCGCTGGGTGCGTCTGGGGAGGCACGGGCGACGTCAGGCTCATGGCGGTTACGTATCTCGCCGGCGTCATCGTGTGGGCACTCTCGTTGCTCAGGACGGCATTGCGCATCGCTGGGACGGAGATCGTCATCACGAATTCCCATATCCACAGCAAGACTGGCATCATAAGGATTGACAACGACAGGGAGACGTCCTTGGACAAGATTGACAGGGTCGACATCGATAAGCACAGGTTCGTGCAAAGGGCATTCGACTTCGGGGACATAGAGTTTCAGACGGTCGGTTCCGACAGTGGGTTCTTCCTGTTCAAGGACGTTGCGCATCCGTATGAGATAAAGGACGCGTACAACGCGGCGAAGTACGATTACGAGCAGGTGCTTCGTCGCGAGTCTGGTGGCGTCCCGTCACGTCATGGTTCGGTGCCTGACAACCCGTGGTCAGAGGCTGGCGGGTATGGTGGCGTGAGGCGTCATGGGACGCGTGGCGGTAGGCACGTGTCAGCAGGTGGTGACCGCAGATGATGCCGCCGGCGATGAACGACAGGGTGTCGACCTTCTTCCTGTATCAGCCGTGGGGGACGTCGCTGTATCGCAGTGACGACCCGGTGCAGCGCTGGCTGAGGGTCGTGCCGAACGGGAGCGACCGTCGGGTGCTCGGCACGAGGAAGCTTTCTGGCAGTATGAACAGCCAGTCTGGTAGGGTTCCGTATGCCGTGGTCACGACGATGGACATGTCCTCGTACCTGAGCGCCGTGTCCTATGGGTCAACGTGTCACATAGAGACGGGCATCGTGCGGTTCGCCAACCTGAACGGTCTCGGGATGGTGTACGAGTCGCCGATGTCGTTCATGACGCAGGCGATGCTCCGCAACTACGAGTCGAGGCTCGACACGCTCGTGAGGATAGCCGAGAGCAAGGTCGGCTGCGTCTTCCGCGACGAGGGACTCGACAAGTCGCTCGTGTGCGAGATGCGCTCGATAGAGAAGCTGTGGGCGCAGCTGATGAACGTCGGCTACATAGAGCCGGCAGGCGTCGCCGACACGCTCAGCATCTCTGGCGACCTTCGCGCCGAGCTCCCGAGGATACTCGACGACCGAAGACAGCTGAAGGCACGCCTGATATACAGCAACTTCTGCAACATGCCGTATAAGATAGAGGAGTACCAGAGGGAACACCTGCTGCGTAGCGGTTAAGGCGGCTTGAACTCGTCGCCACGGCACGCAAACGCATGTTGACCTGCCATTGGCGGCGGGAACGGCTGCCTGTTCCGCACCTGACGTGACCACAGGGCAAACCCAATGGGTTTGTGCAGCATATCAGACGCTATCACGCCGCTCACGATCCATAGCCAGACATGAGCGGCAGTCCCGACGCATTGGAGGCGCGCACCCAAGATGCCAGACACCACTAACCTCGACATGACCCTCACCGAGGCGGAGAAGCTCCTTGGCGTCAAGGACGGGTACGCGCATGGCGACGTACAGCAGGCATACCGAAGCATCGCCCGCAAGTACCATCCGGACAAGTGGCTCGACAAGCCCGAGGACGAGAGGAAGAGGGCGACGCGCATCTACGAGAGGGCGAACGTCGCACGCCGCGTGCTGCTCAACCCGTCGCTCGCCAAGCCAGAGTCGAAACCGGAACCGCGACGGACGAACGTCCCGAGCACGCCGACGGGCGGACGCGCAAACGCTGGGACGACGACCCCGTATGACAACCGCTCGTCACGGCATGGCAACGGCACGTACGCCAGCACGCACGACAGCACGGGAACGGGAGCGGGAACCTCGCACGGCAACGGCGGTTCGTGGAACGGGAGCGCACGCGGGCGGGTACAGACGCCCGCGTACGGGCGTCAGCATGGCGTAAATGGCACGACAAGAGGCAATGGCAGCACGTACGACAGCACTGGCTCGCGGACGCCATATAACGCCTCTCATGGCGTCACGGGAACGATAAGACCTGAGTTCAACAGTCCGACGCACACGTATGACAACGACAATGCGCCTGACAACCGCGCGGGAACGGCGTCTTGGGCGACGGTAGGCAACAGCGAGGCGGAGCGCGAGAAGTTCAACACGGCGAAGTCGTTCGCGGACAAGTTCGGTCAGACGAAGGACCCGGCGGAGGCTGACTACGCTGCCGAGTACGCGAGGTATGCAAGTTCACGGTATCACAAGGCGTCCGACGCCCTCCACTGGACCACATCGATGGCAACGACGCTCGTGACGCTTGCCATAGCGTTCGTGATGACGTCGCAGAACGGAATCCTGCAGGAAATGGGCGACGTCGCAGGGGCAAGCACGGCAAGCGGCATGAGAGACGCAGCGACAAGCGTCATGGGAGGACTCGCCCCGCTGCTGGCGGTCGCGCTCGCATGCGTCGTGAAGGCGCTGCTGTACGACATGGTCGTCGCTCATCAGCTCGAATCCGCGCTTGACAGGACGAACGCGTTCCTCCACGGGATACCGTTCGTCATCGGCGGCGTCGCGATTGCCCTCTTCGGATGGCACGAACTCGGTGGCATGGCGTTCGTCTGGGCGATGTTCGCATTCATAGCCATCGGAGTCATGCTGTGCGTTATACACGGCGTGCGGCACTCTGGCGACGAGGCGGAGCCGCCGACGGAATAGCGAGACGAACGGCAAGCTTGGCGTCACGGCAACGCGCCGCGAATCATGTCGTCAGCATACCGCAGGCATGCAGGTCGAGGCAAGACGACCGTTCCCAACGGCATAGTGCCCGTGACGGTGACATGATACCTGATGAAGACCGCCCCGACGCCGATATGGCGCGATGGCTGCATGTGTCGTATCATCATGGGCGGAGTTGCCTATCGGACGCGGACACGGGACGGTACCAGATGTCAAAGCTGTACTTCACATACGGGGCGATGAACTGCGGGAAATCAGCCGCGCTTCTCCAAGTGGCGAACAACTACGAGGAACGTGGGATGACGGTCATCGTGGCGAAGCCTGCGGTCGACACGAAGGGCGGCGATGCGGTCACGAGCAGGCTCGGCGTGAGCCGCCCGGTTGACGTGCTGATTGGCGCGGGCGACTCGGTGCGTGACGTCGTCCTTCCCGTGGCACTTGCCAAGCGCACGAGCTGCATACTCGTCGACGAGGCGCAGTTCCTGTCAGAAGGGCAGGTCGACGGGCTTCACGAAATTGCCTACGGTGACGGAATCCCCGTGATGTGCTACGGCATCAGGACGGGCTACCTTGGCACTGGCTTCCCAGGCAGCATACGTCTTCTGGAAGTGGCGGACGAGCTTCGCGAACTGAGGACGATATGCCGATGCGGAAAGCGGGCGACGATGAACATACGGAAGATTGATGGGAAGCCGGACTTTGCGGATGTTGGGCACCAGCTTGCAATAGACGATGGCACGACCGATGCTGTCTATGAGTCGGTATGCCCAAGGTGCTGGCATCAGGCAAAGATGGAATGGCTTCGCGAGAAGAAACGGAACTAGAAAAGCATGCTCGCCTTGTCAGCCTCCATGAGTAACTATTGCGAAGCTAGCGGCGGACGAAAACGCAACTCCCAAGCGTGCTAAGAAAACCAGACAGTTTGTGAATATAAGGTCACAATTCGCGACCTTATGATGACGTCAGGCGTGATTGGATTGAGATATATCGCTTCGCTGCGAACGCATAAATTGCTAGCAAAACAAACTGATTTTATGCGTTCGCATATATAGCAACCGCAGCGGTGTGCCGCTAGCTCTGCAGCAAGAAAGCGGCACGGCTGCATGCCGCAGACGCACATGCAAGCGTACTGACTAAACGGCATACAGCGAGCATCATGGGGCATGCGGGCACACGATGGCGGGCTGCTTGCAATCAGATAACAGATTGGTGGCGGGCGGTGAGAATGTCATATCGTTGGCAATTTGTATAAATGCTGATTTCATGATGAAACGCATCAAGTCCCAGATGCCCTGGTGCTTCGACTCATCGGCTCATCAAGTCCCCTGCTACCATGTCCATTATGCTGCCGGCGACGTTCACGCCGGTAGCACCCTCTATCCCACGCAGGAGCGGAGTGACGTTCGTCTCGCAAAACACGTACCCGTCACGTCCAAGCAGCAAGTCAAGCCCGATGATATCCAATCCCGTCTGCTGGTACGCTTGCATGGACGTCTTCCTTATCGCGTCGTCAATGCCATGAGCCTTCGCGGTGCCGCCCTGTGCGAGGTTTGCCCTGAAGTTGCCAGCGGCACCGTCCCTCTCCATGCATGCGACCGCTTCACCACGCACGATGAACACGCGGAGGTCCCTTCCTGCACTCTCGCTGATATACTCCTCGCAGAGCAGCTCGTCCTCTTCAAGCCCGTCAGTGAGAAGCCTATAGTCGTCCTCGTCTCTGACAAGCGAAGAGGTAATGTGCCCAGAATCGCACCTGACGATCGCGACGTCGCACTCTGGCACTGGCACGCGATGATGTAACGGAATGACAGGTGGCACATCGGAAACATACTGGCACGGAACGGCACACCGATTGATGGCACACCGCACTTGCCTCGCCTGTCTCCTGTGGGCATTGTTCTCTGACCAGGCAGGCGTACCAATCGCATCGTCATCATGTCCTGGTGCATTTGTGCCACTGATAGCGACTTCGCTGCTGCCATTGGTAGCTTTCGTATCGGCATCGTCTTTCTGCTGTATGGGCATCGCTACGTATGATTCCGACAGCACGCAATCGGTACACCCGATGACCTCTAGATTTATTCCACGCTTGCGTCCCTCTTCCATGAGCCGGGGAACCAGGTGTGCCTTGTTCCCGACATAGTCATACCTTGTAATGATGATGCCAGTCTTCCTGCGTGACATACTTGACAATATGAGCGGCATCGTGCGGGTGACCGTTGATGGTGCATGCATCGGCATACCTGCCTCTGGCGTGAGAGTTGCGGCGATGGCAGCGTTTCCGATGTTCATGCTTACCATGGCATCTTCCACTGGCGGAACGATACCAGCCTCTCTTGCACTAGTACATGCTTCTTCCTTGGCATGTACTGGGTCGTGTGGCTTTGCTGCCGCGATACGGTTTGCGTCTTCTGCTGGGCTTGGCATGTGCTGCACTCCTGGCGTTGGCATATAGTAGGAGGGGAACGGCAAGATTATAGCGGAATGGCATATATCTTGGCGATTGGTATCCCCTTGTCTCTCAGGTAGGATACCACTCGAAGCGCTGTCATGCCGTACTAGCGACACGGCACGCTATACTGCATGACAGCAATGCGTCTTGCGGGCAGCATCGCTTGGGAGATTGTGCCGCATCACGCTGCCATCGTCATGCTCACGCTGTGATGGCTTGTCGCTTGGCAATTAGTGGCATCCGTTGCATCTCTCATATGAGCGGATAGTCGATGTCAGATATGGCAGTGCATTGTATGAGCGCACGATATGGCAATCCACTGCATAAGTGAACGATTGTGTACGTTATGTGAAGACATCACATCGTCGCTTGCAACCACGTTCGATGGCATATACTATTACTTAGCGAAAGGGAAAAAGGACATCGTCCTACGAGAACAGATCAGAGGAGGCGAACACGATGACCATCACCCAGCGCAAAAACAAGTGTCAGGAGCAGGCATGGCAGAATACTGTCACGCTTGGCATGCTCACGTGTGCCTTCTCTGGCAATCTGTTTGTGTATGATTATGATTGCCCTGTGTCCCCAGACCGATCCCGAATGCCCATGAAGTAAGGCAAAAAGGGAACATAAGTAGAAATCCTACTATCGGGGACGCACTGGGGAGACACAAGACCAGCCGTTCCCGATTTTCTTTTACGCACCTTTATAATCGCATATGATGATGAATGCATGAAGATAACGAAACGTGAGGCATCAGCAGGCAGCAGCGAGAGACGCAAGGACGCCTAAGACGATGCCTCAGAGCAAAGAGGGAGGAAATCGCAAAAGCCAGGTACCGCTGCCATGAAACAGCGCGCACCGCTCCTCCCAATCTCATTGCTGGCATGCCGCATGCGTGCCGAACGCCTGACAGTGGGCATGGCAATTGACCGATGGGACGCTACAAAGCTCTCACGGGATGCCAGCCACAGGGACAGCGTGATGGTGACGATGTGCGGAACGACATGCCAGCCCAGCGGCACACGATAAGGAACGAAAAAATCCTGGTGAGAGGCTTGCCAATGGCAGGCATCGTGTGCTATCGTATCATCGACTTGGGCGTGTGGCGGAGTGGCTAATCGCAGCGGTCTGTAAAACCGCCCCTTTCCAGGTTCGGAGGTTCGAATCCTCCCGCGCCCACCATGAACGCTTGCGTAGCTCAGCTGGCAGAGCACCGCTCTCGTAAAGCGGGGGTCGGCGGTTCGATCCCGCCCGCAAGCTCCATCATCGCCATACCGTGCCAATCAGCGCGAAGGCACGCACGACGGAACGCCCGCGTAGCTCAGCAGGCAGAGTACCTTGTTGGTAACGAGGAGGTCACCGGTTCGAATCCGGTCACGGGCTCCATGAGGCATGGCGCATCCAGCATGCAACAAGGCGTTCAATTGCAGGCGTGTCGGTGTAGCTCAGCAGGTCAGAGCGCGCGGCTCATACCCGCGTCGTCGGTGGTTCGAATCCACCCACCGATACCATCATGGGACCGTAGCTCAATTGGCAGCAGCAGAGGACTCTTAATCCTACGGTTGCGGGTTCGAATCCCGCCGGTCCCACCATCTCACGCATCGGACCCGTAGCTCAGCAGGATAGAGCACCCGACTGATAAGCGGGAGGTCGCAAGTTCAAGGCTTGCCGAGTCCACCATATGGGGGCATCGTATAACGGCTCATTACATCCGCCTGTCCAGCGGATAATGCGGGTTCGACTCCCGCTGCCCTCGCCATATGCTCCGTGTAGCTCACTGGTAGAGCGAAC
>Ga0256406_1004441_pt1 | contig 16058 bp, 15 predicted proteins | sample RumenRJG_03DNA_FD_185986 | JGI IMG/M metagenome (GOLD analysis project Ga0256406, IMG submission 185986) | Bovine rumen microbial communities from Lethbridge, Alberta, Canada - RJG_03 | ecosystem: Host-associated > Mammals > Digestive system > Stomach > Rumen | place: Canada: Alberta | collected... | reverse complement strand
CCTAAGACAGCCGCATACATTGGTGTCTTATATTTCAGAGTAATACCGAAGATACCCGGTTCTGTAACGCCACCAACGATTGCTGTGATACCGCAAGTCGTAGCATCCACTTTAAGAGCTGCTTTTTTCGTTTTCAAAGCCACTGCCAGACAAGCAATACCCTGATTGACATTGGAGAGGATAAAGGCTGCGATAATGAACGGGTCGCATCCGATAGTAGTCATCAGTTCGAAGAACGCCGCATTTAAAGCCATATGCATACCGGTCATGACAATGAAAGACATGAAACCGGTGACGATCGGCATACCGATAAATTTCGCATGATCAATCACCCACAGAAGTGCAGTTGCAAAATAATTACCAATGATATTTCCTAATGGGGCGATCAAACAAAGAGTCAACGGTGTCATGACCAGCATAACGCCCAACGGAACCAGACACGCTTTCAAAGCGTCAGGAATATATTTGCGGAAAAACTTTTCAACATATGACATCACCAGGACAGCCAGAATAGCCGGAATGACCGTACTGGCGTATGTCGAAGCATAAATAGGCAAACCAAAGAACGATAAAGCTGTTCCGCAATTAACGGCACTGACAAAGTCCGGATGTATCATCATTGCTCCGATCAGCATGCCTAGTCCCATGGATGCATTAAACTTTCTAGCTGCAAAACCACCGACAAAGATCGGAACGAAGTAGAATGCGGAATCAGCTACAAAGTTCAGGACATAATAAGTTGAACTGCTGCTGTCGATCAGACCGGTCATTGTTCCCAGGACCATGATCAATTTCAGCATGCCGGCGCCGATAATAACCGGAACCAAAGGCGATACGCAACCGGAAACGACTTCAAAAATAGTGTTGATACTGAATTTCTTTTTAGGCTGTCCGTCTACTTCAACTTCACCACCCGCATTAAGAGAGGGATATTTCTTGCAGATACCGGCATATACTTCTGCTACAGCGTTTCCGATGACGATCTGATACTGGTCACCGACATACTGCTGCTGCAAAACGCCCGGAAGCTTTGCAATCTCTTCGGTTTTGACAAGGCTCTTGTCTTTGACATTAAGTCTCAATCTGGTTACACAGTGTGTAAAAACGCTGACATTGTCCAATCCGCCCACAAGTTCGGGAAGTTCATTAATAAGCTGTTCATATTTGTTTTTGTTTGACATTTTTCTTCTCCTTCTTTATGATCACACGGACGCATTGGCCACTGCGTACATGAAACCTTCTTTTATTCTGCTATTTTCAAACGATTTACGTGGATGAGAATATAAGCTTTTTCCTCTTCCGAAAGATCAGTTTTGATCAGTTCCTGCAATGCACAGGCGCATTCGTATTCCTTTTCATATCCTTCTTTCAGACTGCTTAGAAATTCTGGTACGGGATTATCAAACGCGTTCCCCTCGGCTTTTCTTTGCATAAGATAGTGGATATGAGCAGCAAAGCGTTTATAGCTATAGCTGTTTCTATCTATCTCGACATTCAATATCGTCTCTATCTTTTCGGTATAGGCTTCGAGCAGTTTTTCTTCCGCTTCCACCTGAAGATCCTGAGGGTCGTTGATATAATCGATCAGGTGTACCGCGATGCTGCCTGCTTCCTCTTTTCCCAACTTAACCCCCAGATCTTCATTGATCATATTTAAAGCGGTTTTGGCAATATCCACTTCATCAGGATAAGAATTTTCTATCTCATACAGCAGTCCTATAGATATTCTCATACCTTTTCCAAGTCTTTTGATTGCGAACTGAATATGGTCCGCCAAAGCGAAGATCAGATTGGAACTGTAGCGGTTATCTTTAACAATATTGGCATGATCGACTATTCGTACCGCTGTTGCCATGACCTTTTCATCGATCTCAGGAATCATGGAAAAATAAGTGGGATTTACATTATAGAAAGTTCTGTCGATCTTTGATAAAGGGATCTCGTTGGGTACCTTGTTGAACCCGATGCCTTTACCGAAAGCAACGACTTCTCTTCCTTCCCGGTCAAGGCAGATCGCAACATTGTTATTGAGGTTTTTGATAGCTTTCATATATTTCTCCAAAAAAAACTCTCTTAATCCACTCAACCAAAAACATTTTCGTCGTAGGTTAAGCCTCTAAGAGAGTCACTATCTTTATTGACATTTTCAGTATATAAAAAGAATAATTTTGAAATCAAAGAAAACAGTAAGATAATGAACAGAAAATGAATAAAATGTTCATTATTTAATCGATTTTATATCCACTCTTCAAAAAGCTGTCGATCGCTTTCTTTTTCTCTTTCCATTCCTTATCTGTCAGTTCATAATTCTTTCTGATCTGATTGACACATCCGCTCAATTGAAATTCAAAAAGGGTTCTGACATCATCAGCCTTCATTCTCTTTGCATTGCATACTGCTATTACCGTTTTATCATCGATCTTTTCTGAAAGTCTTTCTACAAATATCTGTGCTATCTCATCGCTTCTGATGATCGGAAGATATTTTTTGTTGTGCCTTATCAGCTCACACATCGAGATCTGATTTGTTTTTTTCTCCCCGATACATGCGAATAATTCATTTCCAAAATCAAGTGTTTCGCTGATCAGTTCTTCAATTATTCCTTCAACGACCAAACGGGTATTATCATAGTTTTTATAAAATGTTGTTCGACTGATATGCGCATATTCACAGAGCTCGGCAACAGTGATATTTTGAAGATCTTTCTTCAGCAACAATAACGAAATTGAGTTTTTGATCTTCTGTTTTGTTTTAACTATACGAGCATCGGTCATCTTATCAATATTAAATCACATCAGAAATAATAAGTCATTACAAATTTCCAAGACTTTTCTGTTATTAATGTTGTTTTTACTCCCACTCGATTGTACTGACAGTATTACGCAACCAAAAAAAGAAGTCGTATTGGTATTTAAAAAATTGAGGGAGTATTTGTACTCCCTCTTATTTGTATATACTTTCGACTAAAGCGGTAAATCCTTTTTATCAAAAGCCACAATTCCAATATTATAGGTAATCAAACCGATCAGCAACAGAATGCATAATCCTGTTATATACTCTGTTGATCCTTCCAGAATCGGAACAATCTTAAAGAAGGAAATGATCGTCATGTAGTTGAAGTAATTCATGGCATCAATCCTGATAACTGATGGGATGATCGGCTCACCGAACAATCCGAGAATTGAACATACCAGGAATAGCATGCATACACCGCCACCAACTGACAGAGAATCTTTCTCACGATTGAAGATTCCCGACGACATGAAACAGATGCCGGACATCGCCAGAATGACACAGCACGCACCGAGAGAGAACTTGATAATATGTTCTTCATTCAAAGTAAACATTTCGTTATGAATCGTGTTGACACATAATACCCCGGTCAATGAAATCAATAAATACATAGCGACGATCGAAGAAACAAGATAGATCATCTGTGTAAAACCGACTTTTTTTCGCTTGATCGGCGTTGAAAGAATGTATGCCATCGATCCAGAATCCACCTGTCCGGCCAAAAGATTTGTACCAGCCATGATTACAAAGATGATCGGAAGCAATAATCCGGCAATTCTGAATAGAATATTGCCGATTACCAAAGCATACATGTTTGCTTCCCGGATATCATCTAAAGCGTCATGAACGCCATCCGGCAGTTTATCCAATAAGGATTCGGTAATATCATCCACCGCTTCCTGTCTGTCTGTTCCTAATGCCAGTTTATTATTAAACTGGTCGATCGCATCCATGGCGATTTCTTTTGCTAGTCTGGAATCATTCTCGCTATGATCCTTGAGAGCTTGAATATATACTTCGTTTGCCACATAATCCTTTGCATACATTGAAACATCCGCTTCTTTTACAATCAATCCTGCATCATAATCATCCAAGAAAGCTGAAATATTATCCTTGAGTCTTTGTGCCGAGTTAATATCGTTTTCCTTGGCGGCTTCCTCATAAACCGTTTTCAGTATTTCATCACGGATTCCTTTCGTAGTTTCTTCTTCCAACTCTTTCAAGGAATCGCGCAAAACAGATTCGGCATCTGCCATCTTTTTCATTCCTGTTTCCAGCTGACTTTCTGCTTCGGCAATCTGTGACTGAGCTGAACTTAATCCGCTATTGATCTGAGCGATACCGTTATTAACTTTATCAAGATTGGCTTGAGCTTCATTGATTCCTGCCGTATATTGAACAATCCCTGCTTCCAGCTGTCCCTTGTTTTCTTTTAAAGCTTCAAGCTGCTGCTTATAACTGCTGACTGTTTCTTCATCCGGTAATCCTGCCAGAATCTGGGTAATGCCTCCATTGACCAAGTCAAGATTCTGAGTCGCCTCAAGAATTCCGGCTTCGTATTGAGCGATGCCTCCTTCTATTTCCGCTTTTGCCGAAAGCAATACTTCTTTCTGAGCGGAAAGAGTTTCGGCCTGTTCATCATCTGCCTGCGTCAGCTGTTCATCAATCCGGGCAATCTGCTCCTCAAGTGCCGAAAGTTTCTGTTCAAGTTCCGACAATCCTGCCTGAGCTTCGGCAATCCCTTGTTCCAACTGTTGTTTCTGACTTTGGAGTTGAGACAACTGTTCCTGATATGCATCAATCTGAGCCAGACCTTCTTCCAATTGAACAATGCCATCATTAACCTGGGTTAGTTTGTTTTGTAAATCTGCTTTGCTTGCCTGGGCATTGCTGATTCCTGAATTTAACTGATTTTGTTTGTCGTAGAGATCGGCAAGCGTTGCTTCATATTCTCCCTTTTTTGAATTGTACTCTGCTTTTGCACTATTTAACTGTGCTTGCCCGTCTGACAGCTCGGCTTTGCCATCGGCAATCTGCTTTTTACCTTTGTTGATCTGTCTGACGGCATCTTTGAACTCTTCGGAGAAATCAATATAATCTGCCTCATCAGCTTCTCCTTTCAAGACTTTATTCAGTATTTCCAGATTACCCTGATAGTTGTCGATAACTTCTTCATAGACATCATAAATATCCTCATAACCTTCAATTGCGTTTTCCTGTATCTCTCTTTGTTTAGCTGCATCATCCACCAGATCATCGACCGACTTCTTGATCTCACCGAGATTCAGATTGCCGACAATCAGAATAACCGAAGCAACAACAAAACAGGAAGACAAAGTCACGATCAGCCATCTTGAAAAGTTAGCTTTCCATGACTGTTTATATAATGATTTGCTTATCAACATTCCCGTTTCCCGCCTTTTCTTCAAATAATCCGAGATGTTCCTCAAAATAACTTTCCAGATTGTATTTCACTTCCCGGATATAGCGAATATCATATGTGCCGACTTCTTTCATGAAAGAGGAAAGATCATTCATATCAATCCTGACTGTTACCTGATTGTATTGTGTCTGTTCACGGATGATATTCGCTTTGCTGTTACATAAGAATTTTTTAAATCCTTCTTCTTTTTTAAATTCGACTTTGTAGATTCTGAAAGAAGTATTTCTGATCTCATCCAGATCGGCTATATCAATGATCTTACCATTGACAATCAGACCGACCCGATCGGAATATTCTTCAAGTTCATCAAACATATGCGAACTCATAATGATTGTTTTTCCTTTGCCGTGTTCTTCTTTCACGATCTGCATAAAACTGTCCCGCATCAAAGGATCCAAACCGGTTGTCGGTTCATCAAACAGCAGGATCTTCGGATCGTGCATCAACGCCATGACGATCGCCATTTTCTGTTTCATACCTTTGGAAAAGCGGCGCGGATTGCCTCGGATATCCAGCTGCAGTCTTTCAATCAGATCGTTTGCTCGGCTCAGATCTTTGATACCCAGGAACTCAGCCTGACTTCTCAGAACTTCCTCACCGCTTCTTAAATCCGGAAAGGCAATCTCTCCCGGAATATAACCGATCTCACGCATCAGTTTTTCGCCATTATCCCAGGGGTCAATACCATTTACTCTGACTTTTCCGTTCTCCGGTTTAATGAAACCGAGGATACTTCTTAAGGTCGTTGTTTTTCCGGCACCATTTGTTCCGACATAACCGAACATCTCTCCCTCTTCAATATCGAGACTGATATTGAAAATTCCTTTACCGTTACCATAGTCTTTGGTAACATCCTCCATCTGTATTACTTTCATCTTCAGACCCTCTCATAAGTCAGATCTTCTTTATAGAAACTCATAAAGTGATCCTGAAGCGAAACGATTTCTTCTTTAAAATCGCAAATCGGCAACAATGAAAGATCAGCCATCAATGCATCGGTATCTTTTTCATCAATTGTAATAACCACCTGTTTGCCACTGACGGAAGCATCTGAAATATAGTCCTTCTTTACAATCATCCTTGCCGTTTCTTCATCATCAAAATCAATTTCATAACATTTCTTACTGCGGTGTTTGAAATCCGCTGTCACAAATCGGTCAACGATCCTGCCGTCTTTGATGATCGCGATCTTATCACAAGTTGCATCTACTTCTGAAAATATATGGCTTGACAGCAAGATCGTTTTCCCGGCTTTCTTTTCATTGACAACAAATTCGATAAATTTCTTCTGCATGATCGGATCCAGGCCACTGGTCGGTTCATCAAGAATCAGGATTTTGGGGTCATGCATAAAAGCGACCACAATTGCCAGTTTCCTTTTCTGTCCGAGACTCATACTTTTTGTATCACCGCTATAATCCAACTCGAAAGTATCAATCAGTTCCTTGGTACGCATATCGCCTTTCATTCCCCGCAGATCCTTCATCATTTTTATGAACTCATCTCCCGTCAGCCCTTTCGGCAAGGCGATCTCACCCGGAAGATAGCCGACATCTTTCAGAAGATCATAATACTTATTAAACGTGTTTTTGCCGTTTATCCGGGTCTCACCGATGTCAGGTCGCGAGAAACCCATCAGGTGGCGGATTGTCGTCGACTTCCCGGCACCGTTAGGTCCTAAGAAACCATAGACTTCACCTTCATCAACATAGAGATCGATGTCAAAGACACCCTTTCCGTTGCCGTAATCTTTTGTCAGCTTTTCTACTTCAATGACACTCATTTATAGTTTCAGATCGATCCTTTCCCACGGCATATCTTTTGCGTTTTCCCCAAACTGACCATAGACAGCCAGATTTTCATAGATCGGCTCTTTTAAAGAAAACTTTTTAATAATTGCACCGGGACGGCAATCGATCGCTGACAATACTTTTCTTTCCAGGCGGTGTCTGTTTATATGTTCCGTTCCGAATGTTTCAATATAAATGGAAACCGGTTCCGCGACGCCGATCGCATATGCCAGCTGTACCTCGCATTCATCCGCATATCCCTGACCGACAATGTTTTTGGCAATATATCTGGCCATGTAAGCAGCACTTCGATCAACTTTACTGGGATCCTTACCGGAAATTGCTCCACCACCATGTCTTGCATAACCGCCATAAGAATCGGTAATCAGTTTTCTTCCGGTCAGACCGGAATCCGCACCAGGTCCGCCCTTGACAAAACGACCGGTCGGATTGATCAGGATTCTGGTCTTTTTATCAATCCATTCGGAAGGAATCGCTTCATCAATGACAATCGTCTTCAGATCATTCCTCAGTTCGCTGATATCGACACTTTCATCATGCTGCGCCGATAAAACGATGGTATCGATCCGACAGGGAATATCACCTTCACATTCAATAGAAACCTGTGCTTTGCCATCGGGCTTCAGATACTCTAAAATCTTTTCTTTTCGGACAAAATCCAACCGTTTTACCAGATCATTGGCCATTTCAATCGAATACGGCATAAAATCATCTGTCTGATTGATCGCATAACCGAACATGATTCCCTGATCACCGGCACCGTTTTTTTCAAGATTCTTTTTATCTCTGACTATGCCCACGGATATATCGGGAGATTGTTCATGGAGATCAACAACGATCCGACAGGTCTGATCATCAAAATCTTCTCCAGTCTTGGTATAGCCGATCTTCCTGATCGTATCTCTGGCAATCTGTTCGTAATTCACTTCCGCTTTACTTGTTATTTCACCGAAAATATGGACCTGATTAGGGATACACGTCACCTCACAGGCAACGCGGCTTTCCGGATCTTTTTCTAACAATGCGTCCAAGATCGCGTCGGCGATCTGATCCGCCACTTTATCGGGATGTCCTGCACAGACAGCCTCTGAACTGAATATTCTTTTTCTCATTTTTCTACCTCCGTTTTAAATCTTAAATTGACGATAAAAAGATAAAAATATGCAGAAAAAAAGTGATGCACGATTTAGATACATCACCCTGTTTCTGGTTAATTTATAAACACTTTTTAGGAATTGCCTGATTTTCTCTTTTTCAGCATCATTTCGATATTTCCATCAAAAATCTTTCCAGTCTTTCTGATCAGCTCTTCCGCATTATCCTGAATTCCTTTTTCAATCCACTTGAGAACCATTTGGGTCAAAGCACACTGATAGAAATACGCGATGGTCTCGACGTCTTCTTTATCGGCGCCGATGTTTTCGTTGATTCTGTTGACATAGCGATTCATGACATCTCCCGCAATAGAGTACAGATAGCGTTCCAGCTGTTCTCTTTGGATGGAATGATATATGTGGTTGATCGCCTTTCTATTTTCAAACGCAAAGTTTGATGATCTCAGAAAAGCCTCTTCCCAGGAACTAGTATCATTATACTCCTTGACTCCTTTGCTAAGTTCTTTCTCAAAGATTTCTTCCAGAACCGCATAGACATCGCTGTAATGATAATAGAAAGTATTCCGATTAATCTGGCACTCATCAACGATTGATTTCACGGTAATCTTGCTTAGTGGTTTTTCATTAAGCTGTCTGATGAATTCTTCTCTTATTGCGTTTTTAGTATAAGGCTGTGCCATCATCGTTCCTCCTTCTTTTCTCATTTTAACAGAAGAACAATTGCTCAAAAATTAGACACTTTTACCTGGGTGTCTGATTTATAGGCACTCAGATATCGTTGACTGTATCAGCTGCTTTCAATATCCGTTTTTCGCCTTTTTCCAAGAGTCCGTTCAGATTGTTTCCATACACAGAAGTAAAGATATTCAGAAATTTAGCAGCGACATTCCGGATCTCAACATCGCTCTGTGAAATATCTTCTACTATTTTATATGTGTTTATCATCCTGATCCGGTTGTCGCCGATCAGTTTTTTCGAATCGTCGATTCCCACTTTCATAAAAGACACAAACAGCTGATCCGCAAACTCCTTTCTTTCCTGAGGAGATGTTTCACTGAGGAAAGCATCAAAATTTCTTTTCATTTTCACAGACCTCCCGGTCAGCTTTTCTCCCAACACAAAGTGATTGCCACATACAAGCCAGGAATAGGGATCGTGGGCATAAGCCCTTTTCTCAGAAGAGAGGATAATCCGCTGCTCATGATCCATGTGAAAAATCTGTCCGATCTCATCTTCCTCAACGACAATCTGAATATAACGATCCTCAATCGATCTGAACTTATGCTCATCAAAAAACTGCGGATTGATTTCCGGACCATCGTTATTATAGATGGCAATCATTCTTTTTTTGATCCTATTACTGGCATTCATCGCTGCATACAAGGCGAGATTCCCTCCCTTGGAATGACCACCGATGATCAGTTTTCTTTTTTCTTTCCCGATCTGTTCCAGATATTCTGCAGCCTTAACCTGTGCCCCGACCACCTGATACAGCATCATAAAGTTTTCTTTCCAGCCGATCAGCGTCGTATCAGTGCCCCTGAAACAGACATAGCGCATAGAAGAGCTGATATCAAAGCACATTGCGGCAAATTGCAATGTTTTCTCCTGGTCCAGAACCGATACATAATGAGTAACTTTAACCTTATTAAAACGCCTTGTCTGAGCAGCTTCATGAAATAAGCCACTCCCTTTTCTTCCATCATTCATTTCATCGATCCAGCGTGCGATTTCTTCAATAGTCATGGATTCGTTTTCTTTCAGAAGATCGTCCAGATCCGTGTAACATAACTGACACAAAACCAGATTATCGACTTCATTGAAGCCATCTTTATAAAACGGTAAATCACCCCGCCATTTCAGGTAATCAACAATATTCAGACATTCACTTTCTGACATTCTTTACCTCAATATCGATCACATCCGCATCTTCTGTCTTCACTCTTTGTTTATCGATATAAATTGCCAGCAGATGGAAAGCTCCGGAAACAGACAGGCAAGCACCAATCAGCCTGTAGAGAACTGTTATGCTTTCGGATGGTTTCGCCATCAGAAAGCAAGCAATCAGGCAAAGAACAAGTGCGGACGCCAGCATGATCCTAGATCCGCGAAGATGTTCTTTATAAGACAAATAGGCAACTCTCAGTTTGATCAGGGCATTCACAAAAATCAGGATTCCTGCAATAATAGTCAGTGCACTTTTTGTTTCAACAGGATAGATCAGCAACACAACTCCCAAAATCAGACCCAGTGTTGTTGAAAGAAACGATAAGGTACTGCTTCCAGAAATCAAGGTTCCGGCTTTTTGCCTGAAAATACCAAGCACAGTCAATGTGATCAGCAACACCCCGGCAATTCTGGTCAGAATCAACATTCCCTGTATCGGAAAGAAGATCAGTAACAAGCCGCATATGCTCAAAACAAGCGATACCCATTTAATCAGTTTTTCTATTTTCATGTTTACCTCACAGTGTGAAAAAGGGAACCGGAAAACCGGTTCCCGAAGGGAAAATGCCTGAGCAAATCAATCAGTTTCTCTTGCTCCAGATTTCATCTGCTACCGGCTGCCATTCCTTTGCGTAGTTTTCGCATTTTGCGCAAAGGTGCTCGACACTCTCTGCTTCTTCCAGATCCGTCGATCTGGCACCGGACCTTTCCACCATCTGTTTCAGCCATTCCGGATTTTCCAACATCGGGCATGGTCTCAAGTAATTGTCGTTGAACGGCATATGTTCGTGATATTCCTTGAATAGCGGCTGTCTCAGACAATCCAATAAAGACATTTCATTGATGTTGGCAGAAGAATAATGAATGAAGACGCATGGCTCAACATCACCGGCTGCATTGATGTGACAATATCTCTTACCGCCGGCTACACAACCTTGAACAAATTCACCGTCATTCTGGAAATCAATCGCAAAGATCTCTTTGCCTCCTTCAATTCCTCTGATTTCTCTGATGCGGTCTTTGACATAAACCCGCTGTTTAGGTGAAAGAAGGAGATCCGTACTGGCATTCATACCGACCGGCATATAGTGGAAGTACCACGCAAAGACAGCACCCTTGTCGATGATCATATCCAGGAATTCGTCACTGGTAACCGATTTATAATTATTGGCGGTATAGCAGATCGAAAGACCATATGGAATATGATAACTGTGCATCAGGTCCATTGCCTTGATAACTTTCTGGTAGGTTCCTTCGCCTCTTCTTGAATCCGTCGCTTTTTCATCACCTTCCAGCGAAACGGAGACAATGAAGTTTTTGACTCTTAACAGATCTTGACAGAATTCATCATCAATCAGTGTCGCATTGGTGAAGGCATGGAAAGCACAATCCGGATATTTTTCACATAAGGCAATAATATCTTTCTTTCTGACTAAAGGCTCGCCTCCGGTAAACAGATAGGCATGGACGCCCAATTCTCTTCCTTGTGCGACGATCTTATCCATGACTTCATTACTTAAATTCTGTTTATATCCGTATTCTGCTGCCCAGCAGCCGATGCAATGCAGATTGCAGGCACTCGTCGGATCTAACAGTATGATCCAAGGAATGTTGCAATCGTATTTCGCAGCCATCTCCTCGGAAGTTTTAAATCCTCTGAAACCTCCCTCGTAGGCTGCGTTTGTCAGAAATGACACCAGCATATCTTTATCATTTTCTCTGATCAGCCTTTCAACATAACGCCCCCACTTGCTGTCAGGATTCTCCGCTATATCAATAAATAATTGATAACTTTCATCCTTCCAGGAACTACCTAGTATTTTTTTCATCAGTGAAACAATTGATTCAGCAAGTTCTGATACATCCTCGTACTGTGCCTTATCGACAATGTTCCGCAATATTTTTTCAAAAGCTTTTCTTTCAGCCTGATGCATAATGTTTTCCATAACTCACCTCCACGCTCAGCATATCGATTTATCTGCTCATCTTGAATGAACAAAACAAAATGGATGATTATTTCTTGGACATTGAGACAGATCTGACCAATTCTTTCATATAATGGTCCGCGGCCCGTGACTTCATCTTAAAAATATCCGGCATGATCATTTACCTTCCTTTTTCTGCGAGTCATCAACCACGGTGTTCATCATGGCTTCTTCCAGCAGTTCATCCCACTCCGATTTTTCATCGATGATCATATCAAGCGCTTTTTCGATATCAGATGGCGGTGCCAGAAATCCCGTACATCTGTACAGCAGTTTATTGCCAAGATCGTTCTTGATGGAAAGATAAAGTATCTCATCAATCTTTTTCTCCAGGTTGTTCATCGATGCATTGACCCTGTCATCAACCGTCTGAGAGATTCTTCCTACAACATCAGCGTCCTGGGTTTTATTAACGATTCTTAATTTTCCTCGGAAAAGAGTTAATCCAAATTAAAGCAAATCCTATTTTCCATCAGTTTATCAATATCCTTTTTATTTACTTTTTCGTTCCACATAATTCTTACCTTTTTATATGCTCATTAGGGCATAGATTAATGAACACAAATCAAAAGAATCAGATCATACCCATTTTTCTTTAAACAGAAACCGGCTATCAGCTATTCACGCAAACAGAATTAACATAAATCATTACAGAATGTCATGTCCGGTTGGTGGAATCGGACATGTTTTCTTTCTACAATTATGTTAATAACAGTTGCATAGGTGGGAATTGTATGAGAAAACATTATTTAGACAACATCCGTTGGATCACAGGTGTGCTGGTCGTTATATACCACGTGTTCTACATGTACAATGCGCAAGGGATTTTGGGAGGTCTTGGACCGATAACGGATCTGAAGATCCAATATTTCGATCTGTTCATGTATATCGTGTATCCCTGGCTGATGCCGATCCTGTTCATTGTTTCAGGGATCTGTTCAAGATATTCTCTTGAGAAACATAGCGATAAAGACTTTATCAGAAACAGGACAAGGAAGCTTCTGATTCCTTCAACGATCGGTTTGTTTGTCTTTCACTTCATACAGGGATATATCTCTATCAGCCTGAGCGATGGATGGAAGAATATGGAAAGCCTGCCATTTATGATAAAGTATCTGATCATGGTTCTGAGCGGCATCGGTGTCCTGTGGTATATGCAGATACTTTGGCTGTTCTGCATCATGCTGGTCGGGATCAGGAAGATCGAGAAAGACAAGGGATGGATCCTTGGAAAGAAAGCAAACTTGTCGGTTCTGATTCTGCTGTGTGCAGTGATCTGGCTTTCAGCTCAAAGCGGCAATACGCCTGTCATAGTCGTATATCGTTTCGGACTGTACAGCACCATGTTCTTTCTTGGTTATTTCGTTTTCTCGCACGAAGAAGTCATCGATCAGCTGAAAAAGCTGTGGTTTGTCTTTGCAGCTGCCGCAGCAGTTCTGTGTATCGTCTTCTGTGTGACATATTTCGGCAGGAACATCGCCGATGCACCTGTCAACCGCTCGGTCCTGTTTACTGCTTACAGCTGGTTTGGCTGTCTGACGATACTGGGGACATCTGCCAGATATCTTGATTTTGAAAACCGTTTTACCCGCTGGATGAACAGGCACAGTTTCGGACTGTATGTGTTCCATTATCTGGGGATTTCCTCTGTTGCGCTGTTACTGGGCAAACAGAGATCGTTACCTGCAGGATGGATATATCTGATCAGTCTTATCGCAGGCTTTGGCTCAGGGTATTTACTGGATGCCGTAATATCCCGCATCCCATTCATAAGATGGGCAGTATTGGGAAAGAATGGGGGTGATAGAAATGTTTAAGGACAATCTTGTTCAGTTAAGAAAAATGAAATCGATGACCCAGGAAGACATCGCTGAAAAGGTCGGTGTTTCCAGACAGTCGGTAGCTAAATGGGAGTCTGGAGAAAGCATCCCGGATCTCGAAAAGAGCCGTCTTCTGGCGAAGGTGCTGAATGTATCTTTGGATGAACTTGTCAATCATGAGACGAGCGATGATATGGGCTTTGGTGTTCCGCCAAAGGGAAAATATCTTTTCGGGATCGTGACGGTGGGTGATAAAGGTCAGATCGTCATTCCGGCAAAGGCCAGAAAAGTATTCGATATCAAAACAGGAGACCAGTTGGTCATACTGGGAGATGAAGCCCAGGGCATGGCTATAATCAAGGCGGAAAACTTTCTGAATATGGCGGATGCAATCAGAAACATAATGGGATATTGACAAGGATAAAGATCCTGATTCATGCTTGTTCCAAATAGTATACTTTTATGGACAATAAACTATAGGGTAAGATTCTTTTCCTTGCAGAACACATCTACCAGTTCTTTCAACAATTCGTAATCTTCCTTACCTCTTTTGACATCAAGAGCTTTTCTAAATACCTCCAGAATCTGCTGATTACTGAGGTATCTGAATAGACCGGTTCCCCATTGTTCTTTATCGGAATTCTTGTTTGAATAGAAATCCCAGATACTCATCTGTCTTGACTCTTCTTTCGTAAACTTGATCCTGTACTTCGGACGAGCTTCCAAATATCCTTCCTGGTTTTCATCTCCTTCAAAGTATTTAGCTATTTTGAATAAGCCAAATATGTATCAGTCATCATCACCATTAGAAACCGTTGCCAGCAACGCTATCTCTGAAGAACACAGTTGGTTAAGGACTGTGATGTAATGCCCTGAGAGAATGCCCCGTCGCGCTGGTTACAAGATACAGCTTTTTCATGGTTTCATTCTTCATTTAGTCTTTTTCCGGAGACCATGATTTTACTGAGTGGGCGGGTTTCAAGGCGTTCTTTATTACGATCAATATCAGCCTTCAGGATTTTCATTTCCTCGCTTGCTGTTTGTTCGTCATAAAACATTTCGATCAGGGCATCCTGGCATCGGATGATATCATTTTTGATGAGAGTCGCAGGCTCCAGCCTGTCTGCCACCTGCTCCCTACGCTCTTCAATCCGTTGTTCTGCTTCCTTGCGCAGGCGATCCGTTTCTGCTTTCACCTCGGCGATTCTTGCGTTGATGCGTTCAGTTCGGTAGATCACATCAGGATAGGCGTCAGCAAAACGTTTGTGGAAAACAGATTTGTCGGAGAGGAGCAGATAAACCTCTTTGCTGATTTCCTCCGTATTATCGGCTTCACTGCTCTCGACACCGATCTTGACCAGCTTCAGCACAAAATGGGTCAGGATGAAATCTGCCGAGCATATTGCAACTAGGATGCAAGCAACATACGTTTTTGCAGAAAGGGAAAATATATTCAGTGCGCGATAGATTAACGGGTTAATGATATGGATAATCGCGACTCCGCCAAGTCCGAAGAGCACCAGGTTTCCGATCCATACCCGTCCGTGCAGATTCATCGGTTTTTGACTGTAATCCCACCAGCGCGCATGGAAACGCTTTTCCATATAGTAACTTGTCAAATACTCAACGGCCCCACAAATCAGTAAAGACAAGACAAATGTCGTACCGTACCCGGATTCAACTCGGGAAAGGCTCCCCACGATCAGCGTGATCAGCGCAGCTCCGCTTCCGTAAATAGGGCATATTGGCCCTGTCAGAAAGCCCCGGTTGATAAAGCGGTGAAACTGTATGTATTTGAGCGTGACCTCAATACACCAGCCAAGCAGTGAGTAGGCAAAGAACAGAAGAATCAGATTAATAATATACTTCAAGGTTTTTCCTCCATGGCGCAGTCAGGGACTTGCGATGAAAAGCTCGCTCAATGATCAAAATGAGCGAAAACTTTCTTCATCAGCTCGATGATCGGCAGAACTTGAGTTCGTTTTATTATATGTAAAAACTGGTTTTTTTTCAACTTGATGTGTGTCTATAAAATAATACGGGAAATCGAGTAGAGGCTATTTTCTAGCCCCTCTCACACCACCACACCGTGCCGTTCGGCAGTGGGCGGTTCAGTTAAATCAAATTAAGTTTAAGATTATGTC
>Ga0256406_1004440_pt1 | contig 16058 bp, 15 predicted proteins | sample RumenRJG_03DNA_FD_185986 | JGI IMG/M metagenome (GOLD analysis project Ga0256406, IMG submission 185986) | Bovine rumen microbial communities from Lethbridge, Alberta, Canada - RJG_03 | ecosystem: Host-associated > Mammals > Digestive system > Stomach > Rumen | place: Canada: Alberta | collected... | reverse complement strand
CGGTAAAAGAAAAAGGAGTTACGAAATCTTCGTAACTCCTTGATTTTCAGTGTAGCGGGGGTGGGCCACGATCCCACGACCTCCGGATTATGAATCCGACGCTCTAACCAGCTGAGCTATCCCGCCATCATTTGTTTTGCCTTCATTTCTGAATTGCGAGTGCAAAGGTAATACTTTTTTTTCGTTCCCACAAGAAAAAGACAAAAAATAATTCGAAAGATTAAAAGTTTATTCGGCTGCTTCCGTTTACTTCCTGTTTTTGCGGATCTTATCGTACCATTCTTTCAAAGCTGCACGCGGCGTACCTAACTGTACAAGCTTATCGAGATCTTGTTGAGCATCCGTGTAATTACGTAGTTTGATGCGGAGGTCGGCACGTGAGAGCAGGTAGTCTTTGTTGTTTGGATCATGTTGCAGTGCCTTTCCGTAGTCATATTCGGCGAGTTCGTTCATACCCCTCTCGCTTTCTATACCTGCTCTTGCTGCCCAAGCCACCGCAGAGTCGGGGTGAGCCGTGACAAGTTGGTTGATGCCGTCAAGTGCTTCCGTATAATGCTGGTCTTTCTCATTGAGCAAGGCAAGACCGAGACGAGCCTCAAAATTTCCGGGGACAAGCGTGAGGACGTTTTGGTAGTCGAGGCGTGCAAAGTTGTAGCGTCCGAGACGGTCATTGCAGTAAGCTCGATAATAGAGTGCAGCAATATTGTTCGGCTCATGCCGGAGCACAATATCATATTCTATTTTTGCGTTCTGCCATTCCTCGAGTTGCATATTCCATCCCGCTTTTTTGAGGCGCAGGTCGATTGAGTCAGGATGAAAAGACAACCTCTCCGTGGCAGCCTTCAGACTGTCACGGAGAGGATTATTTTGTGCCATGGCTCCCATTGGGAGCCACAGCATCAATAAGAATGCAAGGATGTGCTTCATTGATTCTTCTGTTGGGTGTATTCAGCGAAGGCCTTGTCGAAGGCATCAAGCTGAGTGCTTGTCTTGCCTTGTTTCTTCAGTACACGGCGCAGACCCTTGTAGTAAGCACCCACTTTAGCGTGGATCGTTGCAGGATCGGCACCAGAGTTGTAGATCTTGTCAAGATCAGTGTGCATCTGCGGTACGAGATCATTGAGGAAAGCATTGTCTCCTTGAGCCTGGTCAGCTTGCTGATTCTGTGTGGTGTCTGAAGGCTGTGCGCTTTGTGGTTGTTCACTGTCAGTGCTGTCCTGATCACTGGTGTCTCGCGTTGTGATGGAGTCGTTCTGTTCAGTCTGTTGCGGCTCCTGCTGATTGTCGCTGCTACCATTTTGTGCGACGAGCAGCGCTACGGCCACACACACGAGTACCACGATGATAGCGATGATGATGGCCATCTTTTTGTTGCTGGAGACGCTGGGCTGTGCATCCGTCAGCTCGTCTGCAGGACGGTTGAAACGATGCTTATCAACAGCATCCATGAGCTGGTCTACGTCCTCAAAGCGCTCGTTACGACCGAATCGACAACATTTTTCAATGACATTGTGATATTCAGCGTTGAAGCCCATGTCTTTGAGCATCATGCCCAGCGAATAGATATCGGCACGCACATCCAGTCCTACGGTACCATCTTTAGCCTCAGGAGCAACGTACTTCAGCGTCTCCTGCGGTTGTTTCATGATGTCCGTATAGCGCAGTTTGAACGTGAGCAGTTTGACCTCTTCGCCCTTCTTCGTGATGAAGACATTGCTTGCGTTCAGACCTCCGTGAACCATTCCCTTGGAGTGCATGTAGCTTATGGCATTGGTCACCTGTCTGAAGACGCGCCGCTTCTCGTCATCACTATGGCCCTCTTTCAGCCACTCAGCGAGCGAACGGCTGTCCTCCCATTCTGTTTCTACGATAGGGCCCTTGTCGGGATCGTCCTTGAGTGCGATATACTTGAATATGTCGTTGTTGTCCAAATCTTTTCCGCGTTCATACTCCTGGCGCATATAGCGCTGGTAGTTGGGCTTTGCTCTGTAGGCCTCTTTAAGGCCAATCATCAGAACGTCCTTGCCACCATCCTTCTCGATGGTGATTAGGTTAATGCTTGAAGTATTGAATTCCATATTCTTGAGGTTTTATATGTTCGTTATTTAATTATTTATTCATTGATCCGATAGGGAAGAGGCCATAGAGGCTGGCATCAATCATATCGGTGATTTTCCGGAAGTCCTCTTTGTTCTCTTCGAAGTGGATCTTGTCTCCATCAATGGTGATGACTTCACCATCGTAGGATGACATCCAGTTGTCGTAGCGTTTCTGCAAACCTGTGAGATAATCGATGCGAATTGATTTCTCGTAGTCACGTCCTCGTTTCTCAATGTGTCTGACAAGAGTAGGGATAGATGAGCGGATATAAATCATCAACTGTGGCTTCTTGACGAGTGACATCATCAGGTTGAAGAGGTCAGTGTACGTCTCGAAGTCCCGATCTGACATGTAACCCTGGTCATGGAGGTTCGGTGCGAAGATGCAGGCATCTTCATAGATGGTGCGGTCCTGAATGATGGTGTCGCTGCTTTGAGAAATCTCTACCACTTCCTTGAAGCGTTTGTTGAGGAAGTAAATCTGGAGATTGAAAGCCCAACGACTCATATCGTGGTAAAAGTCCTCAAGATAAGGATTGTTATCCACGGGTTCGAATCGCGGCGTCCATCCGTAGCGGTTGGCGAGAAGCTTAGTGAGCGTTGTTTTTCCGCTGCCTATATTTCCTGCTATAGCGATATGCATTGTTGTCTTCTGAAATGTGTTTTATGCGAACAGACTTCTGTTATTCAAGTCTATTTTCTTATTGATGGCTGACGTGATATATGCAAAGTCTTCTTTGTTATGCAAGAAGTCAAGGCTTTCTACGTCAATCGTTATTTTCTTACCTTTATATTGTCTTTGAAAGAACTTATCGTACCGGTCGTTGAGGTTCTTGAGATAATCAAGCCGCATGTTTTGCTCATAGCCTCGTCCGCGTTTATGAATGTTGTCTACGAGATGGGGTACTGATGCTTTCAAGTAAACCATGAGGTCTGGTTCTTCTACGACCATCATCATCGACTTGAAGAGCCCCATGTAAGTCTCAAAGTCGCGGTCCGACATATTGCCCATGTCGTGGTTATTTGCCGTAAAGATGTATACACCTTCATAGATAGAGCGGTCCTGGATGACGGGCTTGGTCGTTTTTCGTATCTCCAACAGATCTCGAAACCGTTCTTTGAGGAAATATACCTCTAAGTTGAGTGCCCACCGGTTCATATCCTTATAGTAATCTTCGAGATAAGGATTATAGGTGACACTCTCCAGTCGTATATCCCAGCCGTAATGCTTTGCCAGCATCTTCGTGAGCGTTGTCTTTCCGCTGCCTATGTTACCTGCTATGACGATATGCATTATTTCAGACTGAGATTATAGTTATAATATTCCTTGTCGCCGGTGATGTCTTTTACTATCTGGATATTTTCCGGCAACTTTACTTCTTCGCCTTCCGTGATACCTTTCGTCTCAAGGATGACAAGTCCGTCGAGCCGATCTAGATACTGGTCAAGCTCAAAATACTGTCCTTCGTAGATGAAGCTCGTTCGCTTCTTATGTATGGTATGGCGGTAGGGGTCCGACTGTGTCAGCAGTGACTCTGCGAGGGCATTGCTCACTTGCCTTTCGGTCTCTATTTCTTCATTCCCGTTGACACGACGTTTAGTCGTATGGATGTTGATGAACTTTCCCTTCTCCCATTCGCGTCTGCGGAGTCTCACTTCTGTCCCAGGGTCAGAGACAAGATATGTCTGCCAAATCTCGCTCTCTACAGGGTTGGGGATTGTACCGCCTGTGACCTTGACGATGTATTTTCTTTCCTCGGTGATAACCTGAGGAATACCGAGCACACTACTAATCTCTTTCAGTACACGGTTGATCTTGGTATCGAAGTTGTCGTGGTTATTGATAACGCGTAGATGAGGATGCCCAGCCCATGCCCTTACTATTTTTCGGTCGAGCTGACGGGCTTTGTCCAGACCCTCAGTACGCACTTCGTTGGTGGTCGTGTTATAATATTGCTCGGCACCATCAGCAGCTGAGACAAGGTGTAGCACAGCATCATAACGGTCGAGAAGCTGCTGGTTTGTGACATTGCAGAGAGACGTAATCTTCTCCCACATCTCTTTGGGAAGATAGGTTGAGATATCAAGGGCACCCCGGTCACAGACGATGACCACGGGCTTATCAATAGTCTGTGCCATCGCCATAAAATAGTCCTCAAAAGCAAGCTGTGTCTTGAGGGTATCCTTCTCGCCTTCGTAGAACCAGTCTTGGTTTTTCGTAAGATAGTCCATTCCCGCCTGTAAGAAAATGGTAGGGACTTCCGGGATTGTGAAGACCTTAAAGCCCCGGCTTGAGAAATAATCCATTATTCTCACCAAGGCTGTGGTCTTGCCAGCACAAGGCCCACCCGTAAGTACTATCTTTTTTACGTCTTTCATGTATGCGCATATTTTATCGCAAAGTTAGTGATTTCTTCTCTTAACACAAAACAAAAAGCGCGAAATCGCAAATAAATGTTTATTTACGATCTCGCGCTGTATAAACGGGAGGCTCTGCCGAGGGCGGCAGAGCACGGAACTCGACAAGAACTTGGCAAAGCACAAAACTTGACCAGAACTTGGAGCTGAGCTCTTGCGTAGATTACCAGAGCTGCAGGCGCTCGTTCTCGGGCAAGTACATCTTGTCGCCTTTCTTCACACCGAAAGCATCATAGAAAGCCTGGATGTGCGGCAGGGCGCCATTGACACGCCACTCTCCGAGTGCATGCGGGTCACGCTTTACGCGGTTACGGATCTCCTGATCTGTGATGTTCTGTCCCCATACACCTGCATAGGCGATGAAGAAACGCTGCTCGGGCGTGAAGCCATCTTCCGTCTTGAGTGGATGGTTCTTCGTGGCATCCTTGAAAGCGTTGAAAGCTACCATCAGACCTCCGTGGTCAGCGAGGTTCTCACCAAGCGTGAACTTACCGTTGCTGTGCAGGCCTGGCAGCACCTCTATAGAATCGAAGTAGTCGGCATAGAGCTTAGCGCGCTTGTCGAAGTTCTTGGCATCCTGAGCCGTCCACCAGTCGTGGAGGTTTCCGTCAGCATCATACTGACGACCTTGGTCGTCAAATCCATGAGTCATCTCGTGACCGATGACCACACCAATGGCGCCATAGTTGAAGGCTGCATCTGCCTTAGGATCAAAGAACGGGCGCTGAAGGATGCCGGCAGGGAAACAGATTTCATTAGTTGTCGGGTTATAATAAGCATTGACAGTCTGCGGGGTCATGAACCACTCGTCCTTGTCGACAGGCTTACCAGCTTTGTCTGCAATCATCTTGTCGTTGGCGAAGACACGCGTAGCGAGAAGATTCTCAAAGTAGCTCTTCTTCGGGTCGATGGTCAGCTTGGAATAGTCAGTCCATTTGTTAGGATAGCCGACCTTCACATAGAACTTGGAAAGCTTGATAAGAGCGTTTTTCTTTGTAGAGTCGCTCATCCATGTCTGTGCCTCAATGCGCTCGCCGAGGCTCTTCTGAAGGTTCTTGATGAGTGCTTCCATCATACGCTTCGAAGACTCGGGGAAGTACTTCTCGCAGTACATCTTTCCGAGCGCCTCGCCCATAGCGCCGTTGACAGCATTTGTGGCACGCTTCCAAAGAGGATAATCCTCTTTGCGGCCTGACATCGTACGGCCGAAGAAGTCGAAGTTAGCTTCGCGGATGTTGTCGGAGAGTGCGCTAGCTGAAGCGTTGATGAGATCCCACTCCATGATAGCTTTCCACTCATCGGCAGTCATGACTGAAGCTAACTTGTCAAGGCCGTTGAAGAATGAAGGCTGACCGACGTTCATCTCCTGGATGTAAGTGTCGTTGATGCCCTCAGCGTTAGCGAGCTTGCGCAAGGGGATGTTCGGATAGTTGCTCTCAAAGTCTTTGAGCGACATCTTGTTGTAGTTAGCCTGCGGGTCACGGAGCTCTGTGTTGCTCTTTGAGATGAGCGCCAGTTCTGTCTCAAATCGGAACACGTCAGCGGCTTTCTTCTCGGCATCAGCCTCGTTGAATCCGTAGAGCTTGAACATTCTGACGATATGCTTCTTGTAAGCCTCACGGATCTTGCGTGTAGCCTCGTCGTTGTTGACATACCAGTCTTTCTGACCGAGCGTCAGACCACCCTGAGAGAGTTGGAAGATATTGTTCTTCACGTTCTTATCATCGGCAGCGAAGTAAGAACCGAAAGGCTGTCCGAGGCCGATCTTCGCGTATTTGAGCTGCAGAGCCTGAATATCCTGAAGATTCTTGGCTGCTTCAATCTCGTCCATGTACGGCTTTACGGGAGCCAGTCCTTCACGGTTACGGCGGGCCGAGTCGAGGGCGAGCTTATAGAAGTCGCTGAGTTTGCGGTCGGTCGTTCCTTCAGCATATTTCTTCTTCGTAAGTGTAGTAAGGATGCTGCTGACCTGCTTGTTCACGTTCTCCTGCAGCATGTCGAAGGAGCCGAACCGACTGTAGGCAGCAGGCAGCGGATGGAGTTTCTGCCATCCACCGGTAGCAAACTTATAAAAGTCTTCCGTGGGCTTCACGCTGCGGTCGAGGTTTGACAGGTCAAGTCCCGACTTTGAAATGCCACTCTTGGCGCCAGCACTGATAACGGGTGCTACAGCCATCATAAGCATTGGTAAATAATGTGTTATTCTCATATTATTTGATTTAATAAAAGTCTTATTCTAAACTCTCAAGTGCTTCCGATAGTTCCATCCATCGGTCGTTCTCCTTGTCGAGCGCGTCTTTGGTCGTTGTGTATTCAGTGACGAGCTTCATGTCGCTGGCATTCTTCGGGTCCATGAGCAAGGCGTCGAGTTCCTTTAGTCTTGCCTCCATGGATGCGATCTTTTTCTCCGATTCTGCCACAGCCTTTTTCGCCTTGTTGATCTTCTTCTGCCGTTCCTTGTGTTCGGCATAAGATTCTACGTGTTCGGGCTGCTTTGGAGTGGTATCGGCCACAGGCTTCGGCTGAGGCTGTTCAACGGTCTGTTGAGCCTGCTGCACTTGTTGCTCTTGTGCTTGCTGCGCATTCTGACTCCTAATCCAGTCGTACACGCCGCCGAGATGCTCTTTTACCTTGCCACCGCCAAACTCGAAGACCTTGGAGACCAGTCCGTCGAGGAAGTCACGGTCGTGGGAGACGATGATAGCGGTGCCGTCGAAAGCCTTGATAGCCTCTTTCAGCACATCTTTTGAAGGCATGTCAAGATGGTTGGTCGGCTCATCAAGGATAAGCAGGTTGACGGGCTCAAGCAACAGTCGGATCATTGCCAGACGGGAGCGTTCGCCGCCACTGAGCACCTTGACCTTTTTCTCGGATATCTCACCACCGAACATGAAGGCACCGAGGAGGTCGTTGATTTTCAGACGCATGTCGCCTGTAGCCACCTCGTCTATCGTGTCGTAGATGGACAAATTCTCGTCGAGCATCTGAGCCTGGTTCTGTGCGAAATAGCCAATCTCCACATTGTGGCCGATTTTCAGTTTGCCGGTAAACGGAATCTCACCCATGATACATTTGACAAGCGTCGACTTACCCTCACCGTTCTTTCCGACGAAGGCAACCTTTTCGCCACGTTTGATGGTCATGTTCACATGTGAGAAGATGACATGGTCACCATAGGCTTTGCTCACTTCATCGCAGATGACAGGGTAATCACCGGAGCGTAGGCATGGTGGAAACTTCAGATGCATCACTTTATTGTCAACTTCGTCGACTTCTATTGGGACGATTTTTTCCAACTGTCGTATCTTCTGCTGTACCTGAACGGCCTTGGTAGCCTGATAGCGGAATCGCTCAATGAAAGCCTTGGCATCGGCAATCTCTTTCTGCTGGTTCTGCCAGGCTCTGATCTGTTGTTCGCGGCGCTCCTTGCGTAGCACGAGATATTCGTTGTATTTCACCTTGTAGTCTTCCACGTGTCCACAGGTGATCTCCAGCGTGCGGTTGGTCACATTGTTGATGAACGCACGGTCATGGCTCACAAGCAGCAAAGCAGCCGGTGAGTTCATGATAAACTGCTCCAGCCATTGAATGGACTCGATGTCGAGATGGTTCGTCGGCTCATCGAGAAGCAGCACGTCGGGTTTGCGAAGCAGAATCTTTGCTAGCTCAATACGCATACGCCAGCCACCGGAGAACTCGCGCGTGGGGCGGTCGAAATCGGAGCGCTCAAAGCCTAAGCCGGTGAGAGTGCGCTCGATGTCAGCCTCATAATTGTCGCCACCCATGAGCTGATAGCGCTCATGCTCCTGGGTGAAACGCTCGACAAGCTGCATATACGAGTCGCTCTCATAGTCGGTGCGGTCCGCCATCTCCTGCTCCATCTTCTTCAGTTCCGCCTGCATCTTCGTCCGGCCGGCAAAGGCCTTGCGGGTCTCTTCGAGGACCGTGGTGTCGTCGGAGAGTTTCATCACCTGTGGCAGATATCCTATCTCGCAGTTGTTCGGTATCCCGATGGTACCTGATGTAGGTTTCTGCAGACCGCAGATTATCTTGAGCATCGTTGATTTGCCGGCGCCGTTCTTGCCCACGAGGGCAATACGGTCATGATCGTTGATAACATAACTGACATCATGAAACAATGGGCGCGTGCCAAACTCAACGGTGAGGTTGTCTACTGAAATCATTCTTTTTACCTTATTCTATCTTATTCTTATGCAAAGTTAGTAATAATTATTGTAGAAACGTTGGTAGAATGGCATAATTCAGTTACTTTTGCAATATAACTCTTATAATAAACTCTTATAATAAACTCTTATAATAAACGAATTATTAAAAACGAATCATGATGAAAGCAATCAGTACATCCAAGGCACCTGGAGCCATCGGCCCTTACAGTCAGGCTATTCGCACTGGTAATCTTATCTTCGTCAGTGGTCAGCTGCCTGTTGATCCTACCACTGGTAACTTCGCAGAGGGCGGTATCAAGGAGTTGACCCGTCAGAGCCTGCTCAATGTACAGCATATCCTTGAGGAGGCAGGAACAGATATGGCTCATGTGGTGAAGACAACCGTCTTTCTTGCAGACATGGCCGACTTTGCCGATATGAACGAGGTCTATGCTCAGTTCTTCGAGGCTCCTTTCCCCGCCCGCTCTGCTGTAGCCATTAAGACGCTGCCGAAGAACGCACGCGTAGAGATTGAGTGCGTTGCTGAGGTGTAACTATTGGTCGTCGTTCTCGACGTATCCTTGATATTCAGCTACGAGGCCAGACATGACGGCTTCGTAGCTTTTTTCTTTCAGATTCTCTATGTTCTCCCGTCCCTTGCCGATAGGGTAGATAGGCTTGTGGATAGTGAGCTTCAAAGGGTGCCAGTTGACCCAGTGCCAGTCTTTCATGCGTGGCATGATGTCGAATGAGCCGTTGATGGTCAGAGGACAGACGGGGAGGTCGAGCTCATCGGCCAACATGAAAGGACCACGGCGGAAGAAGCCCATATGTCCGGTGAACGTACGTGCGCCTTCCGGGAAGACAACGACCGACATGCCTTCTTTCAGAATCTCACGCGCCTCGTCGTATGTCTTCCTGATTTTTGAAGGGCCTCGCTTGTCAACGATGATCTGATGCGAGGCCTTGCAGGCTGGTCCAACAACAGGAATAGAGATGAGCCCTCGTTTCATCATCCATTTGAAGTTGCGGTTCAAGAAACCATAGATGAGGAAAATGTCGAAAGTCCCTTGGTGATTGGCAACAAAGACGTAACTCTGCCCCACTTTAAGGTTCTCCCTACCTTCTACCTTGACGGGCAACAGCAAAAGTTTACACGTGAGCCATGCCCACAGGTGACCGGGCCAGTAGCCCCAGAAGTTACCACTGCCAATGGCGCAACCAATGATGGTGGCTACACCTAAAAGGATGGTATAGACGAGGAAGATGGGGATGACTATACAAAGTTCATAGATGCGGTAGAGATACTTCATGACTGATTGCTGCTGTGTGAGTTGTTAATGTTTGTTGCTTTATGGAGTGTGATGACTGTTATCTCGTTGGGCATGTTCAGCCTGAAAGGTACAAGCCCTCCCAGGCCCGCATTGACATAGAGATAGCGTCCCTGTTTCTCGTATAATCCGAGGTCTTCATCTTGCGTCAGTTCAGTGACACGGAAACCGAGAATCTGCATCTGTCCGCCATGGGTGTGCCCAGAAAGCGTCAACTGCACGTTAGAGTGAGGCAATATGTCTCGTTGCCAGGCCGAAGGGTCATGCTGTAAGATAATGACGAAGGCAGAGTCGGGGATGCCTCGTAGTGTCTTTTTGAGATTGGCACGGTCGGGATAGGGCGGACGGGCATCGTTTTCCTCACCTGCGAGCCAGATGGTAGCCTTGGAGCGTCTGCCGTCTTTCATCTTCCGGTGTAGTGGTATGTTGGCATTGAGCAATACATGGCCTAACTGGTTCTCCAGTCCAATGAGTTTCCTGCGCATGCTCTCTTCCAGTTGGGGCGTGGACTTCACATACTGGGCATAGTCGTGATTTCCTAACACAGAGTACATGTAAGGAAGCCGACGTAGTTCCGGCATCATCTTCTCAACCTCCTCCGGCCGCATGTTCTGCACGTCTCCCGTGAAACAGACAAGGTCGATGTCTCTCTGCTTACGGATGCTGTCTATCTCTGCATGCAGGATCTTTCGGCGCCATCCGTCGAAGGTTCCCGTGTGAATATCAGAAATTTGAAGAATGCGGTATCCGTCAAACTCTTCCGGCAAATCTTTGAACGCGATGTCTACATTTCTGACCACAATCTTGCCGACGCCAAAGGTCAATCCATAGATATACGCCACAACCCCTAATGCACCGACAGCCAGTCCTACGCGGTGCCCATAATTGTAGCGCATGTGGAACAGTGCGCGCAAGGCGGAGCCTATCCACGAGCAGAAAGCAAACAATGCCTTCGGCCCAATGAAAATGCCGAAGAGGAAGAGATAGGTGTTGAGCCACGTGAGGTCAGTCGGTGCAAAGTTGCGAATAGTTGAGAGGCCTATGGTATAAACGGTCATGACCGCACACGGAATCCACCACACCCGCCGTATTATGCGGTTGTGGAGATAGCGCGTGCGATAATAGTGTAGCCAGATATAAACGTCCGGCACAATAATCAGCGCAATAAGTAAGCCCCAAATCCTATGTACCATAGACCTTAATAATTATTTTTTCAGCATGCTCGACTGTAGATATTTCCGCATCATCTCCACGGGTAGTCTGCGTCGGTGAGCATAGTCGCGCAGCTGGTCTTCTCCTATCTTTCCGAGTTCAAAATACTGTGCTTTCGGGTGAGCGAACATCAGTCCCGATACGGAGGCGTGTGGCTGCATCATGCCGCTCTCTGTGAGTCGGATGCCGATGCTCTTCATGTCGACGATGCGAGCAAGAAGGAAGTTCATGCTCGTATCGGGCATGGAAGGATAGCCCACTGCGGGCCGGATACCTTGGTATCGCTCGGCATGGATATCGTTCATGGAGAGATCTTCGTCGGGAGCATAGCCCCAGTATTTGCGCCTCACCTGGAGATGCATGAGCTCTGCCGTGCCTTCTGCCAGTCGGTCTGCCAGAACCTGAGAGAGCATCTTGCCGTAGACATCATCGTCGTATCCACAGGTGAGGTCATAGTCGACAGTAGTGGCAAAAACGCCGAGCTTATCAGGCTTGCCTTGTGAGGCTGGTCTGAGGAAGTCGGCCAGGCAGAGATTGGGTTGACCGGGTGAGGTCGCTTTCTGCTGCCGGAGCATCGGCAATCGCACCTTTGCCGTGACAATATCATCACCATCACTGTTAGCTTCCACAAGTTCAAATACCGCATGCGTGTGGTACGTGCCTTGCCATCGGTCAAGCATAGCATTGGCATCGGCGTGGAGCTTGTCGCGCTCCGCTCCATTCTTTCCATTCATGCTCCAGGCATAGTCGAAATAGATCCAGTTGATGAACGGTCGTATGTCGTTAATATCGTAATCGATGCGCATTTGCTAAAGAATAAAGTATAAAGAATAAAGTATACAGAGGGAGGGGTTATCGTTCAAACTGTACAGCTTCTCCACGATAGTCCTCATCCATTTTACCTTTGTCATAGACGGTATGACCATTGCAGATGGTCCTCATTACTCGCCAGCGGAACTGTTCGCCCGTAAGCGGGCTCCAGCCACATTTGCTTTGGATAAGATTCTCCGTAAGTGTCCATGGAGCACCTCTCTTGACGAGCGTGATGTCTGCCTTATAACCTGGACGAAGAAATCCACGATCTTTGACAGAAAACAGTCGGGCAGGGTTGTGGCACATGAGCCAGACCATCTGCTCAATAGTCAGAATGCCTTCGTCCACAAGTCTCAACATAGACACAAGGGAGAACTGGAGCATTGGCATTCCCGAAGCAGCCTTGGCGCAGCCGCCTTGCTTGTCGCTGAGTCGGTGAGGCGCATGGTCAGTGCCAATGCAGGTGATGAGGCCCTTGGAGAGAGCGAGCCGCAAGGCTTCGCGGTCTGTTGTGGTCTTCACAGCAGGATTGCACTTGATGAGCGCCTTGCGTGTGACATAGTCGTTGTTGGTGAAAAGCAGATGCGCGAGGACGGCTTCTCCTGTAATCTTTGGGAAAGGCCCTTCACGGAATGCATTGTCATTCACTGGCAGCAAGCCGAGTTCTTTGGCTGTAGAGATATGGGCGATATGCAGACGGGTACCGTAAGTTTTTGCAAGGCTCACGGCTAAAGAGGAACTGTTATAGCAAGCTTCCTCCGAGCGGATAAACGGATGAAGACTGATGTCTGGATCTTCACCATATTTTGCCTTTGCCTCTGCCATGTTGTGGTTGATGAGGTTTGTGTCCTCACAGTGGGTCATCAGTGGCAATCCCAAGCGGGCACATTCAGCATAGATCTTTTCCAATGCGTCTTTCCTGTCAACAAGCATGTTGCCGGTTGAGGCGCCCATAAAGAGCTTTATGCCGGGAATATGTGTGGCATCGAGGTCCTTGAAAGAGTCAGCATTGTTGTTCGTAGCCCCACAGAAAAAAGCATAGTTGACGTGGCTCTTGGTCTTGCCTAGTGTCATCTTTCCTTCCCATGTCTCTTTCGAAGTCGTGGCCGGCTTTGTGTTTGGCATGTCGAAGAAGGTCGTCACACCGCCCCAGGCTGCCGCGCGCGATTCACTCTCGATGTCAGCCTTGTCTGTCAGCCCGGGCTCACGAAAGTGAACATGCTCGTCGATGATGCCGGGAAGAACAAAACACCCCGTGGCATCTACGTGATGGTCGTAGAAGCCACAGGGTGTAGTCTCGCCGACAATCACGTTTTCTATATGGTCGTTGTCAAGGATGAGGCTTCCCTTGAAGGTCTTTCCCTCATTGACAATCGTACCATGCTCAATGATTGTCCTCATATATAATAATGTGTTGTATGTTTTTTATTGTGCCATCTCGTTCGGTGTTGGACCCTCTGCTGGTGGCGGTGGCGCTTGTTGAGGTTGTGTGTCAGGGACCTTCGTTCCGTTCATGATATTCTGATTCTCCTGGGCAGCCTCATAATACTCCTTCACCTGAGGATTATTCTTGAACTTGTCTGTAGCACGGCTCATGATATCCTCTACCCAAGCATCAAGCATCGGAACATTATACTTGTTCATGCAGACTGTGATGAAGATATAAGGTCCGAGCACATTGTCCATGTTGTCTGTGACAAAATTGGTAACGAGCTTGTCCATCCTCCGGTTGATATCTGCATCTTTCGCAGCAAGGCGTGAATTGACCACATCCATATTGCGGCCATTCATGATAGCTTGGTCATGCTGATGGACGAGGTCATTGCTCTCGTTCATTAAACGGGTGAACTGCTGACGAAACTTGGTAAGCTTGTCGTTCAGAGGAGTACCCGTAACGGTCTCCTGCGTATTGTCAATCTTCACTTGTATGTCACCGTCCTCAAGCACCACAGGCAGACTGTTGCCATCATCAAGGATGATGTTGGCTACACGCACTGAGTCAGTAGTACCACCAAACTGGAACTGTCCGTGGACGACATCGCAAGAGTCGATGTTCTTCAACGTCGTGTCTTTCAGCACCTTAAGGTATAGTTTTTGCCCATCAAGGACACTGACGCTCGTCGTACCTGTGATATGGAAACTGTTGGCACAGGACGTCAGTGCAAGGATGCTGACTATTGTGTATAATACTTTATTCATAAACCTATCTTGTTCTTCTTATAGCAAAGATACAACCTATAAATGAAGAAATCTATTATTTTTATCCTATTTAAAAGTAACGACTACTCTTTTATATTTTTTTTCGAAAGTTCATGGTCTATACGATGGGAGGTATAGACTTCCAAAATAGCTGCTACAAGAAGAAGTATGACCCATTTATTATATAAATAGGTGATATATGCCTCTTGATTGCTGAACATCTGTTTGAAAAAGCTGTGTCCCGTACCTGCATAAACTGTATCGGCGAGCAGAACGCCTGCCAGGACAAAGAGCAGGTCGCTCAGATTCTGCAGCTTCTTCAGACGGCGAACAACAAGCTCTTTGCCTTCATAAATCTGTGAGACCTGCATCGTCGCGAACATTACAGCACCGAGAATATAGACCCAGCACATGATGGTTGGTATTACGGTGAATACGCAGCATGCAACACCTGCGACCATCAATATGCCGCCTGTTAAGAAAATAGCGCTTTGGATTTTATTGAGTTGTTTCATTCTGTGGGTTGTTTATCAAGGTCATCGTTAATCTTATCGGTACTGAACACAAAGATATCCTCGTCATCTGCTTTCATCAAATAACGTTCACGCGCGATCTTCTCTATATAGTTCGGATTGCGACGCAAGTTCTCTATCTCTTCATTGGCTGAATCGTTGAGAGCCTTGTATTTTTGGATCTCTCCTTTCAAACTGCTTATCTGTATGTCGTACTTCATGCGCTGAAGAAAGCTGTTCTCATCTAAGAAGCCAACAAACAGAACGCCAACTACAATAGTAATAATATACTTGTAGCTGGAGAGAAATGCCAGTATCGTTGACAGTCGTTTGCTCATTCTTTATTTATTTGGAATGCAAAGTTAAAGCATTTCAGCCGAACAGGCAAATGAAATCTTGTTTTATCCCTTCCTTTTCCAACTTTTTAAGTATCCTTCGTCATGTGTCAGCCGATTGTTTGTCGAACGCCAGCCGATTGTTTGTCGAACGTCGAACAATCGTTTGTCGAACGCCAAACAATCGTTTGTCGAACGCCGCACAATCGTTTGTCGAACGCCGCACGATGTCCTTTTAATAATAATGGCACCACCATTACTGTGAAATCGCATGCCGATTACGCCGTAATGGCGGTGCCATAATGCTTTTGTACTTCCGGCTTGCTTTGGCTCTGTTGTTCTCTAGTGTCGTGTAGACAGTCACACAGTGACTGTAATCGCTTTTTTTGCTTGATATAGATCAATAATGAAACATTTTTGAAAAATAATCGCGGAAATATTTGGAGGGTATCGAAAAAGTCTATACCTTTGCACTCGCTTTTCGGAAATACACCGGCAAGCAACATAAAGAAAGTTTGTGCAAGTCGAATGCAATGAAGCTTGCTTCAATTGCTGAGACGCAGCCAAACTTATTAAAAGAGTTCTTTGAAAAGATTTACATAAACAGAGAAGTAGTACAAGAAGCGAGTCGTACACATTATTATATATAGCGATATAGAGATAGTGAGTATGACTTGGGTAGAGAAACGAACCGATCAATTTTGATTAGTTACTTCCAACTTCAATAAAGGATAAGCGTCCTGAACAGAGACAACAAATTGAAAGATTGAGAAAATGAAAGAATGAAAATAGCGAGGCAATGCATTCAATATTTCATTATTTCATTGTTTCAACATTTCAATATCCGATATTTTACAATGGAGAGTTTGATCCTGGCTCAGGATGAACGCTAGCTACAGGCTTAACACATGCAAGTCGAGGGGAAACGATGCGGAAGCTTGCTTCTGCAGGCGTCGACCGGCGCACGGGTGAG
>Ga0256406_1004439_pt1 | contig 16059 bp, 2 predicted proteins | sample RumenRJG_03DNA_FD_185986 | JGI IMG/M metagenome (GOLD analysis project Ga0256406, IMG submission 185986) | Bovine rumen microbial communities from Lethbridge, Alberta, Canada - RJG_03 | ecosystem: Host-associated > Mammals > Digestive system > Stomach > Rumen | place: Canada: Alberta | collected... | reverse complement strand
CTCCATGTCCTCGTAGTCCACGAGCTGCCCGCCGTCACAGCCGGGGGCAACCACCCGGACAGCCAGCTCCGGCTGTCCTCTGCATATCCTCACTATCACTCTTCCTCTCCTTCAGCCAGCGTGTCCTCGTCAAAGTCAGTACGCTTGCCGTATACTCCTCTGTAATAGTAGGAGTTCTTCATGTAGTCATACTGCAAGTCATAAGCCTGCTGGTACAGCTCCTGCATGCCATCGATATACTGGTCTGAGTCAATATCACCACGGTGGAACTCGTCGTACAGGTCGTTCATCGACGCGTGGATCTTCTTCATCTCCTGCTGGACGCCCCAGAGGTTGACATAGTCAATGACTTCTTCCTCGCTGAAGTTCTTCGCGCGCATGGTAGCCTGTATTTTATCCACCTTGTTCTTCTTGCCCGGGTCAGCCTTCATCAGCTCGCCGACTCCCAGCTTGGTGAACACGCCGTCCCAGTACTTAAGCTGCTGGGAGGTGAACAGTCCCGGCATCTCAGGGAACTTGTTGCCCAGTGATGTTATGCCGAACGCTTTCATTCCGGCGTTGACATGCGCGGTATCCCAGTTCGGGTCAAGCTCTGACTTGGGCACCTCGTCCCCGATGTGCATCAGCAGATCGCGTCCGGCGGATACGATAGGGCCGAAGCCCGCGCCGTTCGCGATGGACTGGATTATCTTCGGCGAGATGTCAAGCATGCCGCCGGTATGCTTGTACAGCCACTCGGAGATCTCCTTACTGCGTACTTCAGTGTACGGGTCGCGTGTCTGATAGGCACGCATGCCGAACTGCTGGTCATAGTCAGAGACCAGCGAGTGTCCTGAGTAGGTCATGTTGAACATCGCGTCAGCGATAAGCGACCCGACAGGGTTGGCCTTGACAATAGTGTACCCCATGTAGCGGAACGGGTTGCTGCCCGCGTCAGCGGCCGGTGCCTCGAACGGAGTCGTATTGGTCACAAGGTTGACTGCCAGCGAGCCAAGCACTTCAGCGCCGGTCGCCCTATCGCGGCGGAGTCTGTCAATACCCCACGCGAGGTTCATCGCCTGAGCGTCCTCGCCGAAGCCGCCGACCAGCTTGGCTACGACGCCATTCTGGTCAGAGATGCCAAGCATCTGAAGCAGCGGCAGCGGCAGGAAGGTCATGTTGCGCAGCGGAGTCGTATCCAGCAGGCGCTGGCCTTTGACGAGATCGTCCTCAGGATCGTCCGGGCGGCAGAACGCGCCCATTGCCGCGGTTACGATCTGCACGAGTCCAAGCATCGCTGCGAGACGGATACCCTTGGCCGTTATAGACCTGCCAAGCATACGGCGGCGGTAGTGCGTGCGCTTCAGGTTCGGGTTGGCTGAAATGGTGTTCGCGTTCAGACCCCATGAGTCAAAGTAGTTGCCCGAGCCGTGCATGATGGAGTTGAAGAACGAGAACATCTTGGTGCCGTACTTGGCGTACTTGCCCTGATTCGCGAAGTCCATCGCGTTGGCAGTAGCCGCAGCCGCGGTGTCCACGCTGCAACCGGACTCACGCAGAGCGACATACTGCGCGGCGAGCGACGCGTTGTAGAAGAAGTTCGCCCAGCCGAGTGCCTTCTGATGCAGCAGCTTGCAGAACCTGCCGACAAGCCCGATCTTGCTGTACGGGACAGCCTTGTGCAGCATCTTGTAATAGCGCTTGGTGATGCTGTCAGCGTCCCCTTCAGCCACACGCGCCTTCACCTTGTCCAGCGCGGTCGGGCCATAGATGTCGGCACGGGTATCGCCATTCGCGACATACTGCTGCTGCATGTTTCCGAGGAGTCCTCTGCGGTACATCTCGTTGACATACTTGGCGTAGCGGCTCTTGTTCCTGCTCTCCTTGTGGTGGGCGATATCCATCGCCGCACTGGCGCCCTGAATGAGGAACGCGGGGTTCATCAGGAGATTCTTCCACATGCGGAGCATGACCGTGACACCGTTCACAGTGCTGCCGTCAGCCGCGGTGAACTGATGCCTTACGCAGTACTGGCCGCGCTCGAAGATATCACGTACCGATGCCTTCGGCGCGAAGAGCGGGTTGAACGTGGTCATGGCCTCAGATACGGCACGAGTCAGCATGCCGCAGGCACGCATGAACTTGCCTGCCTTCTCGTGGTTCTGGGTGTAGACTGAAGCAAATGATTCACCGACAGGGCGGTAATCGCGCACTTCAACCTTCGGGCAGATGAGTCTTCCGGATACGGGGTCGACATAATAGTTGCCGATACCGCCGTTCTCCTCACGCCCTGCCAGCTCCGTGCCCGCGTCATACTCATGGTATGCGCGGCCAATCGGGTCAGGGTCGAAGCCAACCCACATCTGTCTTGAGACTGTCTCTGCGGTCTCGCCATTGCTGAGTTCCTTGGCAGTTACAGGGTCTGTAATGGTAATGCAGACTGCTCCCTGCTTGAACCGGTTCAGACGGGTCTCAGAGTCCCTGTCGCCATGTTTGTGCGCCTCGCTTTCATATTTTTCCAGCTTGTCGGCAGGTATAGCCAGAACTCCGTTATACGAAAACTCGTCGAAGAAACGGTGCGAGATTACCTTGGCGATTCGTTCAGGGTCTCCGGAAAGCATAGCCTGCTCGTATTCCTGTCTCAGGATATTGCGTGCGTCCCACAGCGCGGTGCCGATTTCGTTGTCGCCTGCGGACTCAGCAACGCGGAGCGCCTGCGCCGCGAAGTTATATATAGCGTCCTTTGCCTGAGTCTTACCACCCTCCATCTCCTTGTGTATTGAGCCGATACCGTTGCCGACTGAAGCGCGGAGCGGAGTGTAGTAGTTAAACCCTGCATGGCGCGCGTTCAGCTCCTGTTCAGAGACGAGTCCGTACATGGCAGTAACCTTGTCCAGCTCGCCGATGGCTGCGGTGTAGGCGGTGTTGAACTCGCCAATCATCTGCTGCATCGTGGCCTGAGCCTCGTCGTGGCTCATGCCGCCCTTGAGCAGGGCGTCATAGTACTTGTGGTACAGCTCATCAAGCTGGGCCTTGGCCATAGCGTTGGTGCGCCCGCCGGCAGGCAGCGTGAACCGCTTGCTGTTCACGTCTGTGATGTCCGTTTCCTTCATCATTTCCTCGAAGTTGCGGATATCGTCCGCGAGGGCATCACGTTTGTTCAGCAATTCCTTGATACGCTTGGTAACGTTCGGGTTCTGCTGCATCGGGTCTTCGCCCTCATGCTCTGCCAGCTCCTGCTCGACAGCCTGATACTGCTCAATCAGGCGGCGGTGCAGCATCTCGTTAGCCTCGAACGTATGCATGAGCGTGCGGAACATGCCCATGTCGTTGCGATAAGTGATGAGCTCATCTACGGTATCAGTACGCACGCCACGCTTGCGCAGGGTATTCAGCCAGCGCTTGGTCAGCTGGAATACTGACTCAATGGCGTTACCGTTCTCGTCCTGAATGTGAACAATCTCGCCGTCCTCGTTTATTGAGAGGCCATATTGGAGTATCTGCGCGCTGAGGTCAAGAACGACTCCGGTGTTTCGGCGCGCCAGAATAATGGACTTGGTAATCTGGTTGTCGTCAGGGTCTTCCTGTCCTTGGAAGTTCTCCCTAGCCCACAGCCTGACCATTCCGTCTGACTTATCCCAGTTGCCGATTACATGCTGTATGACTCCGCGTGCCAGCTTGCTCTCATAGAATATGTTGTTGGTGTCGAACGTATTCTCCAGCTGAAGCTTCTGCATACGGCGGCGGAGCGCGGTCTTCTTGACATACTGAGTCACTTTGGCTGTGATACGCGACCACGCGGACGCATAGCGCTGAACATCAGCGGCAGTGTTGATACCATAGATATCCCAGCTGCCATCGTCCAGCTTCTTATCAACATCTACGCTTGTGTCCTCGCTCTCCCAGTCGTCAGAGGTATCGTCCAGCTCGACATCGAACATAGGCTCGCTGGCCGCAGACTCGGCTGCCGCAGACTCAGAGTCTTCCGGCAGCTCAGGGTCGTCGGCGTTTTCCATAAGGTAGTCACGCCTGCGGTTGCCCCTGTGGAAGAGCGTGGTGTTGCCGTCGCCGTAATCACCGTCCAGTTCCGGCATATCGAAATCAGTGTCGGTGTCAAGCATATGGTCGTTATCATCCAGTATATCACGCTGACGCCGACGGGCTAAAGCCTCATCATCCGCATTGTCAGTCAGGCTACTGTTCGTGGATTTAGCTTCTGCATCATTCGTAGCTGCATGTGGTTTAAGAACCTTGGTCAGTGCTGTTTCGATTGCGTCGGCAGCGTACTTGGAATTAGTGTCTCCATATGCGAAAGCACTGATACGCTCTATGGTATAATCGACAGTATATCCGCGTGAAAGTATATCCTGAGCAAGCTCTTCGTTCTCACGCAGCCATTTAGACGCGACATTATTTCTGGTCGCGGCTACTTCAAACACAATCTTGTTGAACAGGCCAGCCTGCTGCATAGCTTCAGCCATTTTAGTCTTGCCAGACTCATGGCTCCCGATCTTGTCACGGATAGCTGCCTCGGTATTCGCATCCCGGTTGCCATTTGAGTCAAGACTGATTACCTCAATCTTGCCACTGCGGGAAGCAGGGGCAGCAGGTACAGGAGCAGGCGGTTCAGTGCTGTTGCTGAAGAAGCCCTCAGTGCTGCCGTCAAGGAACGCCTCCATTTGGCGTCTCTCTTCAGGAGTCTGATTGTCTTCCTCTTCTTCGGACGCAGCAGTATTTCCCTCGGGGAGCCTGCCAGCGGCAATCATTCCCCCTAGTTGGACGTCCGGCACTTCGAATGGCTTGCGGTGAACATCAGCGTCTTCGCCTTCTTTCGGGAGCTCGGAGTTCAGCTTGTACTTATACGCGGCCTCAAGGTTCGGTGCTCTTATGGTAGCCGGATTGACCACCAGTCCCGGCATAATCTGGGACTCAAGGTCCCTGACAGCGCCAAAAAGATACAGGCGTTTGGAGGTCTCGATATACTGCGGAGCGTAGTCAACCAGATTCAGATGCGTATTATCCATCACATTACGTACTACGGTACACAGCGGAGCAAACTTGTCCAGTATGGCTGTATAAAAATCCTTAAACTCCTGTGACTTGATATCAACAGACTTGGCACCCTTTACTTCAGTATGAAGAAAGTTTTTATTGTCAAGCAGCTGCTGTCTCGGTTTCTTGCTGGTGTTTGATATAACCATCGGGAGCGTAATATCAATAGTTACGCCCTTGTCATTTTCCAGCTGAAGGATTACATTCCGCACACGGGATTTCTGTTTGCCGTCAACAGCCCATTCCTTACGCCTGCGCCAGATATCCCTGAAGAGTTTCCCGAATATGTATTCGGGGTCCTGTTCCGTGAAATGCCAGCCTTTCGGGGGCTGGAGAGTACCAATCCAGCTGTCGATCGCTTCGAGGTCATCAGGGTCAAGCAGATATTTCTGCACATTGCCAGAGTCCGTGTCAATAGCATGATAGTTATTATTCGGGTCGCCTATTATACTGGACCTGACTGCAAACTGTTCCTGGCCTTTTTGCTTAGGCTTATCCTTGTCAAGTACCATGCACAGTACATTGGAACGCGCTCCTGCCAGTGATTTGCTGAACGCCTGCTTCACATCCCAATTATCAGGCAGATACTGCATAACGAACCTGTACGATTCCAGCGGGATATACTCGTTCATGTACAGTAAGTGCATGTACTGAGTATTTACTGTCTCGAATGACTTACTTGCCTTTACCTGATTTGTAATAACCTCATTAAGCGCGGCAACCTCGCTCTGTGAGAGGTTCTTTCCCGGGTGCCTGTTGACTGGCAGCCCGCCGCGCTCCTCTGCTTCTGCATTACGCTTTTCTTCGGCAGACAGGCTGCTGGTATCAGTCTGAGTGCTGGGCTGAGTACCAGTCTGCTTCTGAGTCTGAGTGCTGGGCTGAGTATCAGTCTGCTTCTGAGTCTGAGTGCTGGGCTGAGTATCAGCCTGCTTCTGAGTCTGAGCGCTGGGCTGAGTACCAGCCTGAGCAGCAGGCTTGGTCTTGCCGCCCCAGAGCGTCTTGCCGAATGCCCATGTATCCTCGTCAGTGTCACGCCACGCGACAGGGCCGCCAGCGAAGTTATTCTGAACAGCCTTGCGAAGACCTATATCACTGACCGCAGTATTCAGGATAGTATTATCACGTGACGCAGTATTGCCGCCAGCCATCATATAGATGAGCTTGTTGAGCGACTTTCTGGAAATATCCGTATCAGTAAGCAGATGCTTGTCCAGCTCCTCGCCATGCTTGTTCATGAACGCGAGGAAGTTGCGCAGGAGCGCGCTGCGGTTCAGATCAGGATGGCCGGTATAGGTCTTGCCCTCGTTGCGGGGCTGTCTCTCCCATTCAGCCTTTACGGCTGCCGCGTACCCACGTTTGATGGCAGCGATAAGCTCACGGACTTTAGCACCGGTGTTCGGCAGGTTCAGCTTGCCAAGAGCTTTCTCAGCCGCTGAATTGGTATCAGCCTTCTTCTGCGCCTCATCTGCTTCGTTTGCGTCCAGCGCGGCGGCAGTCTCGGCCTTGGCCTTGCTCTTGGCACTGTCGGATATCTTGTTGTCAGTCTTGCTGCTGGCTTTTGAAGATGCGGCGGCAGTGGAACTGTCAGTCTTTTTCTTGATATCCTTGGCCGCGTCTGCTGAACTCTTGTCCGGCTTCTTGTTCTCTGGCTTCTTTTTGCCGTTGGTCTTGCCGGTCTTCTTGCTGTCGGTCTTGCCAGTCTTTTTGCCAGTGTCCTTAGTCTTATCTGTATCGACAACAGTATCAGGCTCAGTCTGAGTGTTTTCAGCATTAATAACAGCGCGTGCCGCGGCCTTGGCCTTGTCAAGCAGATCGTTGAGAGACTCGTTTCCTGTAACAGACTCCTCCATCTGCGTGTAGAACGTGTCACGCATCTTGACATGCTGGAGATCCATCTGGATCTGTTCGCTGAGGTCATCAGGCGCGATGACGGAATTAAGCTGTTTATCATTCAGCCCGAACAGATCACGGATAATGCCGCGGACTTCTTCCTCAGTCTTGGCATTCTCAATCATCTTCCAGTACGCGGGACCGTAAACACGGACATCATACTGTGCGTCGGCGCTTACATGACCCAGAGGAGGCGTGTCGAACTCCTGCGGCTTGGTCAGGCCGAGTCCGAGTATCCTTCCATAGACAAGCGTGAACGAGTTGCTGATAATCGGCTCACCGTTCATGATGCCGTAGATGTTGCGGAGCGACTGAAGCATGCGAAAATCTTTGCTCGGCAGCAGCATGTTGGCAGCGAATACCTGTTCCGCGAGTATTCGGTTCATCGCTTGAAACATTGCGCCCGTATTAAAGTCTTTGTCTGATTTATACTGTTCGTATTTATTTGTCAGCAGATCTCCGGCCGCTGTATGAAGCATATCATCTGCGTTCGGCTGCACGCCGAGCCGGAAAATAGGGTACGTGCCTCCTGTTACATCATGACGGGCATTGGCTATTCCAGTCATCAGCAGCGCAAGCGTGCGGGCTGCGGGGTCATTCGGCTCCATCGTGACAGAGGACTGCGTTATAAGCATTTCAATGGCATTAGCGAATATTTCATGGCGGAGATAAAGTTCCTCCATTACATATTCCTTGCCCTTCCATGTTTCTTTGATAGGCTGCTGGAACATGTTGCGCTTGCCGTATACGCCATAAAGCATCGCATCAACCACGGCATTGATAGCCTTAACCTGTGACTTGCCCTCTTTTGAGTTCTCATCCAGATTAAGCCAATACAGCGCATGCGCGAACTCATGCCCGGTAATAGTCGCGATGCCCAAAGGAGCTGACTGGCGGAACAGTTTGGCCAGAGACTTGACTCTGACAGGCATATCATCTTCTGTCAGTTCATCTTCAGGGATACCCGGATCTGGTTTCGCTAGTTCAAGATCAGTAGTATGTCCGGACCTAATCGCGTTTTCAACATCGTTCTGTATGCCATATTCGTTGAATACGAACTGCATGGCAGGGTCCAGTGCTATATTCACGACCAGCATAGTCCGTCCGGTAGAGGAGTCTTTTGCCGGAACAGGATAAGTGCATGATGTAGTAAATTGTGGATCGTTGAATGTGAGATCAAAGTCAACGTTCTGCGCAAGACACAGGCCCTGTATAGTGGCAGCCAAGTCGCGAATTTGCGGCAGTACAGTTCCTGCGATGTAAGAACGATCCTGTGCTGAAAGGAAACTGCCTTTCGCTCCGAAGACCGTGGTGGTCTTCATCGCTTCCTGAAGGCGGTCACGGACAACCTGCGGAGTTATAATGACGTTACCGGCCTTCTGGCGCAGCGTATTAAGAGCTTTCTGATAGAAAAAGGGCCTGTCAGCCTTATTTATACGCTCCTTCTCATAGGCAGTCTTCTTCGGCTTGCGGATCTTGGGTTCTTTTACATCACTGTCGCCTGCGGGTTCTGCACCTTTGCCAGCTGCATTTCCGTCAGAGTCATTTGCCTTGCCGCGGCCTCCTTTTCCAGCAGCGCCTCTTCCGCCATTATCTGACGGCGCAGCTGCGGGTTCAGACTTGCCAGAAACTCTACGTCCGTTTGATCCCTTTCCGGGGGCAGGTACCTGTTCAGCAGGCTGATTAGCGCTCTCAGCCGCTCCGGTGTCCGATGAGTCGGTCCCGACATCCCCTGTGCTTTCAGTTGCTGAGTCAGCTCTACCAGCAGATTCGCTGTCGGTTTGTCCAGCTTCTTCAGCAGTGTTCCCGGCGGGTTGAGCCCCCGGCTCAGCAGCTGTACTGCTGCCAGTATCAGCTGATCCCTCTTCAGGTTTTGTGCCATCTGATTCCTCCTGTGCGGCTGCGTCGAACGCGCGCTCTTCATTAGGTGTAAGCGGCATGTCCTGCTGGTCACGCCACTGAACGAACGCATTGCCTGTAATCTCAGCGGGTGTACGGGCATCAACAGGTACTGCCCCTTCAGGTGCCCACTCAGTCTTGCAGTGCGCGCGGATAATATTCTCAGCGGAGACCAGCGCCAGCCTGAGCGCAGCGGCATCGCTTGGCTTCTTGCTGAATGAGAGCAGCAGCTGCTGCCAGTCTGCTTCCGTAATATCACCCTGAAGCAGACGCTTGTTCAGCAGGCTGCCGTACTGGGATATATCGTCAAGCACGGAATTGAGTACCCGGTTGCCGTCGAGCCTCGCGATGCTGATGTCAAGTCCATAACTGGTTGCTGTAACGAGCCCGACAGCATTAGTCCTATCAGTACGTGACAGGTCAATGGCCTTGTCTTTAAGGTCAGTGAAGTCCTCACGTTTAAGCTCCCAGTCGCGGAGCTTGACATACTCGTCATAGCTGGTTGGCAGAGTCCTGTCCGCGGCAGTAAGCACAGGGGCGGTTTCTCCCTCTGGCTTGGCGGCCTCTTCCTCCGCTTCCTTCTTGGCAGCCTCTTTTCTGGCAGCAGCGGCCTCCTCCTTCTTCTTGGCAGCGGCCTCCTTGTCAACAGCCAGCGTGTTGGTAGTTACCCTTCCTCTTGCAGTGTCGATCCTTTTCTCGTCGGCATTAGTCAGGAGCCGCATTTTATAGACGTTTTCACCGAGATCATAAATAAATCTCAGGACCTCGACAGGTACATCATCTTTAGCAAAGCTCTTGCCTTTGTACTGGTGGACAAGTTTCGCGTAGACATGCGGCAGCGCGCCGCGAATGTCAGTAGCAAGCATTATACGGTTTCTCGCGCCCCTGTTTTTCTGACCATTAGCGATAGCCACAGACTCAATGAGTTTCTCAAAAGCCTTATCGTTAATGAGCCCGCTGTTCAGCAGGGCGTTGAAATCAGGGCTTGTGATCGCCGCGAGATCATCTATACTGGCAAGCAGGTCATCATGGTGCTTTTCCTGCAAATAGTAGCCAGTTCCTGCCTCAGCGTAAAGGCATGCTTTTTCATAGTCGTTGCCGTCTTCCATGAGGGTGATAGGCAGCTGAAGTATGCCCTCAGCTGCTTTTGATTTGGAAAGCGCCAGCTTGCCCCATTTGTCCTGAATATCAGACCAAACAGTGTCAATACCACTATCGCCCGGGAAATTACCAGTTTCAGGATCTATCTGCGCGTTCTGTTTGTAGACAGCGTATTTCGCGCGAAGCTCGTTATCGAGATTTTCTATTTCGTCGAGCAGCTTATTCGCGGCTTTGTCGTCAACTGGTTTATTATCGCGGGCTGCTTCAGGCTGTGCCTTGGGGTTGGCAAGCCTGTTGATTATATCGATAAGATAATCAGCAGACTTCTCAGGAGTCTGCTGAGCGAGCTGCAACGCGGTATATTTATTCAGCTTGTCATTAAACGCGTCAACTGCAACCTGCTTGGACTGAAGCGCACCGGCGATGCGCTTGGCCTGAGTCTGGTATTCAGCCGGCATGTCATCAAGGGCAGTAGGGCTTGCGCTGACGCTGACTGCCATGAAACCAAGCATGCGGACACGTATAGTGTTCGCGTTCTGGAACGCGGTATGAACAGAGTCAATCGCGTTTATAACAGCCTGCGGAGTCTGCGCGGTATCAGATACAACGTTGATTTTTTTATTAGCAAATCCCGCTAGCGCGGAAGCAACTTTCGTGCTGTAAGGCTGTGCCGCCGTATTATCCAAGAACTGCCTGATATTGTCGCTGTACGCTGAACGAATTGATTTAATCAGCCTGTCAGCTGTCGTGTCGTCCAGTCCGGTCCCGCGGCGGTCATTTATATCGTTTACATAGTCGGAGACACTAGCTGCCAGATTTTCAAACCGCTTTATATCGTCGACAGTTTTCTGTCCCCATGACTTGAGCTTTTCCCAGCGGGCTCGTACTTTGGCAATATCCTCAATAATAGCCTTTGCATTCTCTTCAGCCTCATGCTGAACTTCAAGCGCGTCTGCTATATCAGGCTCTGCGTTCACAGCAGTTTCTTCTGCCGGGGCAGCCGGGGTCTCTTCCGCAGGTGCAGCCGGGGTCTCTTCCGCAGGTGCTTCAGTCTGAGTACCAGTCTTAGGCTGAGTCTTAGGCTGAGTCTTAGGCTGAGTCTTAGGCTGAGTCTTAGGCTGAGCCTTGGGCTGAGTCTTAGGCTGAGCCTTGGGCTGCGGTGCTGCTCCGGGCTCAGTTTCCTCAGTCAGGCTGCCGGTCAGATTGTACTTGCTCTTGAGGTCACTGAAAGTAGTATGGACTGTCTTGCCAAGCAGCTTATAGCTAAGTCCGGATTCGCCCTTGCTGTTCTCCCATGCATGTACTTTAGACAGTTTGCCCTTGCCGTACTTGGAGTCCATCTTGTCACGGAACTCCTCGTACAGGCCCTGTTCTTCAGCACTCCACTTGCCGTAAGCTGAATTGATTACATATTTGCCATCCTGCTCACGGACATAGCTGACAGGAATAAACTGGGCACGGACATTGGTCGGGTCAGCAAAAGTCGCGGACGTGGCAGCGCTGTCAGGCTGGTTATACCTGACAAAGGTGTCCTTGTCATAGAGTGCCCAGCGGGTTTTCTTATTTGCGTCAGCAGTACGCAGCTTTTCCAGAAGCTGGCGGGTCTCTTCCGGAGCAGTCGACTCATCAAAATTCTTACGAATCTGCGCGATGTTGATGTGCCTGACATCATAGAAACTGTTGAAATCGCGGGACCCATCTGACAATTTGGCGCCGGCACGTGCCTCGTCAGCGTAGTTTATAGTGAAGTAATTGCGGGCATTGGTGAGCCAGTTCTTCAGCCGCTGTGAGTCCAGCATGTCCTGTCTGATGCGCTGCGCGGTCTTGGTACGCTCCTCCTCAGGGAGCTTATTAAGGTCACGCGCCTCAGCTGAAAGATACTGCTGTACCTGATCAATATCTGCTATATACTGGTCAATATCACCGCGTGTAGTAGCTCCGAACGGAGCCGCAGACATCTTGGACTGGTCAAACCCTCCGGACAGCTGCTGTATATTCTCAGGGCTGAGTGAATTAACCCAGTTCACAGCATTGTTGTAGCCAGTCAGGGCAGCGTCACGGTCGGCAGAGTCCGGTATATTATTTGTAAAACCGGACAGCGGGCTGAACTGCTGAGGGCCATTGGGCTGCGGACCATTGGGCTGAGGGCCATTGGGCTGAGAGCCATTAGCTGGTGGCAGTGCTCTCCCGTTTTTATACTGTGTATACGCGCTGTGAATAATATGCGGAGAGCCCATCATTCCGCCAAGTACGGCACCGCCGAAGAACGACGCGCCTACATCCTTCATCACCTCATCATAAGTATAGGGTCTCCCTTCAGCGCGCAGCTGCGCCCTGTTCTGGAAAATCTGCTCTATTGCTTCAGACGTTCCTTCCTCACCTGTCATGTACAGGGCTTTTGATATCATGCTGCGGGCAATAGGAGACGAGATTCCGAGCTTTGTAAGCACAGACCCGAAAGCACCGGACGCGGCATCGGCTATTCCGGAAGCGCCAAATACAGGCGCGGCAAGACCTTCCACAGCGCCTATAGCGTACTGTGCGCCTATTGCTTCGTCATATCCAGTATCCCACAGATGGTCCCTGTACTGGCTGATAAGCAGCGAGCTGTCCGGATTTTCCTGAAGCGCACGAATAACCAGCGGGTTGTTGTAGAAATCCTTAATCTGTTGTTCAGTCAGCGGAGTATCAGAGTCAGCCGAGTCTCCGGCCTTGAGATGCATGTCAGAGATAAGCTGCCCGAGCTGCACCGCGTTGGCATAGTACTCCTGCCCGTCAGGATTGCCCTGCTGGGCAAGGCCCTGCTCGATGACTCCGCCCGGCTGAAGCAGACGGTTCGCGATGACGCGCGCGTCACTCTTGGTGCGGTACTGGTCCTGCATGGCGAACGGCACGAACGAGCCGTTGGATACAAGGCGATCCACGCTGGCGTTAGCAGCAGCGTCCGCTGCATCAGACGCGTTGACAGAACCGATAGACAGGGCACCGGCACCGCCGCCTGTGGCAGTGGAGAGTACACGGGCCAGCATGCCTGTTCCAGCAAGTCCACGAGTTAATGCCATGGCACCAAGAGACATGCCAATACCAAGTACTGTATCGGCAGACCCGGCACCCATGGTAGACATATAAGTCAGCGGGCTGTGGATAAACCTGCTCGCGGCACTGGTGATAGAGCCGGAGTCCCTGCCTGCCATGATGTCACGGCTGCGGGCAATACGTTCATAAATCCTGTATGTGTCGCTGGCCTGATCTATCTGGTCCTGCTCAGTACGGCGGTCATCGGAGATAAGCTGCATCGCGACCTTATTGAACCGGCGGTTCTCAATAAGCCTATCATTTTCAGCTTTCTCCTCCGGAGTCATTTTGGCAATTTCGTCCGGGTCGTCCTCAATACGCGCGTTGTACGCTGTATCCCAGATGTCACGCCCCATCAGCTCGAAGCCTTTGGATATACGGTTCCATACAGTCTGCGCATTGTGCTTAAGCAGATCCCAATGCGCAAAATCAAACCATCCGGAGACGTCGTCCTCTTCAGCTTGCTCAGCTTTAATGCTGGAGTCAAACAGATCTCCAAGCACGCGCAGGCTGCCGCGGACAGACCTGTCACCGCTCTGGTACGCGTCCATAAGGCGCTTGTAGGCCTTGTTGCTCAGCAGCTGGGGAACGTAACGCTTTATCTTCTCTTCGTCGAAGTTGCGTACCGCGCTGACGACATCGCGCTGAAGCTCAGCGCTGGCGTCCTGCATGACGGGAGCACTGGCAATGGCGCTGTACAGCCCGAGCATGCCGGCGTTGGAGCGCAGCCTGCTGGCTGCCGCCTGCCATGCCTCGATGTCCTTGTTGGACAGATCAGCAGTGTGCATCTTGCGCTCGAACCCGGCAAGCATGCGCAGGTCGTTCTGCCACTGAGCGGCGAACTTACTGGTGAAAGTCTTGTCCTTATACTGCTTGGTGGTCATCTCAGCGAGAGCATCAGAGTCCACGCCGTAGATTTTCTGCGAGATGTACCTCGCCTCGTTCTCGATCGCCTCAGCTTCCGCATCGTCGTCCGAGTACTGGTTGGGAGCATGCGTGCTGACAATGTTCTTGGACGCTATGGCATAGCCACGGGTACGGAGCTTCTCCCCGGTAGGAGAAAGCGTAAGCGACTCACCCGGACCGCGCTGGGTCTGCGACACCATCTGCCCGACAGATGTATCAGCAGCTGGAGCAGGCGCAGTAAACTCCTGCGGCTGCTGAAGGGACTCAGCGAAACCTTCTTCGTCAGGTTTCTTAAACTGAGTCTGCCAGCCTGCTGTTACCTGTGCGGGCGCAGCCTGCTGCTCTTCAGGCATATCCTTGGGAAATTGGGGCTGCGCGGCCTGAACAGGCTGCTGCCCGTTCATGCGCTGAAGTGCCTGCTGTGCCGCTTCAGCGCTGCGCGCCTTGATATTGTACAGGGAGACAGACGCGTCGAAACCGTCAATGCCGCCAGCCTTGTTAATCTTTTCAAGGTTCTTGGCATAGGGAGTGTTCTTAGGGGCGGACACATCGAGGCCGCTGCCGCTGCCAAGCTTGCCGAAACCGCGCCCGCTGCCGAAACCGCCTGAACCGCCGGTCATGCTGGGCACAGCGCCGGGCATAGGTACGGACGAGAACTGCCCGGATGGCGCGTTCACTTCCGGAGCGGTAAGGGGTTTAACGAAGGAAAGCGGGTTTTTGAAAAGGCCGTCAGCGTCAGAAACAGGCATAATGCCCCCATTAACAGTATATGACTTGGGGCATTATATCACACTGACTCTACATAAATCTATAAGTTAGTTTTGTCAACTGATACATTTTCCACTATATTTTTAATACGTGGATCAACACGTGTACCAAGCCTGCCCATATCGTCAGACGGAAGACGCAGGTTGTCGAGGTACTCGTCCATTGGCAGGACATCGAACTCAGACTCAGGAGAAGCGTCCGCCGGGCCAGCGGCTGGGGACTGACCGCTGACGCCAGCTGGCGCCTCTCCTGAGTCAGGCGCGTACTCCGAGTCCCTGACAAGCGTATAGTTATGCGCGCTGCCGTCCGCCCCCCACTTGGTAGCTGTAGGGCGTATGCCGCTGCCGGTGAACGAAGCGCCATAGGTAACGCCCTCCGGCGGGTTGGTCGCCTCGTTAATCATAAACGCGCGGTTGTTGATGCCCTTCTTGGAGTCCGAAATATCGGTCTCGGGGCTGAGCACGAGGTTGGCCAGTCCCATCGGGACAGGCTGGGTAACGGGTCTTGTCTGGCGGTTATACGGAGTATTGACACCAGACTCAGCCAGCGTGTTAGCCTTGGAACGGCGCGCCAGCCTGTCCAGCGACGCCTGCGAGCGGTAGCCGCCAAAGTAATTCATATTGGTGCTGTCAGCGTCACCCCAGTTAATGTCGCCTACTTTCAGCCCCAGCACCTGCTGAATATCAGGACGGGCGCTCATGTCCGGAGTGCCGCGCAGCTCACCCATGCTGCCCGCAGGAGCGGGTGCAGTGCCGCCAGCATAGCTGAGCCCCGCCCCGTTGAAGTCCTGACCGTTAATCTTCACGGTAACAGGCGGCTGCCCCTCCTGCTGGAGGTAGTGGTTGAACGCCGCTGCGGTGGACTGCGGGGACTTGACGCCGAACGATGCCCAAGTCTTGTTGCCAGCCGTGAGAACTCCGGGGTCGTGGGCGAGGAGACGGCGGAGAATGCCGCTCTCATTCAGCAGCTCGACGGCCATCATGTCCTGTACCTCAGGACTCCAGCTGTCGGGGCGTACACCCATGCGCTGGAAGACTCCTGCCTTATCGAACCTCTCCTGAAGAGAGCGATATGTTGAGTTGATTATCTGATAGGCGCCGCTGGCGGAGGAGAACTTGCCGTTGCCAATCGGCATCCAGTGCAGGTGGTAGGAACGCAGGGTCTCGTCAGGGGCCTCGCCGTTATCATAGTAACGGAAGTAGGTGGCGTAGCCGCGTCCGCCGCGGTCAGTGCCCTCGTTATGCTGAATGGTTTTAAGATAGGCACGTACCCACGGGTCTTTCAGGGCAGCCTGAAGATAATCATACCTGTCCATAATCAGTCTCCCTGATCGCTGTTCTCATCTTTGTTGACGTTAGCATTACCCTGCCCGCTGTCAGTGTTTACATG
>Ga0256406_1004438_pt1 | contig 16060 bp, 12 predicted proteins | sample RumenRJG_03DNA_FD_185986 | JGI IMG/M metagenome (GOLD analysis project Ga0256406, IMG submission 185986) | Bovine rumen microbial communities from Lethbridge, Alberta, Canada - RJG_03 | ecosystem: Host-associated > Mammals > Digestive system > Stomach > Rumen | place: Canada: Alberta | collected... | reverse complement strand
CGTGGTGCAGGAATCCGGGTAGACGGTCGCCTTGCCGTCCAGCCTCCGCCGGACGGCCTCCAGCTTCTGCTCGAAAGTGTACTTCATCCGAAAAGCCCCTCCTCATGGGCCTCAGGCGCGGCCGAGGGGAAGGGACATGTCCCTTCCCATCCACCTGCCTACTTGGTCCAAATAGAGGGGTTCACTACAAAAGGGCCAAGAGCCGGTGGTTTTCTCTTGGCTGAAGGCGGAAAAGAGGGAGGCAGCAAAAACTTTTGAAATTCCGAAGTTTTTGCTGCGGCTAGGCCAAAAGCCAATCCACGAGGTTAAGGACTTTGATCCCCTGAAGGTCCGCTTGCCCCTTATCCATTGTCAGGATAATCCGTTCGTAATGGTCATCGACGGCATAGAAGGGCTTGATCTCCCTCTCCCTGGTGCTTTCATTGATAAGAGACTGAGTCACCTGGAAATAGGTGATGCTCCCATTCTTTTGGGCGCGGAAGTCGATCTCTAGGTCATCGATTTTGCCAATCGTCACCTGATAGCCCCGCCTCAATAGCTCAAAGTAAACCAGATTCTCCAAGGCGAATCCCCGATCGTAAGAGGGCGAGCCCAAGAGGTAGTTCCGAAGGCCGAGGTCGACGATGTAGAACTTGCCATTCGTCTTTAATAGCTTCTTGCCCCGAAGGTCGTAACGCTTGGCCTCGTAGAAGACGAAGGCGTCCAATAGGCCTTGGATGTAGTCTTGGACCTTGTGGTTGCCGATGGTGTCTTGGTGGGCGGAGGAGAAGTTCTCGTTGAGGGCGCCCGTGATCTTGTTGTAGGAGGATGCTTTGCCGAGGTTATCCGCCAAAAAGGTGCAGAGCTTCCGCAAGAGCATGGGGTCGGCGACTTTCGTCTTGCCCTTCTCGCCCCGCCTTTGAAGGATGTCGTTATTGATGACCGTGTTGTAGATGCTCTCCCAATAGGGGAAGGCCGCCTCATCCGATAAGGGGAGTTCGGATAAGCCGGGCATCCCCCCGTAATGGAGGTAGACGGAGAATAGCTCATCCGCCGAATAGGGCTTCCCTTCTTTGTCGTAGCAGCGGAATACGCTTCCCCCTAAGGGGGAGGCTTCCTTTTTTAACGCGAAGCCCCGGAAGTCGATGAACTCCTTAAAGGATAGGGGGAGCATCTTGATTTCCACGTAACGGCCCGAGAGCAAGGTGGAGTATTCGCTGGAGAGCATGTGGGAGTTCGAGCCGGTGAGGTAGATGTCGCAGTCGAGGTCTTCCCGGAGGGAGTTGACCGCCTTCTCCCACTGCCCCACCATCTGGGGCTCATCGAAGAAGAGGTAGCATTTCTTCCCCTTGGGGGCTTTCGAGACGACGTAGTCGTATACCTCTTGGTAGTTCATCTCATTGAAGCGCAGGGACTCGAAGTTCATCTTGAGGATCTGCTCTTCGAGGACGCCATGCTCTTTCAAATATTGGATCATCAAATCCAAAAGCTTCGATTTCCCCGAGCGGCGGATGCCGGTGACGATCTTGACGCTGTCGGTATCCTTGAAGCGGACCAACTCATCCAAGAAGTAATCGCGGTGTTTTAGCTCCATCTTTTGTCCTCGGGATTGATTATAGCAAAAACTTTTTAAATTCCGAAGTTTTTGCCAAAACCAGCAAAAACTTTTTGAAAGAGCAAATTTGTTTCGATGAAATCGAATGTTTTAAAAAAGAAAAGGCGGAGCATTTTGGCCCCGCCGAAAAGAAGAGGGGCGTTTTCCCGGGGTGTGCGCTATAGATTTTCCCCGCCTAACGGCCCTTCTGGGTCATGCGCGGCATAGATCCCGATGCATTGGGGGTCCTTGCTTAGGCCTTGCACCCAGAGCAGGGTCTTCTCCATCGCCCCCACGTCATAGACGGGGCCAGGGAGCTTTAGCTCTTCCCAGGAGTGGCGGTTATAGGAATCACCCCCCACGAAGGCCGCATAGCCGCTTTCGCCATAAGACAAGACGGCGAGGGATCCTTCGCTATGACCGGGGGTGAGGAAGATGCGGACGCTGCCATCGCCAAAGAGGTCGCACGATTCCCCAAAGGGCGCGGTTTCCTCTTCCTTCATGGGCAGGGTTTCCATCTTTGCCCCCTTCCAGAAGGATTTATGGTAACGCACGTCGCCCTTTCTTTGGGGGTGCTCCCATTCTTCCTTGGAGCAATAAAGGTGCTTGGCCCCCTTTAGGGGGAGGAGGCCGCTTACGTGGTCGCAGTCTAAGTGGGTCAGGATGACGGCATCGAGGTCTTCGGGCGTAAGAGAGTATTTCTTTAACTGCTCGGGGACGCTTTCGCCTTCCTTGAGGATGGGTTCGCTTGCGAAATATAGCCCAAACCCCATGTGGCGGATTGGGTGGCTGACGCATGCCGAGGACCAGCCGGTGTCCACCAGGATTCGGTGGCCCTTCGTCTCGACGAGGAAGGTCTTCACCGGGACGAAACTCCGCTTGCTCCTCCTTTGAAAGAGGTCGGTGTAGGTTTTCTTCCAGCGGTGGCCACTTCGATCGGGGACGGCGTTAGAAACCAAGGTGCCCCCGGTGGTTAAGACATGGATGTTCATTCCTCTCCCCCACGGTCAGGAAGGGATTTCGTGATGCGGAGGGCTAAGGAGAGGGTATCGATCAGGGTGTTGATCGCCTTCATGTCGGGGTCGAAGTAATAGTAAATCTTGGTTCCTTCCTTCCTGCTTTTGAGCAGGCCCGCTTCCTTTAGGATCTGCAGATGGTGCGATACCGCGGGGCGGGATAAGGAGGATTTGCTGGATACGTCCACCACCCTCACGCCGCTACAGTTCCCTAAGCTCATCATCGACAAGATGAGGTGCTGGCGGTTCTCATCGCCTAAGGCGGTTAATACCTTTTGGCTTGCTTGGAACTCTTCCGCGAGGGTTTGGATCTCTTTTTTAGTGCTTTCTTCCATGGGCGATTCCCTTAGTTGGTAAAGGTATGGCCGCTGGCTAATTCAAAGTCGCACTTCACGATGCCTAAATCCACATGAGAGAAGAAGCCAGAGCCATTCACCTTGGCCGTCAACTTATCCCCGTCGTAGAAGATCAAGAACTTCTGCTGGTTCACCGCGGTGGGGGCAAGCATCGCCCCTTCCATGCCCTCCTTGAACCAATCGGGCATGTCGCCTTTTACTTCGCTTAGCTTCTCGATGGGCTTGCTCTTATGGGGCGCGCCTTGGGTTTTGCCATAGCCTAAGGCCACGAGGATCACCAGCTTCTCGCCCTTTTGGATGATGGCTTTGCTCTTGCCATGGGTTAACCCAACCCAGCAGCTATTTAGTCCCTTGCTTTGGGCCAGCAAGACGATCTTTTCCCCATAGTATCCCGCCTTCTCTTCCAAGTCGGATCCCTTCTTGCCCACGATGGCGAGGTAGTTCTTCACCCCGGTGAACTTGCCATAGTGGGAGAGGAGGGAATCGAAGCATTCGGGCTCGTTGAAGAATAGCTGCATATGGAGGCCGCTTTCTTGGTTCAGCTCCGATGCCTTTTCGTTTAGCTCCTTTTGGATGTCCTCGGGGATGGGGTCGTCCTTGTATTGACGTACGCTGTGGCGGGATTTCATGATGCTTAGATAATCCATAGTTCTTTTCTTCTCCTTTTTGTTTCCTGACGATAGAGGCGCACCGTTTAAGCGCATGAACAAATGATATCGAGATTGGATAAGAAAAGACGAACGATAAAGAAAATCGAGATGGATAGAGGCGAATCCTCCTCCCGTTGATTTCGGCTTTTATACAATCACAGTATCGATCCAGCTTCGCTTCTGATCTTTTTGTTGCGTCCTGAAAAGCCTTTGTGACCACAGGAGCAAACAGCATTGCCAACACGTGGTAGGCATTGTCGTCCAGTGGCTTGTCATTGCTTTCGAATTGTCTTGCTTCTCCCAATCTCTTTTTCCCTCCTCACTAGCAATGGAACTTTCTTCCCTGAAACGGAACCCCCACGCCTGCGTGTCTGTTGTCCTAGAGGCTTAAGGAATGGCCACAGGAATCCTTACGAGACAAATGTTCGATTTTGCAAAGAAAAAAGCCTAGGCAATTGACCTAGGCTTAGCAGTTGGAGAAAGGCTTACTTACGTTTCTTCCTTGCAAGAACAGCTAGTCCGAGGGCAGCGAACAGGGAAGCTACACCTATACCGCTCGCACCAATAACGGATCCGCCACACCCCTTGCCTTTATTCGACCGTCCTTTGGAAGAAGTCGAAGAATTAGCGGAGATAGGCTCACTGCTGGTGGGCGTTTCTTCACTCGATGACGGTTGCGGAATTTCCTTCACCGGCACGGCTTGAATGTCAGCGATGGTGTCATCAGCAATTTGTTTGGCCGCTTCGGGATCCGCAGCGGCATCAATATCCGTAACGGCATCCCGTAAGAGTTTTCGGATGCGATCCCAGTTTTCTGGAGTGTAGTCGTCCTCGCTCAAGGAAGCTACATAGTCTTCTATACGCTTCTTTTGTTCGATTTTGGCGTCTTCCAGTTCTTGGGCGGTAGTTTTGACGGCTTGAATTTGCGCTTTCACACCGTCAATAACGCTACGAGCGGCTTCTTCGGTGGAAGTAAGCATCAAATCGTACTTACCCATTAAGACGTAATAGGTAATCAAAGCCCAGTTGCCTTCGGAATAAGCGTTTTTATCCAAAGTGCCCAGGTATTCATCCAATTCCTCTTTTTGAGAATTGTGAGAAGAATCAACGGGGTCTGCCGTGGGAAGAGTTTCCGTATATTCCAACCGAACGTTGGTTATTTTTAACGAATCACGGTTAATTTTCTCATCAGGAGCCAAATAATTCGGGAAGATAAGGCGAACCGTGTTAGCCACACCAGGGAGAACAAACTGGTACGTTACATTAATGAAACCATCTACAGTTTCTCCAATGATTCGGTTGTTCAAAGCGACTTTAGATAAAGATGGATAGAGTCCAGCGTAGGCTAGAACACCAGGCAGATGGTTCAAGCCGTACTGGCTCACATAGCACTGTACCGTCAAAAGATTTTGTGCATCGACATTGTACTCGACATACCCATAGCGGCTTTCCCACCAAGTGGTATCGGTTGGCTCTTCGCTCGCCGGACCCGTAGTCACAAAGACGCCATCTTCTCCGAACTTCGTGGTCGTGATGTCATACGCATCATGGATATGCGTATTCGTGGAAGAATCCATGTTATCGCAGGGATCATCCACCACTTCCACATCTTCGGGTTTTGGCTTTTCAATAACTTCAATCGTGGGAATATTTTCGCTTTTGGCGGGTATAGCCTCCAGCTTTTCAAACTTCACTTCCGTGAGCTCAGGTGCCTGAGTCAAAATCCTGCCGTCCCAAGAATCGTAGCTATTGAAGACGACACGTACCCATTGAGCGTCTTCATTAATGGGGTAACCATAAGTAATACGAGAATATTTGGTGCTGGTCTTGATGGAATAGGTATTCACTTCGGGCGTCTCGTTAACGTTTCCACCACGATTCACAATCAGCATCGGATGAGGTAGATAGGGCACATATTTTGGGTCGACATCAACCACTACCGTTGCATAGTTTTGCCCAGAAACGGCGTATTGAAGGTAAGCATAGCCCGTCCACATGGTTTCCGTGGTGGCAGGCACACTTACGTTCATGGTGGAATAGTAACGATAGTCGTCACCAAAGCCGACATCATCGTTTTTCAGGGCAATTCCCCACCCATCGTTTCCTTTGTGCCCTGATGCCGTAAAGGGATCATCGATAGTATCGATTTCTTTTTCGCCTGGATCTTCAGCAGTTTTTTCTTCGATAACAATTTTTGTGATTTGCTGTTGCCAATAGAAGCTCGTAGTTCCGTCTGCCGAATTAAAGGCAACCGGCAATACGCGAATCCAATCGGTTGTGTCAGGGATGGTATAAACGTATTGACGCCGATACCACCCGTTTTCGCTGGTGCTCAAAAGCGTCGTTGCCGCCGATAAAATCTGATTGGCCGTATTCGCCCAAACCAGCGGCGCCCCAAGATCAGCCGCCTCATCACAAATTACGGACAAGGTGTTTTGCCCGCTCACAGCATACTGCACATAGCCATAATCGCTCCACATCGTGCTAGCGGTTGGGGCAGCGGTTGCTTCGTAGGTGCTGACGACTCTGCTGTCCGTGCCAAAACCGACATCGCCCGTTTGCAAAGCCATGCGATAGACATCAGCTGCTACGCGACCATCGCCAACATTGTCCATCTCATCGGTTATGGTTGGAATGTCTCCATCGGCGAAAACGGCAATAGAGGGATGGGCCGAAATCCCTAAAAAGAGGAGGGCAAAGGCTGAGGGTAGAATGATCATTTTTCTTTTTTCTAGCATAAATACTCCTTTCTTGAAAAAGATCAGCGCGGATTTTGCTCCGCTTGTTGAGGAGCCTTGCGCTCAGCAAGGCGATAGTAAACGTAAAGAGGAACGGCACTCCAACCATGGCATAAGCTACCAGCGCCGCTAAAATCATCGGCGCCTTTAATGGTTTCCCAGTCAGTGGTTGTCCCTTGTTTCAGCATGGATCCCCAGATTTGGTTCACCTGCTGGGCTATAAAAGCATCGTTTTTCCCGTCTTCTAACAAGACCTGATACTTGAACAAATAATTGCACAGGGTCAATGGCACAAGGTCTTTTGGATTGCGCAGGCAAGAAAGGAGTTCCTCCCTTTCCTCGGGAAGCACAATGTGGGCATAGAGGGCCATCACTTGCGCGAACTCGCAGTAAACGGTGCGGGTTCCGTTTTCGAAATATGCTGCGAAACGGCGCTTGTTTTCGTCGTAGAAGAGATCGTGAATCTGCTTGCGGAGCGGAGATAAAAGCGCGCGATAAGAAGAAGCATCTCGTCCCAAAGAGTCCAAAACTGAGGAAAAGGCCTCTAGCCCCACAACGAAAAACGCATTAGTCAGGAAGGGCAGGCACTTCGAATTTTCCTTCGGATGGAAGATTTCCTCCGAACGGTCCAATCCATCCGCCCATTCAAAGAAATTCCATTCAGGCAATATGGCCAAAAGGCCGCCTTTTGCCATGGAAACGTAATGATCCATCATCAATTTAAGATTCGGAAACACTTCTTCTAAAAGACTACGATCGTGGGTCTGTTCCCAGTATTCGCGAAGGAGCAAAGGATAAATCAAAGAGTAGGTTGGAATGGATAGCTCCGTGGCACAGGGCGATGTAATGGGAAGGGTATGTTGCTTTGTGAGGCGAAACGCCATTTGCGACAGAGCGGAACGAGGCATACGGTATTCCCCAAAAGCTTCATAGCCCAGTAAAATTTCCAAGTGAGCATCCATTGTGTATTGGGCTTGCTCACGCCAAGGGCAGTCTTCGTAATGCTCATGAAGACAGCAATCCAGCGTTAGCGCCGCCGCTTCTGCCACATCCTTTCGAATAGGGTTTTGTGCATAAACGAAAGGGCGATGAGGGTAGTGAGATGCATAAATTCCTATTTCGCGGACACAAACTTTGGCAGAATCCAGTTCTAAATAACGAAGCCCCATCCTCAGAAAAGGTCCAAAGAAAACGTTAGTGCCTTTTTTCAAGGTAAAGGAAACGGAAAAATCACGGTCCTGAATTAGCCGACGAACGCCACCATCGATTAAATGCTCCCCATAAGAAATGCGAAGGGGCAAATTTTCTTCAGGAGAATCAATCGTAAAGAAGAGATAGCCAACGCTTTCTTTAGAAAACCCATAAAGATTATGGCGAATGCACGTAGCGTCTTGCCGTATCAATTCGCAGCGGGGAACGGGGCGGGGAACAAACGTGCGGCCGCCTGGGACAATAATGCTTTGCCCATAAGAGGTCTCCGGGGACGAAAAACAATACGAGTACCCCATTCCAAGTTGGGTTGTTACACGAGAAACATTTCCCGAAACATAGTGGGGATCGATGCGTGAAAGAACGGAAGCATTCGAAGAGAAGAGAATGCCCTCTTCATCGCGCATTTCAAAAATGATTCCCTTCCCATCGGCAATACGACCCGAGGTGTCATAATTTCGACTGAGTGCCAAGATAAAGAGATTGTTTTTCCCCTCACAAAGGAAGGGAGTTGCATCGTAATCGTCATAGACTTTCTTCTCGGGAAAGTCCGGAAATTGAATCGCTCCAAGGAGCGATCCATTAAGATAGATCACAAAATCGCCTTTTGAACAAATGTAGAAATGATGGGTTCCTTTCCCCTTTTGGAAAGAGATTGAGAAATCCGCATATTCGTTTATTGCGGCAACGGGGTGCCCCGCCCAAATCCAATTTGCTTGTTCGAACACAATGCGCCCCCTTAAAACTTAGTTAAATTCGGATTGGCGAAATACACTGGATCTTTGGTCTGAGAATTAACCGAAAGCCCGAAAGCAACGTTCTCGTAGTTCTTCTTTTGAATACGAATTTTAAATGTATAAACTTCGTTTGCTTGTAAGGCGGTTCCCTGATTCACCACGTTGTTGCCCTGAGAAACAATCAAATCGTTTGACTCCAGCGTTTCGGTTTCGCTGCTGGTCACCACCAAATTCGGGCTAACCATTAAGGCGTACCCCCCCGTCCAAATGGCTAGAGAGCGGAAAGCAACGGAGGTAAAAATCACATCCATTTGCATGAATGCATATTCTCGATATTTGGCATAGGTTACGCCGCCGATAGCAACGCGATTCTCAAAAATGGAATCATCCCAGGCAGCTGAAGTGCCAGAAGAATAAGAAATCCAATATTTATCTATGCCCGGCAAAGTATCGGTCCCTACTTCCAAGCCACTGCCATTTTCGGGATAAACGTAGCTTAAATCCGGCAGCTCCTCAGGAGGCGTAAGGCTATAAGTATCTTGTAGATAATCTTCGCTTCCAAAAATGGCCCCACCCACATAAGCCCGTGCTTCGCCGTTGAAAGTGAATCCCATCGCTAAAGGATCCGTTTCACTAATTTTGCGAAGGTTTATGACGCAAAGATAAGCCTTGCTAAGCCGCAGGGATTCAACGGGCCGGCCTCGATAATCGTAGAAAGTAAACGCCGTATTTGAGGTCAACAGTTCTTCGTTGCCCTCCCAGTAGCGATTTTCACTCCGGTAAAACGAGGTTCCACTAGTTGGCGCTTGTTCAAAGCGAATCCGAAAGGCAAAGCAATCAGCGATGGCGGTTCCGTTTTGGAAAGCGCTGGCGTCAAAAATTCGGGACGCATAGCCACCCGCGCTGTCGAGAACGTAAACGTCTTCTCCTGCAGCAAATCCTAAATCTTCTTTGTCGTCGCCTTCGTAAGGAGTGAGGGTAGATCCAGAATGGGTCGCATCCATGAAAGCAAGCGAAGCTTTTTGATGGGCGTACTCCTTCACCGAGACGGAGATATCCTTGGTTAGATTTTGACCATGATATTGGCAATAGGCGGACACAATTCCAGACCCGCGCTTCTTTGCCGTGATAAGCCCGTTCTCATCTACTTCGATTGCTTCAGGCAGAGAAGACTCATAGACGATATGGGCTCCTTCTACTATTTGCCCCGCTTCTTTCAATGAAATGGAAAGCTGCTTCGTTTCACCAGGAAGAAGGGAAAGAGCGTCGGTTTCCGCAACCAAAGCGCGTCCCGTGCGGTTAGCCGTCACGACCAAAGAGCAAGAGTAGCTTTTCTCTCCGTAAGAGACCGTAATAGTAGCTCTCCCAGTGGATTTGCTGGTGAGCAGTCCATCGTTCACGCTGGCAACAGAATAATCGCTAGTGCGATATGTCAAATCAGAGGCGGCCAGGCCTTGCAAATGCATTTTCAAAGGCCGCTCTTGGTATTGCTCCATCGTTACGTTTTGCTCTTCTAGTGAAAAGTCTTTTGATTTTGAAGAAGAGCAAGAAGGAGAAAGGGCAAGCCCGAGCAAACCTAACGAAACCAGGATCGCATTTTTGTTCTTCATTTTCTTGACCTCCTTTATCAGCCTTTTAAGCCGCCTTGGGTAAAATTCCCCATCAGTCTTTTGTGGAAAGCGAGATAGAACAAAATGACGGGGACGGCCAAAAGATTGCTCCCCGCCAAGCGCATCGGTGTCGTAGAAATGGCAGCGTCTTGGCTTCGCGTGTATTCGTAAAGCCCAAAGGCAAGAGTCTTGATGCTTGGCATATATTCCAGCGTGATGTTGTAATCGTTCCAAAGACCGACAAATTTGATGAGCATAATGGTGAAAAAGGTAGAACGGACCATAGGAAGGATCACGCGAAGGAACGTCATCAAATTGCCTGCTCCGTCAACATAGGCAGCATCGCTGTAATCTTTCGGGATGCTTTTGAAGGTTTCGTAAAAGACCAAGAAATAAATGCCTAAGAAAGAGCATTGAAGAATCAAGAGACCGGCATAATTGTCGTAAAGATGCAAGGCTTTGGTGATCTGAATGCCAGAAGGGAGGCTGCCCACAACGGGAAGAATCATCGCAATAACAACGATGGCATAAATGACCTTCCCAATTTTAAATTTGAAGCGAGAGCTCACGTATGCCATCACACAAGTGACAAAAGTGCTGAGAAAGGAGCCGCCAACGGCATAAATCAAAGAATTTAAAAGCATTTCTTCAATGTAAACGGTACGTACTCCGTTTTTGCTTGTGAAATGATTAAAAGCGGTTGCGTAATTGTCCCAAGCCCACTTTGAATGGGGAAAGCCGAACACGTTTTCCGCATAGTCGAGCCTGGTCTTTAAAGAAGAAACCAGAGCCCAGAACAGCGGGAGCAGCAAAGACAACATATAAAGAATCAAAATCGCTATGATCACAATCGATCCAAAGGAAACATGTCTTTGCTTTAAATGGCCTCTGTGGTTCATCAGGCGCGGCTCCTATTCGGATCAAAATGATCCATAACAAGTTTGACTAAATACACGACCGGAATGGTGATGCAGGTAAGAAGGATGCCAAAGGCAGCTAATTTCGGCAGTTGCGTGTAACTAGAGGCATTCAAGACCGTTTGAACGTAAAGGTAATAACCGATGGTATAAACTCTCTCTTCCGCGCTGGTGCCATAGAATGAAACGATCGAGGCCGTGTTCACGAAAAAGCCGCCGAGAGAAACGATGAGAAGAGTTTGAAGGATGCCATAGCACTGGGGTAAAGTAATGCTCCGCATTTCGCGGAAAAAGCCGGCTCCATCAATCTTGGCCGCCTCTATCACCTCTTTGTTCACGCCGTTCATTGCGTTGAGGAAAAGAAGCATATTTGGCCCAAAGCTTACCCAAACGTTGTAGAAGATAATCGTATAGATCGTCAGCTTAGGGTTTTGGAAAAGACCCAAAATATCGCGATGGAATATTTCGCTAAAAAAGCGAGGGATGGCACTGTCCGCGACTTGCACGAAAATCGTAGCCAAAGCGATAGAAGGAATAATGCTTGGCAAAAAGAGGACGATTTTCATGAAGTTTCCGAAGTGCGTTTGACTTTTGTAAATGTAATAAGAGAAGAGAAAGCCAAGAATCGTGGAAACCGGCATCCCAATTCCGAAAACGAGAGCGGAATTCTTCAAAGCCGTCTTGTATAGGGTGTAGCGGGAAAAATCATCGAATAATTCCCTGAAGTTTTGCAGGCCAACAAAGGACCATTTGTCGTTGCTGGAATAGCTTTTAAACGCAAGCAAAATAGAATTCAGGTTGACGCCTACATAGAAAATCGCAAAGTGCAGCAAAGGCAACAATGCCATTAGGCACACGAAGAGGAGATCTTTTTGATCTCGACTTCCGGCTCGCCAAATTTGCCTTTTGCTCGCGACCATAATCTTTCCTTAAACCTTTTGAAATTTGCTCGCCCAAGTATCAGGAGTCCAATAGGCGATACCGCCACGGAAATACTGAGCGGCGCTTATACCGTCATTGATCATCGCGGTGGTGGGATAGGTATAGGTCGTTCCACCCACGAGCGAGCGCCAAAGGTTGGGCGAATACCACAAATCAGAAGGATAATTCTGCATGATTTTGCTGTTTGAATACATCGTGGCAGTCACCGCATCTTGCTGAAGGTCATACATGCATTTAGACCAATAATCCAATTTTCCGTATTCTTCGTTGGCCAGTTCAAAGTCAACGGCCCTAGTTTGCCCATCAAGCGTAATGGCAGTCGCACAGGAATCCCGCTGAAAGAGGAACTGCAAGAAGCTCAACGCCAATTCCTTTTTTTCTTCCGCGATATTGGCTTTGATAAAGCCGTCCCCTACCGCTCGCTCCAAAATGGTCAAAGGCTCTCCAACGTGGCTTTCATCGGCTTTGGGGAAAGGGAGGAAACCCAATTTGCGGTTATTGCGACCGTCTTCGGCGTGCTCGGCGCTCATCGCCAGGAACGTACCATTTGCTTCTTGGCACCACCAGCTTCCTTCAATGAGCATTGCGGTCCTTTTACGTGTTTTTGAGCGCTTCGAATACAAGAACTGCTCCTGGGCGTCCTTATTTGTAAAAGCGGCGCTAGTGGCATCCAAGTGGTTGTAATAAGACTTATTAGACAAAAGCCTCTTTAACCATCTTAGAGCGTTGTATCGTCCTTCTTGCCGATAGAGTTCATAGCCGTTTTTAGCCGTAATCACGGTTGAATTTTGATCGTGGGTAACCACGCCGTCGGAAGAAACGTTAATCAAGCGTTCGCTCGTTCCGTTATAGTTGTAATTGAGCTCGGCTTCCTGTTTGCCGTCGTTATCCGTTGCTAAAGCGGTTAGCAAACTACTTACGTATTCTTGTACGGTTCCGCCCCACATAATCGGGGTCATATCAAGCGAAACGATTTTGTCACAAAGGGTGAAGAAATCATCATAAGTAGCAGGAAGGCCATCGTCTTTGGTTCCCGCCTTTCCATCCGGTCCCTTTGATTTGGAATCAGAAGGCGAAGAAACGAAACCCCCGCCTTCTTTGAAATAAAGATTTTTCTCTTCGAATAAATCAACGTCATACACAATGCAGGGATATTGCGAAAAACCTGGCACCCCATAAAAAGCATCGTGATTTTCAATTCCACGATACAGATCACGCCGATCCGCGCGAACCAAGTTATAAAAAGTTGATGTCTGAGAATTACTTTCGCCTGCCGTTTTCCGAACCAAGTCATAATTCATCGGCGAGAGGTAAAGCTCAGATAGGTCTAAAAGCAAGCCAAGGTTGGACAAATAAAGAGAAGAGGCTGCTGTATCAAGGAAAACCTCTTCTTGCCCATCAAGAATGGTGTCTTTGAGGCTATCATCAAATCGGCCGTCTGTGAAAACGACTTGAACCCCAGTTTTCCCCTTCTCAAAGGAATAGTCTGCGTATTTCTTTTCAAATCTCTCGGCGATTTCTGCCAAAGATCCGCTTTCTAGCTCACCCGTGTAAACGCCAACGTAAAGCTGCGTTTTATCCGTTGAAATAGCAACATCGTTGCCCCGTCCGGCACAGGAAGCAACGGAGAAGAGGAGCAGTGGCAAAATTGCAAGACGTTTTTTCATGTTGGTCTCCTTTAGTTCTTAAACCGAATGTAAAGCGCATTCCCTTTTTGTAAGCGAAGCGCAAGTTTTCCGTTTTTCACAGATAAGGCAGTAAATTTTCCATCTTCCATTGCCTCAACCTCATGAACAGAAGAATAGAGATTTAGGGTGATTTCAATGTCATCACGTGGGGTCGTTGGGGTGATCAAAATACTTTTGTCTCCAGTCGTTTGATCGCTAAAGCAGCCAATGAGATATCGATTCCCTTCCACGCTTTTGATGGGGCCGAATTTCGTTAATGGGGCTTCGTAAAGGCGGTACCCGTTTCGACGATAATCATTCATCATTACGCCAACGGCATCAGCATTGAGCAAATACGGGGTATAGGTTTTAATCTCTCGATTCAGCTCTTGCGCATAGGCGTAACGAGCGGTCTCCACACCGCTCCGACTCACGAGGCCTTCACCATAACTGTCTTGGCCAGGGGTGAAATAGCAGAAATATTGGATTCCCTTCGCTCCGAACGCTAAGTTGGAAAAAACATCCCACCGAAGATCTTCTCGGCTTGGCGAACGATGGTTGTCATAGCTAAGGGCTTGGGCGAAGCACCAGAAAGGAATTCGCCGCTGCAAGGTCGCGGAACGAACGAGATCCAGGTTGTAATAAAAATCAATTGCTTCGCATTTGTAATCCGGCTGGCTGGGATCGTAGTTTAATAGCGGGTAATTGTCATAAGACCAAAAGCGGCTGCCAGTTTTGTCCAAAAAGGCATTTAGGTAGTCTTCATAGCGAGAATAGCCACTTCCAGCAACGGCTTCATATGGCAGGTTATTTACATAGGCAAGTTTCCCGGGATAAAGCTCGTGGAATCTTTGGTAGAAAGCTCCGATAGCATCGAAATATTTAGCGTTTGGTTCATCCAAGAAAAGAACGCCAGAAAGGGCAGGAGAAGAGGCATATAGGCCAATTTCGTTCATGGCATTGTCGATGTGGGTCTGCACGGGATCATCGGCATAAGCCATGACTTCGGATTCGATGCTCTTGGAATTCAGCAAATAATTCAGCTTATATTTCTCGCAATATCCGAGTACTTCTTTGATTTCGGTTTCGGTGCCATCGGAATAGTAGAAACCATTCACCGTTGTGATACCGCAATCCGCAATCTTTTTGTATGCCTCTTCGTTGCGGTATTTAGAGGTTGGGGTCACCCACATGCCAATGGGGATATCCCCTTTTTGCAAAACATCATAAACCGCGGGATCGCCATAAATCTTTTTATCATCGTGGTATTGTTCTCCTGCGTTTGAACCGCACGAAAGTAACAAGGATGTCAAAACGAGGAGCGGTAAAAATGAGCCTTCTTTTTTTGCTGTCATAAGTCACCTCCAGCGTAAAGTCTGATTGCAGGCGATGATGAGGGGTGGATTATTCGACCGGTTGCCTTTGAGTGATTTTATTGTCGCTAAAGATGAGGCTCTTTTCACCCCTTATTAATGTTAAAAAACACCAAAATTGGATTTTTTTTAGCAAAAAAGTTAAATTAATTGTTGAAAATGAATTTCTTCTGTTTTATCAATGAATTGTGATACGACTCAGTGAAAAAGAATTAAAACCCAATCCATACACGCGCCTGAACATCTACGCTTCTTGTATGGGCCAGCACTCGCATGATTTTTTTGAGTTCCTAATCGTGGAGAATGGATACTGCCTGCAATCTATCAATGGTTGCAAAGCTTTCCATGCAGGGCAGCATTGTGTTTTCTTAATTCGCCCAACCGACTATCACGAAGTAAATTTTGGAACCAAAGATACCATCTGGCGGGATTTTTATGTTTCCGACTCTCTCATGCGGCAACTTTGCTCCACTCTTTACGATGGTTTTTACGAATCCTTGATGGCGACTGATCCTTATCTAAGTTGTACCCTCACCATTGATGATTTCAACGCATTGGAACGCAAAATTTCGCTCTTTACCCAAATTCTTCAGGAAGGAGCGCCCTACCCTCCCGGTTCCAGCCTTCTTTATAAATCGATTCTTATCGATCTGCTCACCAAAATGGGGGAACGGGGCATAGTCCTCAAAAGCGAAGCGGCTCCTGATTGGCTAAACGAACTCTATATGCGACTCACCTATTACGACTATGCCACCATGAGCGCGGAAGAAATCGTTGAGAAGACCGGTTTTTCGATGCAATACATCAGCCATATGTTCCGCCGATATTATGGGTGCACATTCGCCTCTTATCTGCGCAAGATAAAAGTCATGTATTCCGTTAATCTTTTGGGAAAGATGAAGATAATCGATATCGCCATGCTCTTGGGCTGGAGCAATCCAAAAAATTATTCCGAGCAATTCCGAACGATCTACGGAATTTCGCCCAAGCAATACGCAATTAGGCTAAGAAACCACGAGGTTCTCTGAGACCACTCGCTTCACAAACCGAAAAACATCTGTGCCCCCTCAAAGCGAAAATCCCTAACCCGCTCACAAAATAGAAAGTTTTTACTGAATGAGGTTTATAAGGCTAATCAGATGTAACGGGAGTAGCAGAAAAGTATGTGTATGGCAGTAACCCCATGCTTCTTCCTTGAATGAGCGTATGCGAACGAAAGGAAGAAGCATGCAGCCCCGGATTCTGGCATGAGAAAAGCAGTTGGGCTATCTT
>Ga0256406_1004437_pt1 | contig 16067 bp, 11 predicted proteins | sample RumenRJG_03DNA_FD_185986 | JGI IMG/M metagenome (GOLD analysis project Ga0256406, IMG submission 185986) | Bovine rumen microbial communities from Lethbridge, Alberta, Canada - RJG_03 | ecosystem: Host-associated > Mammals > Digestive system > Stomach > Rumen | place: Canada: Alberta | collected... | reverse complement strand
AAGCTCGTATATCACCTGTTGGCCTGATCCATAAGTCTGTATATTGATCTTATCAATATAATCATCTGCAAACGTACTTTGTATGCTAAATATGATTAGAATAGCTGCAAGTAAACAACTTATATATCTCTTATTTATCATGATGGTAACTTTTTAAGAAGGGTACCCTTTTCACAAAGGGTACCCCTTTTGATAATTCAATAATCTTAATTTAAAAGCAAATGTTTATCTTATTTTTTTCGCATTAGCATCCGCAGAAATTTCCGTAACACCACTCGCTGTTATGTCCAGGTATACATCATGATCTATGGTGTAACTGAAATCTTTAAGTTGTGTACCATTACCATTATTGAAAATGAGATTCTGCTTCAAACCAGTGTTGGCTTCACCCATATCAAAATAGGTATACTCAACACCATTGATGGTCTGAGTGCCTGTTGGCTCAGTACCGGGCCATGCGCCATTGAGGTCATTGACATCACCCCACTGATAGAGGTAAAGATTATCCCAGCCTGTCTCATTCTTTACAAAAACGGTGAATCCATCGTGGACAGGCGCTGCATTGATTTCTTCTACACCAGCATCAGTAATCCTCAGGTATAGGTCATGGTCGATCGTATATGCGAAATCTTTGAGCTGCGATCCTTCTCCATTGTTGAAGATAAGGTTTTGGGCAAGTCCGCTATTCGCATCTCCCATATCAAAATAAGTATATGTAATGCCATCCTTCACCTCAGTTCCTGTAGGCGTTGCACCAGGCCATGCGCCATTGAGGTCATTGACAGACCCCCATTGATAGAGGTACAGGCTGTTCCATGATGTCTGGTTATCAACATATACCACGAAACCGTCGTGAACAGGTTCTTCAGGAGCAGAATCAAAGTAGGCAGCCCATTTAGAGATATACATATTGGTACGCGTACCTACGGCAGGACTCTCCGTTCTCGTGATATTGTCACCGAGCGAGGTCACCTCGTTGCGCTGATTGGAATTGACAAAATGATAGCCATCAGCAAGTGTCTTGCCTGAGACGAATGTAGTAGGATCTAAGTATATACCTCGTTTGCCTGTGATGTCATCACTGAGATTTAACTTCCAAGTGTCGTTACCAATAACACTCTCATCAGTCAGACCATTACAAGCACCGACAATGTATATATCATCAGAGGCATTGGTTGTTGATGGAGGGATGACCTCTAACAAGATCTTGTCAGCTTTCAGTTCGAAGGCTGGTTTCTCATGGTCAAAGACGATATCCTCTTTATCGCTGCAACTGCTTATCAGACCTGCAATACACAAGAGAAAAGTCGTCAGAAAGAACATATTTTTTTTCATGATCGAGTTTTATTTATAGTTAGGATTCTGAATCAAACCTGGGTTAACTGACAGAGCAGACTGAGGCAACGGATACCACTCATACTTGCGGTCACGCTTTGCCGGAAGATCGACACCCGTCTCAGAGGCTCTGCCAAAGAACCACCATTGGCCCTGGGTAAATTTATCGAAACGGCGGAGATCTGTGCGTCTACGACGCCCCTCACCGAGGAACTCCAATCCCCATTCTGAGAGCATCCAGTCGGTATCAAATTTGTCGAAGCCTGGTCCTGGCTGGTCTTTAACGATATTCCAGTCACTTGTACTATAATAGCGCTTGCGCACCTCATCAACGTATTTTTTTGCTTCTCCGCTATTGCCCTTACGCATCTCGCATTCAGCAACATTGAAGTAAGCCTCAGCGAGACGGAACTCTACTTCATTGATTTCCTTAAAGCCCTTGTCTCCTCCATTATCGTAAATGGGATATTTCACAAGGCGGATACCAGAGTTGGTCTCTCCCCAACGAGGAGACATCACCGTTTCGAGGTTTCGGCCCTTATTAAGGAAGGTACCTACTTGATCTACAAAGACCAGTGGTTGATCCTGACGATCTGCATCAGCTGTCATCACAGCACCTGTTCCATAATTTTCCTTCATGGCACCTTTAAGGAAGTTACCGCTCCACTGACCATTCTTGTAAGTAAAATTCTTCTTTCTTACATCTCTGTCATCAAGACGGTCCCATACACCTCCAAGCTTGTCACCATAATCAGTGATAAAGCTTTTACCACCAGTATCTGTGCCTCCAGTAGGCAGAACGGTACCACTATTATCATGTGAGGGAGACACGATACAGCAGTTCCATGCTCCTATGCCGCCATACTGTGAGACATGAAAATACTTGTCATAATTGTACCACAGCATAGGCATGTCGCGCATGTTGGTCCATGCATTCGTAGCACCTTGCCCATCTTTACAGGCAAATGCAAAAATAATCTCAGGATCCGTCTCGTTATTGATATCAAAAATCTTACGATAATCACTCTCCAAACGGTATGTACCATAGTCGCCATTGATGATTTCCTTACTGATTTTCTCACATTCATCATAATGATCCTCACCGATGAAGACAGGTGCGTTGAGAAGCAGACGGGCTTTAAGCATACGGTTCATACCTTGGTTGACACGTAAGCGAGTCGAGTTATCACCTTTTTCTTTAGGTAACGCATCGAGACTTTCATCTAATTCAGACGAGATGAAGTTGTAGATCTTCTTGCAACTGGTGTCCCAGTCTGCATCTGCCGTACCTGGTATGTTACTGTCTGATGATACGTTCAGAGGCAGGGCACCGCCCCATATTTCAAACATATTGTAGTAGGCCCATGCTCTGAGTGTGCGTATCTCTGAAATATACATGTTCAGCTTCGCCTCTGACAGTCCGATATCACTTGGGTTGATTTTATCAAGATCACTAAGAATATTGTTAGCCAACCCCACCATCGGCCAACAATTGGTCCAAGCATCCTTGATGATTTTCGATTCAGAGGTCCAGGTCTGTGTAGAAAGCACATATTTTTCACCCTCATCGTATCCCCATTCGCCTCCATTCCATATCCGCCATGCTATTTGGTCGGCAGGAAGTTCCTGAAGGAAATAGAAGCGCTCGGCAAAGCAGTTGCCAGCCTGATTATAGATGGTAGCTACCGCACCCTTGACGCTACTCTCGTTTTGGTAGAAAGTCTTTGCGTCAATACGGTCATAAACCTTTTCGTCCAAATCCGTACATGATGTGGAAGCAAGGAAAAGGCCTAAGATTGAAGCCATTATTAATATATTTTTTCTTTTCATTGTCGTATCGATTAAGATTGTTGCAACATTATAACAGAATCATAGTTTTAGCGTAACGCCAAGGCTTACCTGCGTAGCGGTTGGATAGGCGCTGTTGCTATCAACACCAGGGGTAATCCCTGTCTGCGTGACTATAGAAGGATCGTTGCCAGAATAGCCTGTGAGCGTGAAAAGGTTCTTTGCGGCAAGATATACACGCAGACTCTTCACATACTTCTGGCTCTTCGGTGTGAAATTATAACCTATAGTGACATTGTCAAGCTTGAAATAGCTGCCATCCTCAAGGAAGAAGGAAGAGATGACACCACCGCCTGACTTCACATCCTTGTCGTCAAGATATGCACTACGGAGCACATTATCGGTGCCACAAAGCTGAAGGCCCATGCCATATTTACGCATGTTGAAGATATCAAAACCAAAGGCGCCTCTGAAAAGCATACTCAGGTCAAACTGTTTATACCGGATGTAGTTGCTCCAAGAGAGAAAATGGCTTGGGGCACCATTACCTATATATCTCTTGTCGGATGCATCTACATTAGTAGTGAGCACCTTCTCATTATTCTTGTTGTAAACAAGCATATTCCCCTGTTCATCGTGGCCTGCATACTCGTAGCCCCAGAACTGACCTACCTTGCCCCCCTCCTGAACACGGAAGAAGTATTCGCTGGTGCCCACACCAGGCTTCTGATAGAGATCAATGTAACTGGCTTTATAGATATCATTCGACAGCTTGATAAACTTGGTCGTTCCGTAAGAATAGTTAATTCCTGTTGTCCAGCTCCATTCCTTTGATTTCACCGCATCATAAGTCAGGCTAAGCTCTATACCCGTATTTTTTGTGGTGCCCACATTAACAAGTATGTTGGACCACACATATGGGGGCTGTGGAGCAGTATAGTTATAGAGCAGATCCTCTGATCGGCGGTCAAAATATTCGATACTACCACGCAGACGGCTCTTGAGCATCTCAAAGTCAACACCAATATTGAAAGCCTTACTCTTTTCCCATCCTAAAGATGGGTTAGCATTAGCCGACGGTGCATAGCCGGTCACCCACTGTCCATCCATAAGATAGGCACCATTGGATGTGTAAGTTGGAGAAGACTGATATGCATCAAAATCACTTCGACCTGTTATACCATAAGAAAAGCGCGGTTTCAGGCTCTGGAAAGTATTGCGCATTATTTCCAGTCCAGGGGTCTCCGTGACCTCCCAAGCCAATGACACTGCTGGGAAATTGCCCCATTTTTTGTTGGTGCCAAATTTTGAAGATCCCTCATGTCTTAACGATACCGAAGCATAGAGCATATCGCGCCAATTGTAGTTCACACGGCCAAAAAATCCTATAAGCGTTGACTCTGAACGACCGGCATAAAGATTTGCTGTACCATCCTTAAGGCCTGTTCCACTACCAATACCATGATAGCTTGTGGTGTCGTATGTGAAGTTCTCATTATATTCATAGGTCTGCTCCCATGAAGAGCGCTCCCAAGAGTAACCTCCCACAAACTTTATCTCATGCTGGGGAATGGTCCATGTATAGTTGACAAGCCACTCAGCACGATTGGTCCACCACTTCTGATAGTGAATATTTGCCTCACCCTGTTTGCCGTCCCAATAACTTTGTGATGACCAAGTAGGAGTATACCAATTCGACTTATAATCATTATATTGCAATGAATAGGCGATCGAAGTGTTGAGGTTATGATGGTCAAGCATCAAAATATTCCACTGGGCAGTTGCATTTCCAAGGATATATATTCTGTCTCCGTTACTGGTGTTTCCACGCAGAACACTCACGGGGTTGCGCACTCCTGTAGGAGATGTCGGTTGATAATAGCTCCCGTCTGCATTATGTATCGGCAGAGTTGGATTAAGCGTCAACGCAGTATCAAACATACCGTCGTCTCCATAAACCTCATGGACTTTACGGAGAGACAGGGAGGTATTAACTTTCAGTCTGTTCTGTAGTGCCCTTTGTTCAAGAAGGAATCTGCCACCATATTCCTCGCGTTTGGAAGCGATGTCCAGGCCATTGGCCTTCTTATAGTTTAGGCTTGCGCCATAATATCCATTTTTATTGGAACCGTCAATAGATAAATACTGATTGACATTGTACGACGACGAACGAGTAATCTCATCATACCAGTTCGTGTCATATCCGAAATCGTTTCCTCTCATGGAACGCCGGAACTCATCCGCTGACAATACGTCTGGGTGTGGCTTAGCAAAGTTGAGAGCAGCCCAACTATCATAGGTTATGTTTGTTCGCCCTTGATTGTCACTGCCATGCTTAGTAGTAATGAGTATAACACCATTTGCACCACGCGTACCATAGATAGCAGCAGAGCCGGCATCCTTTAATACGGTGATGGACTCAACATCCTGAGTGGAAATGTTGCGAAGATCTCCTCCAGGGATGCCATCAATGACTATTAAAGGTCCGTTACCCGCTTGAAGAGACGAGGCGCCACGCACCTGGATAGAAGACAGCGCATTAGGATTGGCATCGGCCGTGGCACTGACATTCAGACCTGCCACCTTACCGCTGATAAGCTCCATAGGGTCTGTCACCGCCCCTTGATTGAATTGTGACTTGTCGACCTGTACAATACTGCTGGAAATCTCCTTCTTTGCAAGTGAGCCGTAACCCACTACGACGATTTCGTCCAATTGTGAGTTACTTTCCTTTAGGACAACATTCATACCATCTTTGGCTGTGATGTCCTCCGTGTTGAAACCCACATACGAGATTCGAAGCTTTGCGCCGGGTCTGACATTAATTGTAAAGTTACCATCAATGTCTGTGACTGTTCCTTTTGACTGTCCATCCACAATGACGGTAGCTCCAATAACAGGCTCTCCCGTTTGATCTTTTACGGTGCCTCTTAATCCCTGCGCTGAAAGGTTGAGCGACAAGGCTGTGAAGGTGGCAATGGCGGCCATCGTCTTCACAAATTGCGATTGGCATTTCATATAACTGTACTTTTTGATAAATTGATGAAAGCAAAAAAGGTTTACTTCTTTGCCCACAAAATTAGTATATGAAATGCTCGCCTACAAGAGGGTCAAGTCAAAATCTAAATGCTCACATATATTACTTATCTAATTATCAAATAGTTACCATCAACTACACGTGTTGAAAATCTAAATCCGAACTAAAGCATCATCACACTATTTTCGAATGAATCTTTATCAAGAGCCTTTGCTTTCATTTTGCTGCGATAGGTATACACTGTTGTTATACTGGAGCGCAGAATAGCGGCAATGGTATTGTTATCAGTGATACCCAAACGGAGTAAAGCAAGAATACGAAGTTCTGTATTCAAAAGCCCATCTTTGATTTTAATCTGATTATCTGGATTCAGTAATGAATTAATCGCTTGGGGGAAGTGTGGGAAAATATTAAGGAATGCTTCGTCAAAATTTTTGTAGAACAATTTCACGTCCTGTGCCAGACCGCTGTTCGACTTAATCATGGCAAAGAGATCTGACAGCTTATTTTCTCTTGCAAGTCGGTTTGCACATCTACGTCTCTCTTCATGTCGGTCGATCAGTTCAGAAGTCAGTTGCAAGAATCGGCCTATATATTGCTCTTTTATTTTGCTTTTCTCCTTTACTATCTTATTAGCCTCAGTTAATTGTATGACGGTATCATGCAATCTTTTATTCATCTTTTCTACCATCTGCGTGGATTTATGATAGCGGAGGATGAAACGCGTCAATAATATTAGTGCTATAAGGAAAAGTATTGAAATAACTGATATAACAACGGTGATTATGGACAGTCGACGCTGGTTATGATGTTGGTAGATCTGATATGCCTCTACAATTTTCGGCATGATGCGCACGATTTGCATGTTTCGTAATCGTGTGCCATAGAATTGTGCGTCATTAATTGACACATTAATATATTTATAAGCTCTATTAAGATCTCCCTCATCCATCAGCATCGTAGCCAGCTCTCTAAGGGAATTGTTCTCCATGACAGCTCCTTTTAAATCACTCATTGCACTAAGAATAAGGTATTTTTTACGATTTTGTCGGTCGTTTAGTCCACTATAGAAAAAAGCTAAGTCACTTGTGACGATACTATAGTCACGACTCCCCATTTTGAGCTTACTCTTGGCTAAGAATCGGGTCATCATGTCTATAGATTGCTTTACCTGATGGTTATTGAAAAGGTAGTTGGCTATATTTGTTGCACCTGTCACTTCATTTGGTAATGATACACTAAGCGCCAGCCTCCGCCCTTCTTGAGCCTCTCTAGTGTTAATGTCATGAAAAGGAGTGCCCTCTGTAAATTCAGCGCCAAAAACATGGAGATCACTATAACATACATAATATGCCAAACTGTCTTCTCGAGTTTCAATAGCTTCCTTATGTATAGTAGATAAGCTACTCTCTGCAAGATCAAAGAGTGCCATAAGACTAAGAAGATGTACACATTCCAGCGTACTATGATTATAGGCCTTCCACCATTTTCTTCTTTTAGCTAACTCCATATTCTTTGTAGCATAGTAGTAGGCTGAATCGCATTTAAACGCCATATACTCTTGATACAAAGTTTCGTTAATGTCATATATTTGTTTATCTGTAAGATTTTTTACACGGAATCGATCCTTTATAAGTTGTATGCGCTGCTCCTTCGCCCTAATAATTGTAGATTGATCTTCTATTAGATTGTCAAGTTGTTGCAACATTTCTTTTTCGTCTTGAGCCAAGCATAACTTAGAAAAAGAAAAAAGGAAAAGTAGACAGAGAATAACGCGACACACATATAAGGATGTGTCGATCGATACTTTTCTGAATTTTAAATTGAGCGTCGTTTTTATTATCATTGTTCAATCCAATATTTTATAAATTAGGGAATAAAGATTTGTTCAACGTAAACCCTTACTATATTAGTCTTTAGTATTTAATATCATCCTCAGAGCAGCAAAAGTTGTCCGAGGTCTATTCATGTCGAAAAACTCACTTGACTTAGCTGTGTAGAAATTTACCAGCAATTCATCAACATGTCTTGGCAAAAGTAGTAATAAAATCCAAGAAATAGTTTCCTTTACGCGGATTTTTTTCGCTGCGGAACTTTTTGATCAACATATTTTTTTCCCCCCACGCGGGCATCAGTCTGTTTCTGCTGGATACGACTCAACGAAATTATCTTTGTATGAAATGAACTTAAAGCGCTAAGAGAAATCTAGATTATTTTTGTTTTTTTTTGGAATAGCAACGATATAACCAATTAAATATCAAGCACTAACATAGAACTACACTTTGATTTTTATTATATGTGATTGTAACTAATACTACAAAACACTAATTTTGTAATCATAATCATAATACCCATCATCGGTAATAATTACATTATAAACTAAAACACTAATAATACAGATCATTTATGAAAAGACTATTTGTTCTTTTTGCAGTCGTTCTTGTAACTGTATCAGCATTAGCCAATCGAAGCTTTAATGGTACGGAAGTATTGTACCTCAATGCCGGAGCAGTAAGCTGGTGGCAGGACGGCGGCGCCGTTCAGCGCGCCTCTTTCGATGGAGGTGAATTCGTAATCGGGGTGCCTGCTGCCGACCCATCCAAGGTAGCTTTCACCGTACCTGCCGGTTCCTATAAGACAGTTGTTTTCTCTCGTGCTTCAAGTGCTACAGCCACAGCCTGGAATAGTACTGGAGAGATTCCGCTCACCGGTACTACAGAGAACATGATCAACACCTTTGCTGAGAACTCCAACTCCGTGACATGGGCCCACTATGATGGTAGGGGCATAGAGAAGCCAGCATGCCCTGATGAGCTGTATGTCATAGGCAACATCAAAAATGTGGGATGGACGCCTGGCTCGGGGATAAAGCTAACCAAGCAGGGGCAGGTATTCACTTCTGGCGATATTGAGTTCGTTGCCGAAGGTACTAACACGACATGCTACTTCTGCTTCACCTCTACCAACTCCACTAACTGGGCTGATGTCAACGCAAACCGCTATGGTACAAGCAATACCATCACTACCGATGGTGCTGTTGACCTTTCTTATCCAGGTGAAAAGAATGCTACTATTGCTCCGGGGGTATATGTCATTACCGTTGACTGGGAGACGATGAAGGTTACAGCCGAGAAGAAAGAAGAGACGCACGAAATGGCTGGTACAGTTCTCTGGCCTTCGAACGCTGTGCTGCCTACATCCATTCCGGAGAGCGTGCGCATATTGAGTCTGAACAACTCACTCATTCACTACCAGACCGAGTGGCAGGACGACATCTTCAACCAAATGTCCATCGCCATGGGGAAAGACGCTATCTGGACAGCACACACCAACCTTGGAAAGTCGCTTAAATACCACTACGACGAGGGTGAAGGCCTGGTGGCAGAAACAGGACTGCCAAGTGCTCGCAAACTCATACGTGATAATGCTTATACACATATCATTCTTCAGGAGCAGACGGCAAAGCCTCTTACCAACACTAAGGGCTTCCACGAAAGTGTCGCTGCCTGGGTGAAGTATATCCGTGAGGAGGGAGCCAACCCGTCGGCAGTAATCATTCTGCCTGTAAACTGGGCTTATGGCAGCAGCACTGACTTTGCCGCTGAGAATGCAAAACTTAAAAAAATCTATCTCGACATAGCTCAGGAGTTTGGACTTGTTCTCGCACCTGTCGGTGTGGCTTACGACATTGCTGCAGCAACAGAAGGCACTACCGTATTGACTAATGGTGGTAAGTGGTTCAAGGACGATCGTCACCCTACACAGATGACAACCTATTTAGGCGCTTGTCTTGAGTATGCCACTATTTTTGGTGTTGACCCGACTACCATCACTTGGTCTCCAACAACCGTCAGCAGCGAAGATGCGGCAAAGATGCGTGCTTATGCCAAACAGGCCCTTGAGGCTACTAATCAGCCTGTTGATGTTCGTAAGAAGAGCATACGCTTTGAACTTCGCCAGATAGACACAGATGGACTTTCTGTAGGTAAGGCTGAAGGTACGATCAGTGGCAATGAGGTTACGGATAATGTATTCAAAGCTACTGCCGCCGGATCTTACACTGTAAAGGCTGTCAGCGGAGAACAAAACCTATCTTCAACTGTTGCCATTCTGGATATGAAGACAGCTGCCGAGAATCTGCCCTCTATCAAGGTGAATGAAGAAAATAAGGTAGTTGTCGAGAACTTCAATGGCATGGCCTATCCTGCAGCTAATGCTACTGCTGTATCAAACAAGAAGGGTGTCTATGGTGAAAACTATGACCTTCCCGAGGCTTGGCGCATAGAGCGTAACCAGGTTGGTCCCCGTACCATTGGGGCTTATCGTGATGCCTCTTTGCAAGCTCAGTATGCCGGTGGTGTAAACTTGCCTGCAAACGCCTCTAATGGCACCTGGAATCTTGGTACTAACGGAGACAATGACCGTGCGCTGGGTGGTATGACCACAGGGGTAGCAAACGGTGCCCGTACAATCAATGTGATGGTTCATCTGGAGAATAATGGCAAGAAAGACTTCGAGACGATAAAGGTACAATATGATATCGAAAAGTATCGTGAGGGGTCCAATGCCAACGAGTTTTACGTAAAGTTGTTTACCTCGCCTAATGGCGTTACCTGGACAGAGGCAGGTGAAGATTTCACCTGGCTAAACCCTAAAGGCACCGCACAGACAGGTTTTGCTACTGTCCCGGGCTTCTCTCACTCTGTAAGCGGGGAAATGAAACATGTTTTTGAGGCTGGTACCGACCTCTATCTCTGTTGGTCCATCTCTACCAGTGCCGGCGACAACTGTGCATCGGCTCCTTGCCTGGCTGTAGACAACATCAGGCTGGAGTTTATTCCCGCTCAGGTTCCTGAGGCTGCCCACTATCTCTATGTCAACGACCAGACAGGTTGGGCCACGTTGGGGCTCTATGCCTTTGGTACCTCCGAGCTCTACGGTGGGTGGCCTGGTAAGGCTATGATTGATACCAAAAAAGTTGATGACATCACATATAAGGTATTCCCATTCAATGTTACTGAAGATGCGCCCTACACACTCATCTTCAACGACTGGAACAATGGCTCGCAGGCACCTGATTTCACTGTCACCGAGGCTAGAGATTATTATCTCACCGTCACGCCCACATCAGTGACAGAAAGAAGCACTACCAATGGAATCTCTTTTGTCAAGGCTGAACCTGCAAGAAACAGGAAATACGTGAAGGATGGCAAACTTTACATCGTACACAACGGTATCATATACAATGCTTCAGGTGTAAGAACCGAGTACAAACGATAACATAGCCAAATGCGCCCCATGACTTTTGTCAGCGATATCCGGGGCATAGGAAGCAAATGACAAGCTAACTTATCAGAGATGTATCACCATCCGTAGTGAAAAATAGCGCGGCAACGGTTGATGTATCAGGGAATATTGATAACTTTGCAACAGCTAAGGAAAACCAGCAACAACAAAATGATATTTATGAGACGAACGGCCTTATCTCTTCTTATGGCGGCAACAGCCTTGTGTGCCCATGCCTCCGACGACTTGCGCATGGTGGTGGGTACATACACCGATACCGGTAGCGATGGTATCTACACCTATGTTTTCAACCAGCAGACTGGCAGCGCGCATGTTCTTGACTCTCTATCCCTTCGAGACCCGTCCTACCTCACGATAACACACGATGGCAGAATGCTCTATGCTGTGAGTGAGCGCCCCGACAGCACAGCGTCACTGTCTGCTATCCGTTTGAACGCTGTCACAGGACATATGACGTTCGTCAATACGCAGCCCACAGGCGGTGCCGACCCCTGCTATGTAGAGACACGTGGAAGGATAGCCCTGACAGCAAACTATACAGGAGGTAATATGAGCGTGTTCCCGATAAGAGAAGATGGATCGTTGGGTCCCAGAGAAGCGCTCTATAAAGGGCATATCACCAACGAGCCAGCCCCACAGCAGGTGCCGCATATCCACATGACGCGTTTTCTGTCTGACAGTGTTATTCTTGCCAGTGACTTCAGTGCCGACCAGCTGCTGCGTTTTCGCACAGACGGGCAGAAGGTGTGGAGCGACGGTGTTGCCGGGAAGCTTCTGCCAGGATCAGCGCCACGGCATATGGAGTTTTCCGCCGATCATAGATTCGTCTATGTCATGAGCGAGATGGCTGGCACCGTGACCGTTTTCCGCAACAACCATGCTGTCTTGGAGAGAATACAGACCATCGCTTCCGACAGTGTCGGCGGCCGTGGTGGAGCCGACATCCATCTCTCGCACGATGGCCGGTACCTCTATGCCAGCAACAGACTGAAAGCCGATGGCATCAGCATCTTTAAGGTGGACGGAAAGACAGGACTCCTGAAGAAAGTGGGATATGTCCGCACCGGCATTCATCCACGCAACTTCAATATCACGCCCAATGACCAGTTCCTGTTGTGCGCTTGCCGCGACAGCAACGTTATCGAGGTCTACCGCCGCGACACTGTCTCGGGGTCGCTGACATTGTCATCACGCCTGAAGGTCAAGAAACCTGTATGCATCAAGTTCGTCACTACCACCTTGTCAGCTGGCAGCCAGTCCACAGTATGCAGATGACTGCCATCCAACCAACGGGCATCCTCGGCTTCCAGAAGCTGAAGATGCCCAGATACGACATGACAGAGATAGCAGTGCATGGTAAGGTGAAAGACCGGATAGTCACAGTCTACCGTACAGATAAACCGGTCTATTCCGATGGTAGTAGCAAGCTCTTCACGAATCTCCCTTATCAGGGCTTCCTCACGGCTCTCGCCCGGCTCCACCTTGCCACCAGGAAACTCCCATTTGTCCTTATATTCACCATAGCCACGCTGTGTCGCAAAATATCGGCCGTCACGCACAATGACGGCGGCCACCACTTCGATATGCTTCATACATTCAGATTGATTGTCTTTACAAAATTAGAACTTTTATCGGGAAGCACACTGCCTTTTTACTGTTTTTCTTGCAAAATTCCCCACATTACTGTAATTTTGTAGCCACCAACAAATCATTCTATGCAGATAATCCTTGCCGATGCCAAAATCATGCGGGCGGAAGTGACGATACCGCCTTTGTGCACCACTACCCCACTCTTTCAGTCCGAGGCTACTGCCATTGCCGAAGAGATGGCAAAGAAGAGCGTCGCTGACATTGCCAAGCTCTTCAGCTGCAGTCCGGCGATAGCGGTGGAGAACCATCAGCGCTTTCTGTCTTTCTCCGGCGCCACTGCCCAGCCCGCCTTGTTAGCCTACTTTGGGCAGGCTTATAAATATCTGCAAGCCGACGACTTCTCGCAGGACGACTTTTCCTTCGCCCAAGACCATGTTCTGACGATGTCCTTTCTCTACGGTTTGCTCCGTCCCCTTGACCTCATCCACCTCTACCGCATGCCTGCCAACGTGCGACTGGACTTCACTGATGGCAAACCGTTACAGACCTGGTGGCGGAGCCGTCTCACCGACATCCTCATCAAGCGGGTGAGAGACGACGACGGCATCCTCCTCGACTTGGCCACAACGGAGTTTGAACGTATGTGCGACTGGAAAAAAGTCGAAGAGCAGGTCACAGTTATCAAACCGCTGTTCCTCGTTGACAAAGGCATGGAGTATAAGACCGTATCCATGTACGCCAAAGGCTGCCGAGGTGCCATGACCAGATTTGTCGTCAAGAACAGAATTTCCTTACCACAAGACTTGCGGGACTACTCCATCGATGGCTTCTGTTATCGGGCAGACCTTGGCGATGAACAGCACCCACATTATATAAAAGAAGAGCAAGACTGACCGGACTGGCCGTCTATGGCATAAAAAGGCTATAAAATCATTAAAAGCTGTTTGGGTTTAGCGTTAGTATGGGAAAAAAGTCTATCTTTGTACGGACAAACTAAATAAGTACACAACTATGATTAAGATTTATGGCATGCCCACCTGCCCCTATTGCGCTTATGTTGACGAGCAGGTCAAGGGCGACAAGAGATTCAAGGTCATCGACATCGGTGAGAACGTAAGATATATGGGAGCCTTCATGCGCCTTCGTGATAAGAGCGCAGCCTTCGACCACTCCAAGGAGATTGGTGACATCGGCATCCCCGCCTTCGTCTTGGAGGACGGCACCGTCACCCTTAAACCCGAAGATGTGGGACTGAAGGAGTACGATCCCAACGAAGGTGGCCCTTCGTGCAGCATCGACGGAAAAGGATGCTAAGCAAGAAGTCCGGAAGTACGGAAGACCTGTCTGAAGTCCGGACTTCCGGACTTCCGATAGAAGCCTTTGTGTTTATAGCTTCAGCCGGAATGTTGTGATGCCATCATCATGGTAGGGCAGCAAGGAGAGGGAGCCGTTGCTGACGCGCATGATCTGCCGGGAAATAGAGAGGCCGATACCACTACCCTCAGCCTTCGTTGTGAAGAAAGGAATGAAGATATGTGAGGCGATGTCGGCAGGTATCGGCGCACCATCGTCGCTAACGTCGATGACCACAGCCTCATCGGTATCTGAGAAAGCATGCAGGCGTATGTGCTGTCCCGCCGTCGTAGCCTCCGCGGCATTCTTCAGTAGGTTGCTCACGACACGTGCCAGGAGACTCTCGTCGGCATAGACCAAGAGGTCGGCAGGCTCCACATCGAGGTTCAGCGTCACACCCTTGCTAAGGAGCGGCTGCGCCTGAGCCGCCATCCGCTCCAGGAAAGGTTTGACATAGAAAAGCTGAGGCTGGGGCGTGGGCACATGGGTGAAGCGGCGGTAGTTCTCCACAAAGTGTATCAGGTCCTGACTCGTGCGGTGGATGACCTCTAATCCCTCACGCTGCTCCCCTTCTGCCTTGGGCAGCAAGGCCTCGCTGAGCGAGATGACAGGTGTGAGCGTGTTCATCATCTCGTGGGTGAGCACGCGGATGAGGCGCACCCATGAGTCTGTCTCCTGGTTGGCCAGCTCACCTCCGATGTCGCTGAAGGCGATGATGCGCACACGCCGCTGTTGCAACACCGTATGGGTCTCGCGCACGGCAAATTTCTTCAACTGCTCCTTCACCTGGTCGACATGGGTGACGGCCTCACGACCCAAGAGTCGAAGGGCAGCACGGTTGCATCGCAGTACGATACCCCGCTCACCATCGATGACGAGGACACCCGTGTCCACGGAGTCGAGAATCAACTCGAAATATTTTTCTTTCTCAATCTGTTCATCCCTGGCATGCTGCAAGATTTCCTTGATACGGTTCAATGCCGCATTGACCATAGCATTGCTCTTCTGGTCCTCAGCATAGCGGAAAGCATAGTCGCCGTTATCGATGGCATTGAACAGAAAAGTCACTTTGTCGATGGTATTGCGGTTGCGACGCCACAGCACAACGACAGTCACTACCAACACCACGATGATGATAATGGCAATAGAAAGGAGAATATATGGTTCTGGCTGTGTCATTTTCCTCCTATATGCCGTATTTCTTCATCTTGTTATAGAGCGTCTGCCGGGATATTCCCAACTGCGAGGCCACCTGCGAGAGGTTGCCGTCGCATTCCGCAATGGCCTTTGCTATCATGTCGCGCTCCATCTCGTCAAGACGCTGTATCTCTCCAGAGGCCTTCGGCTGCATCGCCGCCGTGCCCTCGATATCGTCGGGCTGAATAGCCATGCCGTCGCTGAGGATGACGGCCTTCTCCACAGCATGCTGCAACTCACGGATGTTGCCATACCACGGCATGCGCTCCATCTTGGCTTTCGTCTCAGGTGCGAAGGTCATGCCCACCTTATTATATAGTCCGGCATAACGGCTGAGGAAGTGCTCGGCATAGGTGAGGATGTCACCTGCCCGCTCACGGAGCGGCGGCAGTTGCAGGTGGATGGTATTGACGCGGTAGAGCAGGTCCTCGCGAAACTCCCCCTTGCGGACCATCTCCTC
>Ga0256406_1004435_pt1 | contig 16071 bp, 8 predicted proteins | sample RumenRJG_03DNA_FD_185986 | JGI IMG/M metagenome (GOLD analysis project Ga0256406, IMG submission 185986) | Bovine rumen microbial communities from Lethbridge, Alberta, Canada - RJG_03 | ecosystem: Host-associated > Mammals > Digestive system > Stomach > Rumen | place: Canada: Alberta | collected... | reverse complement strand
CTGAAAAACTCCTCTGCTGAGAAATCGTCTGGCATCTCAAACGCCTCATTCATGATACTTAATTCAAGAATGCGGTCGAGGCAGAACCTGCGTACATTTCTTGTATTCAATGTGTTGGCGACGACGTACCAACGCTGATGCCACAATCTGAGAATATAAGGCTCGACGATGAGCAACGAATCAGTGTTTCCGAAATAGTCATGATAGACGATGCGTAACCGTCTGTTGTGTTTCATCGCTTCCATGATGTTTTCCAGGTGATGCAATCCCGACGGTACATTTTCAAGCACGATGCGGTTGTGAAGACACCTGTTCTCTATCAACGCATTGCTCACACTATTGGTGCTGAATAGCCAGCGTTCCATACTTCCATTATGCAGATCCTCTGGATTCTCTAGATAGTAGCGGTATTCACCACGTCCTTCGTTGGACACAGTGATACCGAATGTGTCGGAAATCACGTCGATCCACTTATGCAGAGTGCGTTTGGACAGGTCAATCCCGTCGCTCATCAGCTCGTTCTCCTTCCATTTTTGATTCAAATCGACGAACGAAATCTTACCTGCCTTACGGATGGTATCAACAAGCCAAACTATCTTATTTGTTTGATTAACTGCCATACTTGAAGGTTTTTACGGTTACACACTGATTGCTAAAAAAACGACTTCTATCTCTTTTTTTGCTAATTTATAAAAAAGTTGTGCAATTACAATGTACAGCTTTGTTAAATTCTTGTTTTGGATCATGACGCTATCATTCAACGTTGTTTTCCCGACAATTACGCATTAATTTGCAGACGGTGATACAAAAAAAATCGCCTGCGGATAATTCCGCAAGCGATCTTTTTAAGAGATAATGCTGATAGGTTATTTTAACACAACTTTTTCTGTATATGAGTTGTTTTTTGTCACAACCTTTACCAAATAGATTCCTTTGTTGTAGGAATGCATGTCTATAATCAAATTTCCTGAACCTGTCTGAGAATAGATGATATTTCCAAGCAAGTCTGAGACAAGCACATTGGCTGTCTTGTTGGCCAAGTCGACGACGATTTCGTCATTTTTAGTGTATATATTTATTGCCTTATTTTTTGCTTGACCGATGTTGTCTGTTTGTTTTACATCTTCAATCGTGACATTGCTAAATCCATATATTTTGTCGTATACAGGGTTCTTTACAACAGGGTCGTACGAACTGTTTGGCTCCTCTGTTGAGTAGTTACATATAGGGGTTTTAATATCTGCGAGACTAGCGACAAAATTTGTGTTAGGCTCGTAGACTGAAACTGAAAATCCGCTTGTTAATCTGATGGATTTAGCTGCAAGATAAGTCACGTTTACATCCTTCACCACAACATCTCCCGCTTCTTTATCTGTAGTGACTGCGTTACCAGCCTCAATAGCATTTGCTTTCACCTCCTCATCTTCTGTGTATGTCTTATTCTGAATATAAGTGATAGAATCTGCAGTGTCGGCAAATAAACTGTTTGAGTCATAAATATACGGAACATAGTTATGTTTGTAGACTGTCACTGCATAGTTGAAGTCCACACCGTCGAATGTTGCTTCTGAGACGTTGTCAAACGACTGAATGTAGGTTTCACCTGCGTCATCTGAGCTACATAGAGATATACGGCAATTATCGACTGGAGAAGTGACCTTTACTGTCGTGCCGCTTTTCTTGACTGTAGCATACAAACATGCTGGGATTTCTGTTCGTAATTCCATACTTGGGTCTCCGAAGTAATGGAAAATATGGTTTGTGTATTCGATCTCTGATGATACATTTCCATATATTTGTGGCATCATCAACAATCCTTTGTTCAACACATGTCCCATATTGTAGACTGGCTCCAAATCAGATGGTTTGTATGTGTTGCCATTAGCCCAAGTTGTTGTGATTCCTGGGGTAGGGTACATGGCATCAAACATTCCGATTGCCAAACCATCGTTTGCTCCTGAATAACTTACTGCTGTGGCTCCAAACACACCCACTGCTCCTCCGTTGCTGTGGCGAAGCAAAGCCTCGCTGAAACAATTTGTTTGGAATCCTCCCGTCAAACTATTGATGCTGAATACGACTGGAGTTTTGTCTCCATTTGTCAATGCCTCAACATCTGATGTCTTGAAACTAGGATTTTCCCATCCGAGATAAGCTCCATTACCTCTGTAAAGGACGTAGCTTGAACCTTCATTAATGGAAGTTGACAAATTAGCTGTCGCTCCCTGCCATACCGGACCATATCCTTCCAAATCGGATGGCAGTTTAGCTCCATTGGAGTATCTGCTGGATTTGCTATAATAGTGAGGCTCATAATTGGAAGAGTATCCGTATGCACTCCAATCAATTGCATAGTAAGCACGGTCGATATATTTGCCCCATCCAATCATGTAGTTGCGGATCTCTTCACTTGTCAATACGAAGCGACGATCCTCTTTTCCATCACCAGGGAACATGTGTCCACCTTTTGTCGTGTAATCTTGGAAATATGCGCTGTGAAGTCCTGTATTGTAAAAATCATCATCTAATACAGGATTCTGTTCGTACTTTATAATCTTGTCGAAGACGGCTTTCGCTTCGTCGGAAGTGCTTACAGAAATACGGCCTCTTGCCATATCTGCCGTATAGTCATCGTCTCCGTCCATACATGCATATTTCAAATCGGATGCCCATGATCCAAATGACGCTTGATCGTTACGGTCTTTATGATTTGTCATAAACGACGGTACGTCTTCGATATCTCCAACAATCAGCAGATATTCTGGCTTTTCATTATCTGTGTATGCTTTCTTTATGGCATCTCTTACTTCATTTGCGGATGTCCATTCCGCAGAAATGATCTGGCACTTATATCCTAATTTAGCCTTCCAACTTTTGAATTTCTCAACTGCTGGTAGGTATTTGTCTGTAGTGACAATAAGATAGTCGGCATTTTCTTTGGATACAGAAGCGTCGCCCGATCTTAAGAATTCTGTTTTGGTAGTATTTGTCGACGGTACATAATCCGCCACAACACCTTTTAGCAATGATGGCATCATCTTGTAGTTGAGAGGCAGTTTTTCATCTCCTGCTGTAGCAGACTCCGAAAGAAAATCTTTTTTATTCCATGAGACACGGTAAGTGATTTCAGTACAGCACTTTATAGTCTTCGCAACCGGATTGTATTGGATAGGGCACAATCTGACAGATGCGAACGGATAAGATCGGTATGATTGAACACCTAATAATTCCGCGTTGTTTTCAGGGAAATATGCGTCCTTATTATATACATCTGAAAAATCCGAAGAGTTGGAATATGCGGTTTCTGATTGATTGTCGAATCTTTCAGACAGTGCAATATTGAAAGTCTTATATTCTTTAGAAGTCTGATTTATGACTTCAATTTTCAAATTCGACGATGCCACACTCAACAAATCTGTAATTGTAGGAAGCTCCGGATAACCTTTTTCTCCCATCACAGGCATACCATTTATGTGGATAGTATGGAATTCCTGATTGCCTACAGTTGTCTTATCAGCAGAGAATCCACCAAAACGATAGGTGACCTCTATGTAGTTGGTTCCTTGTCTCACATCTCGTTCCACCTCAAAGTCGCCATTCTCCACAACACCATTGGTGTAGGAAAAATGAGTGGCTTGAATGGAAGTGGCAAGGGCCAGCATTATACTTAATAATGAATATTTCATCATCAACAGATTATGTTATTTTTCCAAAGATTCAAATTTAGCTTTCAATTCTGCATTCTCTTTCTCCAGACGGATCAAGTGGAGAGTAAGTTCCTCAACTTTTTCCAAAAGCATGTTGCTCATTTTTGATAGGCTGACTCCATTCTGTTCGATTTCTTCTGCTGACGGAATTCCAGGAAGATGCTTGTTTTCCTTAACATACGACTCTACCTCGCTCAACGACTTCAAATCATAGTTCTCATCGAACACGTAGTCTGCTACGTTGTTCATTTTTACGTTGACATCATTGGCGTTCAAAGATGTGACATTTATCTCATTCTTACAAGTGATCTTGCCGTTGACAAACATGTCTCCTTTGTTAAACATGTAATTGTCAGCATCAAAAGTCAAAGAGTTACGTTTTTCGTCAGAACTACCTTCGTTACCTGCTGTGTTGAATACAAAGCTATTTGATTCTTTGTCAAAATACATATTTAATGTGCTTGAGTCAGGTGTCTCTATAGCAATACCTTCTCTAAGGTTTAGTCCTTTTGCATTTACATTACCACTCCAATCTACAGTGAACATGTTTTTGGAAGAATCCGTTGCCGCATCGGTACATTTGATTAGATATTCATAACTTCTCGTTTTTTGTCCACTGTTGTCAGAAGTGCATGGAATGTTAATATTTAATGTGCTGAGGTTTGTTTCTCCGCTTACATTTATGTTTTTATTAAAAGCAGCGTTGTCATTTACTGATAAGGCCGAATCCAAAAGAATCTCTTTTTTACATGAGATCATGCCGTTGACAATCATGTTACCTCTGTTAAATATGTAATTGCCGGCATCAAAGGTCAAAGTGTTATGTCTTTCGTAAGGACTACCTTCGTAACCTGATGTGTTGAATACAAAGCTATTTGATTGTTTGTCAAAATACATATTTAATGTGCTTGAGTAAGGTGTGTCTATTGCAGTACCTTCTCTAAGGGTTAGTCCTTTTGCTTTTACATTACCATTCCAATCTACAGTGAACATTCTTTTGTAGGAATTAGTTGTTGCATCAGAACAATCGATTAGATAATCATAACTTCTAGTTTTTGTGCCACTTTTGTCTGTAGTGTATGGAATGTTAATGTTCAATGTGCTGAGGCTTGCCTCTCCGCTTACATTTATATTTTTATGAAAAGCAGCGTTGTCATTTACTGATAAAACAGAATCCAAAACGGTCTCTTTTTTACAAGTGATGTTGCCGTTGACAACCATGTCACCGTTCTCAAAATTGAATTGACTTGCTCTGAAATTAACAGGGTGGAAATCCTCCATGTTACTATTTGTGGTGAATTCAAAGGCTTTTTCTTCTGTTTGGTAATTTATACTAAGAGACGGAGAACAGCAGTGGTCAGCCGATTGGTCTTTGATAGATAACCCTGTGCTGATGACATTTCCTTTGTGGTTTACTAAGAACAACCTGTTGTTTACTTGTATGTTGTTGTTCTTACATTCGATAAAATAAGAATAATTTTCAGCTGCTCTAGGAAGGTTGATTGTTAATCCTAAATTTTTATTATAAAGTTCCATGTTGCCATAAATAAAGGCATCGTTTGTTCTGAGATATTCAGTTGTCACTTCATCAAAATTTTCCGCGTTTGCTGCTGTTGATATAAAAGCAGCAATAACAAAAGGTAAAAGTTTCAAATTCATTTTATAATTTTTTAATTTAACAATATGCTTTATGTCAAACATGGCTCCTGTTAAGTTTCAAAGAGTATGTCTTCTCATAAAATCATGCAAATTTACGGAGATATTTTGAAATGAAACAACACACATCAAAAAACATTTTGTTTTTAGTGTTAAGGGATATAAAATATGAAAGGTTATTAAATGAATGTGGAGAAAAAGAAAAATCGCCTGCGGATAATCCCGCAAGCGATCTTTTAAAGCATTTTATATCGAGCTTAGATTATTTTAGCACAACCTTCTCAATATAAGAATCATTAGCAGTCACAACTTTCACAAGATAGATACCTTTGTTGTATGAAGAAAGATCAATATCAGTTTGATCCGCATTTACTGCTTTCTCAACCAAAACCTTACCAGTCATATTTGTAACTGTTATAGAGTTGATTGTATCGTCTGAAACCTTAATATAAACAACTCCATTAGTCGGATTTGGATAGATTGAAAGATTTTGAGAAGTAGATGATGTCTCAATTAGATCAGTCAATGGTCCATTAGAAGAAAAAGCATAATATTCACTGTTTCTATTCAAATTAGAGAAAATATCAGCTGGGTCTTCAATTGTAGGTTTCTCTATTTTTGTCAACTTATTTGAAGCAAAATTTCCTGAATAAGTCTCAATATGACCAAAGTTATTCAAGAATGTAACCTCAAAAATGCAATTTCTGATAGAACCAGTCCAGATTAAAACGTTTCCGTCTTCTGCGATGTACCCAGAATTACGAGTCTGGACTTTGTTTTCTAAATCTCTGATAGTCAGATACCAAGAATTCGCATTCTTGACATTAAATTCCAATTTGCCTTTTGCTCCATCTGAAATATTGACTACAGAGACTTCGATTTCGTGATTTTCTGCAAACTCAGGAAGTATTTTTGCATTAAGCGTAGATCCAGAATGTGCGGAAAAACCAGCTTTTAACGTAATCATTTTACCAGCTCTTAGTTTCAATGTTCCATCAGAATAAACATCAAATTTGTCATCGCATGGCAAAATTATGTTCTCTTTGGCATTTTTTCCTTTTGTCTCGCCCTCGTTGACTTCTTTGTAATCAAGACAAATATCTCCACTTACAGTAGGATATTTAGGAGAAACACCAACAGTGGCAGAATGAACAAATCCACTTAAAGCATCAAATAACAGATTACCTTTTATTATGTAATAATATCCGTCAGAGTCGCCTCCCCAACCTAAATTACAATAAAAGTAATATTGGTCGTCAATGTCATAACCAGAAACGACATATGTATGTCCTACAGAAACTGCATAACCATACATATAGTAGTAAAAAGGATCATATCCAGCATTGCAATAATTTACAGGACGTCCAGCCTCAATCTCTGTCTTTATCAATTGGTTCCATTGGTCGTCAGTCCATCCAAAGTCAGGGTTTATCCATTTGCCGCCACTTTGGAAATAATATTCGGACATTACATTTCCGTAACAATTGTAGCCCATGTCTTTGTAGGCGTGTGGATATAGATCATAAGCTTCAAAAGCATCAATACCGGTTCCATCACATCCATAACTAACGTGAATGGCCTCTCCTGCTTGTCGCAAAAGTCTTGTTGTCTCGTTTATCTGATTAGTAGGAGTTTCCGACTTGACAAGCTCAGCTGGTATCAAGTTCCAATCAAAACCGTCGTAGCTAGTCGTGCCTCTCAACAATTTCTCAGGTTTTTGAAAAATTTTACGGTTTGAATTTTCTGATTCAAGATATGCACCCTGTGAAATTTCAGCAAAATCAGGCCATTTCCATTTCCACAATACCTGAGACAATGCGATGGCAGGACATCCAACTACAGTACGACAATTGTCGTCGTTAGGATCTGTTGGACAGTCGTTGTTGTATATCCATTCACCGTTTTTGTCCGTTGTCTGATTCCATTTGTTCTCTCCTCTTTTGTCTTCTAGCAAAACAGTTCCGGGTGTATAAGCTCGCAACTTTGATGGGTTGAGTAATGACTTCCATTTGCTTTGAGCATTGCCAATTTCTTTCATGAATAATTTGACTTTCGTAGGGTCAACAATGGAAGAGTCAAGAATCAAAGCGGTTGTGTCGGTGATATCTGTGATTTTAAATTCTTTTTGAAGAGAATCAATTGTTGCCGACGCAGTGCCATACATTTTCAAAAAGTTTTGAAAATTCTCATTTGTGGATTCTTTTCCTGAGTGATATTGGCCTTTCGTGTTGTATGCAAGAATTGGCCACATTTCATCTTTAGTGGAAACAAGTACCCAACCGCCTCCTTCGAAATTGATGCCGTATACAGATGGTTTTCCTTGGAATTCCTCGACTACAACGTTGCTTATTTTTTTTGCCTCTCCGGTTTTCTGCTGAATGAAATTTACTGCAACTGTTTGCGCTATTTCACTTTTTACCGAAGCGGAAAATGTATTTGTTGTAACTGAAAGAAATAAAGAAAGGAAAAGCATCTTTATAGATGTAATTTGCTTTTTCATTTCTTATCTTACTTCTTTAATGATTTAACCTCAGCCTTCAAAGCAGCGTTCTCTTTCTCCAAACGGATCATGTGAAGAGTAAGCTCCTCTACCTTCTCCAATAGCATGTTGCTCATAGCTGCCACGCTCATGCCATTCTCTGCCATGTCTGCAGCTGAAGGGATTCCAGGAAGGTGCTTGTGCTCGTTGACGTAGCTCTCCACCTCAGAAAGCGACTTCAAATCGTAGTTCTCGTCGAACACGTAGTCGGCTGCGTTGTTCATCTCTACATTGATGTCCTTTGCGTTCAATGCGACAACATTCAACTCATCCTTACATGTGATCTTGCCATTGACAACCATGTCACCTCCGTCGAATGTGTAGCCTTTTGCTTTAAAATTAATAGAATAGAATCTGTTTTGTGGGCCACCGCCGTAAGATTCTGTGTCAAAAAGCCATCCGTCGTATTCTTTGTTATAACCACAGTGGAATTTTGCGCAATAGCTGTTGTCCAAAGGTGATTCACTTAATCCTAAAGACCTCGCTCCAACATATCCATCACATGATACTGTGAACATTTTATTATAAGCATTCGTTAGAGCATCATAGCAGTTGATAAATTCTCTATATGATCTTTCCTTTTTTCCTGATTTGTCAACCTGTACAAATGGAATGGTGATGTCTAGTGTGCTGAGTTTTGTCTCGCCCCAAGCCTTAAAATCATCGTGTGTTTCTACTGCACCTTTTAAGTTAGTCGCACCTTCGACAGTTAGATCTTCAAAAGTCTCAGCGTTAGCGGCAGTTGATGCCAATGCCATACCAATTGCGAATGGTAAAAATTTGTAATTCATTTTTTTGTTTTTAAGAATTAAACAATAGACTCAATAACAAACTTATACGAAAATCACCGAGTCCGAATGAAATTCGTACTGATAAATAGGTAGCTTTTAGCCGATGAAGGGGCATCGGGAAGGACAATTGTTTTGATTACTTCGAACGTTTAGAGTCTAATGAATTTTTTCATAAATACATTCATCTGCGGACCTTACAACGTGCAAGAAATAACTAATAACATACATGTCATCAAATTGGAAAAGTGAAATTTGGGATTGCGCATTATTCCAAAATACTTTTCGTTCAGGTTCCTCTATCTAATAAACTAAATCAATCACTAATGACTGAACTTCTATTTAAATGACATTGTTTTGTCCAAGAGAAAAAATGTTTAATCATAGGCTAAACTTAGCAATCCACAAGCCACCCTTTCTTGTTTCATGTTAGGTTTGCTGTTATGCTTTAGAGCATCTTTTTCTCTCAAAACCGATGCAAAAGTAATAGGATGTTTTAAACCGAAAATATAAAACGACAAAAAAAAATATTAAAAGTGTTAAGAAAAGTAAAATATGCAGGGTGTATGAAATAAAAGACAAAAAATCGCCTGCGGATAATTCCGCAAGCGATCTTTTAATGAGAGTTTTTATATACCGAGTAGATTATTTCAACACAACCTTCTCAATATATGAATCATTTTCAGTCACAACTTTCACAAGGTAGATGCCTTTGTTGTATGACGAAAGGTCGATTTCAGCTTGATCTGCATTTACAGTCTTTTCAACCAAAACCTTACCAGTCATATTAGAAACCGTAATTGAGTTGATTGTCTCTTCAGAAGCTTTAATATATACAATTCCATTAGTTGGATTTGGATAGATATAAAGGTTTTGAGAAGACGTTGCAGTTTCTTCATCAAGGATATTATAACCATTATTATTCATCGCAAATGCATAATAATTGTTATTTCTTTCTATACCATCAACATAATCTATAGGATCCTCAATTGTAGGCTTGCTCATTTTCGTCAAAGTTTTTGACGAGAATTTTCCTGAATATGTGTCGATTTGACCATAGTTATTCAAGAATGTCACCTCGAATTTACAATTGTTTGACACATTGGAAGCACCATTCCAAACTACAATTTTACCATTGCTAGGGATGTATTTAGAATTGCGAGTCAACACATTTCCATTGGCATCTCTAATAGTAAGATAGCATGAGTTTGTGTTTGCCACATTGAACTCCAATTTGCCATTAGCACCGGAAGAAATAGTAGATACAGAAGCTGTGATAGCGTGGTTGTTAGAAAACTCTGGAATGATTTTTGCACTAAGTGATGCTCCTGAATGTGCAATAAAACCAGCCTTAAACTTAATGCTCTTACCAGCTCTTAGCTTCAATGTGCCATTGGAATAAACATCAAACTTGTTGTCACATGGCACTACAATGTTCTCTTTTGCGTTCTTTCCTTTTGTCTCTCCTGCATTGACTTTCTTGTAATCAAGACATATATTTCCACTTACAGTAGGATATTTAGGAGAAACGCCGACTGTGGCACTATGGACAAATCCATAGATGTCTTTGTCATCTTCCCAAGGACCAAAAATAAGGGTAGATCTATATATATGGTAATATCCATCTGAACTTCCTCCCCATCCCATATTACAATAAAAGTGGTATGCGTCGTCATCTCTTTCATAACCAGAAATAACATATGTATGTCCAATACCAATTTCATCTATAAACTCTGGATATTTTTGGCTATAGTAGTTGTAATATTTTTTGTGAAAACCGAAGTTACAGTAATTAACGGGTCTTTCTGCATCAATTTCTGTCTTTATTAACTGGTTCCATTGTTCATCAGTCCAACTTAAAATGTCTTCAAAAAAGTTACTGTATTGAACTCCAGATTCGGTCCCTTCATATAAGATATATTGGGATATTATATTGCCATAACAATTATATCCCATATCCTTATATGCGTGTGGATATAAATCGTAAGCCTCAAGGTCGTTTATTCCAGTTCCATCACAACCATAAGAGACGTGAATGGCCTCTCCTGCCAGGCGTAAAAGTCGAGTGGTCTCATTGATTTGTGCTGTCGGCGTGCTTGACTTGAGAAGTTTTGCTGGTATCAGATCCCAATCAAAACCGGTATAGCAAGTTGTACCTCTCAAAAGTTTTGCTGGCTTTTGGAAAAATTTACGTCCTTGATTTTCTGATTTAAGATATGCACCTTGAGAAATCTCTGCAAACTCAGGCCATCTCCATTTCCACATTACCTGAGACAAAGATATTGCAGGACAACCTACAAGAGTACGACAATTGCCATTGTTCGGATCTGTAGGACAGTCATTGTTATAAATAAGTTGACCATTTTGGTCTGTGCTTTGATCCCATTGGTTCTCACCACGTACGTTGTCCATCAACAATTTGGTTCCTGCAGTGTAAGATCGTAAATTAGACGAGTTTAGTAATGACTTCCATTTGTTCTGTGCCTTACTGAATTCTTCAGAATTTGTTTCGTCTCCAAAACCACTTCTTGTCGCAGATGTTGAGCTTGAACTAACAGGGGCGTTTTTCAATGAATCAATAGCGGCAGACACCATTCCATACGTATTCAAGAAGTCGTGGAAAACCTCATTAGATGATTCTTTTCCAGGAATATACTCGCCTGTTGTATTGTATGCTAGAATAGGCCACATTTCATCTTTTGATGAAACAATTACCCAACCGCCTCCTTCAAAACTGATACCGTATACAGATGTTTTTCCTTTGTATTCCTCTGCTACAACTTTACTTACAGTTTTTACCTCTCCAGTTCTCTGCTTGATAAAATTCACAGCAACTGTTTGAGCTGTTTCACTTTTTACTGGAGCAGAAAATGAGTTTGTTGTAGCTGAAAGAAATAAAGAAAGAAAAAGCATCTTTGTAGATGTAAATTGCTTTTTCATTTCTTATCTTACTTCTTTAATGATTTAACCTCAGCCTTCAAAGCAGCGTTCTCTTTCTCCAAACGGATCATGTGAAGAGTTAGCTCCTCTACCTTCTCCAATAGCATGTTGCTCATAGCAGATACGCTTACGCCATTCTCTGCCATATCAGCTGCTGATGGGATTCCAGGAAGGTGCTTGTGCTCGTTGACGTAGCTCTCAACCTCTGAAAGCGACTTCAAGTTGTAGTTCTCGTCGAATACGTAGTCGGCTGCGTTGTTCATGTTGACGTTGATGTCGTCTGCCTTGATTGTAGACGCTGTTACTCCCACGACCTCCAACTCGTCCTTACATGTAAGTTTGTTGTTGATGACAACCTCTCCTCCGTCGAATGTGAAGCTGCTAGCCTTTAAGTAAATAGGGTGGAATCTTCCCATGTAGCTTTCTGTGTCGATATTAAATCTGCTGTTTGGAGTGTCATAGTCGATATGAAGAGCAGGGCTACAGCAGTGATTTGCCGACGTTTCTCTAACTGTCAAACCAGTAGATACGGCTCTACCAGAAGGTGCTACATAGAACACTGTGCTGTATGCCGATCTGCTAAGGTCATCACATTGGATGAAATAATTATTCGCTCCTTTTGCAAGGTTGAAGATTGCTTCTTTGTTGAAGCTTACTCTTTTGTTGAATGTCGAAATACCAGATACATTCAATTTGTTGCTTATTGTTGCATTGTTGCTTACAGTAAGATTTGTGAAGCTGCCGTCTGCAGCGTTTGCTGCTGTTGAAGCCAATGCCATACCAATTACGAATGGTAAAAACTTAAAATTCATTGTTTTTTGATATTTAAAGAATTAAACAATAGACTCAATAACAATCTGATACGAAATTCACCGAGTCTGGATGAAATCCGTACGAATACAATTGACCTGCCGATGATGGGGCATCGGAACAGAAATTTTTCTAACATGGCAAGTCATCTTTCAAAAAGACATACAAATCCTAACCCTGACATGGGGAGCCAAAGTCGATCGCATGGTGTGCACAGTATGCCTTACCACATTAGTTTAATACGTAAAAGTCTGAGAATTTCGCATTTTTTATTCTTCTTGACTTTTTCGCAACAAATAACATACATATCATCTAATGTAAAGTTATGTTTCGGAGTGATTCCTCTGCCGAAGATACTCTTTCGCCCAGCTAGTTTTAACCCTGTCAAAGGTTAAAATGACAATCTAGAATGGCTGAACTACCATTTCAATGACACATAAATGTATTTCGCTTCAGTATGCAATTCCTTAAATCATACGTTAATCTTTCCATTCCGCATAAATCCCCATTTTTATGTTTCATTTCAAGGTCGACATACAAAAAAGTTTGCCATCTCTGAAAAACAATGCGAAATTATAAATATTTTTTTGTTACAACAATACCTAATAATAAATATTTTTAATGCTATGTGAAAAAATGATTTTAAGAATTTGTTTATGAATAGATTAATTTTATATTCTAAATCAGTATACGCTAAAATCAAGTAATTTGACCTATAGAGTCTAATATAAAAATCGCCTGTGGATAATTCCACAAGCGATCTTTTAAGAGATAAATGCAGATTAGGTTATTTTAGCACAACCTTCTCAACATAGAAATCATTGTCAGTTACAACATTCAGCAAGTACATGCCTTGTGCATTCGACGAAAGATCAATCTTAACCTCGTTTGAACCGCCAATCTCATCCAAGACAACCTTTCCTGTCATGTCGGTAACAATCACCTTGTTGATAGTGCTGCTAGAATTGATGTGAAGCAGTCCGTCAGTAGGGTTAGGATAGATTTCGATGCCATTAGAGTCGGAAACAGCGTCGTCGATATCAGTGATTTCTGGATCGATTTCGAATTCCTCGTCGTCATATTCAAGATCGATGTCAGCAGAACGTAGAGAGCGAGGTCCATTTCCTGTATAGCTACAAGAACGTGCCTGTATCTTCGCCGTGAACTTGGCTCCGCTTTTTACGATGAACCCACTCTTTAGTTTCAATGAAGAAGTAGCAAGTAAAGTTGTGTTTCCACTATTAACGTAAACATTACCCTGAGCCAAATCAGAAGTCACATTCTTTCCTGCAGTGATGTTGACACCGTGGACGGTTCTGTCTTCAGTGAAGCTCATATTCTGCAAATACAAGTCTCTTGCAACACCAACGTAAGGAATGTAATTGTGCTTTGTGATAGTCACGTAGCAAGGAGCGTTTCCTACATTGAAAAGACCTTCTGAACCAGACATTGTGCTTGTGCTTAGAATAGTCATATCGCTGATTCTGCAGATAGTCACCTTACAACCGCTCACACCGCCAGTCTTCACTCTGATGCTAGTTCCTTCTTTAGTGATTGTAGGAGAGAAGCAAGTAGGGACATCTGTCCATGGTGACATACTTGGGTCTCCAAAATAATGAGTCACTTTATGCATATGCTCATGATATGAAGAACTAGAACCCATTTGTATCAAACTCTGAGTGAGTAATTTTCCCATAGGACGGATTTTCGAAACGTAAAGCTTATTGAAGACTGCTTCTGCCATATAGTCTTGGGTCGGAGTCCATCCGTAAGAGGAGTATCCCATAGCGCCAACACCACCACCATTAGCATTTCTTGTGACAGCTTCTGTGAAACAAACTGAATTTGCAAATGTTCCAGATTGACAGCAGAATCCTAAGAAAACAGGAAGCTTGTTGCCATTAGTAAGAGCTTGCGCACTCGATACATTGAATCCAATATTTGCCCATCCAGAAGGATTTCCATGTCCATTATAAACAGCTAATGCGCAACCGTTTTTTACAGCGTTTGAAATGTCGTTTGCTGATCCGTTCCAGATTGATTGGTTTCCTCTTAGATCACTGGCTAAATAGGTTCCATTCCAATCTTTTTCTGGATAGTAGGACGAACTCTTTGTTCTTGTGTAAATACGAGTTACGTTGTAATTGCGATTAATCAATTCCGATTTGATATTTTCGCTGGTGTTCACGAACTTTAAATCAGCCTTTCCATCGTAGTCACGAACCAATTTTCCTTCATTATCATAACTTCTTTCGTCTTGAAAGTATGCACTGAGCACAACATTGTTATAGAAAGAAGAAGCGGTTGTCGGATTCTTCTCATAATTGATGATTTTATTTACAATCGTCAAAGCTTGAGCATTGCTAGTAGCTGAGATACGACCTTTAGCAACATCTTCAATGTAGTTTCTGTCATCAGCACAGGCGTAAATGTTGTCTGTGTAGAAACTGCATGTCTTATAAGAATCTGTTCTGTCATGGTGCACAGTCACATATGTACCAGGAACTTGCTCGTGGTCTCCAATAATTAGCAAATAATCAGGAAGATGTGTGGCGTAAATGTTACGTAACGCGCTTTTGATTGTCGCTGCTGTCCATGATGAATTTACCAATGTAGTGCAACGATATCCAATCATTGTCTTCCAATCACTCATTTTCTTTGCTGCTTGTGAGAATGTTGGTGTTGTTACAATGACATAATCATAAGCGCTATAACTAGCACGCAAAGATGTCGAAGTCGCATCCGCTAACTTTTCTATTGTAGTTGGGTTTACAACAATATCCATCAATGGCTCCAATGAACTTTTTGATGAAGTCAGGTTTTGTGGCTTAACTGATGAGTTATACTTCAATCTATATGTAACAGAAGTATAACATCTCAACTTTTTAGTTGTCGGATTAAATCTGACTGGATATACAGAAACAGAAGCAAAAGGTACGGAACGATATTCATTGACATTCTCGACTTTAGAAACGATGTCGGGGTAGAATGAATTTGAACTGTAAACTTTCGACTCGGAAACTTTTTTCGCAGTTTCATTTCCTACCGTAGGACCAACTGCAGGCAAAACCGAATTAGAAGAATACTCCTTGTAGCTTGACTTTACAATAGAAACAGACACATTCTTATCTGATGTGATTGCCAACAAATCATTGTAATAAGGCAATGCTGGCTCTCCCTTGATGTCAAGAACTCGTGCGTCTGGCATTTCAATTCTTGTGTAAGTCTTTCCGTTCTCAACCTGGTCATACATGTATGCACCTGTGAAATTGTAGGTGACGTCGATGTACGAATTTCCTTCAGTGACCGATTTAGTCACCTTGAATTTTCCGGAATTCACATAACCGTTGGAAAACGATAGTCGTTTGTCTTGGGCAAATGTCGCCCCAACAAGAAATATGAAAACACCTAAAATTAATCTTTTCATATCTCTTTAATTATTTTTCCAATTCCTGAAATCTAGCCTTTAAAGCCTCGTTCTCTTTTTTCAACTGAATCATGTGAAGTGTCAGCTCCTCAACCTTCTCCAACAAGATGTTTGTCATCTTTGATACACTGACACCATCTGCTTCGATCTCTGCTGCTGAAGGCACACCTGGCAGGTGTTTGTTCTCGTTGACATAGCTCTCTA
>Ga0256406_1004433_pt1 | contig 16076 bp, 12 predicted proteins | sample RumenRJG_03DNA_FD_185986 | JGI IMG/M metagenome (GOLD analysis project Ga0256406, IMG submission 185986) | Bovine rumen microbial communities from Lethbridge, Alberta, Canada - RJG_03 | ecosystem: Host-associated > Mammals > Digestive system > Stomach > Rumen | place: Canada: Alberta | collected... | reverse complement strand
TACAGAGATGACGAATACTTCAAGTTGTTACTTTTAGGCATGAAGGATGAGACGGTAAAGACCGAGTAGTATTAGGCTCTACCAACGAGAAAAGCGGAAGAACCATAAGAATAGAGACTGTCGTCACCCGATGACCGTCTTCCCACGAACACGCCACCCACTACGAGCAGTGCGGCCACAGCGGCTGCGGCCACATAGCGCATCATGCGAAGCACGACGGGCTTCCGGCTTGAGGAAGCTTCGATGCGGGCCGACAACGACTCCCACGCACGCTCTGTCTCACTGTCGGCAACGTGGGTCGTGGCCCAGTCGAGATGCCATTGGCGAAAAAGGGCAAGACGCTGCTCATCCTGACCAATGAATTCGTGCAGGGCGGCTTCGTCGCTTATCGAGGATGTTCCCTCGAAGTAACGATGGGCGAGTACGCGGAATTTGTCGTTTTCAGTCATCTTTTGGTTTGTTTCTATTGATAAGACACTCAAAGCGCGTTTTACCCACCCTCGAAACGAAACTTTTTTTCATTTTTATTTCAATCAGAGCCTTTCCGCCCAATTACCAAGGAAATAACCAATGGGGAAGAAAACTAATATACCCTCCCTAAAGAGCACCAAACAGCTTTAGCCAAAAGACCGAAGAAAGCGTATCAAAAATCTAGGTTTGTAAAAATAAAAGAACGTGAAACATGCTCTAGAATCAATTGTTTTTCACCAAGTAGAACTTTGACGCGAAATACGCAAATCTGAGAGATGTTTGTAAATAACTATATACCAACACATTACACAACACACGTCTTTTCAATAGCCTTTCAGCCCTCCATTTTCAGGCGAAAAAAGTGCAATTTCAGCCTGATAAAACCTATACTTTGAGGCCCTCGAAGTCCGATCACGAGGCTCTCGTAGTCCTATCACGAGGCCCTCGAAGTCCGATCTCGACCGCGAAGCACTCAAAAATGGGGCATTCCGAGCTTGGATTTTCTCTATTTCGAGATTTTTGTTTGTAAAGGATTAAGAAAAATATTGCGCGCCAAATTTCAAAGTTTTGAGAAGTCAGGGGCACGGGCACTTTTCCGTAAATGTCAACACAGGCCCCGATAGTTACCATCCGCATCTTTCGAGAATGTAAGGAACAGCCGTCGTCCCGTACCCAAAGAGAATAAAAAGAATGTAGGGCTACCTGGTTCAAGGAGCGCAGCAAAGTAGGGTTAGGGGCCGTCCGCAAATATCCACTTGCAGGGTGCGGCCCTTGTGGCCGTCCGAATCCAGAGAATGTAAAAAGGTAGGATGGATGTTCCATTTGCCCGTAGGATAAAGAAGGCGTGATAGATTTTCTTGTTTGCACGTAGGATGCGGAAGGTATAATGGAAGCAAGAGCTTATATAAGGTTAAGGACCGCCCTCAAATATCCACTTGCAGGGTGCGGCCCTTGTGGCCGTCCGCATCCAGAGAATGAAAAAAGGTAGGATGGAATTTCTTGTTTGCCCGTAGGATGCGGACGGCCACAAGGGCCGCGCCCTGCAAGTGGATGAAACTTATACGAATGGGTACAAAAGTAATTGCTGGACAAGTACACTTCATAGCATGCAGTGGACACATTATTTTATGGAGGGTATACGAGGCTGATAGAGGTATTGGGGGTGTGCATCCCCAGGCTCGCTACGCTCACCTGTGTTATGTACAACTTTGTCGAGACTATATTTGAACGGTCGTAATAATTTCCTTTACTTAAAGGTAGTTTCAGAAATAATCACTACATTTGCACATTATAAATAAAAACAGACTCAATAATGATGAAGCAACTCTTTTGCCTCCTTCAGGCTCTGCTCACCAGTACCGGCATCATGGCCTCAGACGAAATCCGTCTCATCGTAGGCACCTACACCGAAGGTGGCAGCCACGGCATCTACTCCTACTCTTTCAATCAGGTCACCGGCGAAGCCCGCATACTCGACTCGCTGAAGTTGGCCAATCCCTCTTACCTGACACCTTCAGCCGACGGTCGGTTCATCTATTCCGTCACCGAGAATCACGACGACACCGCTGCTCTCAGCGCCATCGCCTTCAACAAAGCCACGGGCCACATGAAGCTGCTCAACACACAGTTCACCGGTGGTGAAGACCCCTGCTACGTGGCTACTAATGGCAAACTGGCCCTCACAGCCAACTACACCGGTGGCAGCATGAGTGTCTTCCCCCTGCGTGCCGACGGGTCTCTTGGCAAGCGCATACAGCTCTTCAAAGGCCATACAGGCGGTCCCGACAGTGAGCGCCAGGCTACGGCCCATGTACACTGTGCCCGCTTCTTAGACAACTACGTGCTGGCTACCGACTTCAGTGCCGACCAGATACTGCTCTTCCGCAACCAGGGCTCCAAGCTCACGCCCTTAGGAGTGGCCGGAAAGACCGACCGCGACTCCGGTCCGCGCCATCTGGAGTTCTCGCGCGACGGTCGCACAGTTTACCTGATGAGCGAGCTCTCGGGCAACGTCACCGTGTTCCGCAACCAGAACGGTCGCCTCACCAAGTTGCAGGTCATCGCCTCCGACACTGTGGGTGCGCGTGGCGGCGCTGACATCCATCTCACCCCTGACGGTCGTTTCCTCTATTCGAGTAATCGTCTGAAGGCCGACGGCATCGCCATTTTCAAGGTGGATACCAAGAGCGGCCGCCTCACACGGGTGGGCTATCAGCCTACGGGCATCCATCCCCGCAACTTCAATATCACTCCCAACGGCAAACTGCTCCTCGCTGCCAGCCGCGACAGCAATGTCATCCAGGTGTTCAGCATCGACCCGCAGACAGGATTGCTCACCGACCTCCACAAGGACATCAGGCTCAGCAAGCCCGTGTGCGTGAAGTTCATCTGAAGCTTTGCCGCTTCTTTGGTTTCAAACAAGACAATGGAGAATCCATATATTCATCAGTATCCCGACCTGATGGCCGGGCGCAAAATCATGTATGTCCACGGCTTCATGTCGTCGGCTCAGTCGGGCACGGTGAAGCTCATCCGCGACTCGCTGCCCGAGGCTGAGGTGGTGGCCTACGACCTTCCGCTCCATCCCGCCGAGGCTATGGAGCTGCTGCACAACAAATGTGAGACCGACAAGCCCGACCTCATCATCGGAACCTCTATGGGAGGCATGTACACAGAGATGCTCTACGGCTTCGACCGCATCTGTGTGAACCCGGCCTTCGAAATGGGGGAGACCATGCGCGAGAACGGGATGATAGGCCATCAAACCTTCATGAACCCGCGCGCTGACGGTGTGCAGGACTTCATCGTCACCAAGGCTTTGGTAAAGGAATATCGCGACACCACCCTAGAGTGCTTCAAAGGAGCCTCGGAGGACGAGCAGAGCCGTGTCTTCGGTCTCTTCGGCGACAACGACCCCGTAGTCCACACCTACGATGTCTTCCGCAGCCATTACCGTCAGGCCATACGCTTCCACGGCGAGCATCGCATGGACGACAAGGTGTTCATCGACAGCGTCGTGCCCGTCATCCGCTGGATAAGCGACCGCCAGTCACATCTTGAGCGGCCCGTGGTGGCTGTGGACTACTCTACGCTCATGGACGCCTACGGCAAGCCTAAGGCTAGTCTGCACAAAGCCTACACCTGGCTGACAGAGCACTACAACGTCATTGTTACAGCACCCGCGCCAACCGACGACCACGACTTCATCCCTCGCACGCAGGAATGGATAGAGCAGTATCTGAGCGTACCGGCTTTCAACCGTGTCGTCTTTGTCAACCAGCCGCAGTTGCTCTGTGCCGACTACATGGTGAGCTGCAACGACGTCGACGGCTTCATGGGGACACTCATCAAGCTCGGTTCCGACGAGTTCAAGACTTGGGAAGAAATCATTGTTTATTTTGAGCGCCTCGGCGGACAGGACCGCTGAGACACCACTTGCCACATTTGGAAGGCAGAAGAAGAGACAATTGTCTCAGGCCATTCAGCTGCGGGCGGGAACAGTTTCCAGCACTTTGTAACGCTTGGAGAGGCGACGGTAGACATAGATGAAAGCCGGGATAAGAAACAGGTCGGCAGCTATCCAGGCCATGGGGTCGCCATAGCAGACACCGAGGAACCCGAAGGCCGGTACCAGCCACAAGCTGACGGCGCACCGGGCTATCATCTCCATAACTCCCGACATCATCGAGAGCGTGCTGTAGCCCAGTCCCTGAATGCTATAACGGAAGATGGTGAGCAGGCCAAGCACGGGATAGAACCAGTTGCAGATGCGCATGAAGAGGGCTGCATTGTCGATGACGGCTGTCTCCGAGCGGTCGACGAAAAGCTCCATCATATAGGGTGCCAACGTTTGTATAACCACGAATGTGAAGAGGTAGAACACCCCCATTATCTTGATAGCCGAGAACACTCCGCGCTTCACCCGCTGCGTGTTGCGGGCACCGATGTTCTGTCCGCAATAAGTGGCCATCGCCACACCGATGTTCTCGAATACGCACGTAAAGAGATACTTCACCCGCATCGAAGCCGTGAAGGCAGCTACGTAGAGAGTACCTAAGGCGTTGTTGGAACTCTGAAGCATGATGATGCCTATGCCCGTGATGCTGAACTGCAATCCCATGGGGACACCGTTGGAGAGCAACTCGCGCATGCGCTTCCTGTCGCGTCGCCGCTCGCTGCCCCGGGGAATGAGCAGTTGCATACGCCGACGGATGAAGTCGGCACAAAGCAGCATACTGCAAGCCTGCGACAACAGCGTGGCCAGTCCGGCCCCTTCTACCCCGAGTCCGATAACGATGATGAGCAGAAAGTCGAGAACCACATTGACTACAGAGGAGAAGATGAGGAAGTAGAAGGGTTGTTTGGAATTGCCCAAAGCACGGATGAAGCCTGCTAAGATGTTGTACCCCATAGTGAAGGGAATGGCCATGAAGTTGAGCAGCAGAAACACCCACGCCGGCCGGAAAATCTCACGAGGCGTGCTCACTAAATGCAGGATGGGCTCGCTGAAAGCACAGGTCAACGCGGTCATCACCACCGCTATGACCACCGACAACCGCAGGGCATTACCCACATAGGAGCGCATCAGACGGTAGTCCTTGGCACCAAACGACTGGGCCACGGGAATGGCAAAGCCGGCACAGGCCCCATTGCAGAAGCCCATAATGAGAAACATGATGCTTGACGATGCTCCCACGGCTGCCAAGGCACGCACGCCAATAAAACGGCCTACGATGGCTGCGTCAATGATGAGATACAGCTGCTGGAGAATATAACCCAATATCAAGGGAAGCGCAAAACCCAAAATCTTGCGGGTGGGCGATCCCACCGTCATGTCACTGATGTTACCCATTACTTTCTGCTATCAGGGTGCAAAATTACTCCTTTCCGGTGTCATGTCAAAGTCGAAGAAGTTCTTTTTTCGCTTTTCCCCCGTTCTCTTAACCTATGACAGCCAACCACCTCCACGCGTGTGGCCACAGGTGAGTTGAGCTCTCGCACCAAGATAGGCTGCACTCAGGAGTATCAAAGAAAAGGCAGGCCTTTTCTTTGCTGTTCCTTTCGTTTGCACTATCTTTGAGCCCTCGCACCAAGATAGGCTGCACTCAGGAGTATCAAAGAAAAGGCAGGCCTTTTCTTTGCTATTCCTTTCGTTTGCACTATCTTTGCAGCATGTACCGATGCATTGTCTTTAGGCTATGAGTGGCGTGACATTATCACTCAGCGACCTCAGCATAGGCTACCACAAGAAGGTGGTGGCCCAGGGACTCAATGCGTCCTTGACTGAAGGAAGTATGACGTGTCTGCTTGGACCTAACGGGGCGGGTAAGTCGACGCTCATCCGCACACTGGCTGGTTTTCAGCCTCCTCTCAACGGACACATATATATAGGTGGCGACGACATCCGGAGCCTTTCGCGCCTGCAACTCGCCCGGAAGGTGTCGGTAGTGCTCACCCAGCGCACCGATGCAGCCAATCTCACGGTCGAAGAACTCGTGGGGCTCGGCCGCTCCCCTTACACGGGTTTCTTCGGCTCACTCCGTGACAGCGACCGCAAGATGGTGGCAGCAGCTCTGGAACTGACCGGTATCTCAGCCCTCGCTCACCGCAAGGTCTACAGCCTCAGCGATGGTGAACGGCAAAAGACCATGATCGCCAAAGCCATAACCCAGCAGACTCCCCTGATACTCCTCGATGAGCCCACGTCGTTTCTCGACTTCAGCAGCCGCATCTCGCTGCTCCGGCTCCTTCGCCGTCTCGCCCACGACGAAGGCCGCACCATCTTCCTTTCTACTCACGACGTACAGCTTGCCATGCAGCTTTCCGATGCCCTCTGGCTGATGTCTCCTTGCAAGTCCATCACCATCGGCACCCCTCGGCAGCTTGCCGACAGCGGAGCCGTGGTGAACCTGCTCGGCTGCGAAGGCGCGAGCTTCAATCCCTCCAACTTCACCTTCAGTATCCAGTCGGGTCCTTCAGCACCGGAGCCTGGTACTGCGACAGCTGAAGGATGATACGGACGTAGCGCAGGAATTACCCTTCTACGCACTTTTGCTGAAGGTAAAGCTATCACTAAGTAGCTATTACCATATTTTTCACGCCAAAATGTTGTCCGTTCAGTATTAAATGACTACTTTTGCACACAAACAACATCCGATAAGCAGAATAGTTTTACAACAACATAGTCATGGACAAGATAGACAAGCTTGACAAAAAGATTTTGAACATCCTCTCTAAGAATGCCCGTATCCCCTTCAAGGATGTGGCAGCAGAGTGTGGTGTCTCCAGGGCAGCCATCCATCAGCGTGTACAGCACCTCATCGATAACGGAGTAATCACAGGAAGCGGTTTCGATGTCAATCCCAAGAGTCTCGGCTACACCACTTGCACCTATGTGGGCATCAACCTCGAGCGCGGCAGTATGTACCGGAAAGTGGTCGACCGACTGATGAACATCTCTGAAATCGTGGAGTGCCATTTCACTACCGGTCCCTACACGATGCTTCTGAAACTTTATGCCCGCGACAATGAGCAGCTCATGGACTTGCTCAACAATAAGCTCCAGAGCATTCCGGGCGTGGTCTCTACAGAGACCCTCATCTCGCTTGAACAAAGCATCAAGCGCGAGATACCCGTTCATACCGAAGACGAAGCTAAGTAGCCATGACTGTAGATTTCAGTTTGGCTGCCTGCCTCGACAGTCTCTATGCCTCTTTTCCTGAGGGACGCGAGGTGCCCGTGATAGGTATCTCGGCCAACTACGCCGACGAGAATGCACTGCTGCGCGACCGCTACTATGAGCAGGTGGTCAAGGCTGGCGGCTGTCCTGTCATACTGCCGCCCATCGACAACCGCGATGTCCTCGTCACTACGCTCAGCCATATCGACGGTCTGCTTCTCAGTGGCGGGGGTGACTTTAATCCGCTTTGGGCCGGTGAGGAGCCGTCACCACGCCTTCACAGCATCAACAGCCATCGCGATAAGCCCGAGCTGTTGCTCACCCGACTGGCTTACAACCGTCAGCTTCCAATGCTTGGCATCTGCCGGGGCATTCAGACGCTCGCCATGGCTCTCGGTGGTGAGGTGGAACAGGACATCTATTCACCACGTCGGGGGCGCGCGGCCACCATCAAGCACTCGCAGGACGGCGACCGCTCGGAACCCACACACACGGTGAAGATTGTCGAAGGCTCGGAGCTGAGCTATCTTTATGCTGAGGGTAAGTCAACGACGTTGGCAGTGAACTCCTTTCATCATCAGGCCGTACGCAGCGGCGGCAAGCGGCTGAAGGTAACGGCAACAGCTCCCGACGGAGTCATTGAAGCCGTCGAAAGTGCAGAGTTGAAATCAGTGATGGGCGTGCAGTGGCATCCCGAATGGCTCGGCGATGAGGGTCTGCCTCTCTTCCGATGGCTCGTGGGCCGCGCGGCCGAATACCGTCGTGCCCGTAGGCTTCAGGAGTCGTTGGTAACCCTCGACACCCACTGCGACACCCCAATGTTTTTCCCTCAAGGCGTTGACTTCATGCAGCGTGACAACCGCATCCTCTACGACTTGCACAAGATGCACGACGGAGGCAGCAGCGCCGTGACCATGGTGGCCTACCTTCCCCAGCCCAAGATGGGCGAGACATTCTCGTCGAAAGTCGACCTTTCGGGCATCCGACAGCACAATCCCCGTCTGGCCGAACGCTATCCTTCGCTGCTCAACGACCCTCCCACCATCACTCCGCGTCAGTATGCCGACCTCATCTTCGACAAGCTCGACGACCTCGTAGCCTCCAACGGCTCCTATGTAAGCATCGCCCGCACCCCCGCCGATCTCTATGAAGACAAGCGGAAAGGTCGCAAGAGCATCATGCTTGGCATTGAGAATGGGCTGGCTTTAGAGCACGACATTGCCAACGTGCGTCACTTCGCACAGCGTGGCGTAGTGTATATCACACTCTGTCACAATGGTGATAACGACATCTGCGACAGTGCTCGAGGCTGTTCCACGCACAACGGTGTGAGCTCTTTTGGACAGAAGGTCATTGCGGAGATGAACCGTTGTGGCATCATGGTCGACCTCAGTCACGCTGCCGAACAGAGCTTCTACGACGCCTTGGATATAAGTGCCACACCCATCGTTTGCAGCCATTCCAACTGTCGTGCACTCTGTGACGTGCCACGCAATCTGACCGACGACCAGCTCCGTGCACTTGCTGCCAAGGGCGGTGTAGCCCATATCACACTCTATCATGGCTTCCTTCGTAAGGACGGAGAGGCTACGCTCCACGATGCTCTCGACCATCTCGACCATGCCGTCAGAGTGATGGGCATCGAGCATGTGGGGCTGGGCACCGACTTTGATGGCGACGGCACCGTGCTTGGGTGTGCCGATGCGTCAGAACTCATCAACTTCACCATTGGACTGCTCCGACGCCACTACAGCGACCACGACATCAGCCTTATCTGGGGTGGCAACTGGCTCAGGGTGATGCGTGAGGTGCAAAATCATCGTACAGAATGAAGACTTCAATGAAGATAACACTCGCAATAGCTGCCATCCTGCTCATTGGAGGCGGCGGCTTGTTCACCTATAATAAGATGAAAGCCTCGGCCGATGTCGATGCCGACAGCACGGCAGCTGCCCCGGCTGGTCCGAAATTCAATGCCGACTCGGCCTTCGCCTTCGTCAAAGCCCAATGCGATTTCGGACCGCGCGACATGAACAGCTCCGGACACGAAGCCTGTCGCAAGTGGATAGTGGAGAAGTTTCGAGCCTACGGTTGTCGTGTCACAGAACAGCAGGCCGACCTCAAAGGCTATAATGGCACCCTGCTTCACAGTACCAATATCATTGCCAGTTACAAGCCCGAAGCCACTACGCGCATTCTGCTCTGCGCGCACTGGGACAGTCGTCCGTGGGCCGACAACGACCCCGACAGCACCAAACACCGCACGCCCATCCTGGCAGCCAACGACGCTGCGAGTGGTGTGGCCGTGATGATGGAGATTGCACGGCTGTTGCACAACGACAGCACGCTCAGCATAGGAGTGGACTTTGTGTGCTTCGATGCCGAGGACTGGGGCACGCCTCAGTGGGCTTCTACCGCCGATGAGGAATCGAGCTGGGCACTTGGTGCCCAGTATTTCGCAACCCATCTGCCCGAAGGCTACGAGGCCCGTTACGGTATTCTCCTCGACATGGTGGGCGGACAAGGAGCGAAGTTCTATCAGGAGGGAGTATCCAAGAAATACGCCCAGGCCTACGTTGACAAGATTTGGAGCGCGGCGCAGACAGCCGGTTACGGCAGCTACTTCCCCATGCAAGACGGCGGTTTCATCACCGACGACCACGTGCCTCTCAACGAGAAGGCCGGCATTCCCACTGTTGACATCATCCCCTATTACCCCGACTGCCAGCAGAGCTCCTTCGGACCTACCTGGCATACCGTAAGCGATGATCTCGAACATATCGACCGAAACACGCTGAAGGCTGTAGGACAGACCGTCGTTCAGGTGCTTTGGACGGAACAATAACAAACTGAGGGAAAGACACGTGGCCATTGCCTTACCGTGTCTTTCCCTCCCTATTTGGGGACCATTTTTCTTTAGTCCTTTATAATCATCTCCAGTTTCGGAAGTGTTTGTTCCTTGCAGATGTTTCACTTACGGATGTTTATAAAGGTGTTACAACTATACTCTAAGATTTAGAACAACAACTCAAGTTTCGGAAGTAAATATCCCTTAGCAGGCACGCCCTCTTCGACGTTTTATTAAGGTATTGCACACACATTGAGTTGTTATCAAACAGCCATTGTTGTTGTCTAACAATTGTTGTCCATTTGGCAAACATATGTTGTCCATTTGGCAAACATATGTTTGACCAATTTATTGAGGCAATTTTAGAATGTCATCTTTCAAACTAACTGATAACACCCGAGGCGTGCTTTTTATTTTTACTTCTAAGACTTGAATCTTCATTCTTTCCTAATAATCTCTCTTGCTCTCTGTAATCACCATTGCCCCAACAGGCTTACCCTCACAGTTTCCCGTTGTGAATTCTGACGCGCGCCTGCACTTCTAAGTAGGGTGCCGAACTGCCCTGGATGCGCGTGTACGACGAGCCGATGACGCTGCGGTCTAAGTATTTCGTCGTGGCTGCCCTCACCTCAAGGGAGAAATTCTCCGAAGGCATCCAGGACCCGCTGGCTACACCATGCCATCCCTGTCCATAGAACACTGGGAAGTAGAAGCTGTAGAGCAGCGGCGGGTCGGCAGAATAGACCCTGCTGTCATAGTCGTCGGTATGGAAATAGCCTGCCAAAGCCTGCAACCGAAAGTGTCTAAGGCGACAGGCTCCACGAAGCGATGTCATCCAACCCCAGCTGTGTGACGTTCCTGAGCAGGAAGCCACGTCGGCCTGTGCTCTCAGCGAGAAGGCATCGGCGCTGTAGTCCACATACAGTCTGCCACGCTGCTCATCACGGCTGGTCAAAGCAGTCTTGTCGTCGTTGTCGCGCTGTCGCCGTCTCATTCTCCATCTCATGTCCGTAGTCCATGCACCCCTGCTGAGGTTGGCTTCGAGGAAGAAGTCGGTGGCATGACTTGCTTTCGACACGCGATAGCTGGCCCACGGATGGTAGGCGTAGTCGGCATAGGCCGTGACGGTGAGTCCTCTCAACGGTGACCAGATGGCTCCGGCGTAGCAACCACTCTCGTTCTGTACCCTTCCACCGTCGCTGAAGCTGCGGCTGAAGAGTGAATAGAATCGATAAGAGTAGAAACGTTGGAGCACAACGAACTGCAGATTGCTCATAGCTTGCAGACTCAGCGTGTTGATGGTAGCCCAAGCGTGGCAGTCGCCGGTGGCTGTCTCGCCGGAGAAATTCAATTTGGAGCCTGCATAGCCGTAGTCGGCGCTCATATTCCAAAACCTGTCGCCGCGTGGGTAGTAGCGTCTGAAAGACTGTGTGCCCAATGGCTGCAGACGGCGCGACAGACTGGCTGCGAAGGTTGTCAGCCCCACATGGAAGCCGGCAGCGTTGAAGCCGAAACGTCCTCCCACAAGGCCCTCACTGGTGTTGTGTTTCTTGTCCATCTCCGTCCGTGTACGGTGATAGCCCGACGTGACAATGGTGGTGATGGCGCTGCTGTCGGCCGACAGCGTGGCGTCAATCTTCCGCCAGGAAGCAAAGGCCGTAATGCTGAACATCCGCGACGGCTGGAGCGTGACCGCAGCTCCCTGCAGATAGTTGCCTTCCGACCTCGACCCATGGCCGTGCAGACTAAAGCTGTTACGTCCAAGCGAGGCCAATGTGGCGAGCTTGCCGAAACCATAGTCATTGTTCAGGATGAGTCCCATACCGGTCTTTAGTCGGTAGCGCCCCACGACAGCCTGCCTGAGTATTCCTATTTTCCTTACGTCGAAGTAGGCTGTCAGATAGTCGTAGCCGCAGCTGTTGCGTCCCTCAAAGAAGGGCTCTCCGGCATCCTGCGAGACCGTGATACCGGCTCGCACACGGTCGGCAAGCCCATACGACCATCGCAGCCAATGCTTGTAGCGATAGCCTAAGAAGCCACTGCGGTCGCCGTCGCGCGTGTAGAAGGGAGCCTTAAAATAGCCGGTGAGGTCGTGGCGCCCTTTGTGCAGCAGGTCACTGCCATTGGGGAAGGGCTTCTCCTTGTCTCCGCTGAGGGTGATAAAAAACTGTAAGAGACGACTTTGAGCATATTCCATTCCGGGGATAAGGAGCAGTTCGTTTTTGCTTCGTACAGGGCCGTACTGGTCGCGGTAGTTGATGATGGCACTGATTTGCTGGTTGCTCAGGAAGGGCAACTGTGCCAAGTCGGCGCGCGTGGCTGTGTTGAGGTCGATAGGGTGAGCATAGAACTCCGAGAGCACCTCGCACGTCTGTTCCCACGACTCGTCCTCAGCCTCATCAATGGTGGTGAGTTGTCCGAAGTACTTCATCCAGGGTTCATCGCCCTGACTCCGACAGGGCAGGGTGCCCCAAAGACATAGCCAAAGCATGACGGCTACCTTGCTGCTGACTTTCAGCAACGGGAATTCATGGTCGGTGCGGAGGCGGTGGCATAGGCGGCCTGCACTTCCGGATACAGATTGTTTCATGCGGTTCATGATAAGCCACTCGCAAATTTAGACTAAATAAACAAGGAAAGCAAATAAAGACAATAATATTTTCGGGGTAACGAAAAATAATGCTAATTTTGCCGACGTGATGAAACGGTTGTTATCTATTCTTTTACTTCTGCTTCCGGCATTGATGGCCGGGGCCCAGGACATCAATCCTGAGGACCAGGATGTTGATATGTCCATGCCCACGTATGCCCCTACCATCAAGACGGGAAAGGTGAAGCTGGGCCGCGACAGCATACAGTATGTGCAGTTGAACAATATCTACGTCTATCCTAAACTCGTATTCCGCAACGAACGCGACCGTATGGCTTACAACCGACTGGTGTACAACGTGAAGAAGGTACTGCCGATAGCGAAGGAGGTCAACCGTATTGTCCTTGAGACCTATGAGGTGCTTCAGACGCTTCCCAACAAGAAGGCCAAGGACGAGCACATGAAGATAGTGGAACGGGAGATAAAGAAGGAGTACACGCCCCGCATGAAGAAGCTCACCTATCAGCAAGGCAAATTGCTTATCAAATTGGTCTATCGGGAGTGCAACTCCTCGTCCTATCAACTCATCCAGGCTTTTCTCGGTCCCGTGAAGGCAGGATTCTATCAGGCTTTTGCGTGGGTGTTCGGTGCCAGCCTCACCAAGAAGTACGACCCTGAGGGTGTCGATCGACTCACCGAGCGCGTTGTGCTTCAAGTGGAGAGTGGGCAGTTGTAAGGGAAGGGGGCGTTTGCACTATCTTGGAACAGTCCCTCCAAGATAGGCTGCACTCAGGAATCCAAAGAAAAAACAAGTTTTTTCTTTGCTATTCCCTTCGTTTGCACTATCTTTGAGTAGTCCCTCCAAGATAGGCTGCACTCAGGAATCCAAAGAAAAAACAAGTTTTTTCTTTGCTATTCCCTTCGTTTGCACTATCTTTGCAGAGAAAGTGTTCTGCACACTTCTCATTCACGCAACCGCCTTCCAAGGCCAACCGATTCAAAGCATGGAGACAACAGACGCAAGAAAGATTTCAGTAGTCATCAACACCTATAATGCCGAGCGGCACCTCAAGGAAACCTTGGAAAGCGTCGTGGGCTTCGACGAAATCGTGGTATGCGACATGGAGAGCACGGACTCCACCCGCGATATTGCGCTCAGCTACGGTTGCCGCATCGTCACCTTCCCTAAAGCCAATTATGTCTGCGCCGAACCGGCCCGCACGTTTGCCATCCAGAGTGCAAGTTGCCCGTGGGTGTTAGTGGTGGATGCCGATGAGACCGTGACTCCCCTACTCCGTGACTATCTCTACCGCCGTATCAGTGAGCCTGACTGTCCCGAAGGACTCTACATTCCGCGCCGCAACCGCTTTATGAACATTCCTGAGAAAGGACGTGCTGCCGACTGGCAGTTGCGCTTCTTTGTCCGCGAAGGTACTACATGGCCGCCCTATGTCCACACATTTCCTAAGGTGATGGGCCGGGTGGAGCGTATTCCACAAACCGACGGTGTAGAGCTGGAACACTTGGCTGAGAACTATCTCTTCGAAGTAGCCGAGAAGCAAAACCGATACACCACGGCTGAGGTCGACAAGCGCTGGAACAAGGGCTACGGTATGGGCGCGCTCCTTTGGAGGCCTACGTGGCGATTCCTGCGCAGCTATCTCTTCGGAGGCGAATTCCGAAACGGCACTCCCGGCCTTATCCACAGCCTGATGGGAGCCTACTACCAGTTCCTTCTCGTAGCTAAAATTATTGAGCGCAGACGGAACTTATCCAAGCAAGATGAATTATAAGAAAATAGGTCCTTTTGAAGCTACTCATCCGGGCGACCTGCTCAGAGAGGCTATTAAAGAAAAGGGCATGACACAGAAACAGCTGTCTGCGCTCACGGGCATAGGCAGCACCAAACTGAGTGAAACCGTTAACGGCAAGCGACCAGTCACGAAATCGATGGCTAAAGCCTTTGAAAAGGCCTTAGACATACCGGCTGAAGTATGGACGAACCTGCAGGCACAATACGACCTCTATAAGCAAGATTCCCTCTTCTGAAAATATTATCGCATGATAATCTCTATGTTATAGTGGCGTATCGCAAAGGTACTCTATTCTTGGCAAGCTAATCTAGCTGATAAGAACCATACGGAGATTACAGATAATTAACGACAAAGAAAACCGATGGCAACTATTCAGCGTATCCAATGATTATGTCTTCCCACATGGTTTTTACAGACCTTAAGGATGCAATGCCGCTAAACGGCTATGCATATCACGGTATCATCGCTGAGCGAGTAACGAAGCCAACTTTAAGATCATTAAACTTAGCTTTCCCATCTGCATTCTTTACGTGAACATGAACAGGCTCGTGCTCGCGGGAATAGAAGAAAAGCACATTCCAATCATTCGTCATATTTCGGACATACCTTTATGTGTTTGATATTATAGTATTCGAGTTCCGCAAGCGCTTATGCTCCTTCTGAGTGGTAGCGTCTCGCTGATGGATACCGATTTCTTTCGGGGCAGATGAGCTCCAAATGGAGAGAGTGTGCAATGGAAAACTTTGATTTTTGATACGAAAAAAGGTGCGTTAAATAATGCTAACACTAACCGAATCCTTTACAAATAAAAATCTCGAAATAGAGAAAATCCGAGCGCTTTAAGCCCCTCTTTTGAGCACTTTTCGCTCGAGATCGGACCTCGAGCGCCTCGTCGAAGTACCTCGAGCGCCTCGAGATAGGACTTTGAGCGGCTAAAAGCATATGTTTTACAAGACCAAAATAGGGCTTTTTCTGCCCTTTATAAGCGGTTTTAAGGGCTCCTGATAGGCCCGTAAAAATGTAAGCCATTAGTATATAAGCAGTTACAAACTCCTTCTATTTTGGCGTATTTGGGAGCAAAGTAAGTCTTGCTTCAAAATATGCCCGTATTTTGGCACTTTCGCGTTCTTTTTTATTTACAAACTTCATGACGACCTTTGATTTTTGATACGCATTTTTGGGCCGAAGCCAGGAGAGTGTGCAATTTTTAGATATGAGGCAAAGTCCCGCTATGTCCACTGCAGGGTGCGGCCCTCGTGGCCGTCCGCAAGCAGAGAATTTTGAAGGTGTGAGAGACTCTCTTGGCATCGCCAATGCGTCGCCCACAATACCAGCAAAAGAATTACAACTGATTGACGTTGGAAAAAGGAGATGGAAAATAGTCATTGGCAGGCTCCGCTCTCAACGGAGCTCTGAGGCTAAATTTGCGGGATTGCCTTACGAGCTAGCTCGACGGCTATCCCGCAGATTTAGCCTCACCCCTACGGGGCAAAGCCTGTCAATGACGAAAATCGCTTCGCGTAAAATTGCACCTGCGGTGCATAAAATAGATAGTAATTTTTCAATCGGAAACAAAGAATCGGCGCACCGGATAACACTAAGTGTTTGGATGAGAGAACACAAAGACACCTTTATTATATAAAAACAAATAAAACCCTTGCATCACTTGACCAA
>Ga0256406_1004431_pt1 | contig 16081 bp, 14 predicted proteins | sample RumenRJG_03DNA_FD_185986 | JGI IMG/M metagenome (GOLD analysis project Ga0256406, IMG submission 185986) | Bovine rumen microbial communities from Lethbridge, Alberta, Canada - RJG_03 | ecosystem: Host-associated > Mammals > Digestive system > Stomach > Rumen | place: Canada: Alberta | collected... | reverse complement strand
ATACACCCTTCGTCACTGTTCAAGTATTCCAGTACTATTTTTTTCTTAAATTCATAGCTGTATTTTGCCATAAAAAACTGACCCCCAATTGTTAGATTTTTGGTCTAACAATTGGGGGTCAGCTCAGTTTTCACACCCCCCTGTGCTTATTTCCGTTTCATACCGGTGAACATGGTCATGGCAAAGGCAAAGACTGTTGCCCAGGCCCAGAATTTGTGCTGTTTCATGGTGGTAAGCCCCCCTTGCAGTTCCTTTCCTGCTGTATGATTGTTTACTCATATTATACCAAGCTAACCGGAGGAATGCAATGAAAACAGAATTTGGCAAAGATTTTACAAATCAGACAGGAATTTACAAATCTGTACGAATTCTTACATAAACTTTACTTATGTTCAACATAATTCTTACTTTATCCAGATATACTGACCTTGTTTCTGAAAGAACTCATCGAACAAACTACTGGGAGGTATGGAAATGAATCTGAGAAAAACTCTTGCATTGGCATTGGCCGGTGCCCTCTGTCTGGGGGTCATGGGCTGCGGCGGCAGCCAGACGGCCCAGAAATCGTCCGGTAAGAAAGTCCAGATCGAATACTGGCACGTGGCTTCCGAAAGCTTCGGCGGCGCCACGGTAAAAGAACTGGTGGACGACTTCAATAAAAAGCATCCTGACATCGAAGTCACCGCCAAGTACAATCCGGACATGTACAAAGGCCTGACCCAGAATCTGCAGGCGGCCATGGCGTCCGGCAAGAACCCGGACGTGGTCCAGATGGGCTACAGCTTCCTGAACTATGCCAACGACAACCTGAAATACACCGATCTGAACGATCTGGCCAAACAGGATGACAAGGACAAGAATTTCCTGAAGGACAACTTCCTGCCCAACGTGCTGCAACTGGCCCAGACCGATGACGGGAAACAGATCGGCCTGCCCTACTCTGTGTCCGTCCCGGTGCTGTACATCAACCCGGATCTGTTCAAACAGGCCGGCCTGGATCCGGACAACCCGCCCAAGACCTGGTCTGAAGTACAGAAAGATGCCAGGATCATCAAAGACAAGACCGGAAACCCGGGCTTCTTCATGCAGGAATATGCGGACAACTGGGCCCAGCAGGCCATCATCGAAAGCAACGGGGGCCACATGCTGAAGAAAGAAAACGGCAAGACCCTGGCAGCCTTCGACAGCCCGGAAGCAGCCCAGGCTTATCAACTGCTGGCTGATATGGTGAAGGACGGCAGTGGTCTCCACGCCACCAACGAAGAAGGGTTCCAGGCCTACCTTTCCGGCAAACTGGGCATGGTCTGCACCACCATCGGCAAGCGGGCCAACTTTGAAAAGAGCGCCAACTTCAAAGTGGTGGCCGCTCCCTTCCCTGTGTTTGACGGCAAAGCCCGCAAGGTTCCTGCCGGCGGCAACTTCCTGATGTGCTTCTCCAAAGATCCGGCCAAACAGAAAGCAGCCTGGGAATTCATCAAGTATCTGGAATCCAATGAGGCGCTGACCAAGTGGTCCACCGGCACCGGCTACCTGCCGCCCCGCAAGGGTATGGACAAGGAAGGAGCCTTCAAGAAGGTCATCGATTCCAACAAAAACATCCAGGCTGCCCTCAGCACCATGCCCGACCTGGTGAAATGGGCCAGCTTCCCCGGCCAGAACGGCCTGAAGGCAGAACAGCTGCTGATTGACGTGCGGGATGTAATCCTGAGCGGCAAAGAACCGGCAGCCCAGGCTCTGCAGGAAACCGCAGCCAAAGTCAACGAACTGCTGCAATAAGCCTATGGACAACAGGGTTGCTGCATCCAGCAGTAACCCTGTTCTTTTTTACAGAAAGGAACCAACCATGCAAACTCCCTCTTCCCGGGGGCAGGGCCGCAGAGCGTGGCTCTACCTGCTCCCTGCCATCTTGATCTTCGGGATCTTCTATTACCGGCCCCTGCTGGAAAACGCCTACATCAGCTTTTTCCAGTGGAACATGATCAGTCCCACCATGAAATACGTGGGGTTGCGGAACTATCAGCAAATCCTTTCCAGTGCAGAAATGACCAAGATCCTGGGCAATACCCTGCTTCTGGTGGTATTGCTCCTTATATTCAACTTCCTGCTTCCCTATGGGTTTTCCTTCGTGCTTTCCCACGTGATCCAGAGTGAAAAGGCCAAAGGCTTTTTCCGCAGCGCCTTTTTCCTGCCCAGTACCATTTCCCTGGCTGTGGCCAGCATCATCTTCCTGTGGATGTGCAATCCCCTGGCCGGCCCTGTTTCCCTGGTGCTCCATGCCTTTGGGATGGAAAGTCCCCGCTGGTTCAAGGAAAACGGCCTGGTGATCTTCGCCATTGCCACCATCATCGGCTGGAAAGCCTTCGGCTACAACCTGATCGTCCTGGTGGCCGCCATGGCCAGTGTGCCCAAGGAGCTCATCGAAGCGGCCAAACTGGAAAATGCTTCCAACTGGACCATTTTCCGAAAAATCATTGTGCCCATGACCAGCCCCACGGCCCTGTACGTATTCACCATCACCATTATCTTCGGTCTCCAGTACATGCTGGTTCCCACCAACATGCTGACCCAGGGCGGGCCCAATCAGGGCAGTTCCAACATCGTCTACATTGTGTACCAGTATGCGCTGGTCTTTTTCCAGACCGGCAAGAGCGCTGCCTTTGCCATGGTGTGCATGGCCATCTATGTGGTGTTCCTGCTGCTGAAATCCCGTTTCCTGGACAAACGGGTCCATTATGAAAACTAAGGAGGCTCCCATGCAACCATCTGTCAATCCCAAACCCCGGGAGCCGGGGAAGCTGTGGATCGTTTTCATGGCCGTCTGTGCGTTTCTCATGCTGTATCCCCTGTTGTTCATGTTCACCACCAGTTTCAAGAGCATGAACCAGATCTTTGCTTCCACCCTGAATCCTTTTTCCTGGCCTCCCACCATGGCCAACTACGATGTGGTACTGGAAAAATTCCCCTTCTACCAGTACCTGGGCAACACCCTGTTCATCTCCAGCATCGTGACCCTGGGAAAGCTGCTGACCAGCCTGCTGGCCGCCTTTGCCTTCCTCTATTACGACTTCAGGGGAAAGGAAAAACTGTTTAACGCCATGCTGCTCACCTTCTTCATCCCCACCACCATCATCGTCATGCCCAACTACCTGCTCATGAGCAAACTGGGCCTGCTGAACAATCCCTGGGGGGTCATATTGCCGGAACTGGCTGACGGCATGGGCATCTTCCTGCTGCGCCAGACCATGCGGGGAATCCCCAAAGCCCTTCTGGAGGCATCGGTACTGGAGGGCTGCACCCCCTTCCAGATCCTGCGGAAGATCATCCTGCCCCTGGTGAAGCCGTCCATTTTTGCCACCTCCATCTTTTTCTTCATCAATTCCTGGAATGAGTACTTCTGGCCCCTGCTGATCCTGGCAGACCGGAACAACTATACCCTGCCTCTGGCCCTGCAGATGTTCATCAGTGCCGAAGGGGGCAGCGAATGGGGCATTGCCATGGCCGTGGCCATGTTCACCACCCTGCCTCCCCTGATTCTGTACCTGCTCACCCAGAAATTCATCTTGAGCACCTTCATGCAAAGCGGCATGAAGGGCTGAAAGGAAGTTTACCATGCCTGAATCCTACGGTTTGACCTTTCATCACGTTTCCAAAGTCTACGGCACCAACCAGGTGGTCCGGGACCTGGATTTTTCCATTAAAGCCGGCGAACGGCTGATCCTGCTGGGGCCTTCCGGCTGCGGCAAGACCACCACCCTGCGCATGATTGCAGGCCTGGAATCCATTACCAGCGGCGACCTGTACATGGGGGACCGGCGGGTGAATGACGTGGCTCCCGGAGACCGGAACATCGCCATGGTGTTCCAGAGCTACGCCCTGTATCCCCATATGACCGTCTGGGACAACATCACCTTCGGCCTGCAGATCCAGAAACTGTCCCCTTCCGAAATCGAAAAACGGACCCAGGAGGCCGTGGACATCCTGCAGCTGGAGGGCCTGACCCAGCGGTATCCCAAAGAACTGTCCGGGGGCCAGAAACAGCGGGTGGCCCTGGCCCGGGCTATTGTGAAACACTCCCCCTATTTCCTCTTGGATGAACCCCTTTCCAACCTGGATGCCAAACTGCGCCAGCAGGCCCGCACCCAGCTGGTGAAGATCCATGAGATCTACAAGCCCACCATGATCTACGTAACCCATGACCAGGTGGAAGCCATGACGGTGGCCAACCGGATCGCCATCATCAACGGGGGCATCCTGCAGCAGATTGGTACACCGGAAGAGGTATACCACAAACCGGCCAACACCTTTGTGGCCCAGTTCATCGGTACCCCGGCCATGAACCTGCTGCCGGCGGATGTGCATACGGATGTGCTCCAGTGGGCCGGCCACCGGCTGCGGGTCCCCATGCCCCAGGCGGAAAAGCTGCGGCTCCAGGCCCGGGTGATCCTGGGGATCCGTCCGGAAAAATGCCGGTTCAGCACCGATCCCATGCTGCCGGCCACCAAAATCTACGAAGAAGACCTGGGCAGCCACTGGATCACCTACCTGAAGGATCCCCGGGGAGACAAGCTGCAGGTGAGCAGTCCCCTTCCCATGCCGGCGGACGCTGCCGGCATCGATTTCGACTGGAACAATGTGTGCTTTTTTGACGGAGAAACGGAGGTGTTGTTATGAGGATTTCCATCAGTGACCTGGCCTACGCCGGGTTCCGATTCAATGATTTCTGCCAGCTGGACAGAGCCTATGGCCTGGAATTTTTCTATGAGTTCGGTACCCGTTCCTACTGGGATACGGTACTGCCCCGGATGACCTGCGGACGGAGGAACGGGATCAGCATGCACGGTCCCTGCGTCCAGGTGAACCTGGCGGAGGAGGATCCGGACCGGACCTATCTGAAGGTCTTCCTGGATGCCTTCACCTATGCCCGGGAAATCGAGGCAGAATTCGTGGTGGTCCACACCAACGAAAACCTGCCCGAAGGAGATTTGCTGGAGCTGCAGCAGCGGGTGCGCCGCAAGCTGCAGGTCCTGCTGTCCCTCAGTGAAGAAGTGGGCGTGCCCATGGTCATCGAAAACGTGGGGCTGCGACCCAAAGGGACCCTGTTGTTCGACCGGGAAGCCTTCCTGGAACTTCCCCAGCGCTTCCCCACTGCCCACTTCCTGCTGGATACGGGGCACGCCCACGTAAACGGCTGGGATCTGGCTGATACCGTCAGGGTCCTGGGCCGCCGGCTTCTGGGCTGCCATGTCCACGACAACGATGGTCAGGGGGACCAGCACCTGTACGTGGGAGCCGGCACCATCCACTGGGAACCCTTCTTCGAGGCCGCAATGGAAACCAATCCCGACCTGCGGCTGGTGCTGGAATATGCCAAACTTCCCTGCGAAGGCATGGATGCCCATGTAGCCGGACTGTGCAAGAGGTTCGGGATATAAAGGAGTCACTAGTCGATAGTCACTAGTCTGCAGCCTATGGAAAGGACCTGTCCTCAATCAGACAGGTCCTTTTAAATGTGAAAATTGTCAGGCCTGGGACGGCCGTACCGATCGATACGGCTAACGCCGATCTTGGTACGCCCCTAAGGATTGTAGTCAAACAATAGAAGAAAAGTCATTGATACGATAGAAATCCGTAGGGGGTTACCCAGGGTCGCACAGCGATCCCGCCCGGTAACCCTAAGCCTGGCCTGATTGACTTTACTATATAAAAAGGACCTGCCCTCAACGGGGCAGGTCCTTTCCTTCGGCTAGTGACTAGTGACTATCGACTAGTGACTATTTTCACACTTCGCTGGTGGCCACTTCCGGTATCACAACCGGTTCTGCCTCCCGCTGGAGATTGGCCTGCATGTGGCGGACCACACAGCTCAGGGTGTAGTTGATCACGAAGTACACCAGGGCTGCGAACCCGAACAGGACGAATACATCGGAGACGTTGATGGTACCGGTGCCGTTGTACATGGCGGCGCCGCCCAGCACCTTGTTGACCCGGGCCATCAGTTCGATGGTGGCCACATTGGCCATGAAGGAGGTATCCTTGATGATGGTGATCACCTGGCTCATCAGGGTGGGAACGATCTTCCGGAAGGCCTGGGGCAGGATGATGTACCACATCACCTGGACCATGTTGAAGCCCTGGGCATAGCCCGCTTCGAACTGGCCCTTGCTGATGGCGTTCAGCCCCCCGCGGATGATTTCCGCGATGATGGCGCTTTCAAAAATGGTCAGGGCAATGGTGCATTTGAACAGCAGCTTGGTTTCCACGCTGCTGAGCCCGAACAGACGGCCCAGATGGGGTGCCGGGAAGAACACAGTGCCAATGAAGATCCAGAACAGCAGCGGAGTGTTCCGGAACAGTTCGATGTAGGCCGTGGCAGCCCACCGCAGCAGCCGTTCTGCCGGTTTGGTGCAGTAATTCCGTACCAGGGCCAGCACCGAGGCCACCCCCAGGCTGGCGCTGACGGCAACCACAGCCAGCACCACGGTAAACAGGACGCCCTTCAACATGAAGGACATGATCGCAGGATTTTTCAGTAAGGCAAAACTGCCAGCCAGTGTATTCATAAGTCATTCCCTCCTCAGGCATTCATCATTTCATCCTGGGCCTTCAATTTGGCTTCCCATTTGCCGGCCAGGGTGGACAGCGGGAAACACATCACGAAGAACAGGACCCCGCATACGATATAGGCCGGTGCATAAGCGCCGCCGGTGGTGGCCCCGGTCACGAAGTTGTAGGTGGAAGAAATCAGATCGGCGCCGCCGATGATGTACAGCACCGCCGTGTTCTTGATCAGGTTGCCCACCTGGTTCACACTGGGGGGCAGGATGATCTTGATGGTCTGGGGCAGGATGATGTACGCCATTTTCTGGGTGTAATCAAAGCCCTGTGCATCGGCCGCTTCGAACTGGCCTCTGGGCACGGCTTCGATGCCCGCCCGGATCACTTCTGCCATGTAGGCGCCGTGGTAAATGCCCAGGGCAACGATGCCGGCTGTCAGGATCCCGATTTTATGACCGGAGAAGGAACATGCATAATACAGAAGACACAGCTGCAGGATGAGCGGCGTATTCTGGATGGCTTCTACGTAAATCCGGTTGATGGTACGGGGCAGCTTCCTGGTGCTGACTCCCATAAGCCCCAGCAGGACGCCCAGGACCAGCGCGATCAGGATGCCCCCGATGGCACTTTCCAGTGTTACCCCAAAGCCCTGGATGAAGTTTGCTTTGTGAGCCAGTACTACAGCCCACGCCTTTTCTGAAAATAACCCGCCCATAATATTGCCTCCTATGAAAGGGAAGGGCAATCGCTTCATCGTCGCTGTCGGATGGAGGATTGCCGCTTCCTTCGAACCAATCTGTTATTTGTCAAGCCCGTATTTGGCTTCCAGTTTCTTGATGGTGCCATCTTTCAGCCAGCCCTGGACGGCTTCTTCGGCAACCTTGCTCATGCCAGAGCCCTTCTTGGTGGCCAGGCCGTATTCCTGGGGTGCGAACTGTTCCTTCAGGAAGGTCCGATCATCCGTGCAGTAGATGGCCAGGATGGATTTATCGACGCAGAACGCCTGGACTTCGCCGGAGGTCAGTGCCGTGGAAATGGCCGGGTAATCAGCGTATTGCTTGAAGCTTACGCCTTTGTTCCAAGTGGCTGCATCAAAGGTCTTGGGATCGAACCCTTCGCCGTCGATGATCTTCGCATCGATCATGGCCTTGACCAGAGCTTTGGCGGAGGTGGATCCGGAGGATACGCCCACCACTTTGCCTTTCAGGTCGGCCAGGGTCTTCAGGCCGCTGGCTTTTTCAACCAGGACCCCGACATGGTCCGTATAATAGGGAGTGGTGAAATCCCAGGAATTTTTCCGTTCCGGGGTGATGGTGAAGGTTGCGGCCACCATGTCGATATCACCGCTGTCCAGAAGTGCCGTACGGGTGGCAGCCGTAACCGGCGTATATTCCACATCCACGCCCAATTTCTTGGCCAGGGCTTCGCTCAGGTCCACTTCCAGGCCGCTGAACTTTCCGGTGGCAGGATCCTGGTAACCGAACCCTTTGGTGACGTTCTTGACGCCTACTCTCAATACCCCACGTTTCTTGATGGCGGCTACATCTTCCGCCACATTGGAGGATTTACCACTGTCGGCGCTCTTCTTCTCATCTCCGCAGCCTGCAAAGATGGAAGCGGCCATCAGGACCGTTACGCCCAAAGTCAGGATCTTGCTCAGTTTGCTCCATTTTTTCATGATAATTCCTCCCTCATTTGCTGCCTTGCTTCCTTGCTCTATGATTATCGCTGGCTGGTTTTCAGCGGATAATCTTGCTTAAGAACTTCTTCACCCGTTCGTTGGTGGGGTTCACGAAGAAGTGGTCCGGGGTCCCCTCGTCGATGATCTGGCCATCTTCCATGAAGATGATCCGGTCGGCCACCTGCCGGGCGAACCCCATTTCGTGGGTGACCACCACCATGGTGATGTTCCCTTCTTTGGCCAGCTTGATCATCACATCCAGCACTTCCTGGATGGTCTCCGGGTCCAGTGCGGAAGTGGGTTCATCGAAAAGGATGATCTTGCTTTCGTCGCACAGGGCTCTGGCAATGGCAATCCGCTGCTGCTGCCCGCCGGATAAGGTGGTGGGATATACATTGGCTTTGTGCCGCAGCCCAACCACTTCCAGATAATGGTAGGCGGTCTTTTCCGCGTCTTCCTTACTCTTGTGACGGAGTTTCATGGGTGCCAGTGTCAGGTTCTGCAGCACCGTCATATGCGGGTACAGATTGAACTGCTGGAATACCATGGACAGATTGTCACGGATCACCTGGGTCCGATTCTTTCGGGTCAGTTCCGTACCATTGATGTACACATGCCCGTCCGTAGGCTCCTCCAGAAAATTCATGCACCGTACGGTGGTGGATTTCCCTGAACCCGATGGCCCGATGATGACCAGCTTCTCTCCTTCTTTCACTTCCAGGTTGACGTCTTTCAATACGTGGTTGTTGCCAAAGTATTTGTTGACGTGTTCCAGTTTAATCATCATAGCCATCCCTGCTTTCGTTTGATTTGCAATCATTATAACGATTCTTGTTTATACAGTTCGTATTACTTCGAACAAATACGATTATACTCGAAATGCAGTCCAGGTAAATCGGTTCACAGATAGTTCACAATTTAATGTTTAAATTGTAGCTAATTTGTAACAAATTAAACTGTACAGACTGGATTATACTGTATACAATATGGTGTGCAGTTCGGTATGATATGGATAATATAATTTATTAACTTTATTATGTTCGGAATCAGCACTTCCAAAAGCCCCTGGCAGCTTCTTTTCTCCCGTCCAACGTCCCTGCCTCCGGTGCCCTGTAACGTTTCTCCCCATTCTGTGTTACAATAGGAAGACAACGATCTTAGATAAAGAAGGAATCCATTACTATGAAATTGCTTGTTTCCCATACCATCCGTCTTTCCCTGCTCCTCACTCTGGCCGCTTCTTCGGCTGCCTGGGCCGCTGCTCCCCTGCCTGCACCCAGACCGGTACCGGCCGTTTCGGGGGCAGGCACTGTACCGGCTGCCGCCTCTCCGGCTATGAAAACTTCGAACAATGCCCGGACAAAATCGCCCATTCTTCATCGCCTGCCGGTCCCCCAGTTCACCACCCACTACACCCGGTCCCATCCGGCTACCTGCACCTCCACCCTGCGCTGGAAACCCATCCTGGGCACCGTCTACTACAATGTAACGATCACCCTGCCCAATGGGACGGCCCTGCCCGCCGAACGGACCTACGTAGCCGGATACAACCTGGGTCTGCCCCGGGACACCCGGGGAGATGTGAAGGTCCGGATCCAGTCCTTCAACCTGGATGAACAACCCATCTCTGCTCCCTCTGCTGTTGAAACCGTATATGTGGACCCGGATCACAAACAGGCCCTGTACCCGGAGCCCATCAGCAAATTCAACAGTGGAAACGGCACCACCCTGCTGTATCCGGTGTACAACTGGGTGCCCCTCCACGTCATCCGCAATTATGAGGTGGAAGTGCTGAACACCAACAAGGTTTCCCCTTTCAGAGAGGCGGAGGAGGACCAGCTGCTGGAGCGGGGCAAATCCACCGGTTTTGACTGGTACGATGATGAATCCCACACCGCTCCCTATACCATGTACTGGCGGGTGCGGGCCATGGACGACAAGGGCAATCCGGTGGGCCAGTTCTGCCCGCCCCAGCCCATGCGCTGCAATCCGGAAGACAACTGGCAGGTGGCCACCCTGGGGGACAGCATCTCCCATGGAGGCGGCGATCTTTCCTATTCTCCCAGCGATTTTTCCTACAGTTATCAGTATTACCTGCCCTTTGACAGCGTGAACCTGGCAGAAAGCGGCGACACCAGCGAAGCCACCCTGGCCCGGTTTGACAAGGATGTGGTGCCCTTCCATCCCACCTACCTGATCATCATGACCGGCAGCAACAGCCTCCGGGGCTGGACCAGCGGCGAAAGCGTGATCAGCGACCTGAAGGGCATCCAGCAGAAGTGTGAAGATAACGGCATCATTCCCATTTTCATGACCCTGCCGCCAGTGAACCCGGCCAACATCAAAAAAGCCTTCGACGAACCCACCGCCGAAGGCTGGAAAGAAGAACTGGCCAAGGTCAACCAATGGATCCGCAGCCTGCCCTGGTACATCGACCTGGGGACCCAGTTCGATGAAACACGGGATCTGCCCACCCGGTACGCCCTGGACGGGCTCCATCTGAACTTCCGGGGCAAACGCCTGATGGCAGCAGCCATCAGCAGCCAGTGGAACGGCATCCTCCAGAAGATCCAGGAAGCGGCCAGCGAGGCGAACCCTGCACCAGATGAAGACAGTACGGACCACAGCGATGAGGATTGAGTAGACCAGGCTCTTGCGCCTGCACAAAGATTTTACAATCTGTGCTTCATTTTTTACATGCCTCCTATCCCTCTTTTACATTTCCTTTCTACAATAAATAGAAAGAACAATGCAAATGGGAATAGGAGGTTTTTTATGTCCGAAATCTTTATTTCTTCCACGCTGCTGTGGGGATCCCCCCTTCCGGTGCTGCTCCGGACCATCCGGGAAGCCGGTCTGGCAGGGCCGGAAATGTGGGCCCAGCAATTCTTTCTGGAAGGGTATGACAAAGCCCAGTACCGGGACCTGGCCGCCCGGAACGGTCTTTCCACCCTGGTCCACGCCTGCAGCTGGGATCTGAACCTGTGCTCTGCCAATGAGGGCATCCGCACGGCTTCCATCAAAGAAGTGATCCGCAGTCTGGAACTGGCCAAAGACCTGGGTGCCCGGGAAGTCACGGTCCATCCGGGCCATATGACCATGGTGTGCTGGCGGGCAGAAAGCGTAAAACGGCTCCACCACTCCCTGGAAACCATTGGGGATGCGGCCCGGGCCCTGCAGATGCCCGTCTCCCTGGAAATCATGGAACCGGTCCGGAAGGAATTCGTCACCAGTCCCCGGGCCATGGAGGAAGTCACCGGCGAACTGAAGGACCGCTTCCAGTACACCCTGGACCTGGCCCACTGCGACTCCCTTTCGGAAATGCGCACCTACCACCGGCAGCTGCACAAGCGCCTGTCCAAGCTCCACATCAGCAACCGGGTGGGGCCCCAGTACCACACACCCCTGCCCTTTGGGGATTTTGAGTACAAAACGCTCCTGCCCGAGATCCTGGGCTGGAATGTCCCCATGGTGGTGGAAGGCTACGACTCCACCGCCACCCATGAAGTCTTTCAGCGCAACGTGCGCTTTTTGCAGGAACAAGGAGGATTTGACAAATGAGCAACTGGAAAAAGAAAGCACTGGTCCTGGCCCTGGCGGGCCTTTCTCTGTTTGCCGCGGCAGGCTGCGGCGGCAGCAGCAAACAGGCAGGCAGCCAGGGAGGCAAACAGATCACCCTGTACACCTCCCAGCCCGAGGCGGACGCCCAGAAGCTGATCACCGCCTTCAACAAGGACCATCCGGACATCAAAGTGAACGTGTTCCGCTCCGGCACCGAGGAAGTCATCAGCAAGGTCATGGCCGAAAAGAAGGCCGGCACGGTAAAGGCCGACGTACTCCTGGTGGCCGACAACGTGACCTTCGAGAATCTGAAGAAGCAGGATATGCTGGAATCCTACCAGTCCCCTGAACTGAAAGGCATCCCTGCTGCCTACATCGACAAAGACCACCAGTACACCGGCACCAAGGTGATCACCACCGGCATCATCGTGAACACCTCCAAAGCCCATGGCACCCCCCGATCCTTTGCCGATCTGGCCAAACCGGAATTTGCCGGAAATGCCATCATGCCCTCTCCCCTGTACTCCGGTGCTGCCGCCTACAACCTGGGCGTGCTGACCCGAACCGGGAGCCTGGGCTGGGACTACTACAAGGCTCTGAAACAAAATGGCATGACCGTCACCAAGGGCAACGGCGCCGTGCAGAAAGCGGTGGTCTCCGGAGAAAAAGCCTATGGGCTCATTGCCGACTACCTGGCCAACAATGCCCGGAAGAAAGGGGCTCCCGTCCAGTTCATCTATCCTTCTGAAGGATCCCCAGCCGTCACCGAACCCATCGGCCTGCTGAAGAGCTCCAAAAATCAGGAAGCCGCCAAAGCTTTCATCGACTTCGTCCTGTCCAAAAAGGGCCAGGAAGTGGCCGCCAGCCAGGGATATACTCCGGTGAAGGAAGGCGTCAACCCGCCGGAAGGCCTGAAATCCATCAGCGACTTCAAAGCCCTGGCTGCGGACGTGGCCCAGCTGTTCCAGAACCGGGATGGGGATAAAAAGCAGTTCACTTCCCTGTTCCAGAACTAGGGGGCTCCCATGTCCATTGGTACCCTGTTCCGCAAAAGCCGTACCGCCATCGGGTACGGTCTTTTGCTCCTGTTCTTCGCCGCACCGGTGCTGCGGCTGGTATTTCTGAGTTTCATGACCCCGGAAGGGCTGGGCACCGGGAATTACACCGCCCTGCTGCGGGAAAGATGGACCCTGGAAACCATCTCCAATACCCTGGAAATCGGGGTGGGCTCGGCCGCCTTTTCCACAGTGCTGGGTACGGTACTGGGCTTTCTCATGGCCTATACGGACCTGGGCCACAAACGGCTGCTGGAACTTTTGATCCTGCTGCCCTTCATCATCCCCAGTTACATCATCTCTCTCAGCTGGAGCGGCCTGCTGCTGCCTGACGGCCATATCAACCACTGGCTGGGAGGGATGGGCTTTTCCCCGGTGAACCTGTATTCCAAATCCGGCATCATCTTCGTCCTGGGGCTGGTAAACATGCCGGTGGTCTACCTGAATCTGATCCATTTCCTGCGGAAGATCCCCAAAGATCTGGACTGGGCCAGCCGCAGCTGTGGCTTCTCGGCCTGGGAAACCCTGTGGCGCATCGATCTGCGGGAAGCCCTGCCTGCCATCTGCTCCGGCGCCCTGCTGGCCTTTCTGGCTGCCATCGACAATTTTGCCGTACCCGCCTTCCTGGGGATTTCTGCCAACATCACCGTGCTCAGCACCCTGATCTATGGAAAGACCATTGGCTTCGGACCCACGGCCTTTTCCTCGGCAGCAGCCCTTTCCGTGATCCTGTCCGCCCTGGCTTTGGGAGGCACCTTTGTGGAAAGCAGCCTGCACACAGAAAAGACCACCCTGGAAAGCATCCGGGAAAGCCGGGAGCCCCGGGTATTTCTTTCCCCCCGGGCCCGCCGGCTGACGGAAAAAGGCCTGCTGCTGGTACTGGGGGCCCTGGACCTGGTGCCCCTTCTGGACATGATGGTAAACGCCTGCCTGAAGACTTACGGCCTGCCCGCCACCCGGGGGAATTTCTCCTGGGAGAACTTCCAGCTGGTATGCACCAATACAGGGGTACTGGATGCCATCAGCAACAGCCTTTTCCTGGCAGGCATCACCGGCCTGCTGTGCCTGGTACTGGGCACCGCCATCGCCTACTGGAAGCTGCGGAAACACAGCCAGGTGGCCGCCCTGGCAGAACGGTGCGCCGCCCTGCTCTACGCCCTGCCCGGCATTGTGCTGGCCCTGGCGGAGATCTTCCACTGGACGGAACCGCTGCCCCATGTGCGCCCGGAAATCTACGGAACCCTGGGCCTGTTGATCATTGCCTACGGAACCCGGTACCTGGTCCTGCAGATCAAAGGAAGCCGCAACGCTCTCCTGTCCATCAACCCGGAGCTGGAAGACGCGGTGCGCTCCTGCGGTCGGGGCAGACTGACCCTTTGGAAAGAAGTCCTGCTGCCCCTGCTCCTCAAGCCCTGTCTGGCCAGCACCGGGCTGATCTTCGTATCTGCCCTGACAGAAGTGACCCTGTCCTCACTTCTTGCCAGTGCCGGCACCCGCACCATCGGCCTGGCCATTTTCAATTTCCAGCAGTCGGGGGATTACAACCTGGCTGCTGCCCTGTCTACGGTGGTGGTCCTGCTGATCCTGGGTGGCTACGGCGTCGCCCAGCTGAGTCTGACCCATAAGAAAGGAAGTACAGTCCATGGATTTGTCACTGGAACGGATCAATCAATGGTTCGGCAAAACACAAGCGTTGAATAACATCAATCTCCTGATTCCCCAGGGGCAATTCGTGGCCATCCTGGGGCCCTCCGGCTGCGGGAAATCCACCCTGCTGCGGATCATCGGCGGCTTTTTGGAACCCACCAGCGGCGTGGTCCGGCTGGGAGATACGGTCTACTCCGGAGAGGGCACCATGGTGCCTGTGGAGCAGCGGGACCTTGGCATGGTCTTCCAGTCTTTTGCCCTGTGGCCCCACATGACCGTACGCCAGCACGTGGAATTCCCCCTGAAGAGCCGGCGGCAGAGCGCCATGACCCCAGAAGAAAAGAAAGCGGCCGTGGACCATACCCTGGAACAGATGGGGCTTTCCGCCCTGGCCGACCGGTACCCGGGAGAGCTGTCCGGAGGCCAGCGCCAGCGGGTCTCCCTGGCCCGGATGATGGTGGGCCTGCCCAGCCTGATGCTCATGGATGAACCCTTGAGCGCCCTGGACGCCGAACTGAAGATCTCCATGCGCCAGGTGATCCAGGACGTGCACCGGTCCACCGGATCCACCATCCTGTACGTGACCCATGACCAGAGCGAGGCCCTTGCCATGGCCGATCTGATCATCGTCATGCGGAAAGGGTCCATTGAACAGATCGGAACCCCCCGGGAAATCTACCTCCATCCCCGGACCCGGTTCGTAGCCCAGTTCGTCAGCCGCTGCAACCTGATCCCCGGCCAGTGGCGGGACGGCCTGTTCCATGTGGCAGGGACCCGACTGGTCTACCCGGATGCGGACCTTCCCTTTGTGTTCAAGCATGACCAGTGCTTCCCCATCCGGCCGGAACAGTTCCGGATTTCCCGAAGCGAGCCGGGGCTACCGGCAGTGGTGACCAACCGCCAGTACAATGGCCGGTGGATCAGCTACCGCCTGCTCCAGGGGAACCGGCAGGTGGAAGTGGTGACCGGACCCGGGGAACTGTACCAGCCGGGAGAACAGGTGCGGCTGGTGTATTATGCCCAACAGCAGGCCCAATGAGCCTGGAAAAGTTTTCCCTGACGGGCAGGCTCTGGAGGAATCGTACAGTACGAACTCTGGACAGGGTGCAGTACGGAACCCACCACCATGCATCCGCATGGTCCCCCGCCCTTATAAAGGGCGGATACTCCTGTTGTCGTTTGACCCGCGTTGCTGATTGTCTGTTTTCTTGGGTTCGCAGGGCTTCTTGCTTAACCATCTCCCTTTTCAAGAGCGGATATTCCTGTTGTCGTTTGCACGCGTTGCTGATTGTCTGTGTTCTTGGGTTCGCAGGACTTCTTGCTTACCTATCCGCCCTTTTCAAGGGCGGGGGACCGTTGCGCCCCGGCGCAATGGTGGTGGGTTCGCTCCCCCCCTCTGCAGCCTGGGCCCGGATTGCTGTACCGACCACGAAAAAAGAGGGTGTGAAAAAATGCTTTTGAGCTGACCCCCAATTGTTAGACCAAAAATCTAACAATTGGGGGTCAGTTTTTTATGGCAAAACACAACTATGAATTTAAGAAAAAAATAGTACTGGAATACTTGAACAGTGACGAAGGGTGT
>Ga0256406_1004430_pt1 | contig 16085 bp, 10 predicted proteins | sample RumenRJG_03DNA_FD_185986 | JGI IMG/M metagenome (GOLD analysis project Ga0256406, IMG submission 185986) | Bovine rumen microbial communities from Lethbridge, Alberta, Canada - RJG_03 | ecosystem: Host-associated > Mammals > Digestive system > Stomach > Rumen | place: Canada: Alberta | collected... | reverse complement strand
TCAGACGCGGTCACGATAACAAACGACGAAGCGCTGAAAACCTGGGGCGTGCAGGCGCATGACCTTGGCCCCCTGCTTGAAACGGGCTTCATCGACATGGTGCCCTACAACGCGTTCTGGGAAGACAGCACGATACGCTACTTCGACCAGGAATTCACGATGAAGCGCTGCCCGGCGAAGTACGTGCTGTTCCGGGCGCTGCGCTACACGTGGATCCACCTGCCCCATGCCGAGCAGACGATTCCACCCGATGACGTGAAAAAGCGCTTTGGGCTCGAGAGGCTCTGGAACAACTTCATGCGCCACGAAGAGCGATTCGTCGACGAGAACCGCAACCGCAAACGCTATCGGGACATTTTCGAATGGGCGCGTCTCGACGTCGATGGAATTGCAGCGCGCCGAAACGCGCTCGCAAGCTCCACGGGCGGCATCAGCGACAAGCCGTATGGCACGGGCCTGCTCATGGGCGTGTTCGACCTGTTCCACGTAGGGCACCTGCGCCTGATAAAGCGCGCAAAGGAACGCTGCCGCTTCCTGCGCGTCGCCGTGCTTGCCGACGAGGTGGTGCAGCGGTTCAAGGGCATCACGCCCACCATCCCGCTCGCACAGCGGATGGAAATCCTTGCCGCCATCGACGGCGTGGACGAGGTCGTGGCCATCGAGGACGACCCCTCGCGCCTTGCAGAATGGCATCGCCGCCCCTTCGACTGCTTCTTCTCGGGTGACGACTACGCCGACGACGAATACTGGAAATGGGAGCGCCAAGAGCTGGAAAAGCTCGGCGCCACCATCGAGTTCTTTACGTACACAGAAGAGCAGAGCTCCACGAACATACGTGGCAAGCTCGCGAAACACAGCGAGGAGAAGGCATCATGACACGAGGGTTCGTGACCATAGCAACGGGAAAGCAGCGCTATTACGAGATTGCAGCGAACTTGCTCGCATCGTATCGGCATTTCACGGCCAACCCCCTGCCCTTTGCCATCATCTGCGATGCCGAAAATGAATACACCGCACTCTTCGACGACGTGATCGTGATCGACGACCCCTGCCGTTCGTACGTCGACAAGATCTTTCTGCCCTGCTACGTCCCCTACGACGAGACCATCTTCATCGACGCAGACTGCCTTGCCTACAAAGACCTCAACGACCTGTGGGAAGTCTTCGAGAATCAGCCCGACTTCTCGGTGCTGGGCAAGAGCTATCCGCCCGACTACCGCTATGCCTGGTTCAAGCGGGAAGACGTTGCGGAATACGCCGAGGCCATAACGTTCATCCCCGACTTCATCGGGGGCGTCTATTTCATGCGCAACACCAATGCATTGCGCGAGTTCGCCAACACCAGCCTCGACATCTTGTCCCACTACCACCGCTACACGTTCCGCCAATTCGAAAACCCCTGCGACGAGCCGGTGTTCGCGCTTGCCACGGCCGTCCACGGATTCAAGCCCGCAGACCGAGACCGGTTCCCCATCTGCTTCTACCCACATGCTATCACGTTCGAATCCGACATCGAGGCGGGCTGGGTTGCCTACGACAGCAGATACGACAGCGAGCGGGCTATCCACGAGAATCCCTATCTGGTCCATTGGGGAAGCGGCAACACTGCGCTCCCGCCTTACACCATCATTTCGACACGGCTAACTGCAGCTGAGCACCCAACTTCGCCACCTCAGAGGAACGTCCATGAAGATACCCCGCCAAACAGTCTGCATAACGTTGATGCTTTGCCTAGCAGCGGCGCTCACGTGTGCAATCGCCGGTTGCCAACCCTCAAGTTCGCAGCAGCCTTCGTCCGCAACCGCATCATCGTCGAGCGTCGATGCGACCATCACGTTCAGCCACGAGTCTGGCGCTTACCGCGACGCATCCCTCGAGCTGGCCATCAAGAACCCCGCCAACTTGCCCATGGTGTACACCACGGACGGGTCGAGGCCCACGTCGGCTTCGGAACGCGTTTCCGGGCCAATTGCGCTTGACGCAGGAGACACGAACCGCGCTTTCATCGAGCAGCTTGCGGCTGAAGTGCCCGACTACAGGACGTTGCACGTCGACGACACGCTCCCCACGGCCACCGTCGTGAGAGCTGCCGCAATTCTTCCCGACGGCACGGTTGGACCCATTGCCACCAACACGTACTTCATAGGCGAGGACATCGTGGAGCTGTTCGGCGATGCTATGGTCGTGTCGCTCGTCGTCGATCCAGCCGACCTGCTCGACTACGAGACGGGCATCATGGCAAAGGGCGCCATCTACGATGCGCATCGCGAAGAAAACGAAGCTCTCACGAACGGAATGCAGTTCAACGTTCAGGCGAACTACACGCAGAAAGGCCGCGATTGGGAACGCGAAGCCGTCACGGAGTTCTTCGATCGCTCCAACGAGCTGACGCACGAAGCGCCCTGCGGGATTCGCCTGCGCGGGCACATGTCCCGCGTGTACGCCCAAAAGAGCTTCAACGTCTACCTCCGCGGCTCCTATGGCATGAAATCCTTGGACTACGACCTCTTCGCCGACGCCGTCACCGTGACCGGCGGATCGCCTGCTACGTCGTTCGAGAGCTTCTGCCTGCGGTCTGGGGGCAACGACACCGAGATGCTGCGTTACCGTGACAGCCTGTTGCAGCACGCGCTATCGGGGCTCGACTTCTCCATCCAGTCGATGCGTCCTGCAATTGTCTTCTTGAACGGGGAATTCTACGGCGTATATAGCCTTGCCGAAAAATATTCCGATGCTTACGTGGCGGACCATTATGGGGTCGACGCGTCCAACGTGGTCATCATCGAAGATGGCGAGATCGACGAGGGTCAAGACTCGGACCTTGCGCTCTACGACGAGCTGATGGGCTTCGCGCAGCGAGATCTGGCCGACGAGGCAACCTGGAACGCGTTTGGCGCTCTCGTGGACGTGCAATCGATGGCCGACTTCTATGCAGCGCAAATCTACCTGGGCAACTACGATTTTGAGGAAACGAGAAACTGTCGCGTCTGGCGTGCGCGTGAACCCGAGGCGGGCAGCGACTACGCCGACGGGCGATGGCGCTGGATGTTGTTCGACACCGAATTCTCCTGCGGGCTGTACGACCAGCCTACGACCAAAGCCAGCTACGACATCATGGGGCAGTATATGAAAACATGCCCCCTGTTCACCTCCGCCATGCATAACCCCACATTCCGCGAGCTCGTTCGCGCCCGCCTCGTTGACCTGTCGCAAAACGCATTCGAGCCAGCCCGCATCACCGCCTTGTTCGACGAATGGTGGGGAACTTGGGAACCCTGGATCGAGCTGAGCTGCAAGCGCTTTGCGACCAAGTTCGACATGGCGCAATGGGACAAGGGCCTGGCAATCGACTTCTTCGAAGACCGCGCCACGAACGTCTTGGCCTTCTTCGACAAGCATGCCGCAGAGATGTCGGCCGCTCGTTGAACCAAAACTAGTCGACAGCCTTAACCTCTACGTCGTGCAGGCGGATAGCGCCCCAGTATTGGTGGTGCCAGTCAAGATAGTTCGACTCGTCGAGGGGCACCACAACGTCGAACACCACGCCGGGGTACACGCCGTCCAAGATGTCTTCGTTCCCCTCGTCGTCGTGCAGGTAGGCAACCAGGTCGGCGCTGTACTGCCCCGTCGTCAGATGGGCCGGGTCGAGACGCATGCGAACGTGGTTGACGCCCTCGTGAAGGTCGACGAAACCGCCCGAGAGCATGGTGGCTATCTTGGTGCCGTCCTGCGACCACAGCTCGAACCTGAAGCCAACGCGCTCGAGCGGGCGCAAGGCCGTGCACGCCAATTCCAGTTCGACGGCGTCGCTATCCGCAAACGTCGGCACGTCCTTTTCCAGAATCTCGAGCGTGTCCATGTTCAGGCGCTTGTTGATGCGCAACGAGCTGTCGTAGGGACGATAGCCCGCATCGTATTCGTAGCGCGTGCGCAGCAGCGTGTCACCGCCACCCAAGTAGAGGGCAATGGCCTGGTCCACGTCGCCATCGAAGATTATCTTGCCCGCATCCATGACGATGCAGCGGTCGCACAGGCGCTTGATCGTGTTCATGTTGTGGCTCACGTACAGGACGGTGCGCCCTTCCTGCTTCGCCGCCTGCCGCATGCGGTCGAGGCACTTGTGCTGAAACGCCATGTCGCCCACCGCCAGCACCTCGTCCATGATCATGATCTCGCTGTCAAGATGGGCGGCCACCGAGAAGCCCAGCTTCACGTACATGCCGCTGGAATAGCGCTTCACGGGCGTGTCGATGAACTCGCGCACTTCCGAGAACTCGATGATGTCTTCCATCTTCTCGTCGATCTCGCGGCGCGTCATGCCCAGGATTGCGCCGTTCAAGTAGACGTTCTCGCGGCCCGTCATCTCGCCGTTGAAGCCCGTGCCAACCTCCAGCATGGAAGCCACGCGGCCATAGAGATCAATCTCGCCTTCGGTGGGTGCCGTGATGCGGCTGAGCAGTTTGAGCAACGTCGACTTGCCGGCACCGTTCTTGCCGATGATGCCTAGCGCCTCGCCTTTGTACACCGTAAGGTCGATGCCGTCGAGCGCGTAGAAGTCGTCGCCCATGCGGATGGAGCCGTCGAGCTTTCCCTCCCGTTGGAGCTGCCTGCGCTCGCGCCATTCCTTGATGTCGCCCTGGAGCGTGCCGCTGCCTATTTGGCCCAGGCGATAGCGCTTGCGCACCCCAGCGATCTTGATGATGGGCTCGCCCCCGTTCGTATGTCCCTGCAAGAGATTGTCCATGGCTACACCGTGTCGACGAACGTCCTTTCCACGCGGTTGAACATCAGGATGCCCACCACCGTGCACACGATGGTGAAGACGATGCTCGACGCCAGGGCAACCACGTCAACCGACCCCGCGCCCAACATGACGTAGCGCAACCATTCGATGGGTGCCGTCGCGGGATTGGCGAGCACGGCCGTGCGCAACACGCCCTCGCCAATTTGCGAGAGCGGGTAGACGACCGGCGTGCCGAACATCCACAGCTGCATGCCGAACGAGACCAGTATTTGCAGGTCGCGGTATTTCGTCGTCAGGCTGGACAGGATGATGCCCACGCCCATGCCCAGAAGGCTCAGCTGCACGAGCACGAGCGGAATGGTGAGCCAGAGGAGCCAGTTCGGGTGAATGACGCCCTGGAAAACGTAGAACGCGATGAGCGCGAGCACGAGGACCATCTGGATTGCAAAACGTATGAGGCCGACGAGCAAGTTGGAGATGGGCACGGTCAACCGGGGAAAATACACTTTGCCGAACACGTAGGCGTTCGAGATGAACGTGGAGGCGTTCGAGGTGACCGCCGACGAGAACAGCCCCCAAATGGCCGTACTCGTGAGGTAGAACAAGACCTGGGGCACCCCATCGGTGCTTATACCCGCGATGACGCCGAACACTAACATGTAAGCCAAGCTGGAAAGAAGCGGGCTGATGACGATCCACGCCGGCCCCAACACCGTCTGCTTGTACGTGAGCGTGAACGTCTTTTTCGTGAGCAGCACGATAAGATCGCGGTAACGCCACACCTCGCCAAGCTTCAGCCCCGTACGGCCACCCTCGGGAGATATGTGAACGTGATAGCGCATCGAATGCAATCATACCCTATCGTGTCCCTGCCGACACAATCTCGCAGCACCACAACGCGTTGAAGCCACGTTCCTTCAAGCTTGCCGCCAGTTGGTCGCCCTGGTTCTTGATGCACACGACGATGGCCGACGCATCTTTGTCGATGGCTGCAAGCACATCAGCCGCCGCGGCAACCTTCGTTCCGCACACGGCAGTCGGATTTTCCGCAGAATCGGTTACCAAGAAACGCTCGATTGCCACCCCGCGTTCGGCGAGAATGCCGTAAATTTTTCTCCCCCAAATACCCGCACCATACAAATAGACGTCTTTGGGGGCTTGCAGGCGCGCAATGGCATCTTCGTCGACCATCGGGGGCTTCGGCTCATGAACCTGGAGGTAGGACACGTATGCCGCGAATGCCGTCAGATATTCCTTGTCGGGGAAATCGCTCGCAGGCTGGGGGAACACCTCATGCTCCCTTTTGCCGTCGACCATGGTGGTCCACAACTTGCCAAGCTGTCGCTTCGCGGCGGGAACGTCGGGAAACAGCTCTTGGACCATGCGCGCGATCATGCAGCATACGATGAAGTAACACTGGTAGCTGAACGCGCGGCTGGACGACACGGTCACCGAGCCCGCCTGGTATCTTCGGAACACGCCGTCTTCCGCAAAGCACTCAATACGCTTGGAGAAAAGAATTGCTCGCATGGAGAAGTATTCGTCCTGGTGGATGACGTTTTCGGGCGACCAGCATTCGTTTTCCAGCAAGAACGAGCGGCGCCAAAGCTGACGTTGCACATAGGTGCGGTACTCGTTGTTGCGCTCCAAACGGCTAAACATTTCCTTACCATCCAGCACGACGCCATATGCTGTTTTCTCGTAGGGGCCGTCGTACCACGTTTTGAAATGCGCTTCCAGCTCGGGGCTCTCGTAGACAGGCTGCATGTTGAACAGCACGCCGTCGAGCTGCTTTGCCCTTGCTTCGCGATAAACGTTCTCCAGCAAAGTGGGAGCTATATAGTCGTCGGCATCCAAGAAGTATACGTACTCGCCCGCAGCCCGACGCAAACCTTCGTTGCGAGCGGCGCCAGCACAGCCGTGTTTTTGGCGCACTACGTTAACACCTGCATACGCCCCAGCTATCAGAGCGCTCCGGTCGGTACTTTCGTCGTCGATGACGATGATTTCTACATCCTCAAGCGTGCTCGCCAGCACGCTCTCCAGACATTGGGGAAGATACTTCTCGCCGTTGAAGACGGGAATGATAACCGACACCGCTACCATTTAGTCACCTTCTCCCTGCTTAACGGGAACGGCATTCCAGTCGGGACCGTAATACCGTTCCAGCCACGCCTCCGCATTGCGCGGGATAGGGATCGTCGTGTCCTCGAAGGGAACACGGGTTGCCTGCAGCACGTCGTCGATGGCAAAACGTACCGTGTTTGGCTGGCGGCGGTAATTGCCGGCAAAGACGGTCAGCAGGCCCGTCGGCTTACACGACATGCAAGACCCCTTCAGCAATTTGCATAACGTCGCCCGTTTCATGTGGTCTGCCAACAGGAAGTACAGGCTCAGCTTTCGCGGGTTGACGTCCCACAGCTTCCCTTGGTTGAAACCATACGTTTGCGCATAGAGCGTACGCTGCCATTGGCGAATGAAGCGCTGCCTGAGCGCAACCTCTTCGTCGTCGATCGGACAATTGTCAAGCGGCATGATGTCCAGCCACGCATCTCCCGTCTCCAGACCGTCGCCTGCGGAGCGGGAATCCCGGTAGCGCAATTTCGCAAAGCCACCGAAAAAGACACGTTCGTCGTTTTCGGGTGTCTGTATGAACAAGGGCTCTGGGAACACGCCCGCCTCTGCCAAATGCAGCAATTCGTCGTAGTCCCTGCGCGGCATGGCGACGTCGAGGTCTTCGTCCCCGGGGACGAATCCACCATGCCGCACGGCACCGAGCAGCGTGCCATGCGTCGCAATGTAAGTGAGTCCGAATTCCTGGCATGCAACATCAAATGCTGAAAGCAACTTGAGCAGATTTTTTTTCTTGCGCTCGCCGGACGCGAGTGCCACCAGCGGCTGTTCCGTGCTATGCGAAACAGGCTCTCCCGAAGGGAAATCGCACTCTGGCGCAGCTTCAGAACTGCGAGGCTGGTCTGGCGGGATGATCGACCAGATGTCTTTGTCTTGAACAAGGCCAGTCATGTCGTCATAGAGCGTGATCCGCTCGGCGTTGCAGCGGTCGATGCCGGGCAAAAGATCGTTGACGAATTCGTGGGAAACCACATCACCCGGCATATACCAATTCGAAAAATACCTGCTCGCAAAAAGCAAGACGCCTGCGTGCACATCCCGCAAGAACGCCAGCTCGTCAGCGGTGCGCAGCTCGTCGGCAAACACAGGCTCTCCACCAGGCAAGAATCCGACAAGCGAAGGCTCGTCGGAGCTTATGTAAGCCTCCAAGTGAAGATAGCGCGAAAGGAAGCTGGCATCTTCGTCGTCGAAGTAGTAGTCGGCGCCAAGACGGCAGGCAAGCGTATCGCTCACGCGTGAGCCGAAGCAGAATCCCCGCAGGCTGAATGGCACGAACGCCTCGAGCTGTTTTTGGCATGTCCCGCCACCCACGAATTCCACGAACGCATACGCACCACCCGCACGAAGGTTGCACGATGCCAAATAATCGAGATAGGCGCGATATGCAATCCCATCGCCATCCCTGCTTTGCATTCCCACAAGACTCGCTTTGCGCGAAGTGAGGAAATACCAAGCAGGCGGAAGCGGCGAAGCATCCACGTGCGAGCAGTAGCAGTCGAATACCTCTTTCACGAGGTAGCCATCACGCGAGGCAAACAATATGCCATCGAATGCGTCTTCTCGGTCGGCAAGGCGCTCGACGAACCATGTCACGAACCCGACGATAAGCGGCGCAACGAAAAGAGCCACCCGCGCCGCATCACGCCCACACTGCACCTCTACCTGAGGTGCAATTTCTGCTGCACATGCACTCAAGCGTCCCTCTGGCGTTGCCGGATACGAACCATCGACTGAAGAAAACCATGCCACTTCGTCGTTCGCTTCGATTTCGATTCCGTGGGGACGGTAGAAATCGGGGTCGACTTTCAGATTCCACGCAAGGACAGCCTCCCTGCCATATGCCAGGGGAATCACCGCATCCTTCAATACGTCGAAACCTATATGGACCACGCGCTTTCCCGCAGCCTTGTCATCAAGTACGCGATAGAGGCCGTTTTGGGCATAGAGCCCCGTTTCAGCCGCAAGAAGCAGGACAAAACCATGGGTTACGCCCACACGTGCCAGCGCCTCGAGAACGTCTTCCCTTTCAAGGTGTGGGTCAGTGCCATACACCACTACGTCCTTGCCTTGGGCGATGGCATAATCAACAAGGGGCACGATGCAGCAATCGATTGAGGTGCTGTTCTGAACGCTTGCAGTTCGCAGGGCTTGCCCGACGTCTGCATCTCCGCTCAGCAACTCCGCATTGACGCATAACACATCGCATGCGTCGAGCAAGGATATCTGGTCTTTGAGCGGCTGCGTCAACACGGCGGCAAGGCGGTCCTGGAGAACCCTCACGTCGTTGCCATACATATCGTAAAGCGCCACGCCCTTGTGCCTGCATGCTCGCTTGATGCGGCGCGCCACCACAAGAGCCGGCTGGAACTCTGCCGCAATAACTATGGCGTCGAGGTTCTCGCCCAGGGCGTCGCTGAAGGCGACCACGTCATATCCGCACACCTGCGCACCCACGGCGTTGTCGTCTATAACCACAACTTGGGAGAACAGCCCGCCCGCGCTTTCCAGGATGCGCCGCGCGTTTGCGCCTGAGCCGTAGACGCCGACGCGCTTGCCCGCAAGCGCCGGAAGCCACGCGAGGCAAGTTGCGAGCCTGAAATCGGTCTCGCGCGTAAACCCGTCAGGCTTGCGCAACACCTTTGGCGCATTGCAGTTGGGCACATTACCCACGGGTCAGCCCCCTAAAATACTCGATTGTACGTCCGAGACCCTCGACGAGTTCAACCTGGGGATGCCAACCAAGCTTCTCCTTTGCGAGCGTAATGTCAGGTCGACGTCGCATGGGGTCGTCAGAAGGCAAATCACGAAACACCACCTTCGAAGAAGACCCAACCATGCCAATGACTTTCTGCGCAAGCTCGAGCATGGTGAACTCGCCCGGATTGCCCAAATTCACTGGCCCTGCAAACTCATCCTGGGCCATCATTGCCCTGAACGCATCGACCATGTCGTCCACATAGCAAAAGCTGCGTGTCTGCATACCGTCGCCGTATACCGTAATATCGTTGCCCTCAAGCGCTTGAAGTATGAAGTTCGAGATGACGCGTCCATCATCGGGCCGCATGCGGGGGCCATACGTATTGAAGATGCGCACGACGCGCACTTCGACGCCATACTGTCGTGCATAATCGAAGAACAGCGCTTCAGCTGCACGCTTGCCCTCGTCGTAGCATGCGCGTATGCCGTCGGGGTTCACGTTGCCGCGATACTCTTCGCGCTGGGGGTGCTCCAGCGGGTCTCCGTACACTTCGCTCGTCGACGCCTGCAACACGCGAGCACCCGTCCGCCTCGCCAGCTCGAGCACGTTGATCGCGCCAATCACGCATGTTTTCATGGTGCCCACGGGGTCCGCCTGATAGAAAACGGGGCTTGCAGGACACGCCAGATTATAGATGCACGCCACGTCTTCATAACAATCAAGCACTCCCGCATCTGCCACATTCGCCTCGATAAACTCGTAGTGCGGATTGTCCGCAAACGCGTCGCAGTTCGCCCTGCTCCCTGACGAGAGGTTGTCAAGGCACACCACGTGCTTGCCCTCGCCTAGCAAGCGTTCAACCAGATTGGCGCCGATGAAGCCCGCGCCTCCTGTCACCAAGATCAATCCATCCCGCACTGTAAAGCTCCTTAGAACATTTCCCCGCCTGTCATGCCCTGTCTTTTGAGCTTGACTGCACGCCAATAACCTCTCGCTACGCTCATCTATAACCAAGTAGCCATCATCTGCTACAGCGTCTGCTCCAACGGCCCGCACCCTCACGAGGGCGCATTCCCCACCATGCAGAGCGCGTTTTCTATCGCCATTTCAAGAAACGTTTGGTCGATGTGGTAATCTGCCGTTCCGTCCTTTTGAGCATTCGCCAAGTCGAATCCTCCCGTCACCGAGAGATAGTGTACCCCTTTTTTGAACAGGGGATTCACGCAGGCGGGATAGCCCCATCCCTGCCCGAATGTCTCGATGAACACCGACCCAGGCCTCATGTAGAGCGAGTTGGTGGAGTTTGCCCCATGCGGCGTCATGACGATGTCTGCCGCTCTGAAGTGCGCTATTTGCTCTTCAACAGAGAGCTTTTCGGGGACAATCGTGGCAAACCCGTACTTTGCGAGGACAGCCTGAGCGCCAACGAGTTTGCGCGTCCCAACGCGTTCGACGAACAACCGCCGAGGATACGTCCCGAGGCCATGCCTCACGTCTATCTTCTTCTCAATCTTCTCTGCAAAACGCAGCAGCGGCACTGACGCGCGATTGCCATGGAAGAGATAATCTTCCGTTCGGATGAAATACACCTTTTCGAAGCGATACGTGGCGCTCTCGTCAAGGTCGTCTATCCACAAAACGCGTGAGAAATCGAAGTCGAGCAGCTCGAGCAGCTGATGCGTAAACGGTGCGCGTTGAAGCACATAGGTGCCCGTGAACCCCGCCGCCTCCATGGCAGATATTTGGTCGAGCACCTCGAAGGTAAAATGCCAGTAGTTGGTTCCCCAGAAACGATTTGCGGCGCAGTATTCGCCTGGCAGTTCGATGGCGCGACGGGGCAACTCGTCGAACCGCTGAGGCATGTTCAGCGCAATCGGATCCCACTTCACGTCGTCTCTAAACCAGGTGTCTTTCACGATATGGCCCACTCCGTCATGGTATATGAGCAGCTTTTGGGCGCTATTCTGCTCGAGAAAGGCGTAGACGCCATTGCAGGCTGTGAGCACATACCCCTCGTCGACATTACCCAAGTTCGCATCAACAACCCAGTCGAGCGCGTTGGCCGCAACAAGGTCGTCTTGTGCAGCAATGGTCACGACGGGGATTCCCCATGCCTGTGCTTGATTCTCCATGTCGTTGTAGCGCCCCAGCGCACCTCGTGCGGCGATGAAGACACCTTCGAACTCGCCCACATCGAAGCGAGCTTTCATCTTGTCAGGGCTTTCCACGACAACCTGCCCACCGGCCTGCTCCATCCGCACCTCGTACGCCTTATCGAATACGGCAACTACTTTATATGTATCGGCCCATACGGTATTCAAAAGTCGATACAGCTTTCTGCCGTAATCTCCAAACCCCCAGAGCGCTACCCTCATTACTGCAGCCCTTTCCTCAAACGTCGCCCAGACAATTACCTTCAGAGCCCTTCAGCCAACCGTAGATCTTCAATAGTCAAAACGGCGCGCGGTACGGCAAACAACGCCATGCTGTCGCCTAGAACCCGCTGCGCCTTTTCCCTCATCTCGCCAGCGTATTTCGTGCTGGCGATCACCAGCGCGTCCAGATTCAGCCGAACAGCCTCGTCTATCGAGTAGACAGGCTCGCCTTTGAACGTTTGACCCGGTGCAGCTTGCGTCTCGAAGAATATGCATGTGCGTTGCGTGCAGTCAAGCACGCCGAGGAACGCTTGGCAAATCTTGCCAGTACCGTATATGCCCAAACGCGGAGCTTCCCGCTGATTGGGAAATGCTCCGAACAACGTCGAGACGACAAGGTCACGCGATGCCGACAGGGGCGTGTCAGGCCAAGCTCGAACGCCCTTTGCCAAGCTGAGAAGCGCCATGAGGTGCATGATGCGCACCTCGTAAGGCAATGCAACATCCAGGCATCCCGTGCGCATCTCCTCCGCAGAGGCCAACACCCTCGCGCGAAGTTCCTCTGACGGTTCGAGCTCTGCAAACTGCCTGAACCGGATGTCCTTGACGGAGCTAACGTCTTGAAGAATCCGAAGCTTGTCCGCATCATTTTGCCGACAAGCGAGTTCACACAAGATTCGATGAACGTCGAAACAGCTGTCAGCCAGCACCGGGGTGAAACCCGCATGCACGTTCGAACCAGGCCTCTCTCGGTACCGATGCAACTTCAGCGGCACGTATTGCATGCGACGCGCAGCCATGTACACGCGCCCAATCCAGTCGTTGTCCTCGAAGTAGATTCCCTCGGCAAACCGTAAATCATTCTCGAGCAGGAATGAACGGTCAAAGTACTCCAGCCAGCACAGGAACGGCGTCATTCCCTTGTTGAAGTATTTGCCCCAGAAGGTTGGCCCGTCCATGAGCTCGCTGGTCACGTCAGCCGATCGGTCGCACATCTCCTGGAACAGGTCGGGGCGCTCAACATCGGGGTCATCCACGAAGCCGGCGCTGTCAAAGGTGACGAAGTCGAGGTTGCTCCGTTTGCAGATGCGATAACAAGTTTCGAAATGCTCGGGCACGATGATGTCGTCTGAGTCCATGAAGTAAACGTATTCGCCCCGCGCTTCTGCCAAACCGCGGTTGCGGGCGGTCCCCTGTCGCAGGTTCGGCTGCTGGAAAACGCGCACACGCGGATCGCGGGCTGCATAGGCGTTCTCTATGTCAAGGCTGCCATCGGTAGATCCGTCGTCAATCAGAATAATTTCGATATCCTGCTGTGTCTGCGCCAACACGCTGTCCAGGCACGCCGGCAAATACTCTTTCGTGTTGTACACGGGAATGACGACCGAGGTTTTAGGCGTCTCGCGTGGTGCCATGCTCTTCCGCTCCTCGCTATTCCAGAGGCTATACCGCCTGAAATCATCACGTCCAAGTAAAAGTGGTATCGGGTTGAGGAGAAATGCTTTCGAATGCCGCATAACCGTACCGTTGACCCAGTCATACAAAGGTTCGCTTGAACCAGCGGACGGCATGAAGACCGAATGACTGAGAGCGCTTTCGTAGGAAACGAAGCATACGTGCTTTACATCCTTCGCCAATCTATCGAAGTCGCGCTCGATGCAGGGGTTTTCGGTGTGCATTTCCAAAAACAAGTTATCCCAATTAATGCGGTTTCGGCGCCGCTCCCACTGCTCGACAGCCTCTTCGGGAGTCTTGACGTGGTTGAAATGCAGCTTCACATCGCCCCCGAGCAGCATGACAGGATACTCCTCCCCGCTGTCATCGGTGCGCTGTTCGAGATATTCGAGCTCGCCTTCCACGCAGTAATGCTTTAAGTCCGCGAGCAGGCGCAAGTAGTCACTGTCCCAAATGAAGAGGTTGCGGAAAGGCGACAGACATGGCAACCCCAGCAATTTGTAGGTAAGCCCACCCCAGCAGAGGTCGCTGATTATGGATACGCTGCTGCGCTTGAGCTCCATGTAGTCATCGAGATCAATGTTGGGCAATTCGAAGATACGTGAAGGAATGACCTTCTCCTGCGGAACCCCTAGATTTTCGCACGCATCTCTCACGACGTCGTCAAACTCCGTTTCGGAGCAGGCAATTAGCAAGTCAAAGTCTAAGTCGCCGACCTCGTCGCGAGCCACAATTGGCACGCCGTCGATAAACCCGCATTTGGGAAGCGACCTTGCCGTAAATGCCACGAGCTCTATCTGACCCTTCTCGGCAAGCCGTGACAGCGTGCTGGCTATCCGGAGATACGCCAAGCCGCAGCCCCATACCACGGTACGCATAGCCATCGGTTACTCCTTGCTGTAAACATGCCGCCAGCCAGCCTCGTCGAGCAAACGTTCGACGTCGGCGCGGTAACCGTCGGTCACCGACACCACGACCAGCGTTTTAGAATCTACGGGAACCTGGTCAATCGCCCGCACGCGATGGCCCTTGAACGCTTTCGGGTTTCCCTGCATGCTGCTGACCAAGAAACCTTCGACAGCCCGCCCCTGGTTCACGAGCGACTCGAACACGTTGCCCGCGATGACGCCAGCTCCGTATATGCAAATCCGTTCTGCCTGGTCAATTGCATGCTGGGCCTGCTTGCCGAGCAGCCCGTGGTGCAGATAGGCCTTTTGAGCCTTTGCAAACAGCAGGTACGCATCGAGAAGGTCCGTGCCCGCAAACCAGGCGGAAACGTCCACGCCATCGGCGATCAGCTGCTTGTGCTGGCGCACGAGCGCATCGTAGATTCTGGCAAGGTTGCGGTCGGCAGCCTCGCTTTCGATGCCCCGCTCGTCCATGAAGCGTGCCATATGGCACAGCCCTTGGAAATACGACGCGAAATTCTTCAGCGTGGGCTTGCTGGTCATGACCGAGCCCGTGCGATACCGGCGCAGGAAGTAGGGCTGGTTGACGAAAGCCACGCGCTCGGCAGCAACGAGCGCCTCGAACGCGAACGCCTCATCCTCGTGCGATGCCCACGTAGGAAACGCAATCCCCTGCTCGCGCAGATAGTCAGCCCGCCAGAACTGCCGTTGCACGTAGCACGTCCAATCGCGCTGCGCCATGAATGCCTCGAACAGCTCCACGCCAGACATGACGCCTGTGGGATACGTTCCCGCATGAACCGCCGGGTACGATTGGTAGCGCTTCGCCAGTTCGGGCGAGTCGTACACCACACGCGAGTCGAAGAAGATGCCGTCCAGATCGTCAGCGTCGGCGCGCGCTGCCAGCTCTTCGAGCGCCTCGGGCTCCACCATGTCGTCGGAGTCCAGAAAGTACACGTAGCGGCCCGAGCACGCCTCGAAACCAACGTTGCGGGCCACCCCTTGACCGCTGTTCTGCTCGAGCGTGATCACATGCACGCGCGAATCACGTGCCGCGTAGTCGTCCAGAATGGCCGCACACCCGTCGGGCGAGCAGTCGTTCACGCAGATGACCTCTATGCTAGCAAGTGTCTGAGCCAACACACTGTCCAGGCACGCTGGCAGCCACGCTTCCACGTTGTACACGGGAATGATCACGCTCACCAGCGCTTTTTCACTCAATTGCCCTTCCATTACAGCACTGCCTCCTCGATCAGCTTCGCAATGCGTTGGTTCACGATGTCGTTGAGATGCTGCGGTACGGCACCGTACTCGTACGCCTCGTCGGTAAAGTAGTCGTCGCACGTGTACGCGGGCACTACCACCGCCTGCGGACATGCTGCGCGCACGTGCGCATACAGCTTCTCCAGCGTGTGGTTTGTGGCGCGAACGACCGCAACGTCGTCGTATTCGCGCGTACCTGCAAGCGTGCCCACGCGCTCTGCCAGGTAGTTCTCGACGATAACGACCTGGGTTGTGGGCGATTGTTCCCGCAGGCGCTTCGCGAACGCATCGAACGACGAGCACCATAACGCCAGGTGCTCCTCGGAGCCAAACGCCACGCGCCCCTCGGGCTCGATGCCCTCGACCTGCGCCCCTTCCCACGCGTCGCTGCACGTCAGGTAGCGTTCGTGCCATTTCAGCAGGTCGAACCGCTCGTCGACGAAGTCCATGAACAAGAACCGCGGCTGCTCGCGGCTCAGCACGTCCCAGAACGCCTGCGACAGCTCGCG
>Ga0256406_1004429_pt1 | contig 16086 bp, 13 predicted proteins | sample RumenRJG_03DNA_FD_185986 | JGI IMG/M metagenome (GOLD analysis project Ga0256406, IMG submission 185986) | Bovine rumen microbial communities from Lethbridge, Alberta, Canada - RJG_03 | ecosystem: Host-associated > Mammals > Digestive system > Stomach > Rumen | place: Canada: Alberta | collected... | reverse complement strand
AGCGGGATACTTGCCATCACATTTGCTTGCGAGAAGGGAAACATTGACAGGTGCGTCGAAGGAATATGGAAGATAATCTCAAAGATGCAGGAAAATGAATATCCTGACTCGAAGCTTCGAGCTGCCAAAAGACAGCTGCTCGGGCAGATGGTGATAAGCTCTGACAATGGTGAGACTCAGTGTCTTTCCATGGGCAAGAGCCTCATCACATACGGGACCGTGCATGATGATGAATATGACAGAGCGATGATAGATTCTATCACTGCGCAGGATCTTCGCAAGGCAGCAATCCAGATATTCAATCCGGAGAGGACTTCCTCTCTGATATTCTTGTAGCTTAGTAATATGTAAAAATGCAGACACCGGAAGAAAGATACATCCAAGCTCACTCGACTGCCCAGGGAGAGGCTCTGGAATGGATAGAAAAACAGACGAACATCCGCACGAATTATCCCAGGATGCTTTCCGGGGCAGTCCAAGGGCGTTTCTTGACGATGATGGCCCAAATCTCCGGAGCCAGGAATATTCTGGAAATCGGCACGTTCACGGGCTATTCAGCGGCCTGCCTGGCCATGGGACTGACTTCGCCAGACGGGCATGTGGACACGATCGAGGTCAATGACGAGCTGGAAGACCTGATTCGAGAGGGCTGGTCCAAAGCTGGCGTTTCCGACAAAATCACTCTCTGGATCGGGAATGCAATAAATATTTTGAAGGAGCTTCCAGGGCCTTTCGACCTGGTTTTCATCGATGCCAACAAAAGGGAATACTCTGAATATTATGAATTGATGATAGATAAGATTCCTTCTGGCGGGCTCATCATAGCTGACGACGTGCTGTGGGATGGAAAGCCTTGGCAGGAGCCTCAGCCGCAGGACAAGCAGACACAGGGAATAGTCGCTTTCAATGACAAAGTGGCCGCTGACACACGAGTAGAGGTCGTCCTGCTCACAGAGCGCCATGGACTCAGCCTCATCCGAAAGAAATAAATCCGCAATATTTTCTTTAAATTTGCGGTTGACATGAAGACTAATAATATTCTTAAATATATTAATGCATGAAACTCAAGAGCTTATTTTTGACAGCCGCCATCGTTTTGGCCGCTGCATGTTCCACTAACACCGGCGCCCCGACTGCGATAAAAGTTGATGTTCCTGCCCGCCCGGCTGGGCAGGAGGATGTAATTGGCCTCACTGTCCCTGCCATGGACACGGTCAGGGTTGGTTTCGTAGGACTCGGAATGAGAGGGTCCGATGCCGTAGTCCGTTATACTTACGTTCCCGGCGTGAAAATCGTCGCTGTCTGCGACGTGGAGCCTGACAGAGTAGAGGCTTCAAAGAAAAAACTAGCGGAAAGAGGTTTCCCGGAAGCTGCCGGATATTCTGGTGACACAGTAGCTTACAAGAAACTCTGCGAAAGAGATGACCTAGACCTTGTCTACATCTGCACAGACTGGTCTCATCACGTTGAAGTCGCATTATATGCAATGGAGCATGGCAAGAACGTTGCAATCGAGGTTCCTGCCGCCACTTCCATGGAAGAAATCTGGGCGCTCATCAACATGTCTGAGAAAACTCGCCTGCACTGCATGATGCTGGAGAATTGCTGCTACGATTTTTACGAGCTCTCTTGCCTGGCGCTCGCACAGGCTGGCATGTTCGGCGAAGTCATTCATGTGGAAGGCTCATATCTGCACAACTTGGATCCATTCTGGGATGCATACTGGAATGATTGGAGACTTAAATTCAATAGGACACACAAAGGCGATGTTTACCCAACTCATGGCCTCGGCCCTGTCTGCCAGGTGCTGAACATTCACAGAGGCGACCGCATGAAAACTCTCGTTGCAATGGACACGAAGTCCTTCAACGGCGCAGCCAGAATTGAGAAAAAAACAGGCAAGAAATGTGATGACTTCCAGAATGGAGACCAGACCAACACTCTCATCCGCACGGAAAATGGCAAGACCATGCTCATTTCCCACGATGTCATGACGCCTAGGCCGTACAACAGAATGTATCAGATTGTCGGTACCGAAGGCTATGCCGCCAAATATCCTATCCAGCAAATGTGCTTAAGGAATTCTCAGCTTCAGAAAGCAGACCCTGCAGCCACCTACGACAATCTGGAAGACGAGAAGACACTCTCCCGCGAGGAGATCGCTGACCTCATCGCCAAGTATCCGAACCCTATACTGACTCCTGAGCTTGAGGCTCTTGCTAAAGAGGTCGGCGGCCATGGCGGAATGGATTTCATAATGGATTACAGGCTCATCTACTGTCTCAGGAACGGGCTTCCGCTCGACATGGATGTTTACGACCTCGCCGAGTGGTGCTGCCTAGGCCCTCTCGGGGCTATCTCCATCGAGAACGGCAACGCTCCGGTTGAAGTCCCGGACTTCACCCGCGGCGGCTGGCAGAAGACTAACGGCTTCCACTACGCTTTCGCGAAATAATATTCGATAATGCTCATTAACCAGAAGAGGCCAGCGAAATTGCCGGCCTCTTCTGGTAAACAGGTCATATTACCCAATGACGGAACCGTTGTGGAGGGTTTCTTGCGGGGTGATGAAGCGCATGGCACCGTCGCCTTGCTGGGCCATCAGAATCATGCCTTTCGACTCGATGCCGAAGATCGTTCTTGGCTTCAGGTTAGCCAGAATGCAAATCTGCTTGCCGACGAGGTCCTCCGGGGCATAGAATTTAGCGATTCCGGAAACGATAGTCCTCTTGTCTATGCCTGTGTCAATGCTCAGCTTCAATAGCTTATCAGATTTCGGAACCCTTTCGGCGGCTAGCACGGTCGCAGTGCGGATGTCCATCTTCTGGAAGTCATCAAAAGAGCATTCGGCTTTCTGAGGCTCGACTTCATTGGCAGCCTCCGCCTTCGCAGCTTCTTCGTTTGCGGCTTTGGCAGCCTTCAATTTAGCAATTTGCGCCTCGACTACGCTGTCCTCAACCTTGCTGAAAAGAAGTTCCGGCTTGCCCAGCTCGTGGCCTTCTGGCAGAAGATCCTGACTGCCAAGCATTTCCCAGTCAAGAACGATTCTGAAGGCATTCTCGTTGCTTCCGGCTTGTGGTTCGGACTGAGAGGAAGGCAAGGTATGCAGGGCACGGCCTTCGCCGGCCTTGTAGAAGTTCACCGTAGGCTTTCCTTCGCCTGCGCGATGATCGTAGCCTGCCTTTACGCCTACGCAAAGCATATTGCGAAGCCTCTCGGCAGCGAAAGGGGTGAACGGCTCGAATGCCAGGGCAAGATCGGCGCAAATCTGCAGCGAGACATTCAGGATGGTGGCGCAACGGGACATATCTGTTTTAGCCACCTTCCATGGCTCGGTGTCCGAAATGTATTTATTCCCGATGCGGGCGATATTCATAGCCTCCTTCAAAGCATCCCTGAAATGGAATGTCTCTAAAGCAGCCTCCATATTCTTGCGGCACTGGGGAATCTGCGCCAGGGCCTCCTCATCGATTGGCTGCAGAGCTCCGCGAGGAGGGACCTTCCCACCGAAGTATTTCTCGGTCAGCACCACGGCCCTGTTCACGAAGTTCCCGAATATGGCGACCAGCTCGCTGTTGTTGCGAGCCTGGAAATCTTTCCAGGTGAAATCGTTGTCCTTCGTCTCAGGGGCATTAGCACAAAGCACGTAGCGAAGCACATCCTCCTGCCCTGGGAACTCGTCGGCATATTCATTAAGCCATACTGCCCAGTTGCGGGAAGTCGAAATCTTGTCTCCTTCCAGATTCAGGAACTCGTTCGCAGGCACATTGTCCGGCAGAATGTAGTCCCCATGCGCCTTCAGCATGGAAGGGAACACGATGCAGTGAAACACGATGTTGTCTTTCCCTATGAAATGAATCAGGCGAGTGTCTTGACTCTGCCACCACTCTTTCCAAGACTTCGGCAGAAGCTCCTGAGTATTGGAAATATACCCGATTGGCGCATCGAACCAGACATACAGCACCTTTCCCTCTGCCCCATCAATCGGCAACGGGATGCCCCAGTCCAGGTCACGGCTCACCGCACGAGGCTGCAAGCCACCATCCAGCCAAGATTTGCACTGACCGTAAACGTTTGTCTTCCACTCCTTGTGCTGTTCCAGAATCCAATCGCGGAGCCATGGCTCATATTCATTCAGAGGCATGTACCAGTGCTTTGTCTTGACCTTGATTGGAGCCGCCCCGCTGAGCTTCGACTTCGGATTTATCAGTTCCTCCGGACTCAGAGTGCTGCCACACTTCTCGCACTGATCCCCATACGCATTCGGATTGCCACACTTAGGGCAAGTCCCGACGATGTATCGGTCAGCAAGAAACACTTTCGCCTCCGGGTCAAAGAACTGTTCCGTCTCCTTCGTGATGAATTTGTCGTCATCGTACAGCTTCTTGAAGAAATCCGAAGCATTCTTCTCATGCACCTTGGAAGTGGTTCTGGAATAAATGTCGAAATTAATTCCCAGCCTGGAGAATGAGTCTTTAATTATTCCGTGATATTTATCGACAATATCTTGCGGAGATACGCCCTGAGCCCTTGCCTTGATCGTGATAGGCACTCCATGCTCATCGGAGCCACAGATGTAAAGCACATCTTCCCCCTTCATTCTAAGATACCTCACATAGATGTCTGCCGGCACGTACACCCCAGCCAGATGCCCGATATGCACTGGTCCGTTGGCGTATGGCAGAGCGCAAGTAACCAAAGTCCGTTTAAAATTCTTTTCCATATTCATTAATTTATTATATTCATCAATAGTTCACCCCTCTTCCAAGCTTTTGTTTCACAGCTAGCTGCAGCTTCTGCAGACGAATTATTTCGTCCATCACCTTTGGCTGGCCAGACTCATCCCCCTCTTTCTGGAGAGCCTCAAGCTGATTCCTCAGATCCGTCAGCCTGCGGTCCAGACGGCAGGACTGGAACACCAGTATGGCCTTAGGGACATATTTCACGAGCCACGAGTCGTGCGACATCAGAGAGTCACGCAAATCTTTAACTGACAATTTGTAGCGCTCATTATTCGAGAGCTGTGCCGTCACGAAAGCCACCTGCCTGTCCTCGCCGTCAAGCAAGTGGCGGACAATAACCTCCTGAGAGTAGCCGTCGTAATATTCCTTAGAATAGGCATTCCAAATATTCCTGTAAATATCGTTTGTAAACTCTACATTGTCATCCTCAAGAGCCTGGCATATATAATCGAAGACAGTCGGAGCCTCCTCTTCTTTCTCATCTGGCATATCCGTCTCGAACACCAGCTTGGAAGTGCCATCCGTAAGCACGAAATTCAGCAGTCCCCTCTCGCCTTTCCCCATTATGGAATCGTTCTCCAGAGCCTCCACGCCATCGGTAGAAGTGAGGATTGCCGCCTGAGGTTCATCACTGCTAGGTTCCGTCCTCGCATAAGGCACATTCGACGATGCCCTTGCCGCAGATTCTATGTTCTTGGCGACAGACGAATCCACCCTGCCTGAGAGAGCCTCCCTTCTAATGCCGAACTTCTCGCTCAAAGCATCCAGATAAACTTCCCTCTTCACCATATCAGGAATGGATGCAATAGAATCGGCGATTTCATTGATCACCGTCGCGCGCTTGACAGGGTCTCTCTCGGTACCCTTCAATAAATATGTCGCCTTGAATTCCAGGAAATCCTGCTCTGCTCCCGCAAGAAAGTCTTGCACTTCGGCAAGCGTGTGTTTTCTTGAATATGAGTCAGGATCGTCTCCGTCTGGGATTAGCACCACCCTCACATTCATTCCTTCACGAAGGAACATGTCTATTCCCCTCAGAGCCCCATGTATGCCAGCATCGTCGCCATCGTACATCAACGTGACATTGGAAGTGAACCGCTTTATGAGCTGAATCTGCCCCTCAGTCAAGGATGTGCCGCTGGAGGCCACCACGTTCGTGATTCCTAGCTGGTGCATGGAAAGAACGTCCAGGTACCCCTCGACCAGGTAGCACTTATCCTTATCCCCCATTTCTTTCTTAGCATGCCAGATGCCGTACAGAGACTTGTTTTTAACGTAAATCTCCGATTCCTTGGAATTCACATACTTAGCATAAGGCTGGCCTTCCTCTTTCTTTTTCAATGTCCTGGCCCCGAAGGCAATCACCCTGCCGCTAATCGAATGCACGGGGAAGACTACCCTATCGTAAAACCTATCGTGCAGCGAGCCATCGTTATCGTATCTGGCGCAAAGACCGGTGTCCAGAAGATATTCATCCTTATAACCAGCAGCTTTAGCCGCATCAGTGAAAGAGCGCCTGTCAGACGGCGCCCAGCCTAAGCCGTACTTCTCGATTGTTTCATCCTCGAGCCCCCTGGAGTGGAAATACGCCAGTCCGACGTTACGCCCCTCTTCCGTCCTCAGCTGCTCATGGAAAAACTTGCTGGCATATTCAGTGACGAGCAGCATGCTCTCCCTGCGCTGTCGATTGGCAATGTCCTCCGCAGTCTCTTCTTTCTCGTGTATTTCAATGTTGTATTTCTTAGCCAGATACCGCAGGGCTTCCACGTAGCTCATGTGCTCGTAATCCATCACGAAGCCCACTGCAGAGCCCCCTTTATGGCAGCCGAAGCAGTAATATATTCCTTTGGACGGGACAATGTGGAACGACGGAGTCTTTTCGTTATGAAAAGGGCAGCATGCCCAATATTCCGAACCTCGGCGCCTCAACGATACGAAATCCCCCACCACCTCTTCAACTTTGGCAGCGTCCAGAATCTGTCGAACCGTCTCGTCAGGAATCATTGCTCGTCAACGGCGTCGTTCTCTACTTTATGATATTCAGTCTCGACAGCATTTCCGATGCCCGAAGTGTCCATTCCATCTTTCTTCGTCTCCATGGTCTTGCTCGCAGGGCCGAATTTTATCTCGTAAGCTGTCTTCGCTTTGTTCATCCTCCATGTGGAAATCAGGTCCGAAACCCCATAAATTACCAGCAGGCAGCCGGCGACAATGCTCATCACCCTGATGCCGAACGGATTGAATAGCAGCAAGATGCCACCTATGATGCAAAATATTGACAAAATCAACGTGGCGAAGCCTGCGCCTATGAGGCTCATCGCTCCCGACAAGGCCAAGAGCTGAATCGCTCCAAAGATGATCAGCAATATTCCGATGAAATACACGATGAGATTCGCGACCGCCTGAGGATAAAAGAAGAGAAGCAGGCCGAACACGATATCCACGATGGCATTGGTGAGCATGAGAGGCATAGCGCCATCGTTCCGCTTCACGATTCCCCTGATAATGGAGACCACGCCGGCTGCGATAAGGAAAGCGGCGATGATTTGCACGACAGTGATCGTAGCTTCGTTCACGACTATCATCACCAGACCAATGGCGATTGCCACCAGCGCCCTTAGGACGCTGTTAAAATTTGACTTGTACCCAAATGTGATGAACATATCTTTTCCATTTCAATGAACTACAAATTTAAGAATTTTTGCTATATTCGTGAATATGATTTATGATACTCACGCTCATAGCCAGTTTTCATTCGACGGCGAACGCACCACTGTAGAGAAAAGCACGAAAGCAGCAATAGAAAAAGGATTGGGAGGAATATGTTTCACCGACCACTGTGATTTCTATGTCCCACCGATGAAGGCTGATTTCGAGCCCATAGTGAACGAAGAATTCAACGTGCCTGCCCAGCAAGCCGAGATAGACAGGATCCGCGGGCTGATCCTCGACGGGAAATATGGCAGGACGGCAGCAAAAAAATTCAGGTTGCTGAAGGGCGTAGAGATAGGACTCTACAATTCCTGCAGGCCTAAGATAAAGGAATATGTCGCCAGCCACCAATTCGACGAGATAATCGCTTCGGTGCATTACTTAGATGACGTTGACCCATATTGCGGAGGAGTTTACTACAAAGGGAAGAACTGGAAAGAAGCATACGGGCATTACTTGGAAACGATACTTAAGGAGGCTAAGTGGCTAGGCGAAGGATTCGACATAATCGGCCACTTCGACTACGTGGCTCGCTACGCACCTTACCCAAAAGAAAGCATAACGTATCACGATTTCGCCGATTTATTCGATGAGCTGCTCACTTTCCTCGCCCAGAACGGGAAAGGACTGGAAATCAACACGAAAACATACAAGAAATATGGACTGAGAACCCCAGAGCTGGACAGAGACATACTCATCCGCTTCCTGGAGCTAGGAGGCGAGATTCTCACGCTCGGCTCAGACGCTCACGACACGGAAAGAATCGGGGACAAATTCGATTACTACGCCCAGTTCATAAAATCTTGCGGTTTCCGCCGCTTGGGGCATTTCGAAAACCGCAAAGTCAAGCTCGTGAATATTTAATTGGCTATTTCGCAAAGGAACTTTATGCGCACCAGCCTGATTTCCATCTCCTCATAATCAGGTCCTAAGACTTTCATTGCCTCCTCGACAGAGTCCGAGACAGCCTCTTCCTTGAAATAATTATAAATATCCTCTATGACATCTTCGTCCACATTGGCGTTTATGTCATAGTTCAGGTCCAGCTTCGTGCCCGAAGCCACGATTGCCTCTATCTCATTCAGAAGGTCTCCCATCTCCAGCCCCTTTGCCTCGGCGATGTCCTCCAGCGGTATCCTGCGGTCTATGCTGGTGATAATATAAACTTTGTCCGCAGCCTTCGACGGGGCAAACTTCACGACGAAATCCTCCGGGCGAGTGATCTCATTCTCGTCCACGTATTTCTTTATGAGGTCTACGAACTCCTGGCCGAACTTATTAGCCTTACCAGCACCGACGCCCTGGCAGTTCTGCAATTCGGCAATACTGATAGGGTAAAGGATTGACATGTCTTCCAGAGCCTGATCGCTGAATATTATCCAAGGCTGCAGATGAAGATTCTTAGAAACATCCTTACGCAAATCTTTTAGCATTGAGAGCAGCGTGGCGTCTCCGCCTCCGCCGCCTTTCATGTTAGATGCTATTGCAGCCTCATCATCATCGGCGTCATCGGTATTATTGCTCTGGAATTCCCTCTCTTTCACCAGACGAATCTCGTGCGGCTTCACAGCGAACTCTGCGCCTTTCTTCGTCACGTAAATGAGACCGTAAGACTCTATCTCCTTCTCCAGCAGATGCTCAACCAGGCCCTGATGAATGACCGATGTCCAGAACTTCTCATCGTGCTTTGCCCCAGCCCCGAAAAGCTCCAGCTTATCATGCTTATAAGATTTAATTAGAGCATTTGACTTGCCGGCTAAGATTGCCGCCAGATGCTCCATCTTGAAATGCTCCGGCAAAGATTTTATCAGCCTAATTACCAGGAGCATCTCCTTCATGCCATCGAATGTCGGTTTAGGATTCAGGCAGTTGTCGCAAGCCCCACAGTTATCCTGAGCGTAATCCTCGCCAAAATAGTTCAGGAGCAGCTTCCTGCGGCACTGGTTCGACTCAGCATATGCGACGGTCTCTATAAGAAGCTGACTATTGATTTCCTGCTCCGCGATTGGTTTGCCATGCTTGAGCTTTTCCAGCTTCTCGATATCTTTATAGCTATAATAGGCGATGCAGTCCGCACCCTCTCCGTCTCTACCTGCGCGGCCAGTTTCCTGATAATACCCTTCGATGCTTTTCGGGAAGTCATAATGAATGACGAACCTTACGTCCGGCTTGTCGATGCCCATGCCGAAAGCTATGGTAGCCACGATCACGTCCACATCCTGCATCAAGAACCTGTCCTGGTTCTCTGCCCGAACCTTGGCATCCAGGCCGGCATGGTAAGGGAGTGCTTTTATGCCATTAATGTTAAGAAGATTGGCCATCTCCTCCACCTTCTTTCTGCTAAGGCAGTAGATGATCCCTGACTTCCCGGGATTTTTCTTGATGTATTTTATTATGTCTTTCTCTGGCTCAACCTTGTCCTTCACCTCATAATAAAGGTTAGGGCGATTAAATGACGACTTGAATATGTCAGCCCCCGTTATCCCCAGATTTTTTAATATGTCGCTCTGCACCTTAGGCGTAGCCGTAGCCGTGAGGGCGATGATAGGAGCACGGCCTATTTCATCTACTATTTCCCTGATTCTCCTGTACTCAGGCCTGAAATCGTGCCCCCACTCAGAGATGCAGTGAGCCTCGTCCACTGCGTAGAAAGAAATTTTTACGTCTTTCAGTAATTCCACGTTGTCTTCCTTCGTCAACGACTCAGGAGCCACGTACAAAAGCTTCGTGACGCCAGAGTGCACATCCTGTTTGACTTCCTGAAGCTGAACCTTATTCAGTGAAGAATTAAGGAAATGAGCTATGCCGCCATTGTTATCGGAAACGAAACCACGAATGGCATCAACCTGGTTTTTCATGAGGGCTATCAACGGCGAGATTACGATAGCCGTTCCTTCCATCACGAGCGCCGGAAGCTGAAAACAAAGTGACTTGCCTGCGCCTGTTGGCATAAGCACGAAAGTATCTCTTCCATCTAGAAGATTATGAATGATTTTTTCTTGATCTCCTTTGAAAGTATCGTATCCGAAAAACTCTTTCAGTTTGGAGCGAAGCAGTTCAGAATCTACATTCATCCGGTCATCAGCTATCTTTAACAATATAAATATAGATTATCTTTTTCTTTTTATCAAGATTTTCTAAACTATTATTATTTAGTAATGTCAAGAATTTTTACGATATTTGCAGCTCGAATCTCCCAAAAGACAAGGGATTAATTGCGAAACTTATAAATTATAAATATCATGAAAAGTCTTAAATTCTTCGCAGCCGCAATGGTTCTAGTTGCCGCTGTGTCCTGCAACCCAGGGAAGAAGGCATCCAACAGCGGCGCTGGCAACGATAGCACCGCCGTCGCTCAAAGTGCCGTAAATCCAGCAAGCCTCAAACCTGCAAAATCTCTCGTAGATTCCGTCAGCTATCTGCTTGGCATCAACTGGGGAAGCATGGTCAAAGGTTATAACTTTGGCGACCTTAATTACAAGCAAGTAATGAAGGGAATCAACGATTTCGTCAATGCTAAGGGTAATCAGCGAGATACCAATTTCGCAAAACAGTTCAAGATTAGTCCTGAGCAGATGGGTGAGATCATCAACAGCTATCTTGAGAAAAGGCAGATGTATGTAGCAGCAGTCAACAAACTTGACGAGGACAAATTCCTTGAGGCAAACAAGGCCAAGGAAGGCGTTCAGGTAACGGAGAGCGGACTTCAGTACATTCTCCAAGATGCCGGCACAGGTGAACAGCCAGGTTCTAAGGACACTGTATATGTTCACTACAAACTGTCTAACAAAGACGGAGAAGTCATCGAGGAAGTTAAAGATGGAGACAAGTCTGCAATGCTGCTTCTGAACAGGGTGATTCCTGGCTGGACTGAGGGACTTCAGCTCCTCAAGGAAGGCGGAAAGGCCACTCTTTACGTTCCTTCAAAGCTTGGCTATGGCGAGCGCGGAAACCAGGGCATCGAGCCTAACTCTCCTCTCGTATTCGAGATTAAGCTCGATTCCGTAAAGCATTACGTAGAGCCAGCTCCTGCTGAAGATCCGGCTAAGAAATAATTGATTCTCAGCACATCAATTGAAGCCTGCCGGGTTCAATTGCCTGGCAGGTTTTTTGATGAAGCAGCAAACCTGAAAAATATTAATGAATATGCCAAATCTTGAAATAGATGGCCGTATTAGCCAGAAATTCAACGTCATCAGCGGGCAAAGCGCCAGAGGACCTTGGAAAAAGCAGGATTTTCTGGTCGAGTACCCTGATGGAAACTTCACGTCTAAAACTCTATTTACCGCTTTCGGGGATAATTTAGTCACCGAACTGGATAAATTCGCAGTGGGAGACCAAGTCAGGGTTTCATTCAACGTGCGTGCAAGGGAATATAATGGGCGCTGGTACAACGACATCCGCGCCTGGAGGATTTCTCCTGATCAAGGAGCGCAGGCTCCGCATCAACAGGCTGCGCCAGCCCAGCCACAGGCGCCAGCCCCTTCAATAGAGGATATGCCAGAACCTAGTTCCTGCGAGAGCGAAGATCTGCCATTCTAGAGGGGATTATTCATAAATCAATCCATTTGACCGATGGATCCTTGCGCCACCAAGTCATCTGGCGCTTAGCATAATGACGAGTATTCCGCTGAATGAGGCGCACAGCCTCTTCCAGCGGGATTTTTTCGTCTATATATTCAAACATTTCTTTGTATCCGACAGTCTGGAGAGCCTGGCGCTTGCGGTATGGCAAGAGGGAGCGAACCTCCTCTTCAAGACCCGCCGACAGCATATTCAGAACCCTCTGATTAATTCTTGAATATAATTCTTCCTTCGGCCGCCTGAGACCTATTTTTTCAATCTTGAAGTTCCTTTCCCGCACGATGCCTGTCTTGAACGAAGAGAAAGGCTTACCCGCCTGGATGCAGACTTCCAGCGCCCTTATCACCCTCTGGCTGTTCTGGATGTCTATTTTTGAATATGTCGCAGGATCCAATCGCCGCAGCTGCTCTGCCAAGGCGCCCACTCCTTCTTCTTTCAGCTGCTGCCAAAGCTCGTCCCGAAGCTGCTGATTTCCGTCTGGCAAGTCATCCAGGCCTTTGCATATGGCATCGACATAAAGCATAGAGCCACCAGCCATTACGAGGGTCTCGTGGCCTTCGCTGAATAGCTTTTCTATTAAAGAAATAGCCTGGAGCTCATAATCGCCAGCCGAGAATGTCTCCGTAACCGGGACTGTCTGAATGAAATAATGCTTCACAGCGGTAAGCAGTGAAGCATCTGGGACAGCAGTCCCTATCGTCATATTCTTAAAAATCTGCCTTGAGTCGCATGAGATTACTGGAGACCCATATTTAAGGGCTTCTGAAACGGCATATTCAGATTTTCCTACGGCAGTTGGCCCGAGGACTATCAGAAGGCTCCGCTCCATGCTCTAGAGCAAAAGGTCTTCCGTGCCGTCGTAGACTTCCTTCCCGTCTTCATCGCCATCGTCCTTCTCGTCATCATCGTCCTTATCATCGTCTTCGTCCGAGCTGTCATCGCCTGAACCAGCACCTTCATCTTCGTCTTTGTCATCATCATCCTCCAACGAATCCCAATCTGGCTTCTGGCTAGGGAGATGACGCTGAGAATCAGGCAGATCCTCGAAAGCCACGTAACCGTTTTCAAACTCTATCGGGTTCGGACCTTTTGAATCTACTATCATCGGAATGCCACCGTTGCCCTCCCGGATGCTCTCCAGAGTGACAATGACGCTTTTCTTGTTCAGGACATCATAAAAATATATGAAAGACTTCACTCCGGCCTTAGCGGTCTGCTCGACAGTGACCTTATCCACAGTCCCATTGCCAAGATCAAAAAGGCCATACCTGGCAACGACTCCGCCCACATCGTCCAAAGCCTTGAACATGATGAGTTGATCCTGGGCGAATTCCATATCAGAACGCATTTGCTTATGGAAATCGTATAAAGTGGTGGAGCCACTCATCTCGTAAATTCTGTAAAAGCCCTTAATACCGGCCAGAGTAACCCTGTAAGAGTAAATCATAATCGTAATCAAAAGTAGTTTACAAAATTAAAAAAAATCCTAACCTTGTCAAATACCCGCTTCCGAAATCCCCTGTCCGGTGTGCGAATCGACCCTTTTACACACCGCAAAGCCCGAAGCACCTGTCCGGTGTGCGAATCGAGGCTTTTGCACACCGCGAAGCCCGAAGCACCTGTCCGGTGTGCGAATCGACCCTTTTACACACCGCGAAGCCCGAAGCACCTGTCCGGTGTGCGAATCGACCCTTTTACACACCGCAAAGCCCGAAACCCCGTCCCGGTGCGCGAATCGACCCTTTTACACACCGCAAAGCCCGAAACCCCGTCCCGGTGCGCGAAACTGCCTTAATGCGGTGCACGCAGTGCAAAGTGCACAGCCCGAAGCACCCCGCAAAACCCTCGCCCCACCTATCGGTGTGCGAATCAGCCCTTTTGCACACCGCAAAGCCCTCGCACAGAAGTACGTGAATTCATCTGGAACAGCATAGTGCCACCTGCTGGCTTATAATGAGGGACTGCGTCGCCCACCCGGCTTCCAGAACCGGGGTCGGCAATGGGAATATGTGTTCTAGGCACTTATAATAAATGTCACCGTCGCCAACGATTTACTTCGCCGACAAGCTCCGTCTTTTACTGAACTATTTTATAATGAATATCACCATTGCCTACGATTGTGAATAATCATGACCTCTCTTCAAGGTTTCACAAAACCTTGTCGATGATGCGGTAAAAGAATCTGATACGGATATTCAAACCGTTCTGAAGAAGCGTCTCGCAAAACGCTGTCGAGGCAGGCCGCACAGAAGTGCGCAGGGAAGGGCATGTCTCGACATCGAGGCCTTCCAAGAGCCACGTTGTCGACCGACACCCCTTTGCAGAGCCCCAGGAAGGACATGCTCCGACAGCCCTTTGCGAAATTCCACAACGCTCATCCCGCACAACCGACGCTCTCCTTTCTAAACACCCCCCGTCATCCTTGCGAATCTCTACTTCATTCAGCACAACCCACAACGACATCCCAAGCCTACCATACCGCCATCCTGCACTTGTTTCAGAATCTTCCTCCACCCATCCCGTAGTCCGGAGCCGATTCTATTCCTACGTTTGCAATTGGCGGGCGGCATCATATAACAGGATGGCAACATTCAGCGATTCCATCTCTACGTTTGCAATTGGTGAGCGGAGTAATGGTTGCTGAATTCAGGCAGCATTCAACGATTCCATCTCTACGTTTGCAATTGGTGAGCGGAGTAATGGTTGCTGAATTCAGGCAGCATTCAACGATTCCCTTTCTGCGTTTGCAATTAGCGGGCTGGCATGTTTGCATTAGAAAGCGCTACGCAACATAACGGCATGCCCTACCCAGCTTCTAAAAGCACCCCTGGGCGGGCGCAGTCTCATTACGCTGCGCTGCAATGAATAGTGCCACGCCCGCTATTTGCACGGATGAATCCTTCAAGCTCATAATTGTTTGTTTGCACGGCAAAAGTATCCGGATAGGGACCCAAGCATTTGTCACAGGATGAACGAATGGAGCTTAACTGTGCGAGGGGGCGTTTGAATAGGATGGCGGTTAATAAGCGATCACTCAGAAAATTCACTTCGCTCGTGTATAGGGAAGAACGATGCGCATGCAATCTCTTCCTTTATCTCTGTCGTGTTCAGGTCAGATTACATATTTCTGTCATGCTTCTGGCAATCGCCTCCAAATGCCGTTCGGAGGGCAATTCGTTACAAGGTAAGCACGTGCATTCTTAAATAGCGGATTTTGCACGTGACCCATGAAAAGGAGAAAGCGAAATGCGACTTTTGACCGCCTCGGATCTCGATGGTTTTGGACTTGATTCAAGTAAAGGGGGCTTGATCCGACTCTTCTTCAAGGGCAGATGCTTTTTCGGCTGCTCAAACAGGGTTGTACATCTGGCCTAGGAAAGGGGTGGCTGTCCTGCGCAACGGTCTATTTCTGGGACTGGACGACACAGGGTTTTGCGCCTGACCTGGGAAAGGAGTAGCTTTTCTGCGTAAAGGTCCATTTCCGGGACTGGACGACACACGGCTTTGCATCTGAACTGGGAAAGGGGTTTCCTGCGTAAAGGTCTGTTTCCGGGGGTAGATGACGCTGGGTTTTGTGGCTGCCCATTATCAGGAGCTTTTTCCCAGAGTACAGAAAGAGAAAAGCCCCCACAGAGTAATCTGCAAGGGCTTTTCTTAAAAAACAGTGGAGATAAAGAGATTCGAACTCTTGACCCCCTGCTTGCAAAGCAGGTGCTCTACCAACTGAGCTATACCCCCATTTCATATTGCGCGACAGCTAGGCTTTAACCATATGTCCATATGCCAGCAATCGCCTGCATTAGTAGGCCCTGGCAGAGTTGAACTGCCGACCTCTACATTATCAGTGTAGCGCTCTAACCAACTGAGCTAAGAGCCTATATAATAAAGAAGGAATAGCACAAGGGTCGAGTCCTCGTCTGAGTCGCGAGCGTCGTCGGATGTCGTCCAGAGCTCCAAAAAGGAGGTGTTCCAGCCACACCTTCCGGTACGGCTACCTTGTTACGACTTAGCCCCAGTCACCGCTTTCGCCCTAGGCCGCTCCTTTCGG
>Ga0256406_1004427_pt1 | contig 16088 bp, 12 predicted proteins | sample RumenRJG_03DNA_FD_185986 | JGI IMG/M metagenome (GOLD analysis project Ga0256406, IMG submission 185986) | Bovine rumen microbial communities from Lethbridge, Alberta, Canada - RJG_03 | ecosystem: Host-associated > Mammals > Digestive system > Stomach > Rumen | place: Canada: Alberta | collected... | reverse complement strand
GTCATCGGATGGGGCGGCCTCGGGACAAACTGGGGGCTGCCGGTGTTCACCGTGTATGTTCGCGAGGGAAGATTTACCCGGCAGCAGCTGGACGAGAACCCTGAATTTACGATCAGCATACCGCTGAACCGGAATGACCCGGAAATCCTGAAAATCTGCGGATCGAAGAGCGGCCGGGATATCGATAAGGCGGTGGAAGCCGGGCTGGAACTGGAGGAGCCGGAGACGAACAGCGTTCCGGGCATTCGCCAGTATCCGCTGACGCTGGAGTGCCGGGTGCTTTATTGTGAAAAGCAGGATTTCTCCAAATATCCGGAAAAGGTACTGAAATATTATCCGCAGGATAAGGGCAGCGAGAACTGCGGAGCTAACCGGGATGTTCACATTATGTACATCGGAGAGATCGTGGACGCGTACATTATCCGATAACGAAGGGACGGCTTCCGGCGGTGCACGTTCTTCATCTTTCATCATTTATTTTTAAGGAAATCTCAATGGATTTCCGGAAAAATTGTGCTAAGGTAAGATAACCGATGAAAGAGAGTAGTTGGACGGCACCGCTCCGAAAAGTGATGAAAAGTCAAAAGGACGGTGCCGGAGCTGAAAACGTCAGAACGACTTTTGTCCGTATCAGATTAGACAACAAGACTTTTATCGTGGCATACCATTTTATGCCCGATAAAGGTCTTTTTCTTTTTCTCTTTCTTTGGTAGAGTTATTTGATGAGTACAGTGTCAAAAGTCCGCCGCCACGCATGCTTGCATGCGAGTGGTGGCAGGACTTTTTGACACGCCCTACATGAGGCATGAAGTGGCGCGAAAGCGTCACGAGAATGCCGAATGTGGCAGCGTGGTGGGAGTTGCGGAGCAACGAAACCACGCGTAATCATAAATGAGTGGGAAAAGGTACTTTTGACACTCATATCATTTGGGAAGCAAAAGACAATTTCTGGAGGACATTGAACAATTTTTACATTTTACGAGGGAGAGGGACAATGAAAATTTACAATGCAAACCGCGGCTTTGACGCATTTCAAAAGAAGCGCCCGAATGTTCCGAAGGCAAAGCCATCCGGACGGATGACAGGGATCGTCGTACTGGCAGTCATTCTGATTTTCGCAGCTCTGCAGAGCTTTTACAATGTCAACGAGCAGGAGCAGGCTGTTGTGACAAGGTTCGGGAAGGTTACGGATGTAAAGACGGCCGGACTTTATTTCAAGCTTCCTTTTATTGACCGTGTGTCCAGGGTGGACACGACAACCCATGGCATGCAGATCGGCTACACCAACAATACGGGGGCATTCAATACCTACTCCGACGGAAGTGACGCAGGCTCGAGCGAGCGCGAAGCCGTCATGATCACATCGGACTTCAATTTTGTAGATATTGATTTCTATCTGGAGTATCGTGTGACGGATCCGGTGAAGTATCTGTATAATTCAACCGCTCCGGACAGCATTCTTCGCAATCTGGCGCAGGAGGCTATTCGCACGGCGGTCAGCAATTACACAGTAGATGAGGTCATTACCACCGGAAAAAGTCAGATCCAGTCCGAGGTACGGGAGAAGATTGTGAATTCGCTGCAGAACGTACAAATCGGTATGGAAATTGTGAACATTTCGATTCAGGATGCGGAACCGCCGACGTCCAGGGTGATGGAGGCCTTTAAGGCGGTAGAAACCGCCAAGCAGGGAGCGGATACGGCGGTGAACAATGCCAAACAGTACCGGAATGAGCAGATTCCTGCGGCGGAAGCCGAGGCGGATAAAATTGTGCAGGAGGCGGAAGCCCGGAAACAAGCCCGCATTGCGGAGGCGGAAGGGCAGGCGGAGCGTTTCAATGACATTTACGAAGAATACCGGACAAATCCGGAGGTGACGAAAAAACGTCTTTTCTACGAGACAATGGAGGATATTCTTCCGGAACTGAAAGTGATCATCACGGACGGGAATACCCAGTCCGTTTTACCGCTCGGCTCATTTGCCGATGCAGAAGAAAATTCCGGAGCGGCCGGCACAGCTGGCGGCACTTCCGGAAGCAGCAGCCGTGCAGGCAGCAATGAGCAAAAATAATGAGGGAAAGGCAGGAAGAGCAGGATGACAATGAAGGACAATGGAAATAATCATGTAAATAACGATGTCAATAACAGCGTAAATGATAATGCAAATAATTATGGAAATAATGATGATATGAAGAATAACATCCATGCCGGTAAAAATACCGCGGATGGATCCTTTACGGAAAAGGATGCCGGGACAGGAAAGGGGAAGATGAGCGGAAGACGCCGTGCATCCGGACCGCTGATGATCGTGCTGGTGCTGGCTGCTTTGATTGTCCTTTACAATACCCTTTACACGGTTGCGGAGGATGAGTACGCGGTGGTTACCCGTTTCGGACGGATTACGACGGTAAAATCGGAAGCCGGGCTGTATGCAAGAACCCCGTTTGTGGAAAGTGTGCGGAAGGTCAGCAAGGTAACGCAGCTTTACGACATTTCGCCTTCCGATGTCATCACCCAGGATAAAAAATCCATGATCGCGGATGATTTTATTCTGTGGAAGGTGAATGATGCCGGAAAATTCACCCGGTCGCTGAATGCTTCCGTGCCGGCGGCGGAGGATCTTACGAGTGTCGCCGTGTACAACGCTACCAAAAATATTATCTCGTCCATGTCGCAGGATGATGTGATTGCGGCCAGAGGAGAAAAGCTGACAAATATGATTACGAAGGAGGCAAACTCAGACCTTGGAAATTACGGTATTGTGATTGAGAAGGCAGCCATCAAGGCGCTGGATCTTCCGGATGACAATAAAGATGCTGTGTACGAGCGCATGGTTTCCGAGCGGAACAACATTGCAGCCTCCTACACGGCGAAAGGCAAGGCGGATGCACAGAAAATACGTAATCAGACAGACCGGGATGTGGAGGTTATGAAAGCAGATGCCGGAAAACAGGCGGATATCACGGTTGCCGCGGGCGAGGCAGAGTACATGAAAATCCTGCAGGGTGCCTACGATACAGAGGATAAGAAAGACTTTTATGTTTACATGCGCGGGCTGGATGCCCTGAAGGAGTCCATGACCGGCAGCAACAAAACCATTATTCTGGACAAAGATTCCGAGCTGGCGAAGCTGCTGTCCGGAAAGGATGCGGAAGGGGAATAAGCAATTTACAATCTTTCCCCTGTCTGTTATAATCGTCCTAACAAGCTGGGTGATTTCTTTATTGAGGAGGAAAAAACGATGAAGAAATATGTTTGCGTGTGCGGATATGAGTACGATCCTGCTGTTGGTGATCCGGATAACGGAATTGCTCCGGGAACGGCATTCGAGGATCTTCCGGATGACTGGGTTTGCCCGGTATGCGGAATGGGCAAGGATGCATTCGAGCCGGCAGACTGAAGCGCCGGACAAAACGGATAGTCAATCATGGAAAGACGGGGAGGCTTTACACAGCCTCCCTTCTTTTACGGAAGGAGATGTTCATGCTGGCTCTTATAGCCTTTATTCCGATTGCGCTGGTAATTGTTCTGATGGTCGCTTTCAAATGGCCTGCCAGAAAGGCCATGCCGCTGACCTGGCTGCTGGCGTTTGTCATTGCCGTGTTTGTGTGGAAACTGAGTTTTACGCATGCGGTTGCGTATACATTGACTGGATTTCTGGGAAGTGGCGAACTGATTGCCATCATTTTCGGAGCCATTCTGATTATGAACACGCTGTCGCGCTCCGGTGCGATGAATACCATTAACAGCCTGTTTCGAAATCTGACACCGGATATCCGCGTGCAGGCTGTGATCATCGGGTTCATTTTCGGAGCCTTTATCGAGGGAGCCGCCGGGTTCGGAACTCCCGCGGCGCTGGCAGCCCCGCTGATGATCAGTGTGGGTTTTCCGCCGCTGGCTGCCGCAATTATCGCTCTTCAGTTTAATTCGGTTCCCGTCTGCTTCGGCGTGGTCGGAACACCGAACAATGCCGGCTACACGACCGTGCAGGATGCGCTTGCAAGTGCTCCGGCAGTCCGTGAAAGCTGGCGGATGGCCATGAACAAATGGACAGCCATCGATATGGCGGTTGTCTGTCCGATCATCCTGATCATTACCATCGGAATCCTCTGCCGGATGTTCGGAGCGAACCGAAAATTTTCCGATGTCGTACCGGCGCTGCCCTTCATTTTCTATGTGGCGGCGCTGTTTGATGTGATGTATGTGCTGCTGGCGTCTTTTGTAGGAGTGGAGCTTCCATCGCTGGTTTCCTCGGTTATCACCCTTGTGATCGTTTTCCTTACGACGAAGAAAGGATTTCTGGTACCGAAAAAGCCGCTGCTTTTCGTGCCGCGGGAGAAGTGGGATAAAAGCTGGGTTTCCACCACAAGCGTTCCGGAGGCAAAAAAGAGCAGCATGTCCGCCCTGCGCGCCCTGCTTCCGTACATCCTGATTGTATTCTGGCTGGTATTTACGCGCGTTTCCGAAAAACTCGGATTTGGCTGGGCGAAATGGCTGAAAATCTTTACCATCGGAACGGGAGAGAGCGGAGCTATCCTGGGGCTTGACTGGAACTGGGCGGTTCTGTGGAGCCCGGGGGTCGTATTTACCTGCGCAGCACTGATCACCGCCGGGCTGCACCGCATGAAACCATCCGATTTCGGCGGGGGAGTGAAGGACACGCTGAAGATGGTCAGCAACGCGGCGATTGCGCTGCTTTTCGGAGTCGCCATGGTCAATCTTTTCCGTTTTACCAATTACGACAATCCCGGCATGGACTCCATGCTGATCGGCATGGCGGAGGCGCTGGCGCACATGTTCCGGAGCGCTTACATTGTAATAGCGCCGCTGATCGGAGTGATCGGAGCCTTCATCTCCGGATCCAATACCGTTTCGAACACCTTGTTTGCTGGCCTTCAGTATGAAACAGCTGTTCTGGCCAACCTTCCGGCGGCTCTCATTGTAGCTCTTCAGTGCAATGGCGGAGCCATCGGAAACATGATCTGCATCAACAATGTTGTCGCTGCTACTGCTACGACCGGCACAGCCGGCAACGAAGGAAAGATTATAAAAACAAACTTTATCCCATGCATTGCTGCCTGCATCACGGTAACGATTGTGGTTGGCATAGCCATCGCGGCCGGTGTCAATCCGGTCCCCGAAGCGGTGGTGAAATAAAGAAGGAGCCTGACCGGAAGCGGCCAGGCTCCTTTTACAAGGAGGAAGATTGTTTAGATGATGCCCGAAGGCGTGCGGCGGTTCCGGATCATTCGACATCCTGAAGGGCAGCCAGGTTTTCTTCATTCGTTCTTACCTTTACGACGCGGGTTACATTGTAAACGAATATCTTGCCGTCTCCAATGTGCCCGGTGTAAAGGGCTTCCTTCGCCACACGAATGACTTCATCCACCGGGATGTTTCCGACGATGACTTCGACTTTTACTTTCGGAAGCAGCGTCGAGTCTACAACGGCGCCTCTGTACCGTTCCGCGGAACCTTTCTGAATACCGCAGCCCATGACCTGGGACATGGTCATGCCGGTGACACCGAGGGCATTCAGAGCTTTCTTCAGCTCATCGAATTTAGACAGCTTGCAGATGATGGTCACCTTGTGCATACCGGTGTCGTATTCCGGTGCGGGAGGAGCTTCCTTATGAACCTTAACAGCGGCATTGATCTGAGATTCTGAAGCTTCTTTGTAGTTATCCTGACCGAGATCCGTATTTTCGTTGGCATCGACGTTCATATCGGATACGTCGGCGATGGCAAATCCGGAGTACGCGGAGGTAAGACCATGTTCATGGATATCCAGACCATCAATCTCAATCTGCTGGGAAACACGCAGACCGACGGTTTTATCGATGATTTTGAAAGCAATATACATAACGAGGAGTACATACGCATCGACACAGATCAGTCCGAGCAGCTGAACACCGAGCTGGTGAAGACCGCCGCCGTAGAAGAGTCCTTTTTCGACACCGTCGCCGCCGTTACAGAACAAGCCGACCGCTATGGTCCCCCAGATGCCGTTGGCCATGTGTACGGAAACAGCACCGACCGGATCATCTATTTTAGCTACATTGTCAAAGAATTCAACAGAAAGAACAACCAGGATGCCGGCGATGAAGCCAATGAAGAAAGCGCCGGCCGGGGATACGCAGTCGCATCCGGCGGTGATGGCGACCAGCCCTGCCAGAGCCGCATTCATGGTCATGGAAACATCCGGCTTTCCATAGCGCAGCCAGGTAAAGATCATGCCGACGCAGGTTGCAACAGCCGCCGCCAGGTTGGTGTTCATAAAGGCAAGGGAAGCGGTTTCGGCTGCCGCCGCATCGCCCATCGCAACAGTAGAACCGCCGTTGAAGCCGAACCAGCAGAACCAAAGGATAAACACTCCGAGCGCACAGCTTGTCATGTTGTGGCCCGGGATAGCGCGGGCTTTGCCGTTTTTATCGTATTTTCCGATACGGGGGCCGAGCATTGCGGCGCCCAGGCAGGCGATGACACCGCCGACGTTATGTACCATGGCGCTTCCAGCAAAATCATGGAACCCGAGGGCGGAGAGCCATCCGCCGCCCCATGCCCAGTGTCCGCAGATCGGATATACGAACAGGGAAATGATCGCTGAGTAAATGCAGTATGCTTTGAAATTGGTGCGCTCGGCCATGGATCCGGAAACGATCGTGGCGGCGGTTGCACAGAAGACGGTTTCAAAAATGACGTAGCACCACAGCGGCATCGTCTGCGGGACGACACTGTTGGAAGCTGTATAGCTTCCGCGAATCAAAATATCCGGGGTTCCGATAAAACCGCCCAGACCGCCGTGAAACATCAGACTGAAACCGATGAGCCAGTAGCAGGGGGTACCGATACAAAAATCCATCATATTCTTCATGAGGATGTTGCCGGTGTTTTTGGCACGGCAAAGACCGGACTCGCACAGCGCAAAACCGGCCTGCATGAAATAAACGAGAGCTGTACAGACAAGGACCCATGTGACGGTGGAAACGTTAATCTTCATAACTCTTTCTCCTTCTCTCTGTTTTCCGGCAGCCGGAGAAGCTGCCGCAATGCCGATAGGTTCCGATTAGAATCAGGAAGGGCGTTCTGCAGGAAAATCTCCTTCAGAACGCCCTTGTTCTCTATAAAAAGCAACATATACTTTTATACTTTTTCTGTCAATATAGTAAATGATTTATTTATTTTAATAAAGAAAATTAAATCTTGAGCTTAAGAAAACAGAAAAAAACGAAATAATTACGGACATCCACCGGGACACGGAATATTTTTTCAAAAAACAGAGAAGGAAAGGCTGTTCAGGCATTTATCCGCAGGAACTTTTCTGTATAAGCATGAAGAAATTTGATACAATGGGGGAGGATTGGACAGTTACGGAAACCGGAACAGGAACGGACCGGAAAGCGGAACCGGAATGGGCCGGAAGGCGGAGCAGGAACGGACCGGGAGACGGAACAGGAACGGACCGGAAGCCGGAGCGGAAATGGGCCGGAAGCCGGAGCAGGAACCGGAATGGGCCGGAAGCCGGAACATGAAACGGCAGAAATACAGGAAAAGGATAGCTTACAATGAACGATAACGAAAGTGCAAAGAACGATAACAAAAGTGAAAAGAACAGTGTACATGTAAATACCGATGAAGATTATATTATTCGCGGAACCGCAGCCTGCGGGATGATCCGCGCGTTTGCGGCAACAACGAAAAATCTGGTGCAGGAGGCATCTTCCATCCACCATACGTCTCCGGTGGCAACGGCTGCCCTCGGCCGTCTGCTGACGGCAGCCGCCATGATGGGCAGCATGCTGAAGGGGGAGGGCGATCTGGTTACTATTATGGTCCAGGGCGATGGGCCGCTGAAAAATATAACTGTAACCGGAGATTCAAAATCAAGAGTCAAGGGATTTGTTACCAACCCGGATATCTGGATTCCCGAAAAATATCAGGGAAAACTGGATGTCGGAAAGGCGGTCGGCAGCGGTGTGCTGACGGTTGTCCGTGATCAGGAAAGCGGTGAGCCCTATTCCAGCCAGGTAGAACTTCAGACGGGTGAAATCGGCGATGACCTTACCTACTATTTCGCAGTCAGTGAACAGGTTCCCTCATCCGTCGGGCTTGGCGTTCTTATCGACAGGGACTGTTCCGTAAAACGTGCCGGCGGTTTTATCATTCAGCTGATGCCCGGCTGTGATGATGAAACGGTCATGAAGCTGGAGGATAATCTGAAAAAAGTCACTTCCGTAACTTCCATGCTGGAGCAGGGAATGACACCGGAGGATATTCTGAATAAGGTTCTGAGCGGCATGAACCCGGATGTGATGGCAAGGCAGAAGGCAGAGTATTACTGCAACTGCAGCCGTGAGCGCGTGGAAAAGGTACTGCTGAGCATCGGAAAAAAGGACCTGCAGGAAATGATTGATGAAGGCAAGCCGGCGGAACTTGTCTGCAGCTTCTGCGGAAAGAAGTATACTTTCTCCACCGGGGATATGAAACTCATGCTCGCCGCGCAGGAAACAGCAGGCCGTCGGACGGCAGAACGGAGTTAATATGCAGCACGGATTTATAAAGGCAGCGGCCGCAGCCCCGGAACTTACGGTTGCTGACTGTGAGAGTAATACGAAAGCTATTCTCGAGTGCATTCGGAAGATGGCACAGAAAAAGGCGAAGATTATGGTTTTCCCGGAACTTGCCATCACAGGGTATACCTGTGCGGACCTGTTTCTACAGGAAAGGCTGCTGAAGGAAGCCGGCCGGGATCTTCTTTTTATTGCGGATGAGGCCAAAGCGGTAGATGCGGTAATTCTGATCGGCATACCGGTTTCGGTTCGCGGCAAGCTTTACAATGTGGCTGCCGTTTTATCGAAAGGCCGCATTCTGGGAATGGTACCGAAGAAAAATCTTCCGAATTATAATGAATTTTATGAGCGCCGCTGGTTCACTCCGGGCCCTTCGGAGGCGCAGCGTATGGTGTGGATGGGCAGAGAAATTCTTTTAGGGACCCATATGATCTTCGACTGCACCAGTGTTCCGGAACTAAGTCTGGCGGTTGAACTTTGCGAGGATATGTGGGTTCCGCAGACACCCGGTTCCAGTCACGCATCCGCAGGGGCGACCGTTATCTGCAATCTGTCCGCCAGCAATGAAATGATCGGCAAGGCGGATTACCGGAGGAATCTGGTCCGGCAGCAGTCGGCGTCCGAGGTTTCCGCTTATATCTATGCATCTTCCGGCGTTGGCGAATCCACGACGGATCTTGTTTTCGGCGGTCATCGGATCATTGCCGAAAACGGAACGGTTCTTGCCGAATCAGAACGTTTTAAGAATGGCATTACCTATGCGGATATAGATGTGAAGCGGTTAATTTCCGAACGACGGAGGATCAGCACGTATCCGGATTCTTTCGAGAAAGGAGCCGGATATGTGCATGTACCGTTTGACCTGAAAGTGGAACAGACCTGGCTGGATCGTTATTTTGATCCGCAGCCGTTTGTACCGTCTGACCGGAAAATGCGGGAGCAGCGCTGTGAGGAGATTCTGAATATTCAGGCGTACGGACTTGCCAGGAGGCTGAAACATGTGCACGGAAAGAGTGCGGTTATCGGTATCTCGGGAGGACTTGATTCGACACTGGCGCTGCTGGTCACGGCCCGGGCTTTCGATATCTTAGATTTGCCGCACAGCAGCATTCTGTGTGTGACCATGCCGGGGTTTGGGACGACCGGCCGCACCTACGAAAATGCCTGCACGCTGGTTCAGTGCATCGGCGGGACGCTGAAGGAAGTCAGCATCGTCAACGCTGTCAATATCCATTTTCGGGATATTGGTCATGATCCGGAAAAACACGATGTTACCTATGAGAATTGCCAGGCGCGCGAGCGTACACAGATTCTTATGGATCTTGCCAATCAGCGCAGCGCTCTGGTGATTGGCACCGGTGACCTGTCCGAGCTGGCGCTTGGCTGGGCTACGTACAACGGCGACCATATGTCTATGTATGCCGTCAACGCCTCGGTGCCGAAGACGCTGGTGCGTCATCTGGTCCGCTACTATGCGGATACCTGCGGGGATGAGCAGCTTTCCGCCATATTGCTGGATGTGCTGGCAACCCCGGTGAGCCCGGAGCTTCTGCCGCCGGAGGAGGGACAGATTGCGCAGAAGACGGAGGAGATTGTCGGACCGTATGAGCTGCACGATTTCTTCTTATATTATGTACTGCGCGCAAATTATGAACCGGAAAAGATCTACCGGATCGCCAGACTGGCTTTTGCCGGAAAGTATGACAGTGAAACTATTCTCAAGTGGCTGAAAAACTTCTATCGCCGTTTCTTCAGTCAGCAGTTTAAGCGTTCCTGCCTGCCGGACGGCCCGAAGGTCGGGTCCGTAGCGGTAAGCCCGCGCGGAGACCTGCGCATGCCAAGTGACGCAAGCGCCGCTATATGGCTGGAGCAGGTGGAGAACCTGACAGAAAGTGCGGCAGATGAAAGAAACTCTGGCAGGTGACAGAAAATGCAGCGGCGGGGATTTTGGGCAGTGGTTGAACGCGTGCCGCGGCTAATAACGGATATTGAGAGGAGAATTATACTATGAGCAGGTATTTAGATAGAGCAAGGGAACTTCGGGAGGATCCGGATGTTCATTATAATTGTGCACAGTCGGTTCTGATTCCATTCGCGGAGGAGGCGGGGCTGACTGCGGAGCAGGCGAATGCAATTACCGCGAATTTTGGTTCCGGAATGAAAATTGGCTCCGTGTGCGGGGCCATTACCGGGGGATTGATGGCGCTGGGACTGCTCGGAATCAATGATTCTGCGGCAATTTCCCGGTACTGGAAGCATTTCGCCGAAACCCATCAGATGATTGAATGCCGCGAACTTCTGGCTGCGAACGCCAAAACAGGCAGGCCGAAGAAAGAACACTGTGACAGCATGGTTTATGAGGCTGTCCGTGTGGTAGAAACGATCCTGGAAGAAAGAAAAGTAACGGAGAAATAAAGGCTGACCAGTGAGGCTGCCGGGTAAGATGTCCGGATAAATTTTGAAATTTTGGATAGAAGATAATGAGATCCATCGATCCATCAGGGTATTGACGATTAAAGGCAGAGTGATATAATAATCCCAGAACTGGCACTCAATATGATTGAGTGCTAGCAACACAAAGGAGTATAGAATGATTGCCATACCTTTTTACAATATAGTTATTATCGCCGGTGTCAATATTTTCTTTCAGAAGGATTATTTTAACGACCTGGCCGGGCGTGAGCCTGCGACCGGAGAAGAGCTTTATTTTCTCATGCTGAAGGAAGATAAAAAGCGCGAAGATATGACGGCGGATGATTTTTATCCGATCGGCATATGCGCAACGATCGACACCATCAATAAAGATGGGGATGTCGGCATAAAAGCCTCGCACCGGTTCAATGTTAAGAATCTTCAGGTGGATAAAGATAACATCACCTTTGATACGGAAGAACGTCCGGAAATTCTGGATCTGACGGATGACGAGCGTGAAAAATATCTGAATGAGATGAAGTCCGCTTTCCTGAAATATACGGCGGATAATCAATGGGGCGTCATGGCACGTGCCTACATCATGCAGTGGAAGAGCGTGGGCGAGATTGTCTCCACGCTGTCCGCTCAGCTGACGATCACGAATGAGGAAAAATATCAGATCATGGCCTGCGACCGTGAAAGTGAGCGGATTGTGCTGATGCAGAAGGCGATCTATGAATTCCTCGAGGTGACCGCGGTATCCAGCGAGGCAGAGAGCGCTCAGGCGGAGACAAATGAAAAAATATACCGCGAGGATGCTATCCGCAAGCAAATTGAATATCTGCAGAATGAGCTGGATGAAATGCATCCGGAAAATATTTCAGATGTGCGCAAATTCGAAAAGCTGATCGATGAGTCCGGCATGAATGAGACAGCCGCGAAAGAAGCCCGTAAGGTCCTGAACCGCATGAAGCAGGAGGGACAGAACTCAAATGAGTACGGGATGCTGTACGATTATCTTGATTTCGTGACTGGCCTTTCCTGGAAGACAGAGGCGATGAAGCCGATTGATCTGAAAAAAGCTGCACAGATTCTGGATGAAGATCACTATGGCCTGAAAAAAGTGAAAAACCGTATCCTGCAGCAGATCGCGGTCATGGATCTGAACAAGAAACAGGCCGGCTCTATTCTTTTGTTTGTAGGTGCGCCGGGTACCGGCAAAACTTCCATCGGGCAAAGCATTGCCAGGGCGCTGGACCGGAAATATGTCCGCGTCAGTCTGGGCGGCGCGCGCGACGAAGCGGAAATTCGCGGACACCGCCGTACATACATTGGAGCGATGCCGGGCCGCATCATGGAAGGCATCAAGCGAAGCGGAGTTCCTAATCCGGTTATGGTGCTGGATGAGATTGATAAGCTTTCCCACGATTACAGCGGTGATCCGGGCAGCGCGCTGCTGGAAGTGCTGGATCCGGAGCAGAATGATACCTTCACGGATCATTACATGAATGTTCCGTACGATCTTTCCAACGTACTGTTTGTATGCACGGCTAATACGCTGGACACTATTCCGGAGCCTCTTTTAAATCGTATGGAAGTCATTGAATTTCCGGGGTATACAGCCAGTGAAAAGTTCCAGATCGCGAAACGCCATCTGATACCGAAGGCAATGGAGAACGCCGGAATCAAAAAGAGCCAGCTGAAGATAAGCGATGATGCCATCCGCTCGATCATTTCCGATTATACCATGGAGGCCGGCGTGCGCGGGCTGAAAAAGCAGATGGATACGCTTTGCCGTGTGGCAGCGGTAAAGCTGGTGCGCGGTGACCAGAAATCCATCTCGGTTTCGCCGAAGAAACTGCGGGAATTTCTGGATATGCATCCAATCCGGCACGATCATGTGCTTGAACAGAAAAATCCGGGCATTGTGACCGGCCTGGCCTGGACCAGTGCAGGGGGTGAAATCCTGTTCATCGAAACCATGATGACGAAAGGAACGGGAAAAACGATCATCACCGGCCAGCTGGGCGATGTTATGAAGGAATCTGTTCAGATAGCAATTACGCTGGTGAAATCGAAATTTCCGGAGAAGGCGGAGCTGTTCGAAAAAAATGATCTTCATGTTCACGTTCCGGAAGGAGCGGTTCCAAAGGACGGGCCTTCCGCAGGCATCACACTGACGACGGCTCTTTCCTCTCTGGTAACCGGTAAGGCAGTCAATCCGGAATTCGCCATGACCGGCGAAGTGTCGCTGCGCGGACTTGTCCTGCCCATCGGCGGTCTGCCGGAAAAGCTGATGGCTGCGGTGCGTGCCGGAATCAAACAGGTCTTCATACCGGATGAAAATGTTCAGGATCTGGACGATGTTCCGGATGAGGTGAAAGCACAGCTGAAGATTGTTCCGGTGCATAGTGCAGACGATGTTCTGAAAGCCGTCGGAATCATCGAAAAAAACGGAAAAAAATCTGCCGGCGAAGCAGTAAAAACAAATGCTTCGGCGAAGACCGGTGAGACAGAAAAAACGAATAATCCGGCGAAGACCGGCGATGCAGAAAAAACGAATAATCCGGCAAAGACCGGTGAGACAGAAAAAACGAATAATCCGGCAAAGACCGGTGAGACAGAAAAAACGAATAATCCGGCAAAGACCGGCGATGCAGAAGAAACGAATATTTCAAAACCCTGAATGTTGTAACAAATTGATAGCCGTAGGCTTTTAACAAAAGGACTCCCGGAGGTTTGGGGAGTTCTTTTTGTGTCCGGATGTTATAATGATGATGCCAGGGATAAAAGGATGTAAACCAGTCATGCCAGGGATAAAAGGATGTAAACCAGTCATGCCAGGGGTAAAAGGATGTAAATCAGTCATGCCAGGGCAAAAGGATGCAAATCAGTCATGCCAGGGCAAAAGGATGTAAATCAGTCATGCCTTCCTGCAGATGCGTATGGACGCTTTTCTCTTACCATTTGCATTGTGTAGTTGTGCTGCCTATTCGGAAGGGGGTAAGTTTTTGAAGCAAATACAGGGACTCTTTCTCCTGCTCATCGGAACAGCTGCGGCAATCCGGGATCTTCGGTATCGGAGAATACCGAATTCTCTGCTGAAGACAGGGCTGCTGGGGTCTCTTGCCGGAACCGTGCTGAGTGGAAGTGGAAGTACCTGTTTCGGCGGACCATCCTGGAAACTTGTGCTTTCCTTTCTGGCAGGAGCAGCGGAACCGCTGCTGTTGCTGTTCATTTTGTATTACTTTCATATGATCGGCGCCGGGGATATCAAATTGTACTGCGTCTTCGGTTCATATCTCGGACCTGTTCTGATTTTTCAATGCATTATAATTTCTATTCTGATCGGAGGAATTTTTTCTGTATTTCAGCTATTTCGGAAGAAAAATCTTATCAAACGTTTTCGGTATCTTTCAGCCTGGGTTAGAGAATACATGCGCACAGGAAAAAGAAAAGCTTATATCACGGACAGTTTTGAGGAAGGAACCTTTAGCTTCTCAATTCCGATTGTGCTGGCGTATGCTTTCTGCCTTGTGACCGCTGGTTGCAGATGATATCCGGTGAACGAACCGGTGCGGGCGGATCAGTCCGGCAGCTATTGCGTGAGCGGTGCGGTCGGATCAGTCCTGCAGTAACTGCGTGAGCGGCGCGGGCGGATCCGTCCGGCAGCTATTACGTGAGCGGTGCGGGCGGATCAGTCCGGCAGCTATTACGTGAGCGGTGCGGGCGGATCAGTCCGGCAGCTATTGCGTGAGCGGCGTGGGCGGAGCCGGCATGACAGCTATGCGAGGAAGATTTATGAGCCAGGTCCGGTCGGCTGCCTGCATCTTTATTTCGAGGAGGATATTCGGATGAAAAAGAAAATACTGGCTATCTTAAGCCGGCAGGGATCCTATGCGCAGAGACTGGCGGGTGATATTAACAGAAATAAGGACTATCCATGGAATGCAGCGGCTTACACAGATGAGCATCTGCTGAAAGATTCGTTAACCGGCGGGAAGACCGATGTTATTCTGATGGAGGAAGATATGTACGATCCGGAAATGGAGGATATGTTTCCGAATCCGGATATCCGTCTGATTCTCCTTACAGAAGATGAAACCGATCTGACCCGGAATCCCCCGTGCATTACGCAGTATCAGAGTGTGAGGGAGATTATGGAAGACATCCTTGAACTTTGCGGCAGTCAGAGAAAAGCCCCGGCAGCTGCCGCGGGCATTATAACCCCCGGTCTGGTCGGCGTTTATTCTCCCGTAGGGCGATGCGGAAAAACCAGCTTCTGCCTGACACTTGGCCTGATGCTGGCGGAGCAGGAAAAAACACTGTATCTGAACATGGAAAACTGGCATGGGTTTTACGATCTTATGAAGATAAACCCGGCGGTGTGGAAGGGTGGGGATATCAGCGATCTGATCTATGCCATCCGCACCCGGCCGGATCAGAATTTTTTCCGCTTCAGCCAGATCGTTCAGAGCTTTAAGGATCTGGATTATATCATGCCGGTGCGGGGCGAACTGGATATGCGCAATGTATCGGAAGAAGAGTGGGAAAAGGCTATTTCAGAATGTATGAGGATCGGAGGTTACCGGAAAGTGATATTGGATATGGGAAGTCAGACGGATGATGTCTTTAAGATCATGGGCTGCTGCAGCCGGGTGTACATTCCGTATCTGGACGATGCGGTTTCCAAAGCCAAGATCAGGCAGTTTCGCCGGGCTCTGAGCGATTTCAGAGCGGAAGGAGTGGCGGAAAATATCCGCTATCTGCACCTGCCGGAATGGAAGGAGCAGATGGCGGATGATTTTCCCATGTCCCTGGTGCGAAATTCCTACGGTGCCTATGTGAGGAAAATGCTTACGGAAGAGAAGTGAAACGGACGGGAATGCCTGACATGGAAAAATAATCAAAAAAGCGTAAAAAGCGTAAAAAGCGTTAAAAGCGTTCCTAAGACAGGGAATAATGCATGGAGAAAGCCTGGGTATTTCTTTGACAATCATAGAAAAAGGTATTACACTTATTAAGTATAGAAACAATAAGTATAGACACTATATGTTCTCTGCCTGACGGGGCAGAGGAGTATACAAGCCTTACGGAAAACAAAAA
>Ga0256406_1004426_pt1 | contig 16088 bp, 16 predicted proteins | sample RumenRJG_03DNA_FD_185986 | JGI IMG/M metagenome (GOLD analysis project Ga0256406, IMG submission 185986) | Bovine rumen microbial communities from Lethbridge, Alberta, Canada - RJG_03 | ecosystem: Host-associated > Mammals > Digestive system > Stomach > Rumen | place: Canada: Alberta | collected... | reverse complement strand
CAATGGCGTAAACCTAAAGTTAACGGTTTACGCTATTTTTTTGTCTTTATGTCACCAGCTTTCTCATATTGGAACTTTAAATACAGCTCAAATGTAGTATAGGATAATATAAATTCAAATAATTTAATTAGCTATTATTCTGTATAATTGTAGTATAGGAAGGAGGCTCTTATGTTTGTCAAAGTAGTACCTAATAACAAAGGTAGGAAGGATACTTTCTTCATCTACCTCACCGAGTCTTATCGTGACAGGAACGGAAAGGTCAGGCACCGTACCGTCCGCAGCCTTGGGCTGTTTGAGAAGGATCAGGTCCCATATATAAAAGCTGCTTTCATGGAACCCAAGCCTCGCCTCGTATACGACGGGAAGTAGTATAGAATTCTGTGGATCTGAGAGAAAAACTGCGGATCTTCTCTTCTATCCTGTGTGACCCTTCGCTCTTTGATCATGCCCGCATTATTCCCGGCTCTTTTACCAGAGAGAACGGGAAGATGCCGCTCCGAACTCTTCTCACGTATCTCATCTTCCGGCATGGAAGGACTCTTTCTGAAGACATTGCCAGGTTCTTCCCATATGTTTCTGATAAAGGAACGCCAAGCAAGCAGGCAGTGCTGAAGCGCATGAGTGTACTCAATTACACTGTCTGGCTTCAGATCCAGCATCTTTTCCTTGAGAGGATATATCTGCCGATGAAGAAAGATCATGTCAAAGGCTATCTTCTGATCGCTATAGACGGGACGTTCGTAACACTGCCGAAATCCGATGTCCTGAATCAGTGCTTTGGCCAGCGGGAGAACACAGCCTCTAAAAAGAATTCGAAAAATCAGTCACCTCCGCAGGCAAAAGTATCGATCGCCTACGATGTGCTCAATCACGCAGTACTGGACTTTCAGGTCGATCATCAGAATGTATCAGAGATACCGCTGATGTTCAGACATCTTGAAGCACTTGAAGATATCCTGAAAGATCAGAAGATCATCATACTTGCGGACAGGTATTACGGTTCCGCAGAACTGTTCAAGTACTGTGAGATGAAAGGATATCATTATCTGGTCCGTGCCAAGTCGAATTTCTTCAAGCATTACAGGGAAAAGCTGCCGCCGAACAGCCGCGATGACATTCTGAGTATAACAATGGATAAATTATGGATAGGCAGAATAATCCATGATTATATACGCATGTATGTCCAGAAACATCCGGAACTGACTGTCCGTCTGGTGAAGGGACATTATGAATATGACCAGGAAGAGCTGACATACTGTGACAGGAAAAAGAAAAAGCATATTGAGGTCGATGCCGAATATTTCACAGACCTTGACCCTGAGGAGTTCGATACGGATGAGATCATAGGCATGTATCACAACGACAGATGGGATATTGAAACAGCCTACGATACTCTGAAGACACAGCTTGATATCGAACAGGTCAATTCTCATAATCCGATCAGTGTGATGAACGAGATCATGGCAAAGATCATTTTCTTCAACGTTGAGAATCTTGTATGGAAGGAAAGCCAGAGACAGCTGGCCAGGAACGACTGTATCGTCAATAATAAGAGCGTCATTGAAAAAGTGCACTGTGCATGGTTCATCAGTGCTTTCTGCAGTGGAAAGTTCGGCAGAGAATCAGTTGGAAAGCTGATCAGAGAGTGCAGGCGTATCAGGATTCTCATACGCCCCGACCGGCATTACAGCCGGTGGAACAAGTTCAGGATCAAGATTGATAACACACGTCACAGGATAGATGGAAGGAACAATCCGCCACTGAAAATAACAAAAGCCGGGCTGGCAACATCTAATCATTGACCAGCCGGCTCCCGTAGTATAGAGGCAGAACCCTCTAAGCAACTCAAGAATAGAACGATAAGACATGTAATGCAAGACAGTCATATGTTCAGATTCTGACAGGAAACTGGCAGACGCTTTCCTTTACGCGCATTTTTCCAGGTCATACTACAGCAGAAAAGCTCAAAAAAAGCGTAAACCTTCTGGCTATAGGTTTACGCCATTGACAGCAGCCATGCTGTATTTTGTGAATAAGATGTGCTTTAATGGCAAATTTAGTATAATTGGCGGGACAAAGGAGGACATCCTCATGTTTAACGAAAGAATTGTGTTTTTCGGTACATCTGAATTTTCACGCGGCATTCTGGAAACACTTGTAAACGAATCATACAATGTTGTGGCTGCTGTTTCCCAGCCGGACCGTCCTTCCGGACGCCATCATGTCCTGAAGCCTACGCCGGTTCATGCCTTTTGTGATGCCCATGGCATCTGCTGCCTGCAGCCGCAGTCTTTGCGCAAAGAATTTCAGCAGGTACTCGATGCAAAGCCGGACCTCATCCTGACATGTTCCTATGGGCAGATGGTTCCAGAGGCGGTTCTGAAGGCACCGCGGCTTGGCTGCCTGAATATTCACCCATCGCTTCTGCCAAAATACAGAGGCGGTGCACCAATGCATTTTCCTATTTTCAATGGTGATACAGAAACCGGTGTCTCTTTGATGGAAATGGTCAAAGCTATGGATGCCGGCAGAGTTTATGCCCAGGTGCGGGTTCCTATCGGCCCGGATGAAACCGAAGCGCAGCTGGAAAAGAAACTGCTTGAGACTTCGATTCAGATGGTAAAGGATGATCTGCCTGCCTATCTGGAAGGAAAGCTGCCGGGTACACCCCAGGATGACAGCAAGGCAACATATTGTTCCAATATTCCACCGGAAATGGAAGAGGTTCATTTCCGCACTGAACCCATTGATGCTTTATACAATCACATCCGTGCACTGATTGACTGGCCGATCCCATATGGCCGCATTGAAGGCAGACGGGTCAGAATCTTTGCGGCCGGCAAAGAGAAAAAGGAAGTGTCTGCAGAACCGGGCACCGTACTTGGCTTTGCGGATCATGCCATGCTGGTGGCAGCCAATGGCGGCATCATCCGCATCTATGAACTGCAGATGGAAGGCCGCAAACGGATGAGCGCAGATGCCTTTGCCAATGGCTATGCGCGCGAATTGACAGGAAAGAGATTTGATGCATGATTGATCAGTCACATATCAGAAATTTCTGTATTATTGCCCATATTGACCATGGCAAAAGTACACTTGCTGACCGCATTCTGGAAATGACAGATACGGTCAAGGAACGCGACATGAAAGCACAGATCCTGGATGACATGGATCTGGAAAGAGAGCGCGGCATTACCATCAAGCTCAATGCCGTGCAGCTTTCCTATACAGCAAAAAACCATGAAACGTATCTGTTTAATCTGATTGATACGCCAGGTCATGTCGATTTCAGCTATGAAGTATCACGCTCCCTGGCTGCCTGTGAGGGCGCTGTCCTGGTCGTGGATGCTACCCAGGGCGTACAGGCACAGACCCTTGCCAATACGTATCTTGCTTTGGACAATGACCTGGAAGTGATTCCTGTCATTAACAAGGTAGACATGAATAATGCCAGACCCGAAGAAACAAAGCGTGAAATCGAAAATATCATCGGCCTGGACTGCTCGGATGCCCCTGAGATTTCAGCCAGAACCGGTCTGCATGTACAAGATGTTCTGGAACAGATCGTCGCAAAGATTCCAGCACCATCCGGATCACCGGACAAACCTCTGCAGGCACTTGTCTTTGACTCTTTCTATGATCCTTACCGCGGCGTGATTGCCTTAGTCAGAATCAGGGAAGGACAGCTTTCCGTTGGCGATCATATCCGCTTCATGGCAACCGGCGGGGAATATGAGGTTGTGGAAGCAGGTATCCGCAATCCAAAGGAAGTACAGGTACATACGCTTGTCTGCGGTGATGTCGGCTGGTTTGCGGCAAGCATCAAGGATATTCACGATGTCCGTGTCGGCGACACCGTTACGGATGTCAATCATCCTGCTGATAAACCATTGGCAGGATACAAGAAAATGAATCCAATGGTCTACTGCGGCCTGTATCCAAGTGATGCGGCCAAGTACGAAGACCTGCATGAAGCACTGGACAAACTGCAGCTCAATGATGCATCCCTGCAGTATGAACCCGAAACATCCCAGGCCCTTGGCTTTGGTTTCCGGGTTGGCTTCCTCGGCCTGCTGCACATGGATGTTGTCCAGGAACGCCTGGAAAGAGAATACAATCTGGCTCTGATTGCCACAGCCCCATCCGTAATCTATCACTGCTATCTGTCTGATGGCACCGTGGTGGAAGTGGATAACCCGGCAAGAATGCCGGATGCCACCCGGATTGACCATATTGAGGAACCCTTTGTCAGGGCAGAGATCATGGTGCCGGATGCCTACATCGGCGGTGTCATGGATCTGTGCCAGCATAAGCGCGGCATCTATAAAAGCATGGATGTCATTGATGAAGGCCGCAACACATTGATTTATGAACTGCCGCTGTCTGAAATCATCTTTGATTTCTTTGACCGGCTCAAATCCTGTTCCAGAGGCTATGCATCCCTGGATTATGAAATCATCGGCTACCGCAGAGAGGATCTCGTCCGTATGGACATTCTGCTCAATGGAGAAATGGTCGATGCCCTCAGTGTCATCGTCCATCGTGATGATGCCTACAGCCGCGGATCTCTGATTACCAGAAAACTGAAGGACCTGATTCCCAAGCAGCAGTTTGAGATCCCGGTGCAGGCAGCCATCGGCGGCAAGATCATTGCCCGCACCAACATCAAGTCATTGCGCAAAAATGTGTTAGCCAAGTGCTATGGCGGTGATATCTCCCGTAAGAAAAAGCTGCTGGAAAAGCAGAAAGAGGGCAAGAAGAGAATGAAGGCCGTTGGTTCGGTTGTCATTCCGCAGGAAGCCTTTATGGCAGTCCTGTCAGTAGATGATGAAAATGGAAAGCGCAATGGCTGAATCACTTTACGTGCATGTGCCATTCTGTACTTCAATCTGCTTCTATTGTGACTTTGCCCATGTGGTATATCAGAAAAATCTGGTGCAGCAATGGCTCCATGCGCTTTCTGCGCAGTTATCACACATGAAGATCAACCACCAGCTGAAAACCATCTATGTGGGCGGCGGTACACCGGGATGCCTGCATGATGATGAGCTTGCAGCACTGCTGCAGATGCTGGATCCCTATTGCCATGAAGTGCAGGAATATACGGTAGAATGCAATCCTGAATCCCTGACGCTGGAAAAGGCTGCCTTGTTGGCAAAACATGGCGTCAACCGTGTATCCCTTGGCATGCAGAGTGCAGATGACAGGCTGCTGGCATCCATCGGCCGCCATCATACCTTTGCGGATACATGCCGTGCTGTATCTTTGTTAAAACAGGCAGGCATCCATAACATCTCACTGGATCTGATGTATTCACTGCCGCACCAGACAATGAAGGATCTGCAGGATTCCATTGCCGGGGCAATCGCCCTGGAACCGACGCATCTGTCCCTGTACTCTTTGACCGTTGAAAAGAATACGGTATTTGGCAGAAAGGGCATCCAGCCATTGGATGATGATACCGAAGCAGACATGTATGAATATATATGCCGCGAGCTTCCCCGCCATGGCTACCGGCAGTATGAGATTTCCAATTTCTGTCTGGATGGTTATGAATCCAGGCATAATCTTGCCTACTGGCACTATGATGACTTTTATGGTGTCTCGTGCGGGGCAAGCGGGAAAGAAGGACTGCTGCGCTATGACAATGAGAAGAATCTGATGCGATATCTGCAGAATCCCATGGCAAGGAATGAGATTCATCTGGACCGGCAGGACGCTCAGTTTGAGATGATCATGATGTCGCTGCGGCTGAAAATGGGACTGGATCTTTCTGCTTATCAGCACCGCTTCCATCATGCCTATGAAGAAGACTATGGTTCAAAAACAGAGGCATTGATCAAAAGGGGATGGCTGGAAGAAAGTGATGGCTATGTGCGCTGCAGTGATCAAGGCTATGAAATATGCAATACGGTACTGGAAGAATTGATGCCGGAGGGAGAATAAGATGGCAAATGGAATGAAGAAAAACAACAAGGTGCACAAGGTCAGTGAGCGTGCTCTGGAACAGCAGAGAGAAAAGGCTGAGGAAGAAAAGAAGAGACAGGCAGCCCTGGCAAGAAGGAATGAAACCAAAGAGACTTTCAAGTCGGCAATGATGTCATCAATCGGCGGTCTGCTGACCTTAGTCTCCTTACTGCTGGGAATGTATGGACTTCTGTCCATTCCAGCCATCATACTGTGCTGGATCGGCTTGAAGAAAAACAAAGACTATGGCTGGCGGGGTATCATTATTCCGCTCATCTGCATCATCCTGAATATTGCCTGGATCATTTTCCAGATCGTGATGATCTTTTCGCCAACTGTCCGCGTTGGCTTCTATAATATGGTCAAGTCGATGTCAAACTGATTGCTTGGAAGGCTTTGATGTGTTAACATAAAAAAGATTTCAGGCTGGATCCACCGTATCCTCAACGGAGAGCTGGACTGGAATGACAGAAAGAAAGAGGAAGAATAAAATGCTGGAAAAAGAAGTTGTAGCACAGATTGTCAAAGAGTATGGCCGCAAGGAAGGCGATACAGGTTCTGCTGAAGTGCAGGTTGCCCTGCTGACAGAGCAGATCAAGCGTCTGACTGAGCACATGAAGGCCAACAAGAAGGACTATGCTTCCAACCGTGGTCTGATGAAGATGGTTGGCCGCAGAAGAAACATGCTTGAGTATCTCAAGAGAACGGATGTCAACCGTTACAGAGAACTCGTCAAGAAGCTGGGTCTGCGTAAGTAATTGCAAGTCATACAAACTGGCAGGACATCCTGTCAGTTTTTCATTTATGGGTGAGAAGAACTGGGTATACATCCTGCTTTGTGAAGATGGCAGCTATTACACAGGATGGACCAATGATCTTACGGGGCGTTATCAGCGACATTGCCAGGGAAAAGGTGCAAAATATACTCACAGCCATCATCCTCTGGCAATTGCATATGCAAAATGCTATGATTCTCGTAGAGAGGCAATGAGTCAGGAGTGGCATTTGAAACAATTGAGCCATGCAGAGAAGAAGAATCTCATTGCTGCATATGAGGCTGAAAACAAAGGAGAAAAGATCATGGAAGAACTGAAGATTTACCGCTGCCGCAAGTGCGGAAAGATTGTCATTGAAACACATGCATCCGGCTGTGTGCCGGTATGCTGCGGCGAAGAGATGGAGCTGCTGAAGGCCAACACAACAGATGGTGCTGCTGAAAAGCATGTACCGGTTGTTGTTCGCGAAGATGGCAAGGTCATTGTCAACGTCGGCTCTGTTGACCATCCGATGCTGCCGGAACACTACATCGAGTTCATTGTGCTGCAGAGTGAGAATGGTTTCCGTGTTGTCAAGCTCAACCCGGGTGAAAAGCCGCGTACAGAACTGTATGCAGATGAGCCGGTCAAGGCCGTCTATGAGTTCTGCAATCTGCACGGACTTTGGAAGACAGAAATCTGATTTCAGTCAAAAGATGCGAACAAAAGCCCTGCGGGGCTTTTTCGTATGTGCTGCCTGCCCATTTTGCAGTTTCCCATCATTTTTCCATGTGCTATGATAAAACAGTTGATAAATTAAAGAGATTGTTAAAAGAAAGAGAAGATTGCATTCAAAATGGAAAAGTACAAAAGAAGTTGGGACTTCCATGGCCATACGCTGACTGTGGAAAACGGAGAAATTGCCAAACAGGCAGGCGGCTCCGTCTTGATCCGCTATGGGGATACGGTTGTTCTGTCAACAGCTACTGCTTCCTCCCAGGCCAAAGACACGGATTTTTTTCCGCTGACCGTTGTCTATCAGGAAAAGATGTATGCCAATGGTGAAATCCCAGGCGGCTTCCTGCGCCGTGAGGGAAGACCGACAGAACATGGCACACTGACCGCAAGACTCATTGACCGTCCGATCCGTCCGCTGTTTGCAGAAGGATTCCGCAATGAAGTACAGATCGTCAATACTGTTCTCTCCAATGATCCGGACTGTTCTAATGAAATGGCCAGCCTGTTTGGATCCTCCCTGGCTCTGTGTGTTTCCGATATCCCGTTCAATGGACCGGTAGCCGGTGTCAAGGTAGCCAAGATCGGTGATGACTACATCATCAACCCGAGTGTGGAGCAGATGGAACAGGCTGAAATTGACCTGACCGTTGCCGGTACAAAGCAGGCCATCAACATGGTTGAAGCCGGTGCCAAAGAAGTATCCGAAGAGGATATGCTCAAGGCTTTGATGGTCGGACACGAGGCAATCAAGGAACTGTGTGCGATTGAGGAAGAAGTCATCGCTGCCTGTGCCAAGGAAAAGATGGAAGTTGTTCTGTACCAGATTGATCCGGTTGTCAAAAATTATATTGATGCCCATGGTGCCCAGCGCATTCGTGAGGCTGTTTCCATCAAGAGCAAGCTGGAACGCTATCATACGATCGATGAAATCATCGATGAGATGGCAGATGACATCGGCAATATGGAATGGCCGGATGAAAAAGCCTGTGACAAAGCTGTCAAGCAGGCCCATGAATATGGTGTTGAAGTAGAGGCTCAGGAAGTGCGCCGTCTGATTTCTGAAGACAAGATCAGACCGGATGGCCGTGCTCTTGATGAACTGCGGCCGCTGGATTCTCAGGTGGATCTGTTGCCGCGTGCCCATGGCTCTGCCATGTTCACACGTGGTGAGACGCAGGTCATGTCCATCACAACCCTTGGCCCGCTGTCTGATGCCCAGACCATTGAAGATCTGACACCAATCAAAGAAAAGAGATTCATGCACCAATATAACTTCCCGCCGTTCTCTGTTGGCGAGGTTGGCCGCATGGGTTCACCGGGCAGACGTGAAATCGGCCATGGTGCTCTTGGGGAAAGAGCGCTGCGCCAGGTACTGCCGTCAGTAGAAGAATTTCCGTATGCAATCCGTACATGTGCCGAAGTCCTGGAATCCAATGGTTCCTCTTCCCAGGCATCCATCTGTGCAGGTACGATGTCCCTGATGGCTGCTGGTGTACCGATCAAGGCAATGGTAGCCGGTGTTGCGATGGGTCTGATTACCGTTGGCGATACCTATTCCATTCTGACAGATATTCAGGGTATGGAAGATCATTATGGTGATATGGACTTCAAGGTTGCCGGCACCCGCAAAGGTATTACAGCTCTGCAGATGGATATCAAGGTAACAGGCATTTCCGAAAAGATCCTTGCCGAGGCACTGGCTCAGGCACACAAGGGCAGAATGCAGATCCTCGATAACATGGAAGCGACCATCTCCGCACCGCGTGATCATGTTTCCAAGTATGCACCGAAGTTTGGCAGAATGACGATTCCGACCGATAAGATCCGCATTGTCATTGGCAAGGGCGGTGAGCAGATCGACAAGATCATCGCCGCATGTGACGATATCAAGATTGATATCGATGATGACGGCAATGTCGTGCTGTACCATACATCTCAGGAGATGATCGACAAGGCCATGAATATGATCCGTGATCTGATCCGTGAGGCACATGTTGGTGAAGTCTATGATGCGACAGTTGCGGAAGTCAGACCAAGCTTTGCCTTTGTAACACTGTTCCCTGGCACAGATGCCTTGCTGCATGTATCTGAGCTCAGCTGGACAAGAACCGATGATATTCAGCAGGCACTGCATGTCGGTGATACGATCAAGGTCAAGGTGATCTCGATCGATGATGCCGGCAAGGTCAAGGTATCTGCCCGTGAACTGCTGGAAAAGCCGGAAGGCTATGTGGAGAAGAAACCGCTGCGTCCGCAGCATGGTGCCCGCGGTGACCGTGACCGTCATCATGACCGCGATCATGAAGGCGGCAACGTGGAAAAGCGTGTCTTCCGCAGAAAGAGTGAATAATCCAGAAAAGAAGGCACCTGCCTTCTTTTTTGGAAGACGAGGAAACAGACACAATGAGAATGAGAAAGAAAAAGTGGGCTGAGCCATACCTGCAGGCCCATACTGACTACGCCCTGGACAATCCGGAAGAAAACAAAGGAAAATGGAAAGAAGTGCTGCATGGACAGAAACTGCATGTCGAGATCGGCTCAGGCAAGGGCGGATATCTGCTTGCTATGAGCAATGCCAATCCGGCTGATGCCTGGGTCGGCATTGAAAAGGATCGCAATGCGGCTGCCGTGGCTGTGCGCAAACAGCTGGAAGATGAGCAGCAGCCGGGCAACCGCTGCATGATCGTCGGGGAAGCCGAAGATCTTGAAAAGTGGTTTGCACCCGGAGAAATCGATGTCATCCATCTGAACTTTTCGGATCCCTGGCCCCGCAAGCGCACGCATAAGCGCCGTCTGTCCGCACCTGCCTTTCTGGATACCTATCGCAAACTGCTTGCAAAAGACGGATATATTGCCATGAAGACCGATAACAAGGATCTGTTTGAAGACAGCGTGATCTGCTTTGTCAATGCAGGCTATGTATTCATGGATTTCTCCGTGGATTTCCGCCGCAATCCTCATCCGGAGGATGCCATTACCGAATATGAGCAGAAGTTCATGGATCTCGGGCAGCCGATTTATCAACTGACAGCACGGCCATGCAAGCCGGCAGGCGATATGCTAAAATAGTGACGGAGGCAGTTCATGAAGAAGCAAATTGGCTGTATCTTATGCCTGTGCACAGTGCTTATGAGCGGCTGCAGCAAAGAGCAGTCATATCAGAATCTTCTGAATGAACGGATTGCGGATGCTCTGGCTGTGCCGCTGACATCCACGGATACCTGTATCAAATACTATTACAGCTATCAGCTGCCGCGCAGTGTCGGAAGCCTGCAGGCAGATGATCTGTCAGTGCTGTTTGACTATGAAGGAACCAGATTCATCATGAATCTGGACACATCCGGCATTCTGCAGGATCTCTATTATCAGCAGGATGACCAGACGGATGCAGACCCGCTGGCATCTTTGACACCTGTGCTGAAGGATGATGGTATCTGTGCCAATGCTGCATCAGGAGAATACACGTATGCCATCCGCATTTATCAGGTGGATTCCATGTATCTGACCCGGGTGACAGTCGGACATATGATCTTTACTGCCATCAGTGATCTGTCTGCAGCCATCAATGTGAGCAATGCCATGCTGCGGATCGGACGCAGTGTCAGTATCAAAGAAAGCCATGTGATTGATGACTTTGCCAACCGCAGTGATACGGTATACCGCGCCGAAAAGACAGCTCTGTTTGAAAACCTTGCACCAGTGAATGGCACGGTTGCCGATCTGTTGAAAAAGGGCGGGCAGACCAATGCGGATGCCCAGGCAAGTGTCGCTCCATCGGAGTGAGAACAACGTAAATATGCAAGGAATCTTAACAAGATTCAAAAAATAGCATAGAATAGTAACGTATGTAAGAAAGGATGAAGTTATGCTTAAGAAACTGCAGAATCTCTTATTCGAAGATGATGATGACGATTATCTCGATGATGAGGATGAGGAAGAAACGGTCAGTGCGGCGCCTGTCAAACCTTCCGCAGTGAAACCGGTGGCAGCGCAGCCCAGAAGAGTTGATTCTGGCAAGCCGGTTCAGGAAAGAAGGGAAGCGCCCTCCGTACAGCCCGCTGTGGAACAGCCTGTTCATACAGCACCGCGGGTCAGCCGGATTGATGTGACACAGGATATCCCGGTACAGAACAGCAAGCCTGCACAGCCGGTATTTCCGCAGATGCCGCCGCGCGAGGAGAAGAAGCCTTCCGGGCTTGGCATAACGGCAGATGATACAGATTACCATCAGCCTGTCCGTCAGAGAACGGTCAAGCCGGCTGTTCCCAAGACACAGAAGCCGAAGAAGCCTTCTAAGCCTGCCTATCAGTTCCAGCCGGTCATCTCGCCGATCTTTGGTGTGGATGAGAAGGATATGACGGCACTGAAAAATACAGCGAAGAAAGCAGCAGAGGCTATGGCTGAAAACGATGAGGACGATGGCAATATCACACCGGTGATTTCACCGATTTATGGCTCTACAGAGCCGCTTGCTGCCAAGAAAGCTGAAACGCATGCAAAGGCTGCACCTGCCCGCAAAGAAGAGCCTGTGGCAACGGCCAATCCGACAGCCGATGAGGAGATCCCTGATTTCTCACTGGATGATATTCTCAAGGTACGTGATGAACAGTACGATGATCATGATGATTCACTGTCTGATACAGCACCGCTGTTCCCGGATCTGAACTTCCCGGATGATCCGGTTCCGGACGCAAAGCCTGCAAAACCGGAAGAAGAACCGGATCAGACCATGATCCTGAAGAAGCCGCTGACCAAGTAAGCAATTCCGAAGATTCATGTCAATTGACCTGCAGATCGTTTCTGCAGGTTTTTTTTACACTGCTGTTGGTCCTGGCTTTGATAAATCCCTTGTTTTGACAGGATTAAAGCGCTATCATTCACATTGTAAAACTTTTCATTATGTTTTATAATCAAACGAAGAAGAGAGGAATTGTATATGGACGCATTATTAACGGACCTGCAGAATGTCTGCACACAGCTGCTGCCGATCCTTGGTGCGGTGGCACTTGTCTTTCTCTGCATTTTCATCAAGAAACTGTGGCAGATGGTGGATACCGGAAATGAGAGGCTAAAACAGCTTTCATCCACGCTTGATAAAGCGGACCTCAGCATGGAAAAGATCCAGGCACCTCTGGATACTGCCGTCAAGCTTTCTCATTCCGTAGATAAAGTACAGGATAAAGCTGAACAGGCCTTTGGAAAAATGACAGATTTTACAACTGACAGTCTCAATAATTTAAAGGATTTTGCTGCCAGAAAAAAGAAAGAGAATGAACAGGAAGGCACAGAACAGGTGAAGAGCGATGAGTGAAGAAAAGGATAATGGCACGAAGCGGGATGAGAGCCGTGAGCCGATTGAAGACATTGAAAAGACCGTCGAAGATCTGAAAAAGAAGATTATGGAGATTTCTTCCGAAGAAAATGAGGAAAACGAGGAACCTGAAGCCAGTATTCCGCAGTTTGCCGAGGCAAAGAAGAAGATTGCCGAGATCCGGGATAATGCAGTGAAATCGGTCAATAAGAGCATTGAGGAAGCGAAGAATGCGGCTGCGGAAAAGAATTCGCAGGAAGATCTGAAGAAGACACTTGCCTATATCCGTGAAAATGCACGGAAGGTTGTTGATGCTGCCCAGGACAAAATGGACGCATTGAAGAATGATCCTAAGGTCCGCCAGAATGTCGAGGGGGCAAAAGAAGCTGCTGCTGATGCACTGTCCAAGGCATCTGATGCAATGAAACAGGCAGCAGACAATACAAAGAACTATCTGGATAACAGGCTGAGTGATGATCAGAAGGCACAGCTGAAAGATGCCGGAGATAAGGTCGGAGCTGCGCTGAATGAGACAAAAGAACATGTATCCAAAGCAGTAGAAGATTTCAGGAACAATCCGCAGGTACGGGAGTTCGGCCGCAAGAGTGCTGATGCAGCACAGAAAGGTGCCGAAGCACTCCGCGGACTGTTTGATCATAAGGATGGAGGCGACGACAAATGAAGCGGGTCACAATCTATGATGTAGCCAAGGAAGCAGGCGTTTCCCTTGCGACGGTTTCCCGTGTGATCAATGGTTCCAACGTTGTCAAGGAACCTACCAAAGAGCGTGTCCAGGCAGCTATTGATAAGCTCGGCTATAAGCCGAATGCCATTGCCCAGGGGCTGGCTCTGCAGAAGACAACCGTCATCGGTCTTGTCATTCCGGAGGCATCCTTCACGTATACCGGCCAGATTATCAACGGTCTTCTGGATGTTGCCAAAATCTATAATTACAACATCATGCTGCATACAATTACAGCAGGCATTACCGATATCAATGACGTGATTGAGGATATTATCAAGTCACGTGTGGATGGCGTAATTGTCTATAATGCCAAGCTGCAGATGGATGAGATGGAAGAGCTGTCCAAGTACAATATTCCGATTGTCATCATCGGCAATAAGGTCAAAGGTGAAAATGTTGCTTCGGTCTATGTTGACATTGAGAAAGCAATCTATGAACTTACTGCCAAATATCTGGAAGAGGGCAAGGAAGATATTGCCATCATCGAGGACCGCAAGAATCCGTATACATGTGCACAGATGGTCAAGGGTGCCCAGCGTGCCTTTGAAGCAAAGGGCAGAAAGTTTGACAACTTCCTGAAGATTCCGCCGGAAAGCCGTACAAGCTATGCCTTCCTGTCCGACTGGTTCAAGGATCATAAATATGACCTGGTCATTGGCAACCGTGATTCCCAGGCAATGGCAGCACTGAACGCTGCCCGTGAGAATGGTATTTCTGTACCGGATGACATGGAAATTGTCTGTGTCATTGATACCAAGTATAATGCCATGATGCGGCCGGCCATTTCATCCTTCTCGATTCCTAGCTACGATCTTGGTGCAGTCTCCATGCGGGTCATGACCAAGATGCTGCAGAGCGGAGATGAATCGGATAAGGCAATGGAACTGAGCTATCTGTTCACGCCGCGTCAGACAACCAAGGATTGAATTCAAAAACCTGCTGTGTTACAGTAGGCATGCATGGATCGGGCTTACTGGCATCTGTCAGACTGACATCAGAGACATTCCGGATGGTGCAAGGAATGCAGAAACAGATGTGAATTACATCCCGGGAGCACTCCGCTTATGCGGACGTATGCCGGCGTTAGCGGCTAGAGTGCACGCAAGTGAACTAAGGTGGTACCGCGCAGAAGGCGTCCTTAGATATGAGGATGCCTTTTTTATTTGCATCAAGAGAAGAGGAGAATATATGAACTTTATTGAAGAACTGAAATGGCGTGGTCTTGTCAAAGACTGCACAGACATGGAAGGACTTGTCAAACGTCTGGAAAGCCCGGCCACAATTTACTGCGGATTTGACCCAACTGCAGACTCTCTGCATGTCGGACATCTGCAGCAGATCCTGCTGCTGCGCAGATGGCAGAAAGCAGGCCATACACCGATTGCCCTCTGCGGTGGATTCACCGGCATGATCGGTGATCCAAGACCTACAACAGAAAGAAAACTTCTGAGCCACGAAGAAGTGCTGCACAATGCGGAATGCATCCGCACCCAGCTGGCAAAGTTCCTGGACTTTGAAGGTGACAATGCGGCCATCATGGAAAACAATAACCACTGGCTTGGCAGTCTCAGCCTGCTCGACTTCCTGCGTGACTATGGCAAGCTGTTCAATGTTGCCTACATGCTGCAGAAGGATACCATTAAAAAGAGACTCGACAGCGGCCTGTCCTACACCGAATTCACATACACGATCCTGCAGGCAATTGACTTTCTGAACCTGCACAAGCTGTATCATTGCGATGTGCAGATCGGCGGTTCTGACCAGTGGGGCAATCTGACCAGCGGCATTGAACTGATCCGCAAGGTGCTCGGTGATGATGAAAAGGTATTTGGCATCACCTCACCATTGATTACCAAGAGCGACGGCACAAAGTTCGGCAAGTCAGAAGGAAAGAATATCTGGCTGGATCCTGCCAGGACAAATGCCTATGAGTTCTACCAGTTCTGGCTGAATACACCGGATGCAGATATTGTGGATTACCTCAAGCGTCTGTCTATGCGCACACCAGAAGAGATTGAAGCTCTTGCAGAGAGTCTCAAGAGCGAGCCGGAAAAGCGTGCCTGCCAGAAAGCACTTGCCCAGGAGCTGACCGAGATTGTGCATGGCAAAGAAGGACTTGCCAAGGCAGAAAAGATCACGGAGACATTCTTCCATGGCTCAATCAAGGACCTGTCGGCATCAGAACTGCGGGAAGGACTAGCAGATGCACCAAAAGCCCATATCGAAGACGGACAGCTGCTGGTGGATGCCCTTGTCTCCAGCGGTATTTCCAAGTCCAAGCGCGATGCCAGAACCCTGATTCAGCAGGGCTCCATTCAGGTCAATGGCGACAAGATCACTGACACAGCCTATGCAATGTGCCGTGACTGTGCATATGATGGTTCCTTCTCCATCATCCGCAAAGGCAAGAAGAACTACTTCGTTCTGGAATTCTGAACAACAAAAATTTGATAACTTAAATCAAGCCCTTTTTCGGAGATTTCTTCGATAAATTCATAAGCTTCAGAATTTTTCTGATCGGCCACCACGAAAAGAGGAGACAGTCTCCCCGGTTTTGAAAATTTGTTCT
>Ga0256406_1004425_pt1 | contig 16089 bp, 15 predicted proteins | sample RumenRJG_03DNA_FD_185986 | JGI IMG/M metagenome (GOLD analysis project Ga0256406, IMG submission 185986) | Bovine rumen microbial communities from Lethbridge, Alberta, Canada - RJG_03 | ecosystem: Host-associated > Mammals > Digestive system > Stomach > Rumen | place: Canada: Alberta | collected... | reverse complement strand
CTGAACATGTATTCGTAGGCCAATCCACAATTGGGATTAGCCTATTCAAACTGGAAACGCCGTATGCGGATCCGCACGTACGGTGTTGTGAGAGGTGTGATGCTAAAACATCCGCCTACTCGATTTTAAGCTGTCTCCTTATCCCTCAGCTGCCTTTCTCCGAGAGCCTTGATAGAACTGAAGAGCTCTTTCCAATGCCAATGGATATTTCAAGCTCACTGAGAACCTCCGCTATTTTACGGTCCACAGAGAATGGACAGTTGAAGATGATGACCCCTGATCCGCACATGCCGAAATCTTCCTCCTGCACTGACGTTCTTATCTCCGCACGCCAGGTGTCGGGTATGGAAAGTCTCCTCGCCTCCGAGAGGATTTTCTGGCTTCTGTCCCTTTCCTTGGAGAGCACAGGATACCAGAGCATCATGGTCATGGTAGGACATTTGCGGAAAGCCTTGCCTATTGAGCCTACGCTTTTCACGTAGTCAGTCTCAACCTCATATGCAGGATCCATGAGAACCGCTCCGCGCCTTACGGGAGGCGGCACGATTGCGTCAAGACCCTCGAAGCTGTCACGCCTGTGGAGGCTGATCCGTCGGTCTTTGCCGAAATTGTGCCGGAGAGCATCGAATTCCGCCGGGTGCAGCTCGATGAAGATCCCCTTGTCGTTCTCTCTCAGAAGCTGCTGCTCGATATAGGGAGAGCCCGGATATACCGTTACCTTTCCGTCAGTATTCAGAGCATTGATGATTTCGAAATATTCAGGGACCATCGCAGGCAGCCTGCCAGGATTATGAAGCAGTTTGATGATGCCGTCCTCTGCTTCTCCGGTCTTCTCAGCCATCGCGTCATCCAGCCTGTAGATTCCTCCTCCCGCGTGGGTGTCAATAATGGTAAAAGGCTTGTCCTTTTTCCTGATGTAGGAAATCACGGCGCACAGGATGAGATGTTTCAGGACATCCGCGCTGTTTCCGGCATGAAAGCCATGTCTGTAGCTGAGCATCTGTTTCTCCCGGTAATAAAAAGAGTTCTGCCGGGCCGCATAAGCCCGGCAGGTGCATGAACTATACAGCATAAAGCTGTTTTTAATGAAGAACTGTCTCTGGCCTGCGCTTTCCGGCGCATGGGCAGGGCTAGGATCCGTAAGTGAACGACTCGCTCATACTGATGATGCGCTCTCGGCTTCCTTTATCCTGCTTTCGGCCTCTTCAAGCTTTTCCGAGGCCTCAAGCCATTCTGATTCGATTGATTCCGAGGTCTTCCTGAGCTCTCCCTGCTCCCTGAGAAGCTTTGAGAGCTCCTCACGCCTTGATGCGTCATAAATGCCGCTGTCGCTGAGTGCCGATTCAATTTGCTGAAGCCTTGCGCCAGCCTCGTTCATCCTCTTCTCGAGGTCATCGGCATTTTTCCTGAGCGGCCTTGCCTCAGCGCGGAGCCTCTGGAGTAGCTCCTTCTTCTCCTTCCAGGACATCTGCGCGTTGCCGCCTGACTGTGCCTGCTTCTCCTGAATTCTCTGCTCCCGGCGCCCGGCAGCTGACTTTGTGAGCTCCTGCTTTCTCTGCTCGATGAGGTATTTGTGATAGTCATCGAGGTCGCCGGAGAATTCTGATACCTTGCCGCCGTCCACGAGGTAGAAGTCATCAGCAGTAGTACGGAGCAGATGCCTGTCGTGGGAGACGATAATCATTGCCCCCTCAAAATCCTGCAGAGCTGCTGAAAGGGCGTCGCGCATATTGAGGTCGAGATGGTTCGTAGGCTCATCTAGGAGCAGTAGATTGGGCTTCTGCCAGACAATCAGCGCGAGCGCCAGCCTTGCCTTCTCTCCTCCCGAGAGCGTGCCGGCCTTCTCAAGGGCCTTGTCGCCGGAGAAGGAAAAACCGCCCAGGAAATTCCGGAGATCCTGCTCGCGCATCTCCGGCGCAAGCCTCTGCATGTGCCAGAGGGCGGACTGATCAGGATTCAGGTAGTCGAGCTGGTGCTGAGCGAAGTAGCCGATCTTTATTCCTTTTGCAACAGAGAGCCTCCCGGTAAGGGGCCTGAGCATTCCTGCAAGGAACTTGATGAGCGTGGACTTGCCTGCGCCGTTGCGGCCCAAAAGCCCTATCCTCGCTCCCGGCGTAAGATTGAGCTTAAGCGATTTGATCACCGGCTTACCGGGCTCATACCCTATTGAGATGTCCTCCATGTTCATAAGGGGAACCGGCAGCTGCTCCGGCTTCCTGAAGCTGAAATGAAAAGGGGAGTCAGGGTGCGCCGCCGCGATGCGGTCCATTTTCTCAAGGGCCTTCAGCCTGCTCTGTGCCTGCCTGGCCTTCGTTGCCTTGTACCTGAAGCGGTCAATGAACGACTGGATCTTCGCGATGCTTTGCTGCTGCTTCTCATAGAGAGCCTGGTTCTGCGCGAGCCTCTCGGCCCGCATCCGCTCAAAGCCGGTGTAGTCAGCCGTATACTCGTTGAGCTTTCTGTTCTCGATATGGATTATGTGGTCGACTGTATCATCGAGGAACTCACGGTCGTGCGAGATGATGACGAGCGTTCCGCGGTAGCCCTTGAGGTAGTCGGAAAGAAACATAACGGCGTCAAGGTCAAGGTGGTTCGTGGGCTCGTCGAGGAGCAGGAGATCGGAGCTGCAGATGAGCGCGCGGGCGAGGTTAAGCCTCATTCTCCAGCCTCCGGAGAAGTCCTTTACCGGAAGCTTAATCTGCTCCTCTGAGAAGCCGAGGCCGGATAGGAGCGCAGCGGTTCTCGGGCGGATGGTGTAGGCGCCTGTAATCTCCAGCTCGCCGCTGATCCTCGCAATTGCGATGCCGTCATTCCTCTCCTCTGCATCGCTGAGCTCCTTCTGAAGGGCCCGGTATTTTTTATCTCCGTCAATGACATATTCCTCTGCGGAAATGTCGAGTGAAGGTGTCTCCTGAGCTACAGTCGCAATCGACCAGCTTTCAGGTATGGTGATCCTGCCGTCATCCGGGTTCAGCTCACCGGTAAGGAGCTCGAAAAGAGTGGACTTTCCGCAGCCGTTCCTCCCGACAAGTCCGGTCCTCGTGCCCGGCGCGATATGGGCCGATGCCTCATCGAAAATTACGTTGTTATCCCTGGCGAATGAGAGTTTTTCTATGAGGATCATGGCGTGCTTTTCCGGTGTACTCTGGATTTGAAGATTAACGGCGGATATTTTAACCTTAATTTCTGATTAAGTTCCTCTTTGCAGCGTTCTGCGCTTCCGTGGAATCTTCGGATCGCGCACCTGCAGGCAGCTGAGAGCTGCCGAATCCCCGCCATATCTGCAGACTGGAGGCAGTGATTAACGTAAGCACTTATTTTTAATTGAAAATGTCGTATAATCAAAGACAATAGACTCCGCGGGTCTCGTGCCAAGGGTGTCAGGCTGCGGAAATTATAATAATAAGAATGAGGCTTTTTATGAATAAAGGTCAGTTGCTTCAGGACCCGTTCTTAAACGCGATCAGAAAGGACAAGATCCCGGTATCCATCTTTCTGGTAAACGGAATAAAACTTCAGGGACAGGTGGAATCATTCGATCAGTTTGTCATTCTGCTGAGAAACAACACCAGCCAGCAGATGGTCTACAAGCATGCAATTTCCTCAATTGTTCCTGCGCGTCCTCTCCCTCAGCACCGCCAGGTTCAGAAGACCGCTGCCGATGACGGCAGCCAGGGCGCTGAGCAGGAAGAGGAAGTTTCATCAGAGTTCTGATATTGCTCTGCTGCCGCCCGCGTTCCGCCGGGGCCTCCTCCGGCGGAATAAGTTTATCTCTTACGTCCTGCTCCTTAGTCGCCCGAAATTTTCCATACTGCATTAAAATACTTCTCTTCCTTCTTGTTCTGTACGGCTGTCAGCAGTCCGGCAGATTCTCGGAGATTTTCCAGTGACTGATCTTGTACATGCCGATGAGTTTTCCTCTGATGATCTACCGGGGAGGGCGATCCTTGTCCAGACCGAGTTTGCCTCCACCCCTGATGAGAACGAGGATCTTGACGAACTCCGGGAGCTCACCGTCTCATGCGGCGTTGAGATAGCAGGAGTCCTCTTCGCAAGGAGCGGCACGCCGAATGCCAGCACCTACATCGGCACCGGAAAGGCCGAGGAGCTCAAAGCCCTTGTCCAGGAAAAGGAAGCAAACCTCGTCATCTTCAACCACCGCCTTACACCTTCGCAGGAACGAAGCCTTACCGAAATCGCAGGATGCCGCGTAATTGACCGCGTGGAGCTGATTCTCAACATTTTCGCAAGGCGCGCGAGAACCTATGAGGGAAAGCTCCAGGTAGAGCTCGCGAGGCTTACCCATCTTTCCACCATGCTGGTACGCGGCTGGACCCACCTCGAGAGGCAGAAGGGCGGCTTCGGACTCAGAGGAGGACCGGGCGAGAAGCAGATTGAGCTTGACCGCCGCGAGATCCACGAGCAGATCGAGCGCATCGGGCGCGAGCTCGAGGATGTGAGAAGGACCAGACGCGAGAGCCGCAAGACCAGGCAGAAGCGCAGTGTTCCCGTTGTCTCGCTCGTAGGCTACACCAACGCGGGAAAGTCGACACTCTTCAACTTCCTTACCGGCGCCGGGGTATACGCCGCGGATCAGCTCTTTGCGACGCTCGACACGACACTTCGCATGATTCACCTCGACGTGGCAGGAGACGTGATGATCTCGGACACGGTAGGCTTCATCAGGCATCTTCCTCATGATCTTATTGATGCATTCCGTGCCACGCTCGAGGAGACCAGGGAGGCAACTCTCCTCCTTGAGGTCATTGACAGCCATGACGAGAGGCTTGAGGGCAATATCAGGGAAGTGGAGACAGTCCTCGCCGAGGTCGGAGCGGAAAGCGTACCGAGGATAAGGGTATACAACAAAATAGATCTCGCTGACGGCGTGACGCCGCACCTCGTGAGAAACGGCGAGGGCCGGATCGAGTCGGTTTGGCTCAGCGCTGTTACCGGGGAGGGCACCGAACTCCTCAGAAAGGCTGTTGCAGAATTTCTTGATCCGGTTATAGTAAAATTTACCGTGCGCGTTCTGCCTGCGGCAGGAGGGGCTCTTTCATGGCTGTACGGGCTAGGCGCCGTGCAGAGCGTGAGCTGGGAGGACAACGGAGCCGCAGTTGCGGAAGGGAGTCTTCCGGAGAAGGATTACGCAAGGCTCGCATCCCGTGAGGGCTGTGAGATTCTTGCCTGCGTCAGGTCTGAGCATTCCGGCCTGACGGAATCCGGGGGCACCGGATCCGACGCAGATGCAGAGAGTGCGGTCCAAGCGGGATAACTGGAGAAAGCAAGATGACCTGGAACAGGCCCAAAGATGCTGATGATGACAGCAGCAGGAACAATGCCGGCAGCGGTGAGGATCCGAAGAACGAATCCGGAAAGCAGAATGGCGGCAGCGGCTGGGATGACGGCTCATCCTCCTTTGATTTCGGGGGACTCGGGAGCAAGATTGCTGATTTGTTCAGAGGCGGCAGCGGCGGTTCCGGCGGCGGGAGCTCCGGCGGCAGCCATTTGTTGCTCATTGCCGGCATCGCAGCTGTCCTCCTTGTCGTAATCATTTTCTCGGGCTTCTATACGGTGAAGGAAGCAGAGCGCGGAGTGCTCCTCCGCCTCGGGCGCTTCGACCGTCTCGTGCAGCCGGGCCTTTCCTGGAAAATCCCTTTTGTGGACAAGGTCATCCTCGTTGACGTCTCGACCGTGAAGTCCCTGAACTCAACAGGCCTCATGCTGACCCAGGACGAGAACGTCGTCCGTGTCGAGATCAACGTGCAGTACCGCGTCTCTGATGCCTACAAGTACCTCTTCAGCACGACAAACGCAGATGAGTCTGTCGGGCAGGCTATAGACAGCGCCATGAGATACGTCGTCGGGCACAATACGATGGATGACGTGCTCACCACCGGCCGAGAGAAGGTGCAGGATGACACCGCGCGCGTACTTAATGAGATCATAAAGCCCTATGACATGGGAATCTCCGTCGTAGCGGTAAACTTCCTCCCTGCCCACGCTCCCGAGGAGGTCAAGGAGGCGTTTGACGACGCCATATCCGCCCAGGAGGACGAGCAGAGGTTCATCCGCGAGGCGGAGGCCTATGAGCGCGAGATCATCCCCAAGGCCGAGGGCCGGGTGCAGCGCATCAAGCAGGACGCCAATGCCTACAAGGACAAGGTTGTCCTTGGCGCGAAGGGTGATGTCGCAGGCTTCGAGCGCGTGCTCCCCGAGTACCTCAAGGCACCGGAGATCACGAGAAAGCGTATCTATCTTGAGACCATGTCGGATGTCCTGAGCCATACGGCAAATGTCTATGTGTCTCCCTCAGCAGAGGGCAGCATGCTTTACCTGCCGCTCGACGGTGTCTTCAGCGGAAAGGACAAGAAAGACCAGAGCAGCTCAGGGCCAACCCGCGACGAGAAGCTGAGGAGCTCCGCAGCAGCGCTTTCCATGAACGGTCAGGGCGAGACTGACTACGCGGCAGGATCGTCGTCCGCAGGATCCTCTTCTGAGGAGTCATATTCCTCCGGCATCAGGAGCGGAATCAGAAGCAGCGTCAGGGACGGTAGGAGAAACTGAGAATGGATAGAAAGACAGTCATCGGCATTGCAATAGCCGCCGTGCTCATCCTGATGTTCAATTCAGTGTTCATCGTCCATGAGGGCGAGGTCGGCATCGTAACCGAGTTCAGCAAGGTCAAGCGTGTCACCGAGGGCGGCGATCCGGTAATCTACCGTCCGGGATTCCATTTCAAGTTCCCGATCATTGATGACGTGCTCCTCCTTGACGTCCGCATCCAGACCATGGAGTCATCCGCAGACCGCTATGTAACGAACGAGAAGAAGGACCTCATCATCGACTCCTACGTCAAGTGGAGAATCGAGGATCCTGCGAAGTTCTACATCACGACTGACAGCGGACGCTTCGAGCTCGCACAGGACCGTCTGAAGAAGAAGATCAACGCGGTCCTCAGAAGCGAGATCGGAAGCAGATCGATTGTTGACATGGTCTCGGGCGAGAGAGCTGAGGTCATGGAGAAGACCCTCCTCAGGAGCGCCTCAGCAACAGAGCTCGGGATCACCGTTGTTGACGTGAGGATCAAGCAGATCAACCTGCCTCCGGAGGTCTCATCCTCGATTTACGACCGCATGAGGGCAGAGCGGCAGATTGTCGCCCGCGAGCACCGCTCCAAGGGCCGCAAGCAGGCCGAGTTCATCAGGGCCGAGGCAGACCGCAAGGTCACTGTCATGGTCGCTGACGCCGAGAGGCAGTCCAACGAGCTCAGGGGACAGGGAGACGCAGAGGCGACGAGGATTTACGCTGAGGCCTATTCCAAGAGCCCCGAGCTGTATAATTTCCTTAAGAGCATGGAAGCTTACAGGAAGAGCTTCAGCAAAGACAGTGTTATGGTCGTAGGCTCGGACAGCGAGTTTTTTGACGAGTTCGGCGTAAGAAAGCCGGGAGCTGCCCGCTGAGCCGTTGTTTTCGAATCATAGTCATCTGATTTAGTTATTGAGTGAGTAAATGGGACAGAATGTAGTTGTATTGGGCACCCAGTGGGGTGACGAGGGAAAGGGTAAGGTCGTTGACCTTCTGACAGAGAAGGCCCGCTATGTCGTCCGCTATCAGGGCGGGCACAACGCAGGACATACCCTGGTAGTTGGCGGAAAGAAGACAGTTGTCAGACTTATTCCCTCGGGGATCCTTCATCCGTCCTGCACCTGCCTTATCGGCTCAGGCGTCGTCCTCTCTCCTGACGCACTGTTCAAGGAGATGGGCGAGCTCGAGAGCGCCGGTGTGGATGTGAAAAGCCGCCTGAAGATCTCGGAGGCCTGCCCGCTGATCCTGCCTTACCATCCTGTCATTGACCACGCAAGGGAAGCTGCACTCGGTGACAAGAAGATCGGAACCACCGGCAAGGGCATCGGCCCCGCGTACGAGGACAAGGCCGCAAGAAGGGGCCTCCGCGTCGGCGATCTCCGCAATATGGACCGTTTCGCCCAGAAGCTCAGGACCGTCATGGAGTACCACAACTTCATCCTGAAGAACTTCTATCATGCCGAGGAGGTCTCCTATGATGAGGTACTTGAGGGCGTAAAGAAGTACGCCCCGGTTCTCGTCTCCATGATTGCGGACATCACAACAATACTTGCTGATGCCAGGAAGAACGGCGACAAGGTTCTTTTCGAGGGAGCCCAGGGCACGTTCCTCGACATTGATCAGGGAACCTATCCTTATGTGACCTCCTCCAATACCGTTGCAGGCGGCGTCTCCACAGGTGCCGGCTTCGGCCCCCGCGGAATCGACTATGTGCTCGGGATCGTCAAGGCCTACACTACGAGAGTCGGCGGCGGACCGTTCCCGACCGAGCTCTTTGACAAGATCGGCGAGCACATCTGCGAGAAGGGCCAGGAGTTCGGCGCAGTCACCGGACGCCGCCGCCGCTGCGGCTGGTTTGACGCTGTTGCCATGAGGCGCTCAAAGCAGCTCAACTCACTCTCCGGACTCTGCCTCACAAAGCTTGATATTCTCGACGGCCTTGATGAGGTCAAGATCTGCACCGGCTACCGCCATAAGGACGGAACAGTTTCGGAGTATCCTCCGATGGCCGCCGATGACTATGATGAGGTAACTGCAGTTTACGAGACCTGCCCGGGCTGGAAGGAAAGCACCTTCGGCGCGAAGAGCCTCGCTGAGCTTCCAGCAAATGCAGTTGCCTATGTAAAGCGCCTTGAGGAGATCCTCGGCCTGCCGGTCGATATCCTCTCCACCGGACCTGACCGCAGCCAGACCATCACTCTCCGCGATCCGTTTGAGATCTGAGACTGATCCCCGGACACAGTCCTGAAGAATGCCGCAGCTTTTTTTCACTGCGGCATTTTTTTATTCCTGATCCCAGAGAAAGAGATCCGTCCTGAGACGCATGCATTGCCTTCTGATTGGCCGTCTGCGTTACGAAGGAGACCAGGTACAAGGAGAGTATGTCAGGCGCCAGTCAGCAGAGGCAAAGCGAAGGCGCCGGGGCAGGAATTGGCCTGCGGTGCGTCACTCTTCCTTATTGGGGACGGATTCGAATTGATCTTTCCTGAGGTAAATCCGGACATATCCGTCATCATTTTTCAAAGTGCCCAGGGGGCGCCACGGCATCAGCATAATCCGGAATTCTGGCTTCAGGGAAACAGGAAATGAGAGCGGAATCTCGTAATATTTCTCGGCAATTTCCTTCATGAAAGCGTAATTTCTTAGGTAATACCGCTCATCCATGTACCTGAAGGAGGCAGGGCATGCCAGATCAACTATGGCTGCAGGCCTGTTATTGATGATGTCATCCGTGTACTTTCTCCGGAGCTCATCCTGAAGTTCTCTGTCAAACTTACTGTCAATGAGCGGATAAATGAAGTGCGTTGCAGTAGCGGAAGGATGAGACGCGTAGATGGGGAAGCCTGTTTCCCAGCCCCAGACGGCAACCGGCTCGCCTGGCCTTACATGGCTGTTCAGGTAATGAATGACATCACTGAACGGATAGACGTCCTCGTCTATGATCTCATGCTGCTGCAGAGCCTGTATGGGCTGCACTTTGTCGATTGTCACCATCTTTAGGCAGAAAACTCCCGTAAGAGCAGCAAGCATGGCAAAGGCGCAGTTTCTCCTCAGTTTCTCATCGCGCCAGAGGGTGAGTCCGAGCGCAGTAAGAATGGCAAATGAAGGAACCATGATATTGATGTAGTGATCATAGGTGCTCATGGTGCGTGTCGCCGCGAAGAATGAGCCCAGAAGAAAGACCACGAGAAGTGCTGCTGCGGCAAAGCCTCTCCGCGTGATGAGTCCTTTTCCGTCCCTGCTGCCCGTGAGTGAGAACAGGGAGAAGATCGCGAAAACGATGATAGTGCACCCGGGGACCATGAAGAGATCCATGTCGGTGAAGATCACAATGAAATCCGGAAGTTTGGACAGGTATTCAGCCAGAGGAACAGAGACATGCTCGTAATTGACCCTGATATAGAAGAGCCAGAACCAGCCAAGAGCCCCCTCGAGCGCGAGATATGAAAGGAATAGAACTGAGGGTGCTGCAGCGCCGGCGCAAGCGGCAAAGGTATTTTTAAGGCTGAACTGCCCTGATGCATGTGAAGAAGCAGTCCCGGCACCGCCGTTAAGTCCGGATGTTCCAATGCCTGGCAGAAAAAGGTTCCTGGACATGCTCAGGATAAAGCAGCAGAGCGAGAACGGGGCGAACTGCAGCTTTACCCAGGGAAGGAGACCCAGCACCAGGCATTCTGCAAAGAGCATTCCGGTTCTTCTTCCGCGGCAGGCAAAGAGCAGGAGCCAGAGAGAAATAAGAAGGAAGAACAGCGTCTCGTTGTTATAGGCCGTGATGTCATAGTAGTAGAACGAGAAATAAAGGAAGGCCATGGAAGACAGGGCAATTGCAGGGCGTATGCCGCAGAGTCTCCTTACTGCAAAGAAGATCATGACTGAGCCGGCGAGCTCGGCAACCAGCGCTGCGAGGTGCGCTGTCAGGAAAGAGATGTTTCCGAAGGAAAGCAGTGCAATGTAAAGTGCGTTGAGCGGCCCGTTTCCCTGTCCCTCAAAATCCATGAAGGGTACGCCTCCGTTTATGAGGGAATAGGCCATAATGAGATGCTGTCCCTCATCAGGATTCTGCTGCGCAAGGCAGAGCGAGAGGAGCCTCACCGCAATAAACGCACAGCTCATGCAGCAGGCGAAGAGCCTTCCGTGCTTTCCATGAATGAAGAAGATAAAAGGAAGGATTAAGAGAATTGCGTATCCTGCAATGCAGACATAATAGTATGCAGCCGACTGGAGGAAGTCCGCAAGGAGAGTGTAGCCTAAGCCGAAATTCATTTCAGGAATTAAGATTTATGGTTAACCAAACTTATCTGTCAGAATGCAGATCAGATGAAGCTCTTTCCGCCGCACTTGCGGGCAGCTGTCAGCGTTCATCTGATTCTCTCGCAGACCATGGAGCAGAGATCGAGAAGGGCGTTCTTCTCATCAGAACCGAGTTCGAGAGACCTTACAGCATCAGCTGCGAGATCCGCCTCCTTCCTTGCTGATGCGGAGCTCTCCTCTATGGCGCCGTATTTCTGAAGGATAGCGAGGGCCTCACTGAACATCCCCGTCCTCGATTCCTCATGGAACATGTCCCTGAGCCTTTTGGAATCGGCCGCGTCTGCTTTCCTCAGTGCGCAGATTGCTGGAAGGGTGATTTTCCCCTCCATGAAGTCGTCACCGGGGTTTTTGCCCATTGCCGACTCGGTCGAGATGTAATCTATGATGTCATCGGTAATCTGGAAGGCATTGCCGATATGGCGGCCGAAATTGCTGAATGATTCCGCGAATTTCCTGTCATCGGAGGAAAGGTCTGCAGCGAGCCAGGCTGCAGTCTCGAAGAGCCTTGCGGTCTTTGAGTAGATTATGCCGCGATAGGTCTCTTCCATTATTGCCGTGTCGAAGCTCTGATCAAGCTGCCTTATCTCGCCTTCGGCCAAGATGGATACGGTATCAGCAAGCTTTATGAAAATCTCGCCCTTGCCAAGGGCAGAGATGGCAGCAACGGCCCTTGCGAGCAGGTAGTCTCCGATGAGCACGGTCGGTGCGATGCCGTAGGCGTAGTTTGCAGTATGCCTGCCGCGGCGCATACTGCTGCCGTCAACCACGTCGTCATGAATGAGCGTTGCCGTATGCAGGCACTCAACAGCAGCTGCGGCATCGATGACTGCCTCTGACGCAGGGCGGCCTGTAATGGCCTTTGAGGCAAGCAGCATTATTGCAGGCCGGATTCTCTTCCCTCCGCTGCTGATCACGTAGCGGCCGATGTCCGTCACGAGCTGAACCTCGGACTCTACAAGGGCCTTAAGCCTTTCCTCGGCCCGTACGAGATCGCTGCTTACAAGATCTGTCAGAGAATGATAATTCACGGCCGGCTCCAAAATCATATAATGCAATGATACACCAGTCAGGAGCAAAACACATCAGCGCACGGTGAGTCCGGGAACCGGAAGTGCGGCGGCTTACCGTCCCAGAACGCGGACCAAGGTATTTTTATCGCCGAATGATCTTTAATGCTTGAAAATCTGCCGGCTTTTGGTAAAATATTGCCATATTTTTTAATTTTGTGCTCCTCGTGTGCCCGAAAGGCCACAGAGGACTGAATGGAGTTTTCTAAATGTACGCAGTTATCGTAGCTGGCGGCAAGCAGCAGCGTGTTGCGGTTGATGATGTGATCCGTGTAGAGAAGATCGAGTCAGCCGACGGACACGTTGAGTTTGACAAGGTTCTCGCAGTCGCAGACGGCGCAAATGTCAAGCTCGGTGCTCCTTATGTCGATGGCGGCAAGGTTACCGCTGAGATTCTCAAGCAGGGTCGCGCAGACAAGGTTACCATCACCAAGTTCCGCCGCCGCAAGCATTTCCAGAAGGTCACCGGCCATCGTCAGTGGTTTACTGAAGTTAAGATTACCGGCATTAACGCTTAAGTTTTGAGGAAGGAGTAGAAAATGGCTCATAAGAAGGCTGGCGGTTCATCACGCAACGGACGTGATTCCCAAAGCAAGCGCCTCGGAGTTAAGTGCTTCGGCGGTGAGACTGTAAAGGCTGGAAACATTATCGCGCGTCAGCGCGGCACTCATTTCCACCCGGGTGAGAATGTAGGCCTCGGAAGAGATCACACTATTTTCGCAACCGCAGCAGGAACTGTTCAGTTCTCCGTACGCGGCGCCAAGAACCGCACTTACATCAGTGTGGTTGCAGCACCTGCGGAAGCTCAGTAATTGATTCTTTCGTTTGTCGCAAGCCCGGCTCGTCCGGGCTTTTTTCGTGTTTAGCGGAGGCGGGATATGAAATTTGTTGACGAGGCCCAGATCCAGGTTACTGCCGGCGACGGCGGCAACGGCTGTGTAAGCTTCAGGCGTGAGAAATACATCCCCAAGGGCGGACCTGACGGCGGCGACGGCGGCAACGGCGGAAGCGTATATCTTGTCGCGAGCGCTGCTCTCAATACGCTGGTCGACTTTCAGTTCGAGCGCTTCTTCACCGCGGAGAGAGGCGAGAACGGCAGGGGCGCGAACTGCACCGGCCACGGCGGAGCTGACAAGTTCGTGACCGTTCCGGTCGGAACCAGGGTCCATGACGCCGATACCGGCGAGTTCATCGGCGACCTCACGAAGGACGGTGAGAAGCTCCTTGTCGCGAAGGGCGGCTACCACGGACTCGGGAACACCAGATACAAGAGCTCCATTAACCGTACGCCTATGCAGCACTCGAACGGCACCAAGGGCGAGAGCCGACTGCTCGCGCTCGAGCTGCTCCTCCTCGCTGATGTGGGCCTCCTCGGCCTTCCCAATGCGGGCAAGTCGACTTTCATCCGCTCGGTTTCCGCGGCAAGGCCCAAGGTTGCGGACTATCCGTTCACCACTCTTGTACCGAGTCTCGGTGTCGTCAGGATCGGCGACCGCCATTCCTTTGTGATCGCGGATATACCGGGACTCATCGAGGGGGCATCTGAGGGCGCAGGACTCGGCTACAGCTTCCTCCGCCATCTCGAGCGCTGCAGGGTGCTTATCCATATCGTCGATCTCCTGCCGGTTGACGGCTCGGATCCTGCCGACAACGCAAGGACCATACTCGGTGAGCTCGAGAAATACAGCTCGAAGCTCTTCGCGAAGCCGCGGGTACTTGTGTTCAACAAGAAGGATCTTACCGAGGACGCCGAGAAGATTGCCGAGGAGACTGTCCGGAAAACGGGATATAATGGAAAGTACTTCATTATCTCGGCTTCCAATAAGGACGGCACTGACGAGCTTGTTAGGTACGTCGAGGATCTTCTCCTCGAGATGCCGCGTGCTGATGAGGCAGGAGCTGACGAAGTCAGCGCCGAGGATCTCAGATGGGATAATGAGCCCGGGCCGGCTGCGCCTGTCGCGTCAGCCGATGCGGATGATGATTTTGATGAGGAGTATGAGCCGGAGGACACGGAAGGGGAATCCGGAACCGATACTGAATGATGAACAGTGACAGCGGGGCTGAGCAGCCTCAGGAGCTTACGGCGCAGGATCTCAAATACGCAACGGATCTACTGTCGTACGTTTCCGCCTCGCTGATTGAGAACGGCGCGGAGACCAGGCTTGCCGAGCAGATGCCGGCAAGGCTCGCCAAGGCGTTCGGCCTCAGCGATATACAGATTTCGGTTGAGCCGTCCTATGCCGTTGTCCGCTCAGGATCCGCTGTCTCTTTTGCCAAAATAAACGGATTCGGCACCAATTTCCGCTACGTGACGAACATCGGCCGTCTCTGCATTCATGCCGAGACCGGGAAGATCAAGGATTTCCGGGCGCTTTCCCACCGGATTTCCGCGATCCACCGCAGCAAATACTCCCTGTGGCTCCTCATACCGTTCACAGGCTTTGCCTGCGGGACCTTCGCGCTTCTCTCCGGCGCCCACTATCTCCCGGCACTCACAGCCGCAGTTGCAGCCTCATTCGGGAGCGCCATCAAGTTCCTCATGATCAAGGGACGGTTCAATGTACTTCCGATCTTCGCGACCTCTGCGTTCTGCTCGGTGAGCGCTGCCGAGATCATGGAACTCGTGCTCTCGATGTCGCCGGTCGGCGACCCCAGCATCGTTGCGGCAGTGCTCTACCTCATTCCAGGAGTGCCCCTGATGAACTCCGTACTTGACGGCATCAAGGGATTCTACCTTATGGCTGTCGTGAGGCTTACCGAGGCGCTGATGCTGATTTTCTCAGCGGTTCTCGGGATCTTCGTTGCCTCGTTCCTGTTCGGAGGCATACTCTGATGGAAATCACACCGCTGTTCATCATCACGGATTTTCTGCTCGCGACGGTTCCGGCCGTAAGCTTCGCGATGCTCTTCAATGTGCCCTGGAAGCTCCTCTTGTACTGTGCCGTTGCAGGAGGCACCGGGAGGATAATCAGGGACATCTCGATGCTGAACGGTATCCCAATCCTGTTCTCGACGCTCCTTGCCTCGACAGCCATCGGCCTTGCTTTCGTTATTGTCGCCCGCTGTCTCAGGATCCCGCGCCCGGTATTCACCGTCGCGTCCATAGTCCCGCTGATCCCTGGGAGACAGCTTTTCTCCGCGCTCGACTCGATTGTGAGGCTTGCGCATATGGGCTATACCGACGCGCTTGCCGAAAGGGCAGTGCGCGACAGCTTCGGCTCCGCTGCGGTAATCTTTGCGATCGGGGTAGGGCTTGCGGTTCCCACTCTTCTCTTTTACCGGAAAAAGCCGGTTGTTTGATCTTTCTCCGTTTTCAGTTTTTTAATTCTGCAGAATTTCCGGTCTGTATGTAAAATAACCGGAAGTAAACATAGCAGCAGAGGTATATCCATGTTCGGCAGTCTTCGTCTTGTTGCCATAGCGGCCCTGGATCAGAATTACGGCATCGGCCGGAACGGGGCGCTTCCCTGGCACCTGGCTGCTGATTTCCTGCATTTCAAGACGGCAACGATGGGCCATACCATGATCATGGGACGCAAAACCTTCGACTCGATGATGAGGAGACAGCTCCCAGGGCGCAGGACTCTCGTTGTTACCGGAAATTCTGACTACGGCCCGAGGTATGGAGTTGAGACCGCCTCAAGCTTTGAGGATGCCTGCAGGAGCTGCGTCAGTGATGGCCTGACCGAAGCATTTGTCGTCGGCGGCGCAACGATTTTCCGTCAGGCCCTTCCTTACTGCGACAGCCTGATGCTCACCATGGTGAAGACGGTAATACCGGGAATGGACACCTTTTTCCCGAGGCTCGAGGGCGGATCACGCAAATGGAGCGTAACTTCGGTTTCGAGCCATATTGCTGACAGCAAAAATGACTATCCGTTTGAAATTATCGAGTACCGTCGCATCGCGGAGTAATACGGGCTGGCTTTCATGAATGAAGCGGGGCGGCGGATGACCCGCTTTTCTCTATTTACTGCTTTTTGCTTATGGGCTTATAGGTGCTGAAAGCCTTAACCGCTGATTTCTGGCAGTTGTCAAGGTTCAGGATAGTAAGCTTCCCTCCCCAGACGCAGCCTGTGTCGAGGGCAACGGCCCATTTTTTGTCGGATTTTCCCTGAAG
>Ga0256406_1004424_pt1 | contig 16095 bp, 18 predicted proteins | sample RumenRJG_03DNA_FD_185986 | JGI IMG/M metagenome (GOLD analysis project Ga0256406, IMG submission 185986) | Bovine rumen microbial communities from Lethbridge, Alberta, Canada - RJG_03 | ecosystem: Host-associated > Mammals > Digestive system > Stomach > Rumen | place: Canada: Alberta | collected... | reverse complement strand
AGGGCAGCCCACATCACGTGAACTGCCCATCTTTCGGCTTCTAGATCCATCAGATCGAACTGTCAGACTTTTGTACTTGACATGCGATCCAATTTATCTCCTTGATCCTGGCATCTTTTTCTTTGATTGATGCAAGCAGCTGATCAGCACCAGTCACAGCTTCATTCGTGAGCCGTTCCAGCTCTTCATAGCTGTGAATATCATGCTGCTGAAGAAACAGAAGCGTCTTGGCAGTCTGCTTCAAATTGAATCCTTTTGCCCAGCGTTCATACCCGGCACCTTTGCCCAATGCCCTGGTCTGAATGTCAATCAGCAGGTCAATAGCAGGCTCAGGCTGGCGGTTCGTTCCTCGTACATTTGCGTGATCGATCTTTGCTTTCAAGGCATCAGCAGAATAGCCTTCTCCCAGAGAATCCAGACGTATAAATCGTTTCTGTGCCCTGCCTTTCAAAGCAATATGCTTGCCGCGTTTGATCTCATATCCATCCGCTTCCAGCAACCGCAGAAAGTCTTCCCAGTCCTTCGGTTTCCTCCGGATCTGGTCATCCAGCATGGAACGGATCTCATTGCGGATCGTATGCCGCTTGGGATATTCCAGGCGCTTGGATCGTTCTGCATACGGTCTTTTTTCTATGATGGAATAACCGTTTTCAAAGCAGAGAATATCACTGAGTCTCTGCAGCGCAAGTCCGGAATAGAAGAAGTTTTTGAACTTCTGGCTGCAGTCCAGCGTTGTGGAATTGAAGATAATGTGGTTATGGATGTGCGCTTTATCAGTGTGCGTTGAAACAGTAAAAGCATGATTTCCTTTGGTAAAACGCATTGCCAGTTCATAGCCTAGTTTGTTTGCTTCTTCCGGTGTGATCTCACCCGGTTTGAATGACTGCCGGATCTGATACGCGATGATATTTCCTTCGTATTCCTGGCCGGTGATCTGCTGATACTGACGCTTGGAAAGCAGGAATTCCATCGCTGCCGTTCCCGGATCACAGGCATATGCAGTGATCAGTTCGCCCTTCTCAGTCTTGATCGGATTCTGTGAATAATCCAATCGTTCTGTCAGGCACTGGGCAATGGTTTTTCCTTTATTGACATGTAATGCGATAAGTCTTGTCGCCGCCATATTTTCCTCCATGCATAAAAAACAGGGACTGCCTGCAGCATCTCTGCCGTAGACAGTCCCCGGTGTGGTTAAGTTGTATTTGAAGTTATGATCTTACGAAGCGGATCAGCCCGTCACGTGCTTCTTCCAGTGTCACAAGCACAACAGCCTGGGCAAAGATCAGTGCAAAACAGGCAAACCCCAGGATCGTGAGAATTGCCACATGCGTCCACTGCGTTGTGATCAGGAAATAGATATCATAGCCAAGAATAAACAGCAGAACCGGACCGGTCACATACGCAGACAGATCGGAAGCTAGATTGAAAAGGAACCCCGCCACAGCTGTCAGAATAATTAGCGGTAATGCAAATATCTTGCCGATCAGACGAATCACTATCATTGTGCTGCCCTCCTTTGTTTCTTTCGCCATCATTGTAGATTCCCCTGTATGAGGAACACAACGATGTCAAAGATCTTTTTTCATCGTATTGCAGATAATTTGAGGAAGATCCCTCGCTCCGCTTCCAGGATCTCCTCAAAGCGCTTCTGCAGATTTGCAATATCCCCGGCATAGATATTGCTGCTTTCATTTGCCCGTTTTGCGTACTGATTCAGGTTATTGCCGATTCTGGCGATCTGTTCCGTAAGGGAACGGATATCCTTCAGATCCAGGTGAATGCACAAACCGTCCAATGCCATTTTCCTGATATATGCGCTCATATTGTGAATGCTCAGTTCTGCCATCTTGGCTTCAATGCGTTTCCTTTCCTCCGGCGTCACACGGATGTAAATCATATCCGTTTTCCGAATGCTCATGGCACACCTCACTCCGGATACAGATCCAGCTGATCAAACTCCTTGTCATCCATACTGTTGAGCTTCCGAAGTACTTTATCTGTCAGTTTCGCCAGTCTCTTTTCTTCCGGATGCAGCTGTACCTTCATTCCTGCAAGTTCCCTGATCAGTCCCTCACGGGAACCCGGATTATAAAGCATCATCAGCATGGATTCTTCCTTGGTAAATTTCTTCATTCCAGATTCCTTTCTCCATCCCATGCCGGAGGTTTATACCACGGCTTCTTCGCCTCCTGCAGCTTCTCCAGGATGGATTCTCTTTCTTCCTTCGGTTTCTCTGCAGCTTCCAGTGCTGGCGACTTCCCGTTATTTATGATCCCATCGATCATACCGTAATCATCTTCCATGGACATCTCCGCATTCACCAGATAATTCTCCGGTTTCAGAAACTCCGGCAGTGTCACAAAGCCTATCAGATCAACGTAATGACAGGATACCTGACCGTTTGTCCGAATTGCTACGATGTCACTGACAGAAAGGCTGTGACCGCGGAAATCTGCCGGATGATCGATATTGAATTTCTCATACAGATCTTCCAACATCGTATTCTGATCTTTAAACGGACGGAGCGGCGCAACATACACCAGCTCATAGTGATCGATCTTAGGCTGGCCTCCGGTCCTCTGCAAAGCCTCATAAGGAATAAACTGCATCGGTCTTGTTTCTTCACCTTCCTTCAGCTGCAGGATCGCGTAAGTATCATTTACGGCAGTCAGAAACGCTTCCATCTTTTTATCCTGATCCTGACCGTTGATCTCATCCCATTTGAATATCTTCATTGTCTTTGCCTCCTTCTTACAAGCATTCATCTTTCAATTTATCGGGAGCGGGGGACTGTTTATCCGGTGTTTTCAGCTGTGCCTGCTTCAGAAGCTGCAGCACAGACTGTTTCTCTGTTCCGATCGGTTCAGCCACCTTTGGAACTGATTCAGACATCCTCTGATCGATCTGATCCACTGTCTGCAGCTGCTCTGCTTTCTGGATCTCCTGCAGATGCCCTTCGATCTCTGCGATCATTTCACTGGCCGTTGCCTGGATCCTGCCAAGCGATGCTTTCAGTTCAGCCGTTTCTTTCCCGGAAGACCATCCGGCAATATATCCGAAGGAATAATCCGAGAAATCCAGATTCAGCTCCGGATGTTCTGCAGATAATGCCGTACCGACAACAAAGGCCACGCTTTCCGCTTCAACCTCCATACTGCGGCGGCTGAGACGTTCTTCAATCGGCTTCTCCCGCTCATGGGAATGCATCCGCTCATGGCTCATCTCATGAACCAGTGTTTTGATCGTCTGCATCTCACTCATACCTTCCTGCAACGCAATCCGGTGTTCTTCTGTATGGTAATAACCCTTCGCACCGGAAGTGATCTTCTCAAAGGCAATCGGTACAGGGCAGGATGCCTTGAGTGCTTCAAATACTGAATCATAGCCGTTTACGCTGCCGGATAATTCATCTACACCGATCGTAGGCAGCTCTTTTCCTTCGGTCTGGCTGACATCAAATACAGTGGCTACTTTGAAAGCCTGGTATTCGACCTCCACAACCTCTTTTAGCGGATTACCCTGCGGATCCATCTGCGGCTTTCCGGTATGCGGATCCAGTGCATCACGTTCCTGTTTCACCTTATACGGAGCCGGGGCAATGATCTGGATCCCTTTCTCCCCCTTCTTTACATGCCGGTCATGATTCTTCTGCCAGGCTGTATAACCGGCAACGAGTGTCGCGTCCGGCTTCTGCATCGCGATCAGGATCGTATTATTCAGTGAGTAGTTATGAAACTTGGCCATTGTTGAAAGATAGGCCTTATAATTCTCGCTCTCAAAGATCTGATGCACACCCTGCTCCAGCTTGTCTGTGATCTGACGGATCTTCTCCTGTCTCTGCTCAGGAGTTGTACGGTAAGAGGAAGAGCGTTCAGCAACCTGTGTGAACTGGATTTCTTCCGGCGCTTTCGCATACTCATGTCTATGGATCGGCATGATACTGTTCTCTTTGAATGAGTAATACTGATCACCGTTGCCGATGATAATGTGGTCCAGAAGCGGCATATCCGCCATCGCAAACAGCTGCTGCATCCGGTCGGTGATCTCAATATCTTCCCTGGAAGGAAGCAGGATCCCGCTTGGGTGATTATGAAAAAGCATCGTCGCGCTGGCATTGGATAATACCGCGCTCTTCAGGATCTCCCGGGGATGAGCAAGGGACGCATTCAGCGTCCCCGTACTCACGATATTCATATTGATTGGCGAGAGATCATTCCTGAGATTGACAATACAGAATGCCTCCCGGTCATACTGCTTCAGCATATCCGCGATCACTCTGACGGCATCCTGTGGAGAACGAAGCGGCTCACTGCTGTAAAGCGGCGGTTCCTTCACCATACGGATTGCCACACGATCCAGCTTATACGGTCTCGTCGTACTCATCCTTTCCTCCAATCTCAACGGAAATCATATATTCCTCATCTTTCATCTGATCCATGGTTTTCCGGAGTGTTCCGGCAGTACTGTATGCTGGCATTCCATCAGTATGATTTTCCTGACTGATTCCCATCGCATTTGCATATGCGGATAATCTGGCATTCCTCATTTCTTCAAAACTCATCACAGGACTTCCTCCTTTCCGGCTCTTACAGCCTTTGCATGGACAGGCTGCTGTCTGGCTGTTTCAGTCTTTGATTTCAGTTCCTGCAGCACGGATGGCCTGTCAGCCTGACGTTCTGCTTTCCTGGCATCGTACTTCTCCGCAAGCTCGAAGATCCTCTCTTTGCCGTCATAGTGATAGACATTATCCGAAAGCTGGTCTTCCGGACTGACCTCCGTCGCGTTGACCGTACGCACCATGTTTGTCAGTTCCTGACGTGACATTGTGCCGGTATCCTTCAGGAAAAGCAACTCATGAATGGATGAAGGCAGGATGAAGAAGTTCCCGCCGATCTTTTCTGACGCTTCTTCCAGGAATCCCGGATACGCCAGGACACCTGCACCGCGGTTGAATGTCTCCATACTTGCCACATACAGCATCGGATCTCCCGGACCCGGTTCCGGTACAGGAAAGCCTCCCATCATTTCGCTGAGGACTTCCGTCATGGATCTCAGCGTTGCCGGATGCGTATGCGGCGCATTCTCCAGCGCATCCTTCTTGATCTGATCAGCTGTGACACCGAATCCGTCCAGAATCGTCTGATTCACCCTGGTAGACATCATCATGCCGCTTTCTGAATGCAGATCCAGACGGAAGACAACTGCCATATCCTCCACCTTCTCATGGGGAACAGTAGCCAGCATGGATTCGTTTCCCTTCTGGGGGATCAGTTCCGGAAAGAGCATTTCCTTTGCCTGGTCATAACTGATGCTGCGATTGCCGATTCTTAATGCATTGCTCATAATCGTTATCCTCCTTATCTCTGAGCATAAAAAATCAGCCTCCCACTGGATGTGAAAGACTGATATGTATCATCAGTTTTGTTCGTATGGCTTAATTAGGTATAACTACTGTTGCCATTGATAATGACTTCATGATTTTCCATTAATAATCTCGTCGAAAAGTGGTTGAGGAATGAAAGAATGCTGGTAAGCTTGTTCAATGATTTTCAGATTTTTATCCATAATATATTTCAAATCATCAAGTAGAATCCTTTTTCCGTCTAAGTCATTTGCAGCGATACCCATAATTCCCTGTTTTGAATAACTCGCAATTGCAATTGCAGGACTAAGAGGATAGAAAATGCATGTGGCAGGGTTTGTTAGTCCATTGCTAAATAATCCAATTTCTTTTTTTCCAATTCCTTCGATAAGAACTGGATTATCACTTGTTGCAAAAGGCATGTTGTTTCGAAACTTATTAACAAATACGATCCAAATGCGATCTTGTACAAGTCTGCAATACTTATCAAAGTTTTCCGGAGAGAAGGATAGGTTTAAAAACTGCTCTTTCTGCCATTGCTCATCCATCCTGATATTCCTAACTGTATCCCCATACTTATCCATTAAGGGCGAAGGAAGAACAGAGAGTACTCTATTTTTAACTTGTCGCTCAATTCTTGGATAAATTTCTTTCACGTAATCAATGCTACTGGGAACTCGCATCATTTGTGCAACAATTACTTTCGATAGAATTTCTTTGTTGTGTTTATTCAGAATGCTCGTATTCTGAGACAGCGTTGTGGTAGAGATAATATGTTCCATTTCTGTACCACATAGTGTATCGATTTCTTTTGCAAAGAAGTGTTCCCAGTACTTTGGATCATCTTTATCTGTCACATCATAATAGTTTTTTATATACCCTACATCCGAAGTGGCTTTCAGGAACAATTTCGGCTTACTTCCGTTATAATATCTTGTCCCAATAATACTTTTCCCATCAATCTGTGATGCAAACCTATCAAGATATCTTTTGGGGACAATATGCTGATTTACAAACTCTTTTCCCATACCTTTTCCTATTCACAAGGAATGCTAAGTCCTCATTTTTGCAGGTATTATATCATGCGAGTATGAAGATTCTGTTAATCGAATCCATGTATAGGGCAGCTGTCGCTGCCCACAGGATTAAATCTCTGGAATATCGTATTTCGGCATCAGGTCATGGGTCCCTTTATAGAATTCAACCCTTGCTTTCAGATCACGATTGCTGATGGTGGTTTTATCGTCTTTCCAGATGTTTTTGCCATCTTCCTGTCCGGCAACAAACGGAGTAGTGATCGTTGTGCTGCCATCTGCAGGGATCTTTGCCCACAGACCTTTGCCAAACTTGTTTTCATGTACCGCCTTTGCAGGGAGTACAAAGCTGGACCAGGGACTGTGATCATTCGGATCCGCATTCGGGATCACGATCTTCAGCATCTCCCGGCCATCTTTTGCTGTGAAAGGTTCAACTGTACCTTTTCCGAAATGCAGTGTGATCTCTTCGATCGTGTTTTCAGCTCTGTAGTTTTTCTGTTCACTCATGATTTTTCCTCCATTCCCGGCTCTCTGCCGTTATTCCAGTTCCTCATCTTCTTCGTCATAATCCTCGTCTTCTTCCGGAAGCTCATAGCCGTCATCGTCTTCACGGTAATCAGCATCCGGATCCGGACGTTCAGCAGTTTCAACCTGCTTTTTCTTATTCTTCATGAAATAGAATGCTCCGCCTACTCCGCAGACACCGATCAGTGCAAGCAGGCCCAGTGCATAGGGAAGCTTGGACTGCTTCTGCTCTGTCTCCGGTTCAGGTGTTGTCTGCTGTTGCTTGGATTCTTCCTGCTTTGCTTTCTCCGCTTCTTCTGCAGCCTTCTTGGCAGCTTCCTCAGCAGCGATCTGATCCTTCATGGCTGTTGCAGCATCTTCGTCCATTAGCGCAAACAGATCCGTCTCATCCACCTGGTTCAGGAAGTGGACGTTTTCATTGCCCTTCTCGTCACGGTCAATGATCAGATAGAAGTAATTACCGGATTTGGTCACCAGCGTTATGAACTGTTTACCAACGCCTGTACTGCTTCCGAAGTCATCTACCAGTGTCAGATTGCCTTCCGGCGTCAGACCTACACCTGTAGATCCCTGGTTCATCATCTGCATGAACATCTGCAGGTATTCCTCCGGGATCTCCAAGCTGTCGGAATTTGAAGAAGTAACTGTCTGGATACCCAGATAATCCTTATGGACATATCCGTGTTTTTCAGGGACTGTAATCTTTACCCAATCGCCTTCAATACCATGTACCTGGACTGTCTCACCCGGACGAAGCTGGTCGATCACTTCATAATTCATTCCGCCGCCGCATCTGACATTAAGACGGGATCCATTGGTATGAACAGTGCCGATCTGCGTTGTTTCTTCACCGTCTTTGGTGATTGTGATCCTGATATTTCCGGATCCTGTATCATCCGGACCATCCGACTGCGTGCCGGTATCCGTTGCCACATCTGCAGCTGTAATAGTTGCCACTGCCGCATCCGGATCATTCCCTGTGTATGCAAAAGCCGGAACTGTACAAGCCCCGGCTCCGATCGCAGCTGCCATCAGTACTGCGCATATTCTCTTAATCATGATCTGTTTCCTCCTCATCCATGATCATCATGTTTCCCGGAATACCGCCTTTCTTGAAGGCTGCCAGTACTTCAGCCAGCTGTTCCGGAGTAAGGTGTGCAGCGTGAACCATTTCATGGATCTCTGTATTCGTTTCCTCTGTGATCTGGTCCTGTGTTTCAATGATTCTCGCCTCAACCTCTGCTTTCTTCGCTATCAGTTTCTTCAGCTCGTCTTCAAGACGTTTTCTTTTCTTTGTCATAAGCCCTCCTTCAATCACGGCAGTCTGCCGAAACAGTAGAAATGCGCCTGCCAGTAACTTGTGTTGATCGATGCGTATTGAATCGGATTTCCGCAATGGATCATCATCCCGTTGCCGACGTAGATCGCCACATGACTTGCGCCATAAGTGTTGTAAGTTCCCTGGAAGAAGATAATATCTCCCGGTTTGGCCTCACTCGGCGGGATAATGGTAAGCCGCTGACGCAGCCCTTCTGCGGTCGTTCTTCCATAGTTCCACCCGTTGCCGCAGTGATTGATCACCCAGCATACAAAGCCTGAGCAATCGAAGCTCGTTGACGGGGAAGAACCGCCCCATACATAGGGATATCCGAGATATTTCTCTGCTTCCTGAATCATCCGGGCAAAACGCGTATCACTCAGTGCTTCTGTCGGAATTTCATAATCCGGATAATCTGGATCCGGTACAGGATTTGCGTAAATATCATCCTCAAACAGATACGGCCTGTTTCCCTTTGTTTCATTCAGAATCATGTACCGCTCACGCTGATCATCCGTCATACCCCGGGCAAATACTGCAGCTTCCAGTGTCTTGTTCTGCAGTGTCACATTCAGGATGTGATACTCGTATTCGACCTCTACCTCTTCTTCATATTCCTCTTCATAGGAATCGCCTGTATCCGGATCGATCACAGTCCTTGTGTTTGTCTGTGTTTCAATCCTGGTACGGATCTCAACTTCTTCCTCCAGCGTCAGCTCATACTGCTCATCGAACAGCGCGTGCAGCTCACTCTGTACCTCCGACCTTGTATAATCCTCAAATTTGACCGTCAGATAAGAAGTAAGGACGTATGGATTGTGATTGATCTCAGCCAGGTTATAACGGTATTCGTCATATCCCGGATGGGTGGACTCTATATTGTTCACTTCATTCCGGAGTGCTGTCTCCAGAGCTGTATAATCTCTATTTGCGCCTCTGATATCTGCATCTTCCGCAGTATAGGAACTGCCCAGGAGTGTGCCCCCGGATCCTCCCGCCATGGAAGAACACGAAGACATCTGCGTGAACAGGAATACCAGGAGAAAGATAAAAGCACCGCCGATCGCAATCCCTCCGGCATGACTTTTGATAAAGCTGCCGGCACGGTGAATGACCTGCTGTGCTTTTTCTTTGACTGTAGTTGTTCCGACCGCTCTTTCTGCAGCCTGTGATGCTGCACGGCCGCCGCGTGCGGCTGCATATTCCTGCTTGATATTCTTTCTCTGCATAAACCGGGAAAGAACATTGGACTGTCCGGCATCTTTGGCTGTTTCAGCCTTTGCTCCGGCACTCTTAGCAGTTCTGGTGGTCTTTAATCTTTCGGCTACTTCATCCTCCACATGCCGCAATGTTTCTTTCTCCACGCCAACTTCAGCCTTCACCGGACGGTCATGCAGTTTACTTCCGTACTTTTTGACTTTCTTAACCGTACCCTTTACGACATCAGCACCGGCTTCAGCTGCCTGTATCCCTCTGTTTGCAGATTCAACGCCGATATTGTCATCTTCATCTGCCTGCGTGATCTTCTGATGCAGCTGCTGGGACATGATCGTGGATTTCAGCTTGCCGGATTCCTTCGGCTTCTCGATCGGCTTCTTGCCATGCCGCAGCTTGTCACCGCCCGGATCAGCACCTTTCAGTTTATGCTTTACACCAGATGTGCCTTTCTCATCAGAAAGCTTCTTTTTCACCGTGGATCCATCCGGATCCCTGACCGGCTTGGCTTCCTTCATGTCATTACGGAATTTCAGTTTGTCTGCCATCAGCCAGCCTCCTTCGCTTCCGCGACCTCACCTGGCTTGGTTGTCATGATGCGATACAGCTCAAGATCCGTCGGGAACCTGTCTACAAACGGCAGGATTACATTCCCGTAGAACAGAAGGCCTTCACCTTCGCCGGAATGCGTGACGTAGGAAAGCTGGTGCGGAGAGATATTCAGCTGCTTCGCCAGAATCGCCCTGTCTCCAACCGCCTGGTTGAGCATGTAGATAAAGTCGCTGTTTTCAAAAATGTTCTCTACCTCACGGCTTGCCAGCAGGTCTTTGACGTTCTGCGTGATTCCGGTCGGAATGCCGCCCCACTTTCTGAACCGCTTCCAGATCTCTACGGAGTAAGCTGCTGTCTGTTCTTCTTTCAGAAGAAGATGCATCTCATCCATGTAATAACGGGTGGATTTGCCTTCCTCACGGTTGGCTGTAACACGTCCCCAGACCTGGTCCTGTACGATCAGCATTCCGATCTTCTTCAGCTGCTTGCCAAGTTCCTTGATGTCATAGCAGACAAGCCGGTTATCAATATCGACATTCGTACGGTGATTGAACAGATTCAGGGATCCTTTGACATAGATTTCAAGGGCAGTCGCCACATGACGGGCTTCCTTCTCATCCTGACGCATCAGCTCATCATACAGATCCTCAAGGATCGGCATGTTCTCAGGCTTCGGATCATTGAAGTAGGACTGATAGATCTGATGTACACACCGGTCGATAACAGTCTTCTCGATCGGCTGCAGTCCTTCCTTTCCGCCGACAACCAACTCACACAGCGACAGGATGAAATCTGCTTTCAGTGCAATCGGACTGTCTTCCTCCGAATAGTTCATATTGATATCCATCGGATTGATGTACTGCGTGCTCGTCGGACTGACTTTGATGACCTGGCCTTTCAGCCTTTCTACCAGCGGAGCGTATTCTGCTTCCGGATCGGAAATGATGATGTCATCATTCGTCACCAGGAATGCATTGGCGATCTCACGCTTGGCACTGAACGACTTGCCGGATCCAGGCGTGCCCAGGATCAGCCCATTCGGGTTTTTCAGCAACTTCCGGTCCACCATGATCAGATTGTTGGAAAGAGCATTCAGACCGTAATACAGGGCTTCTCTGCCGCTCTGGAAGAGCTCCTGTGTTGTAAACGGGACAAAGATTGCCGTACTGCTGGTCGTCAGTCCTCTTTCAATCTGGATCAGGTTCTGCGCCAGCGGCAGGCAGCTCATCAGCCCCTGTTCCTGCTGGAAGTCCAGGCGGCGGAGATTGCAGCTGTGTTTCTGCGCGATACTGGATGCCTGAAAGATATTGGTTTCCAGCTCCTGCTTTGTGCTGCCGGTATTCATGATCAGAAATGTGACCATGAACATACGCTCATTCTGGCTCTGCAGCTCTTTCAGCAAATCTTTCGCGTCATTACCATACGTTGCCAGATCGCTCGGGATGATATCCATGTCATAACCGGCTCTGACCGCTTTCTTCTGCTCTTCGATCTTGGAACGGTCCAGTTCCGTAATCGTATGCTTCACGGTCTTGATTGCCTTGTTCTGATCCAGTGAGCGGATATGCATCGTAACGATCAGACTGGATTCCATATCCAGCAGATCCTTCAGCAGCTGATCAGAAAGATCCGATGCTGTGATTGCCAGGAAGCTCATGGCACCGTACAGATTTCCCATGCGGAAATGTCTTCCACCGGGGAAGGAGAAGGATGACGGCGCGATAAAGTCCTTTGCGGATAAACCGGATTCAACCAGCCATTTCCATTCAAAGAAGAACCGGTCCTTATCTCCCATATGGAACATGTCATGCATCAGCTTCAGCCGTTCCTTGCCGTTCAGTACCTTCGTCACAACACCCAATCTGCGGAAGTTGTTCAGAAGATCTGTCTGGATGTGGATCAGCCTCGGCTTTGCCTGTTTCATGGACTCTGCTTCGATACCGAATGTAAGATATTTGGTTTTGGTCAGGCCGTTGTTGCCCTGCGCCAGCTGTGTACGGAGCATCTTGCTGTATTCCTCGCGGACATCATTGAATCCGTCGTTTTTCAGCGGGATCCGGATGCTCTTTTCGAAGTCAGCAGCATCTGTGCTCAGATTCATAAAAGACAGCTCGAAGTTCACAGAGCTGTCAAAGAAGTTCAGGAACCCGCACCATTCATCAAAAATGGCGGTCTTATCCTCCTGCTGGGCAAGCTGATAATTGATGTCCTGGAACTGTATTGTTTTGGTGTAGTAGTTATTGCCGGAACGGCAGATGCCATCCTGAAACATGCGCTGGAACGGGATCGACTGCTGCGCTGTACGGGGAACACCATCGTCCTTCCGTGCCCTTTCAACAATCGCCTCCACCTTCTTACGGTCTCTTTTGCTGAGAGACTTCGGAAGATTCAGCGCGGCGTTTTCCTTTGGCTTTTTCTTCTGCATGGAAAACAATCTCATCTACCTCCTTTTCTGCCTCGTACTGACGGATCAGCAGCGAGTAATAGTTGTTTGTCACATATGGCCTGTCCTTCGACCTGCGGAACTTCGCCTCAAAGAAGTGATCCAGGATGACCTCCAGCGGCATGCCGTCCTTCTCATACATTGCAAGAAAGAAAAACGGCAGCATCACCGCGATCATGGTCATTGCCGCCAGGCTCACATTTCCGCTCTTCTTTACAAGGAAGAACAGCGGGACACCGACAACTGCCGCGATGGAAAAGCAGATCAGCTGCCGTTTCGTCAGATTGAAGAATATCTTGGACTTGACCTTGCCCAAGTCCCTTGGAACAGATATATACGACGCCATATAACCTCCTTAATGTGCGCTGAATACGGATTTTGCCAGCGTACCAGTCTTAAACAGCGTGAAACAAAGCAGCACTGTGTATCCCATGACTCCCCAGAGAGCCGTCAGGATATTGCCGGAAAACGATACGCTCTGGATCAGTACCGCATAGATACCGACGCAGATCATGATGAGGAATCCCTGGAATCCTAATGCGAAAAGAGACCGGAGATAGTTCTGTCCGATCTGGCTCTGCTCACGGTTTCCGAATGTAGAGAACGGAATCGGCGCGAGACTTGTCATCAGATAGATCTCGATCATACGGCCATAGACAATTATGAAAATGACAAGGGACATGATCTTCATGCCGATCCCGAGGATCAGAACTTCCATATATGTCCCGATCAGTGGTCCGACATCCATGGCTTCAAGCGTGGCCTGCATACTGCTTAGTGACGATCCGTCTACGGCAGTGCTGCCGCCAATGATCCCTCCGGCAGAGGCGATCACATGCTGTGCCACATCGAATACTGCCATCGTGATATTGAACGTATTGGTAATCAGCAGGACAGCCACAAAGGTCTTGAAAACCCATTTGAAGAAAATCCATGTTTCAAAGTTTGCTAAGTTGTTGTGATCAATAATCAGCTGAATCAGCTCATAGCAGGCTATGAATGTCAGAATCAGCCCCGCAATAGGGATGATCACAGATTCTGATACATTCCGTATCATGGCAAACACCCCCGGTGAGAAGTTCACCGGGGATGTGCCGACCTGGGTTGCTACATCCGAGACCTGCTGGTTCACGGAATCGAACATCCCGGAAAGACTTTCCATGATACCGCTAACGAGCATTTCTTTCAGCCATTCTGTGATTTTCTGAAATATTGTGTCCATTTAGCGGTTTCCCTCCGTGATCAGCCGAACAGGCCTGTCAGAAGCGGAACCAGAGTCGTGCCGATCAGGGCAACACCGCCGCCAGCCATAAGCTGCTTCATGCCCTGTGATTTGGCACCCGGGTTGTCATTGCCGTAGCCTTCCATGAGGTTTACAACACCCCAGATTGCAAGACCTGCACCGAGTGCGATAACGAGTGTCTGCAGTACACCGACTGCGCTGTTGAAAAATGCCATAATAGCTTCCGAAACCCAAAGGATCTTTCTTAAGGCAGCTGAAGCCGGAGACCGGCGTCCCGGGTTTCTTTCCTCCATTCTTTCTGTGATTGCAGCTGCCATATGCGTTACATGTCAGGGAACCAGCATTTGTGTGTTGGGAGCCCTGGCTCTGTAAAAGCCACTGTCCATACGCGCCTCCTTCTGACATGAAGAAAGCCTCCTGCTTGCCATGAAACAGAAGGCTTACGTCATCGGACTATATTCAGTTGGGATCAGACTTCATCCGGTTTTACGACCGTGTACTGGTCATCAGCCTTCAGTTTCAGTCTGTGGTTCAGGAATTTTTCGATATCGAATGCATTCTTTTTGTCCGCATCCGACGTCAGATAGTAATTTGGATGTTTTGTGAGATCGTATTTGTCCGAGAGAAACGGTCTGACACCGCGCAGCTGCAGGATGCATTTACTGCCGTCCAGCACCGCAAGTTCATCGACTGACAAAAGATCATGCCCTAACTTCTGATAATTCAAGGAATGACTCTGTTCTCTGCCCCTGCTTTCGCCGGTATTGAAAGTGTCGATCGTTTCCTTACCGAGTGACTGGTTCAGATCTTTCAGAGTTGTCGGTTCACTGCCGCCAAGGAAGATCTGGGCATCACAGTTGCCGATAATCGTATCTGAATTGTCCTTATAGATTGCCTTCAGCTGTGATTTTGCCTGCAAAACAAGACATGCGGAGATCTCACGGCTTCGGATCGTGGCGATCAGCTTCTCCAGATTCGGGATCTGGCCGATGTTCGCGCACTCATCGATCAGGCATCGCACATGCACCGGCAGCCTGCCGTTATACACATCATCCGCCTTCTCACAAAGCAGATTGAAAAGCTGTGTATACACCATTGAGATCAGGAAATTGAATGTGGCATCTGTGTCCGACATGATCAGGAACAGTGCTGTCTTCCTATCTCCCAGCTTATCCAGCTCCAGTTCGTCATACATCGTGATGTCCCGGACCTCCTGGATGTCAAACGGTGCAAGGCGTGCGCCGCAGCTCACAAGTATCGACTTAAGTGTCTTGCCAGCAGCCATTTTGAACTTAACAAATTGCCTTACCGCGAAGTGATTCGGATCCTTTTTCTTCAGTGCTTCAAACATCAGATCCACCGGATTCTGGTAATCCTCATCGTCTTCACGGACATCCATGCTGTTCAGCATTTCCAGCAGCGTCGCGAAGTTCTGTTCGTTCTCCGGAGCTTCATAATGGATGTAGCCAATTAGTGCTGTGTACAGCAGTGTTTCTGCTTTCGTCCAGAATTCATCACCGGCTTTGCCGTCACCTTTGGTATTGGCGATTAGCGCAGTCACGAGCTTCAGAATATCCTTCTCGGAATGGATATAGGAGAACGGGTTATAGTGCATCGACTTTTTGAAATTGATCGTGTTGAACACCTTGATCACATACGGCTCATACACCGGCTTCCCATGTTTGTCTTTTACAGGATTTCCTTTCTCATCCAGCACTGGAGCACCGCGTTTCAGGGCATTTCCGCACTCAATCAATACTTGAGCCTTGGGATCTGTTATGACGTAAGAACTGTGCATCTGAAGAAGGTTTGGTTTGAGCCAGAATCTTGTTTTTCCTGAGCCGGATCCGCCGACAATCAGCACGTTCTTGTTTCGAGCATATGCCGGATTCTTTGGCCGATTGCTCATCATAAGCCATTCTGTCCTGGTCAGGATTACGTTTCTCTGAAATACCGGATCCTCGTATGGCTCAATGTCTTTATGCGTTCCCCAGCGTGCTGATCCATATTCCGTGTTGTGCCGGTACTTCTTCGCGTTTTTGCTGCGCATATAGACGGCCAGATAGAATACCAGGGCACAGATCACACCGATCATCAGATCAAACGAATGCAGACTGGGTAATGGATTGGAAAAGGCGGTTTTCAGGGTGTCCATTAATGCCAGAACTTTTCTGGACGATTCCACACCTTCTGTCAGCCGCCATGCCTCACCGAAATTCGTTGCCAGCAATCCTGCGACCGCATATGGGAGATGCAGGATGATCTTTTTCTTAAAGAAATATTAGCAAAATCGTGAACTTATAGCTGGTGTACATAGCCGTGATCAGTAAGCAGGTGACATTAGGATATTCTTCTCATGCGGAGGAAACCTATTATGTCTGACAACAATCAAATTGAAAC
>Ga0256406_1004423_pt1 | contig 16099 bp, 13 predicted proteins | sample RumenRJG_03DNA_FD_185986 | JGI IMG/M metagenome (GOLD analysis project Ga0256406, IMG submission 185986) | Bovine rumen microbial communities from Lethbridge, Alberta, Canada - RJG_03 | ecosystem: Host-associated > Mammals > Digestive system > Stomach > Rumen | place: Canada: Alberta | collected... | reverse complement strand
CGCCCAACAAAGGCATAGAAGCAACAAGTCAAGTAATGTTGCTAAACAAATGCTTGGCTCCAATGGAGGAGGAGGCATCAACCGTGAATGGGAGGTTGGCTCACATGATAATTGGGACGACATTGATGACGAAAGAAAGTTGAAGAGATAGCAATATCGTAGTTGTTTATTTGTATTTTAAAAGGCAGACTGTCTCACGACAGCCTGCCTTAAACAAAGAATTATTACATAATAAACGATACAAACATCTCAGATTTTAAGCCCATGAGAGACATCATTCTTTTGCGATTGTGCGGCTTTGATGTCCGGCATCAGGTATTTAGCTGCTAACTGCTCACGGGTTGCAGTCTTGGATTGGAAATAGGAATACAGGTCAACCCATTCCATTTTGTGCTCCGGGGTCATTCCCTTGTCACCTAAATTGGCCGAGATTACGTAAGCACCTTCGGAATTTTTATGGATGATTACCTTTTCCACACCTGAGTTTTCAGGTAGCTGGTACTTCTTATAGGCAGATGCAAGATGAAGTTGCTCGCCGAAGTTCTTTTCTACGAGCTTTGCGGGAGTTGTCACACGGTCAAAGAAGGCTTTCAAATCTTCCGTTGACATAGTTCGGGACATTTTATTGTCGCCGACCTGTGCGTAGATTTTATACTTTCCAACATCTTTGCGCTGAGGGTCATGCTCCTTATAAACAGTCATCTTATCGACCGTTCTTCCATCTGAAAGTTTAATGTCGGCCTTGTACTCTTCGGGAGTAATCTTCTTGGCCAACTTTGTCGGATAGTAATGCTGCATCAGATCCTCAACCCTGATGGCTTTCTCCTGATACGCTTTTACGTCTTCCTTACTCATTCGCATTGGACGAAGTTGTTGCCCGTCTAATCTGGCAGTAAAATACCAGTTTTCCGGGTTCATGGTGCTTTGGAAAGCATGAGCATGGGAGACTTTCTCGCCATTGACAGTTACCATCTGTGGAGGACGATGTTGTTTGATCTCCTCTTTTCTCTCATTGGCAGTCTTTTCCTTCGACTCTGCCTTGGGCTGGGTCAAAGAGGCTTCTTCCTGCTTCACCTGCGGTTTTTCTTTCTGTGTCATAGTTTTTGAATTTTGATGGTTTATGTTGTGTTCCTTGTCGGAACGTAAAGATAGAACTTCTTCTTTCGTTTTCAAAAGACCTTCATGGAGGTCATTGATAAGTGCATACGTATTGACATACCCGGAGGAGGTTGCGAAACTGTACTCGGGGAATTTATGTTCATCATATTTAAGCTTACCGATTGACGCATAATCCCCTTTCAAAGAATCGAAATAATACATTCCTTCCAGTTTCTTGGCATCCTGTTCAAAGGTACGTTCATACACACCGAGAACTGTACCCATTTCCTTTATTATCCCGTTTTGGAAACGGTCTTCATACAAAGGCAGATTAGTGTATTTTTCATTATCCTTTAATATTCCAAGATTACGGTTTAATCGAGATAATGCTCCATCTGCGATTTCTCCCAGTTTGTTGGAATCTACAGAATTTACATATTTCTTTTCTTTTAAGATGATTTCATTGAACTCTTCCTTTGAGGTTCTTAACACGACAGCCCCACGACTTTTAGCGTATTGCATTTGAGGTTCACTGATTACTCCATGGTTGACAGCCTTGGGACTTACTACCATAGTAAATGAATTCGTTGGTGAAGCCGGTGTCTTGACATTGATGAAGAAATATCCCTTTGCGATATCATCTTCAACTATTGATTTATCAACATCAGAAAGCTCGTGTGGTTTAGCCTTATATTGTTCATGCAGCTCTCTTATCTGATTGAATGTTGCCACACGTTCCTGATAACGTCGTTTGTCAATGATGGTATCAGGACTCGCCTGACTGAGGATATATAAAGCAAGCCGTTCATTACCGACGTTAAACATCAGGTCAGTTTTGCCAGCATCATCGCCAATGTTGGCAATAGAATGCAAAGGGAGATAACCAACAAACGGAAATTCTTTCCTGCTAATCGGCTGTACATAATAACCTTCGGGGAAATCTTTCTCCGCCCATACCTGGTAGCCGTTCTTGCAGAACTCTTCTTTATTAACATTTTCTTTCTGATAAGCGCTAATGTTTTCTTCCTGCACAACGTCACCAAGGGAATTTTCCAAAGAATACCCTTTCCCATTAGTTTCCTTTTCAGCCATGTAGCGGTTAAAGACATCCTTTACTTCCTTTGATGCATAGGGGTCAAGACCATACTTTTCAATAGAATGTTGTATATCTTCCTCAGACACGACTCGATAGACGGTATACATGCTACCTAAAGTATCTTGTTTATAGACTACGGCATATCTTTCGTCTTCGTCCAACAATTTATCCCCCCTATAATGTTCGGGATTAGCGAACGTATCATGTTGACTTATTATTTTTACTTGGTCATACGAGCCTGCAAGGGCAAGAATGCCCTTATAGTCTTCTTTGTCCTGTAACTTATCAAACTCTTTGGTGTCTTCTTCAAATTGAAGGAAGGCCACCTGAGAGTAATAAGTTTGTTTCTTTTGCTGTGGAACGATTTTGGAGGCCAACTTTTGAAGTTCCTCGTTCATAGGCTCGAAAGTGAGGTTATTAGTCTTGGAATGTTCGGTAAGTACAGAAAGCACCTCGTCCTCAGACAGTTTTCGATAGGCACGTAAGTCTGATGATTTGGTATCACCAATAACCACAAATCTATCATCCTCTGCGAGGGTTCTATATGTGTTTAAAGGATGATTATCCAATTCGCCTTTAAGTAAAGAGACGACATTATTCTCCATGACTTTACGATTAGATCCAATAGGCAGATTGCAATGTAAATCCTTCAAACTAATGTCAGATAGGTCTTCCCCATAAATTCTGTGAATGGATTGTAGCAATTCCTTATCGCTTTTCTTGAAACCGCTGGATAGCACCATGAGTTGAAGACTGCCTGGCAAGTCCCAATACCAAACGTTGGATTTTTGAGTGTTTTTGTTTTGTTCCATAAGTGATGTATTTAATGTTAATTTGTACGCTTGCAACTCCCAATGATGAGAAGTGGAAACGCAATAGCGGCAAGCAAGAGAACGTAAATCCTAAATAGCCTGTCAAACAGCCAAGTCTTGAAATTCTTGTTCATATCTATTCCTCCTCGTTTTGTTGTTGATTTATTGCTGAAACTCGTTTATCGAAAGCCTGATGGGCTATACATGTAAGCATCTGCTTGTATTCAAGACTGTGTATGGGAAGACTATGTAGATACACGCCTGTTTTATTCGGAATCTGTACCGGCTCAAATGCAGTACCACCATACGAAGCCTTGATCATGTAGTTACTTGTAACATCCTTCATTACTGCTACATCATCGTAAATGATGGATTTGTCGTAATTCAGATTAAGAATTATGTCTGATGACAGACAGAACTCATACATACTACGGATGTTGTTAGTTGTAATGCAGTGGATGTTGATATCCATATCTGTGAGTGCTTTGAACTCATTGGGAGTGATAACGACAGCCGTATGGTTGCGTGTTCCATGAGTCTGGCATTCGTATAAAGGAACAGTCAACTTACTGGCTATGATAATAGCATCATCATCAAAAGCGATTAAGAACCCACGCTGCTTTACTAAGACAATCTCTGAAAGAAGACTGGACTTGCAGTTTGTTGCACTAACATAGACAGCGGTATTTAGCATTCTGACATTATCTTCAGTCATTTCTCTGTCATGTGCTAAGGATATTATAAAGTCATGTTGAATGTTGACAATCTTATGAAGTGCACGCATGAGGGATATTGATATTTGCTTGAAATCCCATTCCATATTGTTGGCAATGACAAGAATATCCCTATTATCAAGTTCTGCCTTAATAGTGTTACGGTCTATGATGAGTTTGGTGAGTCTTGCCACTCTCTGATAATCTTCCGTATTCAAAACAACAGTTTCGCGGATAAAGGGGTATGTGAATACTTCCCTCTCGTTTAGGTAGGTACGCAGTCTCTCTAAAAACTGCTGTGTGTCCGTATAGGCGGAAGAACAATCAACATCCAGTTGAAAACCAGTATCTTTTACAACCCATTTTATAAGGTTGCGATTTATACAGGCTAAACCATCTTGGGTAACAAGAGTGAAAAATCTGTCACTCTGTCTATCCAAGACGTGAGTCTCTTTGAAATCCCAACCAAACTTTTTATATAGCATTACTGCAGCTTCGCCAATGGCTACGTAAAACTCACCAAGATTATAAAGGATAATGGCACTGTCTGCGTAACTGTCAGCCAACCCGGAAACAAAGAGGCACAGTTGTTCGTAGCTTTTTATTTTCTTCATAGGATATGGAAACTTATGGTAATGGTATCTCGAAAGTTTTGACTACACTTTTTCCCTCTCGGTCAAAAAACGTCCATCGTTCAGCACGGTACTTAATACCGTTCCTGTCAACACACTCGTAATCAATCTTTACCTTCCAACCACTGAACTGACCTTTCGGCACGTTCTTGAAAATCATGTTCTGCACCTCTGAGGCGGCTCCCATCTGTCTTTGAATAAGACTGCTGTAGTAAGGATCGAGATTAGAGAAATCATTCATGCCATTCGTCTTCTGCATCAATTGCTTAGTGACAACGGCCATCACACGGAGCATACCCTTAATCTCCTGTTTGGTGAAATAGTTGACACCAAAAGCGGAATCGGGTTCGGCCATTGCCGTCACCTTCAGTTGCTTTGGATAGTCAAGCGACGCTTCAAGATTAGATTTCGCCATTTTTTTCATCTTCCATGCCTTAGAATTGGGTGAGCAAGATGATAATAGAAGTACTGACAGGCCGAAAATTATGAATTGCTTTGCTTTCATTGTTGTTCTTGGATAATGGCAGTCTGTCATTCGTCATAGATTATGACAAACTGCCGGTTAATGATGGATTAATACTTCATATAGTAAGTTAGAAAATTTTGGAAGGCCTTGAAACGGACAACCTTGCGGTCAGGTATAGTAACCGGCTGATTGTGCGGTGGTGGGGGGGTAACCGTGTGTTCCTTTTCAAGACGCGTGTCGAATCGCCCAAAACTCTCGATGGTTACAGTCTTACCTGCATCCACACTTTCGGAGACAGCAGCAAGCAGCGCATGAAGACTGTCTGTCAGCACTTCCTTGGACAATCCTGAGTGCTTCTTAGCCAGTGTTATCAACTGGTTTGTTGTTACGTAGTTTTCTTTCTTCATTGTATTTATTCTTCTGGTGAAACAAAACGATTTTTATTGACGGTATAGCTATCGCCATCTTTATCAATAGTCAAACGGTCTGAAATGATGTTGGCAAAAGCATCGGAGCCACTGATAACCACTTCCCGATTGACGAGTAAATTTCTGACCTCGGCTACTGTGAGTAAGTGTCCGTCATACTCACGGCTAATTTTGAACGTACACCCATTCTTATAGTTAGAGCAGTTAAAGCCATTGGGACCGACTAACATATCTCCTCCGCATGATGGGCATTCTCCCACACGTGAATTGACTGTGATATGGAAATCTTCGTCATCCATGTCAAGATAGCCTGAGAAGTTGCCAGTCTTGGAACGGAAACCATCAAGGATATCAGTTCCGCCATTCAGAGTATTAACAAGTTCCTCAGGACGTATGAAACGGTTGGCTATATAGTGCCGCACCTCATATTCACAGGAACTTTCCTTTTTCAGTTTATTCTCGCAGCAGTAACTGCGGTTCGTTGAAGTCATCATACCGCCGCAGACAGGACAATGGACGTTCAAGGTGAGTTTCTTGTAAGTAGGAACGATACCCTTATTGGGAATGACCTTTAACTTACACAAATAAGGACTTCCTTTGTGCGATGCCATTCTAAGATACCTGGTTTCGCCGTTGTCAATCAATTCCTTGACTATCGCTTTGGTAATATTGCCGCCGCGATAGTCGTAAGGCAATGAGAAGGAGCAACGCGGATGTCCATCAGCGTTGATGAAGTGGTTTGTACACATAAAGTTGCCATGGTGGATGATAATGTTTCCTGTGCCACATACAGGACACTTGCCGAGAACTTCTTTTTTCGGTCCACTATATAATGGTTGCGGTAATGCTTGCATGATTCAAAAAATTAAATTACAATTTTTTATGGTATTCAATAATTGTGCAGTTGGTAGTTCCATTCTCTGACGGCATAGTCAACTATATACTTCATGTTGATGACATTGTACCAACCAATGGGGTCAAGAGCAAAAATTAAGTCTCTAAAACGCATACTTCGGATTTCCCATGCAAGAAGCCAAAGAGAACCGTTTATCTGTTCCAAAGAACTTACGACACTGGTACATATGTAATACCGCTCGTATGAGTCAAGAAGATTTACTTTTTTATTGACAGCCTTTCCATTCTCATCTGTATGGCCTGTTGAATAAGAGCCACTGGTAACAAGTTGTTTCATAAAAGGGTATAGACTCATCATCTGCGTTGTCATTTCAGCAATTTGCTGACCTGCCAACACTGCAACCGCAGTACCCTCAAAATGACCTTCACCGATTGCTCGCCGTACCTCAACAATGTTCTTAGGTATCTCTACACCAACAAGCTCACCGGCCCGCTTAATCTGATAGAGATTCTGGAACGCATCCGAAACATTCGACATGTAATCAAGCATTTGCTTTTCTACCTCATGCATCCGTGTCATGGCTCCAGTAACTGCTACCTCAGCTGCAATTATCTTTTTCTGTGTTGAGTCGCGCCGGGCATATATTTTTTTCAATATCTCCATCTGAGTTACGATGGCAGAAGTAAGAGCAGGGTCTGTTTGAACTGCACCGCAAACCCCAGGGACGGTGTGTCCGAATGCAAGGCACATGGCAAGCAGAAGGACTTTAACGATTTGTGATTTCATAAATTCTTTTTTCCTGTTTGCATTTCTCAACCCGGCTTCTAATCAATCTCACAACATCAATGGAGGCATTTATGCCGTACATCCGCATGACGCTATCACTCTTGTCAGTGGAGAAGACTGTAACCGACTTGACTTTTAATAATTTCTGTAAAAAAGTTTGTGATTCCTCATAGTCCACTACACGGTACAACTCCATGTAATCCGTATGTCTGCTGAAGACTCCCTGAATGCGGCAAAGAGTGTCATCGGTGACTATCCAAACAACAGCCGTAAGTGTGATGTAGCGGACAATGAGCATGATGGCGAGAATGATGGTCATAGAGGCTGGAAGTATGGAAACATACCATAACTCAAACTGAGTTGAGAAGGGCATGGCAACCACTGACAGCACAAAGAGAAATCCTATCCCGGTATTCTCTGCTATGAACTCCCTATAATCGGGTTTAAGCGATATTTCCATAAGTTCACAGCTTTGGGCCACGACTTTCACGCAATTTCTCATCCCGCTCATATTTGTTCGGCGTGACGATCGGTGTTAGTGGCTTGTTCATCACAACATCGTTCCAGTCCTTAAAAGCAGAAGGAGCCTTTTCAACTCCGTATCTGTGTTTGGTAAAGTGAATGATGCTGTCTAAATCAGTCAGCGTGGCCTTGTTTACGTCGAGAATGGACTTATTGCCTTTGTATTCAACATTGATATGCTTATCATCCTCGGTTATCTTCAAATCCTTGAAGTCAACGCCTTCAGCGGTAGCAGCCAGCTTCATGCCGTATATCCTACCAGGTATATCATTGTCAAAACAGTCAACAAGCCGTGCATTGGGGTAATGAGATGCTATACCCTTAACCTGTCCGCCTGAAAATGCGCCACCGATGGACACAAAAACACTTCTATCAAGCTCGTTGTCCATACGGGCACGGTTCGCCTGATAAAAGGCCATAATATCGTATGCACTTTCTGCAAAATAGACATTGCTGATTTCTTTGGGATTCATCTTGGATGAGAAATCAACAATCCATGCGGCTGTTGAGGAATTTGTGCCTGCGGCCTTCATCTTGAATCCTTTAGAGCCGCGTATTTCATAACCTTCTACCTTCTCACTGCCTGCCTGAATATATGGGAAGCCCAAATTCCAGTAAGGCTTTGAAAAATGACTGTCTTGAATGCGGACAAGCCACGGGGAAAACTTTTCAACAGTTTCCTTGCTCAGTGAACGTTGGTCAAAGAGATATTGCAGCGTGTTCTCTTTTCCCTGAAGTGGCTCAACTTTATATCGGGACGGATCAAATGGGCGGCCAAGTCCTTGATAATGGTTTACATAATAGTCACGACTTGTTTCTTGAATAGGTTCGTTGGCGAATTTGCTCAATACCTTGGACACCAAATCCCACTGGTTATTGGAACTGATGTTGAAAGAGTTTCTGTTTTCCAAGATGAAATTGATAACATCGCCGTTTTTCCCATCATTGCGACGGAAGTAGGTTTGCAATGACTTGTTATTGGGATGACTAATGACAATCGCATCCTTGTGGCCTCCGTGACCATCGGGAAGAATAAGTTCGACGTAACGGCCGACTCCAGCATGACGGTTAAGCAGATAACCGAGACTGAAAGCAATGTCGTCAATACCTACTTTGCTTTTCAGATTCTTAAAATCTATTTTATAGGATTGCATAAGCCAAGTGATTAAAGTTTCAAACTTTGAGAATGATGTTCATAGGACTTAGGATTCATCTGAAGTCTATTGCCATAAGAAGATTGAACAATCTGAGCCAAAACCGCATTTTTCCCTTCGCCTGATGGTAGGTTCATATACTTTGCCCCAGTTTCACGGTCTATTGTCAAAGGGTCAAGAGCCTTGCCATTCACTGTAGCCTGAACTGCATACTCTCCCTCCGGGGTTTTGAAGACGGATGCCTTCAAAACCTTACCTGCAATGGCCTGTTCAGTTCTGACAGACTGACCTTCTGAAAGGTCTCTGCTCTTTGCAGTTGACATTTGCTGGTCAGCATAGAGAATCGGACGCTCGCCAAGGGCAATCTTCTGTCTGTCTATGCTTTCGAAAATCATGTGGGAAGCCTTGTTGACATCGGACATAACCGAGACAATATAGCGCGGGTCTTCTCTCAGTGCCTTCAGCCAGCCGTCAAGGTACGCGGCGTTGTTGTTAAGAATCCGCTTGTCAAAGCCCATCGTATTGCCTACCATAGCAGCTGTGAGTTCTGCAACCAGTTCCTCCCTGGCATACTTGGCGTCGCCAAATTTCGATCCCGTCTCACGGTTCAAGCGGCTGGCAGTACCAGTGGAATGAGCCATCTCATGCAGGGCGGACGAATAGTACTCCATGCCGTCCTTGAAAATCTCTTCGGGACTGTTGCTTACCTTGAAGCGGTATTTCATCGGAACTACCACCGTATCAGCTGCGGGTGAATAATAAGGGTCCCGGGCAGTATTGCTCGGCTTGATGGGACAAACCCATTCCTGTGTGGCTATCATTCTATCGATAGCCCTGTTCTTATACATGCCGTTGACATCCATGCTCACTTCAGGCTGGAAACGCTCCTTCAACTTGCCGTACAACTCAGGCTTAACCTCCTGAATGTTCGTCTGGTCAACGTTGAAGACTGTGAACGAGCGGAGAAAGGCCTTTACATTACACTCGCTGCGTTCCTTGGCTGACATGCTGCGGTAATCCTCTTCCGACATCTTGTTGCCGTTCTTGTCCTTAATTGACAAGGCCCAGTAGAGCACGGGAAAGGACTTTGAGCCCGGACGGATTCTGAGACCTTCTTTCTGTGCCTGAAGGAAGGTGAGAAATACGGGCATGTTGTATTTGCCTCTTATTGTTTCCCATTGCAGGAAGAGGGAGTTGAGACCTGAATAGTTCCGGCCGCTTATGTTCTGTGGCATGCCGGACATACCTGTCTTGCCTGCCATCCAGCCCATTTTCCAGTCAGATGCCTTCATTTCCTGCATGCGGGAAATCATCATTTCCGTAAAGAGCTGGACTGTTTTTTCGCTCTTGGCCAACTTATTATATTCCATAAGCCTCGTACATTGCCTGTGATTCAATAAAACTCATGTCGGTCATATCAAGGAAGAACTCGGCGTTATCCTCGCCTGGTTCCTCACCACGGTCGCTGAGCCATTCGGCATACTTTCCGGCATACTCGCTCTGCTGGACGAATTCTACCCAGCCAATCCGGCCGTCCTGCTTCAACTGTTCCAGTTCCTCAAATGTCTTTGTCTCCATTGTATGTTTATTTATAGTTTGGTGAATAATGTGAATTGTATCATGTTGATTTCCTGATTGGTACGGATGACTGCAAAAGCATTTATCCGTACCATGTACCATTGGTTGTGCTGTGCTTTTCCCTACAGTTTCATCCCCTGCTGCCGCCCAACCTTGTTTGAACGGACGGTCAAGTCCTTGATGTCCTCGCTGAGATACTTGGCTGCAAGCTGACTTTTCGTTGCTGTCTTGGCCTTGAAAAGTGAATAGAGGTCATCGCCGCTCAGTTTTTTCTCGAAAGTCTGTCCCTTGCCCTCAATGGAAGCAGAAATTACCCATGAACCCTCGGTTGTCTTGCGTGTCGCAACTGCAAGACCATCGACGGGAGGGAGAACGTACTTCTGGTAGGCAGAGGCAAGATGAAGTTGCTCGCCGATTACTTTCTCCGCCAGTTTACCCTTTGGCATGGTCTTGTCAAAGTAGGCATCAAGCTGGTCGTGACTCATGGGCGTTGCATGGTAACGGCGGTCCCCCATCTCGGCATACATCATGTACTCGCCGAAATGAGGCTTGTCCACCTTCTGCTGCTTATAGACACGGAATTTGGTCAGTTCTCTTCCGTCGGAGAGTTTCAAACTGTTGAACTGCTCCTGGTCAAGCGGCTTGGCCATCTTCGTAGGATAATACTTGGCGAACATGTCCTTTATCGACATCTCCGACTTCATATATTTGTCAATATCGCTGGGGTCAACAACCTTCGGATGAAGACCTACTCCGTCAAGCCGAGCTGTAAAAAGGTACTTGTTGGGGTCGTCCTTGGCTTGAAAAAGAGAGGCATTGGTGACCTTCTTGCCGTTCTCGGTGACAAGCTGTGGCTCCAGACTCTTCTTGACTTCCTTGGTGAGGTAGTCGTAAAACTCGGGACGAATGTCCTTTGGATGGTAATATCGGACTTGCTTGCTGTCATCACCAGGAACAGTACCTTGGAATGAAATGTTGTCGTTCCAGTTGTAGACGCGGCTGAGGGAGACCCCCTTGTTTCCGCTACTCGCAACAACTCCTTCCTTAGTCCCAAAGTTTGGAAGCGATACTGACTTTTCAGTACCCATTAAGGTCTTAATGTCAGCAACAAATTTGTCTTGTTCTGCCTTGGAAGCGACCTTGGGGGCATTCAGTTCCTCCACCTTGGCCGTGCGTTCTGCAGCTTGTTTTTCTGAAGCGTTTTTCGCAATACTGGCATACTTTAAGACATCCTTAGAGATCATTTCAAGCCCACGGGCAGAAAAGTCTCGTAACTGCATTTTGTTGCCATCGATTGTTTGGAAAGTTACACGGCCGCGGAGCACATTAACTCCAGTCAAGCCAACCTCCTTGCCTTTGGCATTTTCGGACATCAAGGCATCCTTGCCAAACTTTGCCGTAAAGGTGTTGTGGTTATTCTTGCCGGCAATGGTAACAATGTCGGCAGTGAACTTGTCACGCTGGTCTTTGGTACTCTTGACAACGTTTTTTTCCACGTTCTCACTGACAGCCTTTTCCTTTGTCCCGGCCTTTGGCGCGGTCAAAGAGGCTTCCTGCTGTCTCACCTGCGGTTTTTCTTTTGTGGAATTCATAATTTTGAGTTTATCTTTGGTTGATTGAAAAAGTTCAAGTGGAGGATCGTCCATAATGGCGACACGGTAGCCCGCCCTTATCAGTCTTGGCAGGTATGTGTCGAGTGTATGGTGGGGAAACATTGCCTGGTCCTTGATGAATGGTATAGTGTTGGCAGGTGGACTGGTTACAGTCACTCTCAACACATCGCCGACAGCTCTGGCATCCTCGTTGTAACTTTCCAGGAAATCGCCTCTCCTGAAAAGAAAGAGTGCACCATGATGCCGTGCTTTCATACCTTCAAAGAATTCCTGAAAATTGGTTGGGGTCTCCTTCTTTCCTGATTTCTGTGCGGAAAGAGAATCGTTGACACTATCCTTCATTGTTTCCTGTTGCTTGTTCATATCAGTTGGCTGGTGATAAAGGTTGTTGGTTTCTTGGAAATGCATCCGCTCACAAACTGGCATCAGATATTTTGCGGCCAGCTGCTCACGGGTCACGGTATGAGTCTGAAAAAAAGAATGTAAATCAGTACTGCTGACTGGCACTGCCAATTTTGTATCGGATACGGCAGCAGCTCCGATTTTCCAGATACTGTCGGTGTCCTTGAAAACACGGATGTCTCTCAACGGTGATGGTTCCGGAAGGACAAATTTCGTATAGGCAGACGCAAGATGAAGACGATCGCCAAGCTTGCTCTCAACGAGACGTGCCGGTGTCGTCACGCGGTCGAAATAGGCTTCAAGAGACGTTGCGTCCAAAGGAGCGGACATCTTCGTATCACCAATCTCTACATACATCTTGTATCTGCCGAAATCCTCACGGTTCTCGTTGCGCTCCTTGAAGACATTGAACTTCTCAATCTTGCGGCCATCGGAAAGATATATATCAGACTGATAATCTTCCTTAGAGACTTTCTTAAGCAGCTTTGTAGGATAATAGGTTTGCATCAGCTTTTCTATATCCTCTTTCCCGGCACGTAAGGTTTCAATATCTTCATAACGCATGAGTTTCGGAGGCAGTTGAGATCCGTCTATGCGAGCAGTGAAATACCATGTCCCGGGATTGGCGTTGCTTTCAAAAGCATGGGCATGAGTTACCTTCTCACCATTGATGGTGAGAAGTTGCGGCGCACGAGACTTTATAACGTTGCTCTTCGGCTTTTCTGCAACATTGGCTGTTTTCTTATCTGACCTGCCAATATTCTTTTTGGTTGTCTTCTTTTTTGAAGTTTTCTTTTTAGCAGATGCCTTCTTTGCCTTACCTGCTTTCTTCCCTTTCGTCCTTTTGGGGAGGCCATTGTCTATCTTGACAAAATTGGCTTCCTTATTGTCTATATAGCGGTTGGTATTGCCGAGAACGGCCAGTATGGTGTTCTCAGAAGAAAGTGCCCTGACAGCGGCCATAGCAGTATGACCAGTGTCAAGAACATTGTCAACGACAATTGGTACAATGTTTTCTGGGAGGGGATGCTTCAAACGGAAGATGATGGGAATACCGTTTGGTTTCATCTCGTTTTTCTTGGCGTGATAAAGCGCGATGTGACGGTTTCCCATCAGCACATCGTCTGTTTTCATATTGAGCCTTGCGCCAATGGCATCACACAAATCTTTGGTATAACCTGCAGTGCCATTATGCCCGGGAATAGGTATAAGGACACATTGTCTTCCATTTGCAGCTTTGGCTATCATGGGAGACATCATTTCTGCAGCTTTGCTGATAATATCACTCTTCCCAGCCTTCAGGCCATGAGCAAGAGGACGAATCGCATTGTCGTAATCGGAATAAGATACAAAGGGGAAGGGCTTGTTGCCGAGCACAGAAGAATTGGTTTCCTTAGAAGCAGCTTCGGTATGGACAACAAGCGTGCTGTCCGAATCTTTTGCAAGAGCCGGACTATTAGATGAAGAATTGGAAGAATTTGCTCCGTTGGCGAGAGCATAGTTTCCCCGATGCATAGTATAAACGTTTATGCATCTTGAAATCTGCCCTAACGAGACAGACGGGGAATTATATTAAAGGTAACCTCTAAAGAAGTCGGTTATGCCAACTCGAAAGGTATTATGTAAAAGGTATCCCTTTTCAAGATATGTTAATAATAAATATGCCATGGAAACCGCTTATTTCCATGTTGTGACAAAATGGATTTTTATGACTACATTTTTAAGCCGCTACCCATTTTGCGCTCTTCTTTTTTCTCTAATTTCTGCTCGGTTTTCAGGCTGTTTTTCATCTCCAGATTGTTGACGACTTCCTGATATTCCCAGCGGTTCTTATCTGTCATAACATAGCCCATGAAACCGGCATTGGCTTCGTCAAAGCGGATTTTCTGCTGCTTGTTCCATTCGTCCATGTCACCATTGACAATCTTGAAACCTTGTGGTTCCTTGGCATCAACACCGACTGTAACTTTTTGGTCGCCTACCTCCAATACAACAGGCTTGCCCTCACGTATGGCATCCTTTTGATTTTGACCAAGAGATATGTCTTTGATTTTTTCCAACTGAGCCATCTGCTCGGGAAGTTTCAACGTGCCGATGTTACGTTTAATGAGCGACTTTGTTTCCCTATCCAACTGGATAAACTGCATGCGACGGACTCCATTATCGTTGACTTCCTTGCGAAGTACCTCGCCTTGGCGGAGACGGTTTAGTTCATCGCCGTTCAGACGCATGTCGTTGGCAATCTCCCTACGGACGGGATAGGTCATCAACATAATACGGCCATCACGATCACGTACCATCTGTAGTTTCATCGGAACGCTGTATTCGTTGCCACTCCTTGATTTGACATTCGCCTGAATCAAAGGAGTAACCTTTCCACTCATCAACGGTTCAAGGATCTCCTTGGGCATTGAGAGATACTTTTCCTTACTTATCCCCAACTTGGCCAATTTGGCGTATGGGACATCACTTTCCAAAAATACATTTTTCATTGCGATATCAGTTGAATTTTAATTATCTTTGTTACAAAAATAAGAAAAATATTCCAATAATGAAAAAGATTTTGCAGTTAATATTTCCAGTTGCCATAACTTTTTTCCCCGGAAATACTATGGCACAATTCCACACAATTGTCAAAGATGATGCAAAGAAGGTGGAAGAAGGAAATAAAACAAGAGACCTCATAATGAAAAACGAGGAGGATTATTTTTTCAGTTATCAAGATTCTGTGGAAAGAACAGAAAAAGAGACTGAAAGAAAAAATAAAGACGAGGATCAGGAATTCTTCAATACTACCGCTGGGCATGAGATTTCCATTGACAGGGATGTACCAGTCTTTGTAAATGCAAGAGATAGCTTGGTGTTCGGGCTTATCAAAGAACGCATGTCGGTATGCTTGCCACTTGATTTCATCAGTATCAACTCGGGCTATGGTTTCAGACGTGATCCTGTATCAAAATGCGAGAAGTTCCACGATGGAATAGACTTGAAATGCAACATGCAACATGTCTATTCTATGTTACCCGGTAAGGTGACAAAGGTTGTATATAGCAATAAAGGATATGGTAATCATGTAATCCTTGATTATGGCCATATCCAGTGCCTCTACGGACACTTGGCCGCTATTACGGTGCACGAAGGAGACGCGGTGTTTGCAGGCTCGATCGTTGGAATATCGGGGAATACAGGAAAGTCATCGGGGCCACACCTGCATATAAAGATTATGGCAGGAAAGAAGTCTCTTAACCCAACTCCGTTTGTAGCTTACCTTAATAAATACATCACCGGCCTACAGGATAAACTCGCTTATGTACGCTTCGGTACAAGGCCGCCAAGAGAACTGAGTATAGCAAGCCTATTTGAGGCTCTTGACAAATATAGAGTGGCTTTCCCAAAAATAGTCGTAGCACAAGCTCTACTTGAAACAGGCTATTTTACCTCAAACGTATGCGTCAATTACAACAATCTATTTGGTTTAAGAAGGCCATCGGATGGGTCATACTATAAGTTTAACAACTGGGAGGAGTCTGTCAAGGCTTATCGGGACTACGTTCAGTATAAGTATCGTGGCGGTGACTACTTCAAGTTCCTCGATAACATTGGCTATGCGGAAGACCCGGCTTATATATATAAGGTAAGGAGTATCACCAATTCCCTTTAGGATAAAACAAAAAGAGGCTGTCTCACGACAGCCTTCTCTTCTTTTTTAACATGGAAAAAATAAATCAATTGTTTTTTTTTGTTTTACCATGAAGTATGAGAAAAAATTAAATATATCCTCAATTGTCACAACATGGTTTTGAGCTAAAATTAAATCACTCACGTAACATTATACTGATGAAAACACATTTCCCTAAAGTTCCAACCCGTTTGCTTCGCTCACGTTCTTTCCATTCCCTTAAAGAAATGGTAGGGAGAGCAACCTTTTTTGTTATTTAAGCAT
>Ga0256406_1004422_pt1 | contig 16100 bp, 11 predicted proteins | sample RumenRJG_03DNA_FD_185986 | JGI IMG/M metagenome (GOLD analysis project Ga0256406, IMG submission 185986) | Bovine rumen microbial communities from Lethbridge, Alberta, Canada - RJG_03 | ecosystem: Host-associated > Mammals > Digestive system > Stomach > Rumen | place: Canada: Alberta | collected... | reverse complement strand
AGTTTTTTTAAAGGGTCTGCTTCAACGGGTTAGCAAAAAATAAGTACCGCAACTCATTGAAATTGCGGCACTTATTGAATTTCTCTACTTTTCAGTATTGAATTGTTAAAATTTTTCAGTGGAGCTGATAAGGGATGTGCCCATCACCATATCCTGCTCAACGCTCCTCAAAAGGCTCAAGAACGCCCAAGGCCACACCCTCTACTCGTTCTGTTCAGAGCTCGACACACTGCGCAAGACCAACGGCGCGGGCTCGTGGTCAAGTAAGTATGACATCTACCGTCTGGCCTTCGACCACGATGAATGGGGTCAGGACTACAACTCCGACCAGGCCGAGAGCGGAATGGTCAATGTGGGCTACAACTGGACCATCCTCGGAACATACGGAGCCCTTGGCAAGTGCTTCAAGGGTGAGAACATCGAGAACGGTCTTTCTTCGCGAGTCATCGTAGCCGAGATGCCCGACTCGGCTTTTGCCCCGATGCCCACCTTTCAAGACAGGAAAGACCGTGACGCTCAGGCCATCCTCAGCGCCGTGAACACCCTGCGCGCCAAGCATGGCTTTGTCGATACCCCACGGCTGCGCAAGGCCATCGCCCAGTGGGTCGAGAACAAGCGTCAGCAGGCCATGGAGCGCATCGACCGCGTGATGGACACCTACCGCCGCCGTGCCGCCGTCATCGGCATGCGCTGTGGCGTAGTGGCCTGTCTGCTCTCTGGTGAAAAAGAGACCAAGCACGTCATCGACTTCGCGCTGATGATGGCCGAATACGTGCTTCAGGAGCAGTGCCGCCTCTTCGGCGACGTCCTCCGCAAGCAGTATGCCGCCGACAGCGACAACACCCGCAAGAGCAAGAACCGCGCCGTCTTCGACCGCTTGGCCGACACGTTCACCTCACACGACATCCTCGCGCTGAAAAACGACATCTCCGAATCCACAGCCCGCACCATCATTTGCCGGTGGAAGGAAGCCGGATGGATAGACGCATTGCCAAGGCATAAGGGTGACAAGGGCATGAAATACAAGAAACTTTAGCGCTACACTGCTACACCGCTACACCGCTACATTTATAGGTATCAGAACCCTCTCTAACTCCTTCCCATGGGGAGAGGATCGCAATACACTTCAAAACCATTAGTTTGTTAAGTCATCAAAGCTATGATAGAACTTCATCTGAAACGCATCGCGAAGCGACCCACCTACACCATCGGTCGCCTCAGCATCCGCCGCCGTGAGCCCGGAACGCTCACTCCTTGGAAATATTTCTGTGACACCCTCGAACCTCATTGGGTCGACTTCCACCACGGCGGCCGCAAGACCAAGGGCAAGACCGCCATACCCGAAGGCCGCTACCCCGTGGTGGTGACGATGAGCCCAAGGTTCAAGCGCTGGCTTCCCCTGCTCGTCGGCGTGCCCAAATACTCCGGCATCCGCATCCATAGCGGCAACACCTCCGCCGACACGAAAGGCTGCATCCTCGTAGGCCGCAACACCGAGGTGGGCCGTGTCACCGACAGCCACCGCACCCTCTACCGTCTGATGCAGATTATCAGTCACCGCGACGAGGGCGAGCCGGTATTCATCGAGGTGGAATGAATTGCCGTCACCATAATTTCCCTGCAATCCGTTGATAATAAGACGCTTGCATCACTCTGCTGCCGTAGGGACGGGGTTTATCCCCGTCCTGCCGGCATCGGGCAAGATTCTAAACAAATTTCCCCCAGCAGCGAAGATGAGGATGAAACGTTCTATATGTGTGAAATCAAAAATAACACCCTGCAGCTGCGAGGACGGGGGATGAATCCCGCCCCCGTTGTATAGGTGCAACAATGGTGTAGTGTGTGGGGGCGGTGGCGATTAGGTATCATCATTATTAGGTATTTTTCATTATAAAGGGTGAAATGCAACCCGATTGAAAAAAATTATAGTTACTTTTGCATTCGAAAAAGAATTATAGTAAATAATGAAGTTATCAGAGTTAAAAACCGGCGAGAGCGGAATTATCGTTAAGGTTAACGGCCACGGTGGTTTCCGCAAGCGCATCATCGAGATGGGATTCATCAAGGGTAAGAAAGTTGACGTCATGCTCAACGCCCCTCTTAAGGATCCCGTCAAATACAGGATAATGGGTTATGAGGTCAGCTTGCGCCACAGCGAGGCTGCGCTGATAGATGTCATATCGATTGAGGAAGCCCGCAAGTTAGAGAAACCGGAGACCGTCAGTCCCGGTATGGAGATAGAAAAGCCTGACCCCGACGACCAGATGCTCACTCCCGACGAGATGGAGGATGCCGCATCGAAAAAGCGCAAGACAATCCGTGTGGCCCTTGTGGGCAATCCTAATTGCGGAAAGACATCACTGTTCAATTTTGCCTCGGGTGCCCATGAGCGCGTTGGCAACTACTCGGGTGTCACCGTTGACGCCAAGGCCGGCTACGCCGATTTTGAGGGTTATCATTTTGAGCTCGTCGACCTCCCTGGCACCTACAGTCTGTCGGCTTATAGTCCCGAGGAGCTCTACGTCAGGAAGCAGCTCGTCGACAAGACCCCCGATGTGGTGATAAACGTCATCGACTCGTCGAATCTTGAGCGCAATCTGTATCTCACCACACAGCTCATCGACATGCACCTGCGGATGGTCGTGGCACTGAATATGTTTGACGAGATTAAGCAGCGGGGCGACCGTTTTAACCTCGACAAGCTGTCGAAGCTCTTCGGCATTCCTATGGTGCCTACGGTGTTCAAGACCGGTGTGGGCGTTAAGGAACTCTTCCATACCGTCATTGAGACTTACGAGGGAACGGAGGACAAGAGTCTGAACTTCCGCCACATCCACATCAACCACGGTCATGAGATAGAGCACGGCATCAAGAACATGCAGGAACATCTGAAGCAAGAACTCGACGTGCGTCAGAAGTTCTCGACACGTTATCTCGCCATAAAGCTCCTTGAGCACGATAAGGACGTTGAGGACTACATCCGGCAGTTTCCCGACGCTCAGGAGATTCTCGAGCACCGCGACGAGGCCGCTGCCCGCGTGAAGGAGGAGACTCTTCAGGACAGTGAGACGGCCATCATGGACGCGAAGTATGGATTCATCCGCGGAGCATTGGAGGAGGCCGGCTACAAGGAGGGTACGAACCAGGAGACATACCACGCCACGCATGTTCTCGACAATATCCTGACGAATAAGTTCTTCGGTTTCCCCATCTTCCTCTGTGTTCTGGCACTGATGTTCATCTGCACTTTCTGGCTTGGCTCCTATCCTCAGGACTGGCTCGACACGTTCTTTGGGTGGGTCGGCGAGAAACTCACGGTAGTTCTGCCCGAGGGTCCCGTACAGGCGATGCTCGTCGACGGAGTCATCGGTGGTGTGGGGTCGGTGGCCTCGTTCCTGCCGCAGATTCTCATTCTCTACCTCTTTATCTCGTTCATGGAGGATTCCGGCTATATGTCGCGCGCTGCATTCATGATGGACAAACTGATGCACAATATGGGACTCCACGGCAAGTCGTTTATCCCGCTGATTATGGGTTTCGGCTGCAATGTTCCGGCCATCATGTCGACCCGTACTATAGAGAGCCGCCGCTCACGATTAGTGACGATGCTGATACTGCCGCTGATGAGTTGCGAGGCCCGTATACCTATATATATCATGATTATAGGAACGTTCTTCTCGCGCACGGCATCGCCGTTCATCATGATGTCGCTCTATCTTGTCGGCATTGTTGTGGCGGTCATCATGAGCAAACTCTTCACGAAGTTCATGTTCAAGGGCGAGGATACACCGTTCGTCATGGAGCTTCCTCCCTACCGTTTCCCGACGCTGAAAGCTTTAGGCCGCCACACGTGGGAGAAGGGCAAGCAATATCTGAAGAAGATGGGCGGCATCATTCTCGTGGCGTCGATCATTGTGTGGGCGCTGAGCTATTTCCCCCACCCTCAGGGTTTGGACGACCAGCAACAGCAGGAACAGAGCTATCTGTCGTCGATTGGCAAGGCAGTGGAGCCCGTATTCATGCCGCAGGGTTTCAACTGGAAACTCGACGTAGGATTGCTTGCCGGTGTCGGTGCCAAGGAGATTGTGGCCTCGACGATGGGTGTGCTCTATAGCAACGACGACAGCTTCCAGGACGACAACGGATATAACGATGAGGGCGGAAAATACGAGCGGATGCACAAGGCTATCTGTGCCGACCTTGCCGAACTCCATCACACCACTCCTCAGGCTGTGGAGCCCACGGCTAAGCTGACGGCCTACAGCTATCTGCTGTTCGTGTTGCTCTACTTCCCCTGCATAGCTACGATAGCTGCGATAAAGGGTGAGACTGGCAAATGGAAGTGGGCCATCTTCGCTGCTACATACACCACGGCATTGGCATGGGTAATCAGTGCCGCCGTGTTCCAGGTAGGGAGTCTGTTTATATAAGCGAATTTACTTTACGAAGTTGTGAGGGCAAGGATTAATCCCTGCCCTTTTCTATAGGAGGCTATAGGCTATCATAGGGGGCTATAGGGGATGATATGGGCTTATAGGCTATCATAGGGGGCTATAAGAGATGATAGGGAGCTATAGGCGGTCATAGGGAGCTATAGGAGAAGATATCAGATGTAATATTCTGCTTCGTCGACGAGGCCGGCTCTGAGGGCATATTTTGTGGCCTCATGGACGTTGTTGACACCGAGCTTGCGGAAGATGTTCTTACGGTGGGTGTTGACGGTGTGAAAACTCGAGAACCGTTTGGCGGCAATCTCCTTTGTTGTCATTCCCAAGGCGATATCCTTCAGAATCTCAGTCTCCGTCTTTGTCAGTCGGACCGTTTCCTCGGCGAGCCGGTCGCCGGTGAGCACCATGTCGGCCGCATGCTGGCAGATGTATCTCTTGCCGCTCATGGCATCCTTGATGCACTCGCGGATCTCGGTCAGCGACGAGTCCTTGAGGAGGATGCTCGCCCGCGGTATCGACACGATAATCTGCCGTACGAACGACACGCTGAGGTCGTCGCTGAAGAATACGAAGACGGCATCCTTGAACTTCTGACTCAATATTATTACATCGGCTGCCTCGTTAAGATCGAAGAGCGTGAAGTCGATGACGACAAGCGACTGCGGAGTTTCCTTCAACCGGTACATGAGCTCAATTCTGTCGGTGACCATTGTGATGTCCTTGCATTTCATCTTCTGCAGAACGTAGATGAGTCCGACGCGTGTGATGTCCTGATTATCTGCCAATATTATGTTCATGAGCCTAAAATACTAAGTTAAAACCAAATCTTATCCCATTGACTTTCACTCCAGGATAAGCGGTGTAGGTGAGCCGTCGCACATAGTCGATCTCAAACATCTTGAAGATATTGTGGACTCCGAAGACGAGCTCGAGGTATGGCTCACTGCCCATGACGTGGGTGGACTGAGGGAAGCGGAAGAGCGTAGGGTCGGCGGCGTTGCGGCTGAGTGTGGGGTTGTTCTTATCGGTGAGATGTCCCCACAATCCCTTGAAAGCTACGTACTCGCGCCATTTCAGCTTCTTGATAAGCGGAATGCGGTTGAAGATTTTTCCCTCCAAGTCCCACGCGAGGTTGAACTGCGCATAGCGGTCGTTGAGGAACTCCATGTCCTTCATCATGTTGAACGATCCCTGATGCTCGAAGTATGACGTGTTGACCCGTGGCATGATAAGGAGCGGAAACGGCACCTTGTTCCACTCGGCACCGGCGTAGAGACGTGTGTCGAAGTGTCCCCAGCTGCCGAGCCAGAACCTCTTGTAGACGCTGAATTCGGTGTGGTTGTAGTTGTAGTTGCCGCCGAGGAAATGATTCAATCCGAAAGCATGGCTGAGACAGAACCGTGGCGCGTCGAAGTTCACCTCTACCCTGTTCTGTTTTGAGTTGATGAACTGCTGTCCGGGGCGGAAGTCGATGGCGAGACTCACCTGCGACATTCTAATCTTCGGGACATACTCTCCGGCCATATTCTTGAAATAGAGTTCTCCTGTGGGTTCGTTCGACTCTGTCTGCACCGACAGCGAGGTGCCGAGGCCGTAGTTTGTCTCCCATGTGAAGTTAAGACGCTGACGATTGTAGAAGAACATCTGATGGACAGACGTCGGGCGCAGGGCCATGAAGATGTTATCCTTGTTATGCGTAAGGAATCGGTCCGACCACGCCATGACATCCTGTGTCGACTCAAAGCTCAGGGCTCTCGTCGGCCACTCGAGTGGATAATATTCGGGTTTGTTGAACGAGTATGTCACGGTGGCTCCGTAGTAGCTTCGGTGCGATTTGGTGCCGTAAGCGTAGTAGCCCTCCATGAACCAGTGAGGATTGAGTTTTGCCGTTGTGCGGGCCGATGCACGGAAGCGCAGTCCATCGACGAAGTTTCGGGACACCAGGGTGTTGACTGGTCCCAAGTCGACTTTGCTCGGTGTTTCGGCAGAGCCGGTCTCTACAAAGTTCTCTATCAGCGCGCGGGCACAGAACATCAGCAGCTTATAGTGTTTCGACTTCGACATGCGCTTGATGAACGAGTCCATGTTGTTCTCGCTCTTCGTCAGTCCTACGGTGCGGTGCTGAGTCCAGAAGTCGCTGTTCTGAATCTTCGCGTTCGGTGCGTAGACGATAGAGGCCTTACCCTTGAGGAGCTTGTCGCTGATGGGGTCGAAGTTGTAGTTGCTCATCTTCGTGGTGCGTATGACTATTCCACGCGAGAAGAGGTCGGTCATCTTCAGTTCGGCAATCATATTGTCGGTGGTCAGCGCCCAGTCGCCGTTGTCGAGTTTGGTGTACTCCTGCTCAATCTTCATCGCGTCGATAAAGTTCACACCGGTGTTTGCCGGCAACTGCATATCACAGCGCTTGACGTGCAGGGTGCTGTCGTCGAGGACGTAGAGTTCGCCACGGAATCCGAAATCCTGCTGATTGGCCGGCATAAACTGTAGCCGTATGCAGCGGTCCTGATTAACGTATACCGTGTCGTCGATATAGAAATGGTAAAAGCTGATGGCTGTGGAGCCTATTGGCGATGGGAACCGCTTCTGGAGTAGGTCCACTTGGTCGTCGTAGAGGTCGATGTCGCAGAAGAGGTCCTTGACTACGGTGTTCATCGCTTTTCCCGTCTGTAGGAGTTTCGATATTCCCTTCGTTGTCTGTCCGAGGACGATGTCTTTCTCGTCCTTTGGTTCCTTGCGGTACAGATGTCGGGTGACGGTCTCGTCGACGGAGAACGGCAGGATGAGTTTGTTGTTGAACTGGCATACTTCCACCTGGTCGAGGAGCCACGGCGAATTCTTAAACAACTTCCCCTCGAGCTCGTCGGGTGTGATGTTGTTTACGCCCATGGTTATCTTCTGATATTTGTCGTACTGATAGAAGTCGTGACGGCTGAGGTCGGTGCGCTGCTTGGCTGCGATGACGCGGCGCATGAGCTCTACGGCGGGGTTGTTCTTTCGCACGTAACGGGTTCGGCGCTTGGCCTTTACGACGACCTCCTGCAGCTTTCGGGTGTCGGCAAGGAGCGTCACGTGGACGGTGTCGGGGGTGTTGGCGTTGACCTTCAGATGTCGCACCTTATAGCCCACGGCACTGATATCGAGAGTTTCGCCGTCGATTCTCTGTATCGTAAACTCGCCACGGCTGTCGGCAGTAGCATAAACTGATTTCCGGCCTTTGTAAACAGCGTTGGCAAGAGGAATGCTGTCGGCAGTCTGGGCCTCGGTGACAAAGACGTGAAGCACCTGGGCGCTCGCATTCTCTATGAGCACCGACAGCAAAACCGTTATTATCAGCCGCAACGAATTCTTAATCATAGGCAAAAACGTATTTAGAGGAGCTCGTCCAAGGAAGAGATGATAATGTCGGGGAGTTGCTCGTCGTGAGCCGTGTCATCCCACTGCTCACCCTTTATCCATGCAGTGTGGAGCCCTATGTTCTTAGCCGGAACAATATCCTTCTCAAAGCTGTCGCCGACGGCCAATATATCCTCCGGCGGGAGCCCCAGGGCCTCGGTGCCCAACTTGTAGATGGCTGGGTCGGGCTTGCGGACGCCGACCACTGCCGATTCGACGACGGTCTTGAAAATTCCGTTGAGTCCCATCTCGTCGAGGACTACATTAAGATTGCCATAGAAATTGCTCACCATCACGAGTGGAGCCCTCTCCTTCAACTTCAGAAGAACCTCGCGGTTGCGGGCCGTAATCTCCTTCACCCGTCCGTAGACATCATCGAGGATGGCACACTGCTCGCTGGCGAGGTTGAAATTGCCCGAGCCGACGATGCCCTTGTCCTGAAGATACTCGAACTCGATACGCAGTTTTATGGCCAGCGTCTGGCGGAAGGTGTAATCAGTCTGAATGATTGGGGTCTTACCCAGTGTGCGCTCAGCGTAGACGTAAGCAGCACGGAACTGGCTCTCGCTGACCGGCATGTGGCGGCACTCATAGCCATGCCACAGCATTCGGCCCCAGTGACAGCCGTTAGTATCGATGGTTCCACCGTAATCGAAAAGATATCCCTTTGGTTTCATTATTCTCTTAGTTAAAGTTTTTCAATTTCTGCTATTATGTGCTTACACAGTTTCTCGTGCTCCCGGTGCATGTAGATATACAGACACTCGCCCACGGTAATCTCAAGGATTGGGTAGAGCCATGGGATGCCGAGCAAACAAGTGATGTATATGGTAATGGCACGGGAGTTGAACGTCAGGATGTTGGTATATTTCATCAGTGGCCTGCTCCCTGATATGAACTCCTTCTTCAGCGGCTCCGGCAACTTCTCCAACGTTCCGAACTTTTCCGTTGCCATTGCCCTCAACCGTTGGAAAGCCGGTGTGCGCCGCTCCTGACTCTTGCAGTAGTGCTGATAGTTGGAATGGAACTGATAATCCCAGAAAGCCCCTTTCTTGCCCTTGACAGCCATGGCCTTAGTGTGTTCCGACTCGTAGGAGTCGAGCTCTGAGCCCTCCTTGCCCTTGAGCAGCAGAAGATGAATCTGACGGTAATAGTCGGCCAATGAGCTCTGGGGCGAGTGGCAGAGAATGCCGGAAACAGCGCAGAGAACGAAAATCCATATTCCCCACCGCAGTTCCGTTCCCGGCATGGGAACATTGAAGAGTCGGATAATTATGGCAAGATAAATAGCCACGAACCACACATCGCCCGCGAATCCGTCGAGGCACCGCCCTTTCATGCTCTTTTGATTCGTCAGACGAGCGAGTTGGCCGTCGGTGGAATCGCAGAAATTGGCAAAGGCGAGGAGAATGACACCAATAATATTATGAGTCAAATCGGGGAAAGCGAACATCACTCCTGCCGCTACTCCCAAGAATATAGAGAGGATGGTTATCGTGTTCGGGGTGACGCCGAGCTTATACCAGATGCGGGCGAAGAAGAGACCGATGGGTCGGGTGAAGTACTTATCCAACCACTCCTCGGTATCGTCCGACTTGAAGGATTCATGTAGCAGGGTTTTGAATGATTTTGTTTCTATATCGTTAGACATTTTTTGATTTTATTTTATTAATGATTTTATAGCCTCCGCAGCCTCTTCGCGGCACCTCGAGAAACTTGGCCAGTCGTTGAAGTCGATGATCACGAACCGGCCGTCACTGCCTACAACAGCATCGCCGCCATAGACTGGGGTATGGGCTAAGCGCGATGTGAGTTCCGCCGACTGCCGGAGTAGCTCCTGCGGATAATCGTAATGCTGGGCACGACCGTTGATGAGCTCATCGCCGAACTTTGTTTTCCCGTCGTCGGAGGGATAGAATGTTCGGAAGAATCCCGTTCCCTCAACGCCGTAGAATTTCACGAGGTCGCCCTTGACATGGGCCTGGACAACGAATTCGTCGATGCCCCGGCGTTTGAACGCATCGATCTTCGTCAGCAACTCATCGTGATCGCGGCAGAATACCACATCGTCGTGGCTTTGGGCTGCCTCGTCGCCACGCTTCAGCCAATAGCCGTCGGAGCCTTCGCGGGGCGGCACCGGCACGTCGTTCTCACGCATAATAGCATCGATAACCGTGCGGCGGCACGACTGCACTCCTACCGTAGGGTTGATAACCCTTGTTCCCTCGCGCTCAAGCTCATGCAGAAATTGCAGGGTTGCAGCGTCGCGGGCCATGGAGAAGACTACATCCGGTTTATCTTTTAACGACAATTTTGCCCGAATATTGTCATCCTCCGATATAATCTTTCCACCCAAAGGCACGACTACAGCCTCAAGAATGGCCCTGTCGTTGTCGACCGAATTTGGTGAAAATCGCTCAGCACGTTGTATTCCTATTATCCTCAGCATCACAACAATAGATTAAATGAGAATCACTTGCCGAGGAAAGCCTCAGCCTTGGCAATGTCGGTCTTATGGTCGATGTCGAGAACCTTGGAGAACGGCCATGCCCTGAGCCGCAAGTTGTCGGCTACCAGCGACCGCTGAAAGTTGCGCATGCGGCTCATTCCTTTTGCCATACAGTGGTTTAGGGTGGAGATTGATTGATGAGTGAGACCATAAATTCCACCGGAGATGTACTTAGCACCATCATTCTGATTATCGCCCTGGGGTTCATCATAGAATCCCGTGATATTCATGGCCGCGTCGGTGCCGACGTATAATGGTTTTTCGTCGTCAATATAGTCGGTCACCCCCATAAGTCCATCATAGCCATCGGCTGTCGACCGCTGAAAAGTTCGGACATAATCGCTGAACTCCTCCTCGCGGAATATCGTGTCGACGGTGGTGAGGATAAAAGGACCGTTGCCCAAATGTTTGCTTAATTCATAAAAGCTGTGCATTGAGCTTGGCGTAGTCTTTATTGTGAAGTCGAGGGGGAGCTCACGGCCGTTGAGCCCCTCTGATTTCAATATGGAAAGGTGCTCGCTGACTTGTGTCGTCAAATCGTTACAAATAACGTGTATCGCCGAGGCACCGTTGTCCATGAATATTCTGATAAGTCTGTCGATGAGTGCCTCGCCATGAACCTTGACTAATGGTTTCGGTAATCCTACTCCTTCATGAGCCAAGCGCGACCCTTCGCCGGCAGCAATGATTGCATATTCCATTATTTCTTTTCGTTTGTTTGCGATTGCAAAGTTACTATAAACAATAAACAATACAAAGAAAAACATGAAGTTATTGAACCGAGATGAATAAATCGCGCATTCGGTTTGATGAAAAATCGATCGTCGGAGGTGAGAATGCAAGCTAAAGCACTTCAATGACATAAGACTCAAGTTGTGATTGAGCTATAAGTATGTAAATATCTTTCGCATTGTTATGTCTCTCCCCTACTCTCTTGTAACTCGCTCATTCTCAGTCGTTTTCTAAGAGATGCCATTTTGCGTTCCAATTCGGTCCATTTCATCGTATCGTTCGGTCCGTTTCGCGTTGCAAAATAGTCCGTTTCGCAACGCCAAAAGGCCCATATTCCACGACTGTAAAGATTATTCATTATCACTTACTCCATAATCTGATATTCGATGAAAGATTGGTGATGACATCAAAGATAAACAGTTTCTACATTCATTCACTTTGTCAAACATCCACAGAATCACTCGTTTCTTCTGGTTTTTTGCGTTCCATTTGCGGCCGCATTGCTAAAATCTACTAATCCAGAACTTATTTTTCTTAAAGTATTTTCGTTTATATTGCAAGAAGTTTGTAATTTTGTAGTCTAAAAGAAGCGAGAAAGGAAGAATATATTAATGGAGAAAGAATCTTACAGAATAGGTCTTGATGTAGGCTCTACGACAGCAAAGATTGCATTACTCGACTCTGACGGCAATCTTGTCTACTCATGCTACGAGCGTCATCATGCCAAGGTTGGCGAACTTGTGAACAGATATTTCAAGGAGATTGAGGATAAATTCGGCAACATCACTTGCAGCATTTGCGTCACGGGAAGTGTCGGAATGGCCACAGCTGATGAACTTCGCGCTGAATTTGTTCAGGAAGTCGTAGCCTCAACCGTCTATGCTCGCAACGTGCATCCGGAGGCCAAGGCACTGATAGATATCGGTGGGGAGGACGCGAAAGTTGTTTTCTTCAACGGCAAACAGACTGAGTTGCGTATGAACGGCAATTGCGCCGGAGGTACCGGTGCATTCATCGACCAGATGTCGGTGCTCATGGGAGTGAGTAACCAGCAGATGAACGACCTGGCTCTGAAAGCCACTCACGTCTACCCTATGGCAGCGCGTTGCGGTGTATTCGCCAAGACTGATATTCAGAACCTTATGTCGCGGAATATTCCAGAAACCGACATCGCAGCAAGCATCTTCCATTCCATAGCCGTTCAGACTGTGACCACTCTCAGCCACGGCTGCGATTATGAGCCGCCAATATTGCTCTGCGGGGGTCCGCTGACGTTTATGGCTGCCCTGCGCAATGCTTTTGCCAAATATCTCAATCTCGATGCTCAGAAAGACTTTATCGTCAACGAGCACAGCAATCTCATTCCTGCCATGGGATGCGCCATAAGAGCCGGTCAGCAGCAACAGTCCTCAACAGACGGGGAAAAGAATACAGACTCGCACAATATCCACCTCTCGGAGCTTATGCAACGGCTTAATACTCACGGCACCCTGAACTGGCACAGCAATCTCAAGCCTCTCTTTGCGAATGAGGATGAGCATCAGCAGTGGCGCGAGGAAAAACTGAAATATGCCACACCAACGGCAAAGATGAAAGCCGGAGCCACTGAGCGGGTGTTCATTGGTATCGACTCCGGTTCTACGACGACGAAGATAATAGCGTCAAGACCCGACGGTACGATTGTCTTTGCCGATTACTCTATGAACCAGGGTAATCCCATCGGGGCTGTAGAGGCCGGACTGAAGAGACTGAAGCAGACCGCTGCCGACAACAACACTACCCTCGAGATAGCAGGCAGCTGCTCAACGGGTTACGGTGAGGAACTCATAAAGAGTGCCTTCAACCTCGACGAGGGAATAATCGAAACCATGGCCCACTATCAGGCCGCACGACGCCTCGATACTGACGTGTCCTTCATCCTCGATATTGGAGGACAGGACATGAAAGCAATATTCGTCGACAACGGAGCTGTAGTGAGAATGGAACTCAATGAGGCTTGTTCTTCGGGGTGTGGAACGTTCTTGCAGACTTTCGCAAACAATCTCGACTATAAGATTGAGGACTTTGCTAATATCGCTTGCACAGCCGATGCACCGTGCGATCTCGGTACACGCTGCACCGTATTCATGAATTCGAAAGTCAAGCAGGTAATGCGTGAGGGTGCCAGCGTTGCTGACATCAGCGCGGGACTCTCCTATTCAGTAGTGAAGAACTGTCTTTATAAGGTACTGAAACTCAGAGGCAACGACAATCTCGGCAACAACATTGTGGTTCAGGGCGGAACAATGCGCAATGATGCAGTGGTGAGGGCCTTTGAGCTTATGACCGGACACAGTGTGGCACGTTCCGATATGCCCGAGCTGATGGGTGCTTACGGATGCGCTCTCCACGCTATAAGCAGATATAACGCAAATGCCTCAGCCACAGACAATAAGCAGAACGACGGCTTGGAGTTGCGCTCCGTCGACGACTTATTGGCTGGCGCAGCTTATACTACTCGGCAAGTGCAGTGCCACGGATGTGAGAATCACTGCTACGTAAGCCAATATAAGTTTGCCGGTGGAAACCGCTTTTACAGCGGCAATAAATGTGAGCGGATATTCAATAACTACGGAAAGAATCATAAGACCGGTCAGAACGCATACACCATAAAATATAATCTTCTCTTCGACAGGGCCAAGACGAAAGTCGACAATCCGCGTGGCATCATCGGCATTCCGCGGGTCCTCGGTTTGTATGAGGATTTCCCCTTCTGGCACACTCTCTTCACGTCGTTAGGCTTTCAGGTATTGCTTTCGTCGCCAAGCACTTACAGCAACTATGAGAGTCAGCTCCACGCGGTGATGTCGGATAATATTTGTTTCCCTGCAAAGCTCGTCCATTCTCATATCGCTGAGCTCGATCGTGAGCTTTCAGATTTCAGAAAGGAAGACAATACGACTCTTACAAGGATTTTCTTCCCCTATGTGGTTTATGAGAAGAAAGACGACGACAGAACCGACGGTTCATACAACTGCCCCATTGTCTCAGCCTACAGCGACGTAATCAGGAGCAGTATGACCCTTTCGACGCAGATGGATTCGCCGGTAATATCCTTTGCCGACGAGAAACTACTGTGGAAAGGGCTGGAGAAATATCTCGCCACGTTAGGTGTCGGCCATCGCGAGGGCAAGATAGCTCTGAAACGGGCTCTCGCCGACCAGCGCGTTTATGAGAACGAAATTAAGCGTATCGATGAAAAGATACTTGCCGACTCGCGTAAGGAGAAGGCTCTGACAATACTCCTCGCGGGACGACCTTATCACGCTGACCCTCTCATTCAGCATAAGCTCTCCGATATGATTGCGGGACTCGGTGTCAACGTTATCACCGATGATATTGTCCGGGGCGACTATGCAACGGGGCGCGGCGAGACTTATCTCGTTGAACAATGGGCTTATCCTAATAGAATTATCAAGGCCGGACAGTGGGCTGCTGAACAGCCCAACGACCTGCACTTCGTCGAGATGACAAGTTTCGGCTGTGGACCCGACGCGTTCATTCAGGATGAGGTCAGGGATATTATGCAGCGCCACGGCAAGCCTTTCACGCTCCTGAAAATCGACGATGTGTCAAATGTCGGAAGTCTGAGGCTGCGCGTCCGCAGTCTTATCGACTCGCTGAAGATCAACAACAGACGGGGAGCGGCGAAGGATTTCCCACGGAATAAGGTCTTTACCAAAGCCGACAAGCACCGTAAAATTCTTGCTCCGTTCTTCACCGAATTCCTCTCGCCGCTGCTCCCGTCGCTGTTGAAACTTGCTGGCTACGACGTGGAGATTCTGCCCCCAAGCGACAGCAACAGTGCACAGGAGGGACTCACCTACGCCAATAATGAAGTTTGCTACCCTGCAACGCTGATTGTGGGCGATATGGTTAAGGCTCTGAAATCGGGAAAATATGACCCCGATAAGATTGCACTTGTCATGACACAGACCGGCGGACAGTGTCGGGCCACAAACTACACCGGACTCATAAAGCGGGCCATGATAGCCAATGGCTTAGAGAATGTACCTATCATTGCTCTCGGCGTTACGACTGAGGGCGAGAACAACGAGCAGGATGGTTTTGAATATCCTTGGCTCAAGTTAGCAACGATAACAACGAACACGCTGCTCTTCAGCGATGTGCTGTCGAAACTGTATTATGCGACGAGAGTCAGGGAAACAGAACCCGGCATAGCTAAGAAGCTCAAGGAAAAATACACTCAGTTGGCTTGCGCACTCATCGAGGCCAACGATGCCAAGGGACTCGTGGAACTTGCGGAGAAAGCAGCCCGAGAATTCGATTCCTTCGCGTCGGCAAAAATATGTCCGAGGGTTGGCATCGTCGGTGAGATCTTCTTAAAGTTCAACTACTATTCTCATCAGTATATCGAGGACAAACTGATAAACAAGGGCATAGAAGTCGTTCCACCACTCATTTCCCCATTCTTCCTCCAGGAGTTTGTCAATGTGGAAGCAAGTAAACGGTTGTGTATCAGCGACTCATCGGTTCCCGACTTCGTACTGCATACCCTTTATTCGCTCATCTCAAGATGGGAGAAAAAGTATAACAAAGCATGCTCCTCATTCCGCTATTGGCGGCCTTTCACCAAAATCTACGATGAGGCTAAGGGAGCTGAGGGCATAGTGTCGATGGCAGCGCAATTCGGCGAAGGATGGCTCCTGCCGGCTGATGTCAGTGAATTCTATCGTGACGGAATCCACAATGTCATTAGTCTGCAACCGTTCGGATGTATCGCTAACCACATTATATCAAAGGGAATAGAGAAGAAACTTCACGATTTGTACCCCGACCTGAATTTCCTCAGCCTCGACTCCGACTCCGGAGTCAGTGAGGTCAACGTCTACAATCGTCTCTTGCTTTTCCTCGATAATATCAGTGCTTAGTCAAGGTTAATCAGACACTTATAACAGAAAGGCTCCTGCTATGGTTACAATCGTCTTGTAATGACATAACAGGAGCCTTTTTAT
>Ga0256406_1004421_pt1 | contig 16104 bp, 14 predicted proteins | sample RumenRJG_03DNA_FD_185986 | JGI IMG/M metagenome (GOLD analysis project Ga0256406, IMG submission 185986) | Bovine rumen microbial communities from Lethbridge, Alberta, Canada - RJG_03 | ecosystem: Host-associated > Mammals > Digestive system > Stomach > Rumen | place: Canada: Alberta | collected... | reverse complement strand
CGGCTATCGGCGTCAGCGGCACCGATGCCTGATTGAACGGAACGAATCAATAACGATCAGATGTCAGTAAAGTGCATAATCCGGATTTGCCTTCTTCACCAGGTGATTGCAGATCATGATAGTGATGAAGCACAGCACCGACTGATACAGGCCCGATGCCGAGGAGACGCCGACATTTCCGCTGTTGATGAGAAGTCGGAAGATGTAGGTATCGATGACGTCGGTATATGGCTGCAGGACCGCGCTGCTCTTGACCGTCTGGTAGAACATACCAAAGTCTCCGCGGAAAATGTTTCCGATTGCCAGCAGCACCAGTGTGATCATCGTCGGCTTGAGGCACGGGATCGTCAGGTAGCGGATTTTCTGCCATTCGCTCGCCCCGTCGATGGACGCGGCCTCAAACATCTCCTGATCCAGCCCGGTGATTGCGGCGAGGTAAACCACAGAGCCATATCCAGTCTGTTTCCAGAGCCGGAGGAAAATCAGGACGAACGGCCACGCCTTCGGCGAGTTGTACAAATCCACCGGTGTGCTGCCGAGCATGGTCAGGACATGGTTGAAAACGCCCTTCTCGTAATTGAAGATGTTGTACATGATGGCAGAGACCACAACCCAGGAGATGAAATACGGCAGGAACATCAGGGACTGTGTAATCTTTTTGAAATGTTTGTTCAGAATCTCATTCAGCAGTATGGCGCTGCCCATTTCAAAAACGACACCCAGGAAAATGAAGGCCAAATTATAGAGAAACGTGTTTCTCGTGACCATTCCGATCTTGCCGTCGATCATCATTGCCTTGAAGTTGGCAAGCCCGCACCAGGGCGATCCATAGATGCCGCCTGCCTGGTTATATCGTTTGAATGCCAGCACCAGTCCTGTCATCGGAATATAGCTGAACACAACGACATACAGAAAGCTTGGCGCAAGCATAAGCAACAACATCCAATGTTTGCGCAGAATGTGAAGAAAACGATTCTGTTTTTTCCCCGTGCTGACCGGGACGGCCTCCGCCTCCGCAGGTTCAATTTGCCTGACCTTCATGCTTTTTCCTCCCCATGTTTTATGCGCTATGACCATATATCTATTCTGTTTTTCTCTTTTCCTGTCATATTGCTTTTACCACGCTGATAATTTTAGGAGATGTGACAAATCCTGACCATATTCATCGTTTCTGAAATTTGCATAAGAAAAACGGCAAACTCACAAAGAATTTGCCGTAAATCGATATTTGTTGCTCTATTGTTGCTCTATTGTTACATCGTTGCTTTCACTTCACGTTTTACTTCACCGTCTTTCCGCCTGTCTCACCACCTCATTCTGCCGGTGAATCTCGGGTGACTCGTAGCGGTCCATAAAATCGTCCCCGAGGTAGACCTTCTCCCGCACGCAGTGAAGGGAGTCCGGCACAGTGTACACCGTGACCACGCGGTCAAACATCAGCCCGTCGATAAAATTCAGCACCTCCATCGGGAAGAACGGATCGAGTATGATGTACTCCGGAAACTCCTTCCGGTAGTCCAGACGGTCCCGCGGATGCGGTTTGATGACGATGGTGCCCTGTCTGCCGTTCACCGTGCCATTCTCCCGGATGAGATCCCGGAAAAGCCGCTTCCGGTCCCGGAGATCGGGCAGCAGCGGCTCCGACAAGACAAGAATGGTCGGCTTCCCGGTACTCGCCGCCTCATGCAGTTTCGCGGTAAGCTCGTCCAGATTGGCGATAAACAGGCGCGTGAGGATTTGTCTGCCTTCCTTTGTGAGTCCCTGGCATAATTTTTCGCGCGAAACCTCCACATATTTGCCCTTCGGCCCGGGGAACTGCAGCCTGCTGATGCTGTTCACCTCCATGTCGATGCAGTACCGGCTGTAACCATTCTGCATGAACAGAAAGCCGCGCCGCGCGAGCCAGGCCTTGAGCCGGAAATTGCCCCGATTGTCATACCTTGCCGCGTCATAGTATACGAGGCAGTCAAGGCCGTCCTCCAGCGCGTGATAGCGGATTTTGTTTCCGGCGAGATAATACCCGATCGGGTCTGAGTCGCAGAACACATAGATATCACGGTACTGCCGGAAGTCGACGGGCACAAAAGGTGCCTCCAGTGCGGCGAGTTTCCGGTCAAACCGGCGCCGCTGCCAGAGATTTCTCACCGGATTCCCGCGGTCCTTCTTGAGCTCTATAAGCTCCGGAAAATCCGAGGCCGGCTTTTCCGGAAACGTCCACACCGCCGCAAACAATCCGGAGGCCTCCGCCCGCTTGCCGAGATCCCGGAAATCATTCGACAGGGATGACAGACACAGCTCCGCTCCTCCCCGCTTCTCCGCCGGAAGATTCAGTTCCTTCAGACAGGCGATATAGACATGGTAGTAGGTGTGACAGACATAAATACGATCGTGCATACTGTATTCTGATCCGGCATGGCGGCAATTCTGTGCGGAATTCATGTTCAGAAGCATTTTCCTTCCGCCATTTTCTTTCTGGCGTTTTCTCCCTGCTTCGGACACTTCCCTGTCATTCGTCCTCCGCCCTGCCGCCCGCGGATCACTCCTCTGTATCAAAATTTTCAATCCCTTTCCGCTTCTCCGGTTTCACGTCGCCGTGCTTCACCTGCGTCATGGTCAGAAAGGCGATGCAGGAGAACACGACCGCGTAGGGAAACAGAGTACGGTAGGACACATGCTCCAGCAGAAAGCCGGAGAAGATCGGTGTGAAGATCTGCGCCGCCATGGAAAAGGTGTAGTACGTTCCGGTAAACTTGCCGATGTCTGCGCCGCGGCTCATCTCCACGACCATCGGATAGGAATTCACATTGATCGAGGCCCAGCCGATCCCAATGATAGCGAACATGATGTTGAGCCAGAATGCAAAACCTGTCACAAAGGATGCCACGGCATAGCAGAGAATCAGCAGTGCGATACCAAAAAAGATCACCTTTTTCCGGCCAAGTTTTGACGAAAGATGGCCGATCGGAACATAGGCTGCGACGGCCGCGAGGGTCGCCACCAGCAGGCAGGAGGCGTATCCCCCGTTCTGCATGTTCCAGACCTTCACGGCATAGCGGGAGAAGGCCGTGGTCACCGCATTGTAAGCCGTGAACCAGAAGAAAATGGAAAGCAGGAGGAATGTCATGCTCCGCTTTACCTCAGGCGCCATGGGCTTCCTCTCGCTGTCAGCCGCCTCGCCCGGCGCGTCCAAAGGCTGCACCGCGTCCGCATCCGGTGCCCCCGATGCCTTGTACGCCGCGATCTCCCGGTTTACCTGCGCGCTCACCTTTTTCTCATGAATGGTGAGTGCCAGCACTGCCACCGCTGCAGCCATCAGAACCGCAACACTGCCGAACAGCGGGATATAATCCGTCCTCCCTGTCGCTGCATCCGTCCTGCCGGAGAGGAGCCGGATCATCACCAGCGCATAGACTGCGCCGACCGTCCCCATCAGATTGATGATGGCGTTTGCCCGTGAGCGGTATATATTCGGCGTGAGATCCGGCATCAGTGCCACCGCCGGCGAGCGGTAAAGTCCCATGGAGATCAGCGCGCTGAATAATGCGATGAGAAACAGCACAAGACTCCCCTTCCGGTCCGCCGCCGCGATCAGCAGGTAGAACACCACCGCGCAGGCTGTGCCGGTCACGATAAAAGGCATCCGTCTCCCGAACCGTGTGTTCGTCCGGTCAGACAGTGCGCCGAAGAACGGCAGCAGAAACACCGCAAGCACGTTGTCCATTGCCATCAGCACCCCGGTGACCGTTTCCTTCATGCCGAACGTATTCTGCAGCATCAGCGGAATGATATTGTCATACGTCTGCCAGAACGCACAGATAGAAAGAAACGCAAGCCCGATCAGCACCGTCCGTTTCGTATTCAGTTTCATAATAATCCCCCTTCTCCAATTTCCCCGCAGGCTGCGCCTGCCATGATCCGGTTTTTCCCCCGGCCGCGCCGGACTTATATCTGCATGCGCCTCCACACTCGATGATGTGCGGTCGCCTTTCATCTCGTGCTTCGCACTCGATGTTGTGCGGTCGCCAAATGCCATGATCTGCAGGCAAGCCTGCATCATGGCATCTGGCTCGTCGCCTTCACGAAAAAGCCCGTCGGAAGAAGATTCCGGCGGGCAGAGAGCTTTCCTATGCCAGCGCCCCCCGCATCATCTCATAGATGAGCTCAGGCACGTTGATCAGAACAGCGTAAATCAGATGCATCAGAATGGTGGTGTAGACATCTCCGGTCCAGCAGTAGACAATCACCAGCGGCAGCGCGCTGATCACGGTCTCCAGAATGCCGATCGGGCCGAAATACGATGTCATTGCCGCCAGAATCGTCCCGACCGCCGCGGTCAGGACCATTTTCCGCCGGTCATCCAGCACAATCATGCCCCTGCGGAAGAACAGCTCGATGGCGACCGGTTCCAGCACAATACGGAGCACATAAAGCAGCGTGGTTTCCACGCCGCCCTTGTACCAGACCTGGATCATGCCCGCATCCATGCCCGCGAACACGTGGTTCGACAGTGCATCCCGGATCAGATAACAGGCGAGCAGCCCTCCGAGTCCCGCGGTGAACGGGACCCAGAAATCCTTTCCATACCGATAGCTGACAAACATTTCATGCAGGGAGAAATCTCTCCGGAACCAGATGATCAGCACCGCGCAGAACGCGATTTTCGTATACAGCACCTGCCTTGGAATCAGAACGGTGCTCAGCAGGAACAAGGCCAGCGCGATCAGCGGTACAGAGAGCTTTTTCCAATAGTTTACGGTCATATCATCGTTCTGCATTTCGGCTGCAGCGGGCCCCTGGTTCCTCCCTGCAAAATTCCAGACATCTCTCCTTCATTCAGGAAACAGATCGCCTGATGTCACTCCTGCGGCAGGTGCGGAAGCGAAACTGTGAAACATACAGGTCAGTTCAGCCTCAGGCCTGCGTTTTCACGAACTGGTCAAAATTCTTGTCGATGTTGGCATTGGTCTGCAGAAAATCGCCGACATTCTGCATCCGCATCACTTCCTTGATAATGTTGCTGGTCCCGAGCCGGCTCGCGCCGAGATCGAGGAATTTCTCCGCATCCTCGAGGGTATGAATGCCGCCGGCCGCCTTGACCCGCACAGTCGGTCCCACGTTGGCCCGGAGCAGCTTCACATCCGCGAATGTGGCGCCGTGTGTGGAGAATCCGGTGCTCGTCTTAATGAAGTCACACCCGGTGTCGGTCACAATTTTGCACAGACGGATCTTCTCCTCGTCGGTCAGGAGGCAGCATTCGATGATCACCTTGAGGATATGCCCCTCAGTGGCCTTGCGGACCGCCGCGATGTCCTTCGCTACCTCATCCCACAGACCGCTCTTCACATATCCCACGTTGATGACCATATCGATCTCAGACGCACCCTCTTCGATCGCATTCTCCGCCTCGAAGACCTTGGCGGCGGTCGTCATGTATCCGTTCGGAAATCCGATGACATTCGTGATCGGCATCCGGCCGTGCAGATACTCCGCGGCCATCCTCGTATAGGCCGGCGGAATACAGATGCTGGCTGCATGATACTGAATCGCCTCATCCGCCAGCTCGCGGATCTGATCGAAGGTGCAGTCCACCTTCAGTAATGTATGGTCACATGCTGCACAGATTCTTGCGATATCCATGATCACCTCCCGTGCCCTCTCTGGCACATCTTCCCCCGCCTATACCTTCTATGGCATAATCAGACACTGCCGCACCGGATTTTGCCCCAAGCTTCTCCCGCACTTATCCATTCATGCAGGTTTCCGAAAAATGCGGCCGCTCTTCCTGCTCATCATAGCACAATGCCATGCGCTGTGCCGTATGAGTCCGCTCCTGTTTCGTATGATTTGCCGCTGCAGACAGGACATTCTGCCACCCGGTCTCACAGATCCCGCTCCGCCGCCTTGATCATCAGCGCACATTCGATCCGCTTGCGGAACACCTCACAGCCGTCCCTGTAGACGCCGTGAATGTCGCCTGTCGCATGATACGCGTTTGCCGCGCAGCCGCCCGAGCAGTAGAGTTTTGCCCAGCAGTCCTTGCAGTCCGGACGGGCGTATACGTTGCACAGCTTAAATTCATCCCGCAGGGCGGTATTGGTGACGCCGTGCCAGATATCCCCCAGTTTGTAGCTCTCATCTCCCACGAACTGATGGCAGGGATAAAGATCTCCCCAGGGCGTGACCGCCATGTATTCCGTGCCGGACCCGCAGCCGGAGATGCGCTTGTAGACACAGGGGCCGCCGGTCAGATCAATCATGTAATGATAGAAGGTGATGGGATGTCCCTCTTTCTCGCGGCGGATCATATCCTTCGCGAGGATCTCATACTGCTGAAAGACAATCTCCAGATCCTCCTTTGTCAGCGCGGCCGGATCGCCCGGTTTGGCCACGACCGGCTCCATCGAGAGCTGCGTGAAGCCGAGATCATCTGCCATATGGAAGAGATCCTTCGTGAAATCAGGGTTATAGTGTGTGAAGGTGCCGCGCATGTAATAGTTCTTCCCGCCGCGCGCCTTCACGAGTTTCTGGAATTTCGGCACGATGGTGTCGTAGCTTCCTTTTCCGTTGATATCCTTGCGGAAACGGTCGTTGACCTCCTTGCGGCCGTCCAGCGACAGCACCACGTTATAGCACTCGCGGTTCGCCCACTCGATGACCTCGTCCGTGATGCCGATCCCGTTTGTGGTCAGCGTAAAACGGAAATGCTTGTCGTGCTCCTTCTCAATGGAGCGGGCATACGCCACGAGCTGCTTGCACACGTCAAAATTCATCAGCGGCTCGCCGCCGAAGAAGTCCACCTCCAGGTTGTGGCGCGTCCCGGAATTCTCGACGAGGAAGTCCAGTGCCCGTTTCCCTGTCTCAAAACTCATCAGTCCCGCCTTGCCATGGAATTTGCCCTGCGCGGCAAAGCAGTACGAGCAGTTCAGGTTGCAGGTGTGGGCGACGTGCAGACACAGCGCCTTCACGACCGTGCTCCGCTTCTTGAAGTCAAATGCCTTCGGCTCGTAGATATCCTTCGAGAACAGCTTCCCGGCCTTCGTCAGCTCTTCAATCTCCCGGAGAATCTGCTCCGGATCTCCCTCGGTATAGCGCTCCTCCCCGGCCGGAATCAGGGAGTTATACCGGTCGATATTGGCCGAAAGAGTCCGTCTGACCTCTTCCCGCGGCTTGCCCGCGTCGAGAAGCGCGATCGCGTCATAACTCATGTCGTCTACCACATGGACGCTGCCGGAAAATGTGTCAAGAACGATATTGTAGCCATTCAGTCGGTACTGATGAATCATCCAAAAACCTCTCAAATAATAGTGCGCGATAATTTTCGAGGGCGCGGTCTCCGCCCGCGTCCTCGAAAACTCCGCGGCATCTCACAGCTTCGCTGTTCGATGTCGCGTTGCCCATCGAGTGCCCGGCCGCGCCCCCATGCAAGCATGGGCGCGGCTAGGCTGCGTTAGTCCAGTGTGCGCGATAATTTTCGAGGGCGCGGTCTCCGCCCGCGTCCTCGAAAACTCCGCGGCATCTCACAGCTTCGCTGTTCGATGTCGCGTTGCCCATCGAGTGCCCAGCCGCGCCCCCATGCAAGCATGGGCGCGGCTAGGCGTTCGATGGGTTTATCGCGCACACACTAAGGCCGGGGCGCTTTCAGGGCGTCCCGGCCGCCAGTCCGCATAACCGCATTCAGAAAACCGGTTTAGTCTCTCTCAACCTTCTCGCACTGCTGATTTGCGATGCCGCAGCTTGTCTTGCACGCACTCTGGCAGGAGGTCTGGCACTCGCCGCATCCGCCGTTCTCAAGAGACTCAACCATATCGCGCGTATTCAGAGTATCAATGTGCTTCATATCTTCATCCTCACTTTATAAATTAGAAAAATATAAATGATGGTAACTGTTCAGAACACCTTATCCCGCGAAACTTTCCTTTGCGGGATGCGGCGGGATGCGGACCGTTCCGCAAAATCCTGTCTCAGTTTACACTTGCGCTTTTGCGTTTGTCAATGGTACCCGGACTGTCCGCCGGGACGTTGGTACCTGTGCTGCCCGTAGGCTCGTCTGTCAGTGCGGCCCGCCGGGCTATCCTGCGGTTCCTCCTCATACCCGTAATCCGATGCCGGATTTTCAAAGCTGTCCGTCCGCTCCAGCTTTCGCGCCGCGCGGCCCGCAAGCCGGTTCATCAGTCCTGTCCTGTCAATCACAAAGATCTCCAGAATCAGGATGAGATGCGCGATCCAGAGACTCACCACCACGCCGTTTGACTTCAGCAGATATCCGCTTCGGAATCCGAACCAGGCCAGCAGAGCTGTTGAGAGCAGCACCAGCGCCAGGATCGGCAGCACCGCTCCAAGCTGTTTCATCGCCTTCCGGAAATCCGCAAGCGAAGCGTCAAAATACACAAACCGTCCGATGATCATCGTGAGAAAGTACAGGATGATGGTATCGTAATTGTTGTCTTCGTAAATAAACTTGATATAGGCGAAGACGACCATCATATACAGCATCCCGGCCATCCGAAGCGACGAGCGCGTCTCATCCCCAAGCCTGCGGAGCGGCACAAACAGACGGTCCAGCACATTGTTGAGCAGCATGCTCACGATCAGAAAGCCCAGGAGCAGAAAATCATTGTATTTCTTCCAGAATGCAACCCCTCCGCTGCTCAGATGGAAGTAATTCCAGTCAATCAGGAAATACAGTCCCGTGAAAAAGAGCACCGATGCGGCCGAAAAGACGAGCTCGTCGTATTCCTCCGTGAGCCTCCCGGCATGGAGCCTGAGCGCAGCCGCCTGATCCTCCTCCACATACTCCCCCGCGACAGATTTTGCGCGGAGCAGCAGAATGATATGGATCAGCAGCACCACGCCGAAGGAAACGGCGAGGAAGAAGACAAAATTCATCCCGGTGACATAATGTCTCACATATTCCGCAAGCGTCAGTGTCTGCCCCATTTTCTGCCTCCGTCTGTGTCTTTCCGGCGCCCGCGGCAAGTGCACTCACAGCCTGCTCCTATCGGAACAGGCGTGCCGCTTGTGCCGCGGCCAGTGCGGGCGAAGAGCTTCACCTGACTCCCGCTGGCTTTCGCAAACGATCCTTCTGCCACGGCCAGATCAGTGATCCGATCTGGAATAGCTGTTCCTCATACCGTTGGAGGTTTCAAACAGGACCTGATCCAGGGTGTGGTCTGCAGCCTTTTTCAGAGCCTGCGCCATCTCCTCATTACCCTCTGCGCAGAGCGCCCGGAGCGCTGACTCATCCGCGCCGTCCGCTGCCGCCTTCTGCAGAGCGCGGTCATATTTTGCAATCAGCTCATGACCCTTCGCCAGAACCTCCATCTCATAATGCTCGATATGATTGAGGCTCTTGCCGTAGGAGGCGTCCGTCAGCGCAGCAATCAGGCGGCTCGCCCAGTAAAAGCTGTCCGTGGAGACGCGGAGCGTGGTGTCCTTCAGATACGGCGGCGTGTCCTCGACATTCGTATAGAACGGTGCGATCGCGTTGAACGCATTCGAGGCGAACGCAATCCACTCCACCGCACGGAACCGCGCGTCCACATCCGGGCGGATCTGCAGCAGGGCAAGGAAATCATTGCGGTTGATTCCGATGGAACGGTAGGCGCCGCGCATCGAGGCATCGCCGTAAGAGCCATACGGATCATAGGGCGTCCCCTGATAGTGAGACGAGAGGACATATTTCACATCCTCCACCGTCACCTTGCGCTCCGGAATCATGCACCACGGAAGGTCGTCGGACTGCGGGTTGTACTCCGCATTCGGCCCGTCCCAGACCGCTGTGCCGGGATTGAGCGTTCTCAACATAAACCAGGCGCGCGGCGTGTTGTAGACATGGTCTGCGTCATCATGACTGCCGAAGGCGTCGCGCGGGTTGAACACACCCTCCGGCTCCTCCCCGCTCCGGTCCGCATCGCTCGTCACCCGGGCATTCCCGCCGCGGAGCGTGAGATCAAGATGGTTTTCCTTCATCCATGCCGCAAGGTCCGGACTGCACATAAAGTCCTTCTGCTCCCCGCACGCGTCCCGCAGGTCAAAATAATCGATCCCGAGCTGATTCGGCATGACCACATATACCTCATCCGGCACGCGGCGTGCAATCCAGTGATGTCCGCCCACGGACTCAAACCACCAGATCTCATTGCCATCCGCAAAGCCGACACCGTTCGTCTCGTACGTACCATACTGCTCATGCAGGGCACCGAGCCGCTGCACGCCCTCCCTTGCACTGTGAATATAAGGAAGCGTGAGCACAACGAGATCCTCCTCGCCGATGCCGCCGGCCTTTTCCGGTTTTCCGGACGCCGCGTCGGCTTCCTCCAGCTCAACCAGCGGATCCGCTCCGAGAACACGCGCATTCGTCGTGATCGTCTCCGTCGCGGTCATCGCCACATTCGAGGCGTTGATGCCGCTCGCCGCCCAGATTCCCTTCGATGGATCAACATTCGGGCATGCAGTATAACGCTGCGGATCATCCGGGAGATCCACCTCCACGTGAGAAATGGCGGACCGGTAATGGCGCGGCTGCTCCTCCGGCTTCACAACGACAAACCGTTTGGCTGTGAAATGCCCCGAGCCGGAATCATCGTTTCTCGCGATCATGGTCGAGCCGTCGTAGGACGCCTTCTTTCCGACCAGAATTGTTGTGCACGGCATATTTTTTCCTCCTCCTGATACATCGCTTCGATCGTACAAATCGATTTGTTTTCTGCCTCTGTTCTGCTCTCAGCATCATAGTACTTCTGTCAGAACGGTTCAAGGTATGGTAAAATCAGAGGTCTGCAGGAACACTTTATACAGACATTGGTGCCGCACAGAATGTGGCATCCGTTTTCCGATCCGGGAGAACGCCCATTCGGGCATTTCTCCCGCGGCACGGAGGTATGGGTTTGAAAGATGACACTTTCAAACTGACATTGGTGCCGTGGCACCAATGTCACAGTTCCACAGTTCATGAGAAAGCCCATTCGGGCATTTCTCCCACAGGACGGAGGTCAATTATGGAATTACAGGAACGAAACCAGATGGATCCGCAGTACCAGTGGGATCTCTCTTCTCTTTACGAAAATGACGCCGCGTGGGAAGCTGATTTTGCCTCAGCCCCAACGCTCATAGAAAAGACCGCTGCCTTTCAGGGAAAGCTGACCGGCGCGGCGCAGGTCCGTGCCTGCCTTGACGCGTCAACCGAACTGACCCGCCGCCTCGACAATCTCCTCACCTACGCACAGCTGCGCCAGTCGGAAGATACCCGCAGTACGAAGGCGCAGGAGCTCTGGGCGCGCGGCATGGCGCTCGCCGTCCAGGCCGAAAGCCACACCTCCTTTGTGAATCCGGAGATTTTGTCTCTGCCGGAGGCAACCCTCAGGGAAATTGCGGCATCGCAGGAATGCGCTCCGTATCGTTTCCTTCTGCAGCAGCTCCTCGACGAGAAGCCGCACGTTCTGTCCGCCGAATGTGAACAGCTCATAGCCGGCTTCGGTGAGGTGCTGAACGCGCCGAAGGAGATTGCGAATGCGCTGCAGGATGCCGATCTCACCTTTGCCCCCGCCAGGGACAGCGATGGGAAGGAGCACGAGGTCACACAGGCCAACTACATTCTCCTTCAGCAGTCGTCTGACCGCGCCCTTCGAAAGAGCGCCTTCCAAAGCTTCTATCAGGGTTTTTCCGCGCATAACAATACCTTTGCCCAGACCTACTCCGGCATCGTGAAGAGCTGGACGGCGCAGGCTGCTGCGCGTCACTATGACTCCTCCCGCTCCATGAGTCTTGCGGAGGAGCACATCCCGGCATCCGTCTACGACGGACTCGTCGCCGCCGTCCGGAGACATCTGCCCGATATGTACCGCTATCTCGCCCTGCGCAAGAAGATGCTAGGCCTCGATGACCTGCACTATTACGATGTGTACGTCCCGCTCACCGGCGGGGACAGTCACGTCTATTCCTATGATGAGGCGAAGGAGATGGTCCTCCGCGCCGTGGCGCCGCTTGGCAGAACCTACCAGGACACCGTGCGGGATGCGTTTCAGAGCCGCTGGATCGATGTCTATCCGAACAAGGGAAAGCGCGGCGGTGCTTTTTCCTCCGGCACGTATGACTCCATTCCTTACATCCTCATGAGCTACACCGGTGACTACGAGAGCGTCTCCACCGTCGCCCACGAAATGGGGCATTCCATGCACACCTGGTTCACAAAGCATCACCAGCCGGTCCAGTATGGAAACTACACCCTCTTCGTCGCTGAGGTTGCTTCGACCGTCAATGAAAATCTTCTGATTGACAGCCTGCTGCACCAGACCGATGATCCTGCGGAGCGACTCTTCCTCCTCAATCAGTACCTCGAGGGCTTCAAGGGCACCGTGTTCCGCCAGACCATGTTTGCGGAATTTGAGCGCGACGCCCATGCCATGGCCGAACAGGGACAGGCTCTCACCCCGCAGGCGCTGAACGAACTCTACCGCCGGCTCATCGTGGACTACTTCGGACCGGAGCTTGTGGTGGATGACGAGGTTCAGTACGAGTGGTCCCGCATTCCTCATTTCTACCGCCCGTTCTATGTCTATAAATACGCGACAAGCTACTCGGCCGCGGTTGCGCTCTCCGGCCGGATTCTCCGCGAAGGCGAACCGGCTGTGAAGAAGTACCTCGAATTTCTCTCGATGGGCAGCAGCGCCTACCCGCTCGACGAGCTCGCCCACGCCGGCGTCGACATGACCACTGAAGCGCCGATCGACGCCGCACTCGACAAATTCGGCCAGATTCTGGATGAAGCCGAGCAATGCGTAAGACAGCTGAACCGGTGACGCCGGAAGGAGGAACACACATATGGCAGATTTCGCAAAACAAACCGATTATCCCGGCAGCCCGGACCGCGGCGGCGGAGAGGAAATGCTCCTTCGCATGAACGCCGGTCACGCCTACCTCCGCGACTGGGCATACCCTCTCCTCGACTGGAAACCAGGCATGCACATCCTTGACGTCGGCTGCGGCGGCGGCGCAGCCATCATGCAGATGCTCTCCCTCTCCGAGGGATCCCATATCGACGGCGTCGACTATGCCAGGACCAGTGTCCGCACAGCCTCCGAAACCTGCGCCAGCGAACTTGGCAGCCGCGTCACCATCCGCCTCGGCAGCGTCTCCGCCCTCCCCTTCGCGGACGACACCTACGACCTCGTCACCGCCGTCGAAACCACCTACTTCTGGCCGGATATAAAAAAGGCCCTCGCCGAACTCCACCGCGTACTCAAAAAGGGCGGCACCGCCGCCCTCATCAACGAAGGCTCCGATCCCGCCCTTCATACCGACTGGCCCGACCCCGACGGCACACTGACCATCTACAGGCCGGAGCAGCTCACCGGCTTCCTCACAGACGCCGGCTTCCGCGATATCACAGTCCACCACGGCAGCGCCGACATCATCCTCGTCACCGCCCGGAAATAATTGTCCCTAACAAGTTTAGCTTGATTGGGACAATTCCGTCCATTCACTCAGACATCAACCCTCAGCACGTCGTTCACGTAATTGTTCGCGACCATCATGGCCCCCATGGCAGTGAGCACCACCATGATCTCCTCGGCCTTTTCCTCATCGACCGGTTCCCCGTCGCGCCCGCCGTGCTGAAGGAAATCCTGCTTCAGCTCCTCGAATTCCTCATCCGTGATCTCCTTCGGCGTGTGTCCGACCTTTTTGCCAAAATTCATCAGCAGCTCCTGTCTGTGTGTCAGCACAAAGTGGTTCGGGTCGAGGTGATGCTCCTCGCGAAGCAGCTTGCTGAAGTAAGTAGTGCACACCAGGCAGTCGTTTGAAACCGACACCGCGTACTCGAAGAGATCCCCGTCCAGCTTGCCGATCAGTCGCTGAAGGTCGTCGTCCAGCGCGTAGGAAGCCTCCTCCACCGCCCGGAACGCGTGGATATTGTGAAGCAGCGTCCGCTTTTCATTGGTGATCTTATGTCCCTCGGCGGTATGCCGCGCAATCTCTGCCTTCACCTCCGGTGAAGCAGTCTCCGGATCAATCATCGTAATTCTTCCCATTCTTTACCTCTTTCCGCACGATTCGCATCATCTGTGAGAGAAGCCCCGAGCAGGACTTCTCCGGTCTGACCCTGGTGCAGCAGCACCAACGACCATTTGAGAACAGCATATCGGCACTGTGACATGCCGACACCCTTTCAACCATTTGCTTCAAGTGGTGCCTGCTGCTCATTCCGTCCTGTGAAAGCATGGCGTGGACAGATATTTCATGCCGTTATCCGGCATGATGACCACCACATTCTGATCCTCGAATCCGCCGCGCTCACAGACGCGCCTTGCGGCGAGCAGTGCTGCCGCCGAGGACGTTCCGATCAGCAGCCCCTCTGTCCCGGCGAGCTCCCGCGCGGTGGCGAACGCCTCCGCCGCGCTGATGTCCACTGCCTCGTCGTAGTGGCCGTCCCGGACAAAATCCGCAATATCACCATCCGGCACGCCTTCCACCGGCAGCACCCCGTCAATAATCTGACAGTGCGGATTCTTTCCGCTCAGCCTCGACTCCTCCGCCGGCTGCGCCACGATCACACGGAGAGCAGGATTCTTCTCCCGCAGATATGTCGAAAGGCCCAGCATCGTGCCGCCCGTGCCCGCCATGCATACCAGTACATCCACTTTTCCACCGGTCTGCTCCCACAGTTCCGGTCCCGTCGTCAAAATATGTGCTCTCGGATTGTCTCTGTTTTCCGCCTGATTCAGAAAGAAATGCGGTTTTTTCTGCCGTCTGCAATAGGCTTCGATCTCAGCAAGCGTCGCCTCCCGCTCCGGCTCCTGCCAGCCGGCCTCCCGCTCAGCGTCCGTCCGGATACCCAGCGCATCCCGGTATGTCAGAAGCTTCACACCGAAAGCCTCCAGCATCTCCCGCCGTTCGAGCGATGCGCCCCGTTCCAGAAAAATCTCCACCTGATAACCCATTGGAATGGCGAGCGCCGCGATCGCAATCCCGGTGTTCCCGCTCGTCTGCTCCACAATCGTATCTCCGGGCAGGATGTCTCCCCGCCTCTCGGCCTCCCGGATCATCTGAAGCGCAGCGCGGTCCTTGATACTCCCGCTCGGATTATAGCTCTCCAGCTTTGCCAGCAGGTGCGCCGTGATCCCATGGACCGCTTCATAGTTGACCAGTTCCATCAGCGGCGTATGACCGACAAGCTGCGCGGTAGAATAGACAATCTCACTCATATGCCATCCTTCATCAGGTTCGCTGTTTCTCGATTTATATCATAGTATTTATATATGATTTATAATGAATGACTATACGTCTGTCTCCTCTGTCTGTCAAGCCGAAGAAATTCCGGTCAGGCGTGCTGAACATCACGTCCTGCCGGCTAAAAAGCCCCGGTTCTGCCGCGCTCGAACAGCGTCTCCCGGGCTGAACAGATTTTGTCGGCCAGCGTCACCAGCCACGCTTCCCGCGAGGTCGGCACATGAAAAAACGTCAGCGGCCACATGTGGGACAGAATAATTTTCTGAGTCCGCGCGCTGACCCGGAAATCGCGCCCCGCGTTCTCCGCCGCAATGCGGGGATGATGATACCCATGCAGACGATCCCCGTGCGTGTGCCAGTCATAGAGAAAATAGTCATGCAGAAACGCAGCCGTGATCAGCCGCTTCTCGTCGGCGCCCGCATGCCATTCCCGGTTCAGGCGGAACGCCTCCCGCGCCACATTCATACTGTGCTCATACGTTGTGATCCGGCCATGCTGGATAAACTGCTTCATGCGCAGGCAGCGCGGATCCGACGCTAACGACCGGATCTCCCTGTCAAAATCCCGCTCCTCATCCTTCGATAATGATATCGTCATGCGCTCACCCTGTTCTCTACCCTTTTCTCTCCACATGCCGGTCCTCCGGCGTGGAAGCCCATTTCTGCAGCGCGGCAAAGAGACGTCCGGAGCGCTCCGATGCCGCCTTTGTCATGGGATGGCCCGGCCGGTAGCCGCGGATGTTCCGCAGGTGATATCGCTCCCGGTCCGACAGACCGTCCATGACGGATTTTGCCGCCTCCTGAATGCTCTGGCCCGCCTGTGATGCCTTCTCCCTGGCGGCATCCCCCGCCAGCATGGCTGCAATCGCGGCGCTCTCC